>Ga0315276_10007545_pt1 | contig 10079 bp, 9 predicted proteins | sample YL17G05_0_MG_FD_204542 | JGI IMG/M metagenome (GOLD analysis project Ga0315276, IMG submission 204542) | Sediment microbial communities from Yellowstone Lake, YNP, Wyoming, USA - YL17G05_0 | ecosystem: Environmental > Aquatic > Freshwater > Lake > Sediment | place: USA: Wyoming | collected... | reverse complement strand
TAGTCCAGAAATGTCTGGAGAAAGGGCTGCGGATAAACTGTACCCACGATAGCGTCCTGCGGCTGATGCCGGCGATGATTGTCACCAAAGAGCAAATTGACCAGACAGTCGATATTCTCGACAGCGTCTTGAGCGGCTCTTAGCCACAGAGGCCTCGTATTTTTGAGCCACAGAGAGCACAGAGGTCACAGAGATAAAAATAAAATGGCAGATGAATTGACGGAGAAAATAATCGGGGCAGCAATTGAAGTTCACCGAGAGCTTGGCCCGGGACTTCTTGAGTCGATTTACGAAGAAGCATTATGCTATGAACTTGAACTTCAGGGGATAAAATACAAAAGACAATTTCCTGCTGATATTATTTACAAAGGCAAAGTCATCAAAGGTCAGAAAATTGACCTTCTTGTTGAGAATGAAGTGGTTGTAGAAATAAAATCGCTGTCTAAGATGCCCGAAGTGGCGTTGGCCCAAGCTCTCTCGTATCTTAAGGCAACAAACCTCAGACGAGGCCTGATAATTAACTTCGGCGAGAAAAGATTGATTGATGGCGTTAAACGCGTTTCTCTGTGATACAGCCACAGAGAGCACAGAGAATGGATAAGAAAATCTAAAGTTTGCTAACAGATGAAAAACCAACAAGTCACAGGAAATATTGGACTTTATTATGTCTGTTTCAATCTTTCACGTATGGGTTGGAATGCTATGCCTACATCTAGAAATGCTCGTGGTATAGATATTATTGCATACAATACCGATTGTTCACGTACGATAGGCATTCAAGTTAAGACATTAAGTCGAAAAAACCCGGTTCCGTTGGGAACTTCCATTACTCAAGTGATGGGTGATTTTTGGATAATCGTAAACGATGTTATGAATAAGCCTGAATCTTACATTATGTTACCCCAAGAGGTTAAGGACCTGGCTCATCGCGGGGAAAAAGAAGGTAGAGTCTCGTATTGGTTACAACCATCAGCATATTGCGTTGACAAGTTTCATGAAGCGTGGAACAGAATAGGAATGCCAAATTAACCATCCAAAAAGCAGAATGGGCAAGTTTTGTATATCTGATTATGATATGATAGATATTAAATACTATTTTTCTCTGTGTACTCTGTGTTCTCTGTGGCTAAAATAAAAGAAACCTCTGTGGCAAAAAAGAAGATGGAATTGTAGCCGGGAGTAATAACAAGTGAAACATTTTTTGAGTATAAATGATTGTTCTACGAAAGAATTGAATGAACTGCTTGATTTGAGCGCATCACTTAAAAAGCTCTATAAAAGCGGCAAGCGAGACCTCTGCCTGGCGGGCAAAGTGCTGGCGATGCTTTTCGAGAAGCCTAGTCTGCGGACGCGAATCAGCTTTCACGTCGCTATGACAGACCTCGGCGGCAGTGCGATTTACGTCAAGCCCGAAGACATCGGCGGCATCGGCAAACGCGAACCTATTAAGGATATGGCGCGGGTACTGAGCCGATACGTGGACGGCATAATGGCGCGGACGTTCGAGCACAGAGTCGTTGTCGAGCTGGCGGAATTCGCGACGGTGCCGGTGATAAACGCGCTGACGGACTGGTCGCATCCCTGCCAGGCGATGGCGGACGTGCTGACGATAAAAGAACATCTCGGCCGATTAAAGGGCGTTAAGGTCGTCTATGTCGGCGACGGAAATAACGTGGCACGGTCGCTTGCGTTCGCGGCAGCCAAATTGGGATTGAAACTCGTCGTCGCCTCGCCTAAGGGTTACGAACTCGACAAAGAGACAATCAAAATAGCTAATCGAATTTCCGCCTGCAGCGTCGAGCAGGTAAATGACCCAAAGCGGGCCGTTGGCGGCGCCGATATAATTTATACCGATACATGGGTCAGTATGGGACAGGAGAGCGAAAAGAAAAAACGCATTAAGGACTTCAAAGGTTTTCATGTCGATGCTAAATTAGTCAAATTAGCGGGAAGCGGCGTTAAAGTTATGCACTGTCTGCCGGCCTATCGCGGGCTTGAAATCACCGATGAGGTCGTCGAGTCGAAAAATTCGATTATCTTTGACCAGTCCGAAAACCGCCTCCATTTCCAGCGAGCGCTTTTGAAAAAACTTTTAAGCTGAAAAAATACCAATTCGATGAAACGAAAAATTCTCGTCGCGACTACGAATCCGGGCAAGGTTGCCGAGCTAAGGGCAATGTTAGATTTGAACGTCGAGTGGGTGGGGCTTTCCGATTTTCCGAACATTCAGGAAATTGAAGAAGACGGAAAAACATTTGCGGAGAACGCACGCAAAAAGGCCCTCGGATATGCCGGCCAGACCGGGCTTTGGACGATAGCCGATGATTCAGGGCTGGTAGTCGATGCACTGCAAGGCCAGCCGGGGGTGAAAAGTGCGCGATTTTCCGGCGCGAAAGATAAAGACAGAACCCTGCTCGACCATAAAAATATGGCCAAAGTTCTGAAACTGCTCGATGCAACGCCAGGAGAAAAAAGAACCGCAAGATTTTGGTGTTGCCTATGTTTAGCAAGCCCTGAGAAAATTTTGATTGAAACCGAAGGAAAACTCGAAGGTGTTATAGCCGAGAAGGAAATGGGGACTAACGGATTCGGCTACGACCCGATTTTTTTTGTGCCGGGATTGAACAAAACCGTCGCGCAACTTACCAGCGAAGAAAAAAATGTGATTTCTCACCGCGGCAGCGCAATTGGCAAATTAAAGCCGCTGCTGAAGCAGTTTTTAGAGAACATCTGAGAAGCCAAAAGTTATTTTTTCTTGACAATCCTTCCGGTTATCTATATTTGTCCATACTCCCGCCTCGCCGAAGACGGCGAGTCTCGACTCGGCGCCGAGCCGAGGTCGGACGAGTCGAGGCGGGTCGGTGCCGCCCGCTGCGGCGGAACCATTTCTAAATTTTGTTAAGGAATCGTCGACTAATACTCGATAGAAAGAGTATTGGGTAGCTTAAAAGCAAGTTCTATATGGCAAAAACAAACAATAAGAAGTCATTGGTGATTGTGGAATCACCGGCCAAGGCCAAGACGATAAATAAATATCTCGGCCCCGACTTCGACGTACAGGCGTCGATGGGACACATCCGTGACCTGCCTTCGAAGGGGCTAAGCGTAGATATAGAGCACGATTTTGAGCCGACCTACGAGATAACACAGAACAGAAAAAAAACGGTAGCAACCTTAAAGGCCGCGGCGAAAGGCTGCCAAAACCTTTACCTCGCGACCGACCTTGACCGCGAAGGCGAAGCTATTGCCTGGCACCTTGCGCAGGTCCTCGGCGTGCCGGAAGACAGGACCTACCGCGTGATTTTCAATTCCATAACGCAATCGGCGATAAAACAGGCCTTTGCCGAGCCGGGCAGAATCGATATGGACAAGGTTATGGCGCAGCAGGCCCGGCGAATCCTCGACCGGATAGTCGGCTACCAGATAAGCCCCCTGCTCTGGAAAAAAGTCACCCGCGGACTTTCCGCAGGACGCGTCCAGTCAGTCGCGGTAAAAATCGTCGTAATAAGAGAACGGGAAATCCAGGCTTTCGAACCGAAGGAATACTGGCTCATCCCGGCGGTTTTTACCTCTGATTTACAAAGTGACTACCATCAGCAATGGGCGGATTTAGTAACGGCAAAAACCGAAAGCGACAAGCCCGCTACTATCGCCGAACAAAACAAATGGCTGGAAAAGCATAATGCCTTTAAGGCAGAACTCATCAAGGTCGGCGATGAGAAATTCACCGCATCGACAAACAAGGACGCGGAGAAAATATTCGGCGCGTTAAAGGACGCGAAGTTCAAAGTCTCTGACATAGAACAGAAGGAGTCAGAATCGCACCCGCCGGCGCCTTTTATAACTTCGACACTGCAGCAGGCGGCCGCAAACCAATTAGGATTCGCAACAAAGAGAACAATGCGCGTGGCACAGCAATTATACGAAGGTATTGATTTAGGCTCGATGGGACACCTCGGCCTTATCACCTATATGCGAACGGACAGCACGCATCTGTCTGGTGAAGCCGTAAAAGAAGTGCGCAATTATATCGGCAAGCATCTCGGTGATAATTATCTGCCAGACAAGGCAAATTTCTACGCCTCCAAAAAAGGCGCCCAGCAGGCACACGAAGCCATCCGCCCGACGGACGTTGATTTTGCGCCGTCGGATGTAAGGCAGTTTTTAACGGAGGAGCAATATAAACTCTACGACATTGTGTGGCGTCGGTTCGTAGCGTGCCAGATGGCATCAGCCAGGTGGGAGCAAACAACTCTGAACATCTCGGCGGATACTTCCGTCGGGCAGTGCTGGTACAGGGCCACGGGCCGCGTCCTTATATTTGACGGCTTCAGCAAAATCTGGGGAACGCCCTCGAACCTGCAGGAATTACCTCCTTTGAAACAAGGCCAGAGCCTGGCGACGGTAGATGTAAAAGCCGAGCAGCATTTTACCAAACCGCCAGCCCGATACACCGAAGCATCACTGGTAAAAGCTCTGGAGAAGGAAGGCATCGGTCGGCCGAGTACCTACGCCTCAATCATAAGCACCATTCAGGACAGGGGCTACGTCGAGCAGATGGAGAAAAAATTCTTCGCAACGCAGCTCGGCGAGGTTGTCACCGACAAACTCAATGAATACTTCCCGAAGATAATGGACATTGCTTTTACGCGTTATATGGAAGAGCAACTGGATAAAATTGAGGAACAGCACCTTGACTGGCTCGGCGTTTTGAGAGAGTTTTACGGCCCGTTTAAGCAAACTCTCGATACGGCAACGACGAATATGACCCACGCCAAAGCCGAGGTCAAGCCAAGCGAATATAAATGTCCCGATTGCAAGAAAGAATTAGTTTACAGGTTCGGAAAAAACGGCAGGTTCCTGAGCTGCTCGGCCTACCCGGAATGTAAATTCGCATGTCCCTGCGACAGAGACGGAAAAATAATCGAGGCAAAAATGAGCGACCATAAATGCCACGTCTGCGGCAAGCCAATGATAGAAAGACGAGGTCGGTTCGGAACATTTTTGGGCTGCAGCGACTATCCAAACTGTAAAACGACCCTTAAGCTGGACAAAGAAGGCAACGCCCTTCCTCCGAAAAAACCGCCTGAACCGACAGGATTAAAATGCTACAAGTGCAAAACCGGCGAATTAGTAGTTCGCGAGAGCAAAAAAGGACCTTTCATGGGCTGCAACAAGTTCCCGAAGTGCAGGACCATCGTCAGCATTAAGCAGTTAGAGAGCCTGAAAAAAATGCAGGAAGAAGGAACCTGGCCGCCGAAGACATACGAAGAAGCCGACCAAATCCTCGGAAGAAAAAAAACAAAAGCTAAGAAATAGGACAATTGTTGAGAATAAAAAAACAGTTCTTTTGCACATCTCCACAAATCATAAAATCAAAAATTTGCAAAATCGGTTTTTAGTTAGTACAATACCCCCAAAGCGCATTCCCGAGTAGAAGAGAGAATTATGGCAATGGCTAAAAAAGAGCAAATCAAAACAGAGACGTTTGAAACGGTTGAGCCGATAGGCAAACGCGTGTTGATTCGCAAAGACGAGGACAAGAAAGAAACCAAAGGCGGCATCAAGCTGCCCGACAATATAGAAATCCCCACGATAACCGGCCGAATCGTATCAATCTCCGCCGAGGTCGGAAACTCACAGGACATACCGCTGCGCCAATATGACAAGGTGCTGTTCAATCCCAAAGGCGCCATACCTGTTGATTTCGAAGGCGATAATCGTCTGTTCGTGGTCGAGGTCGAAAACGTCGTCGCGGTGTTCAGAAAATCATAAATACAAAACAGCAAATAAAAAAAGCCGGAAGGAGAATCGCCCTTCCGGCTTTTCTTTCCTTTAGTGTTGTTGTGTCAATCACTAAAGAAAAGTACGGGGGATAAATAAAGACTGTTTATTTACATAAGTTCGTTAGTTTAAAAGCCAGTTATCCGCAAGGATAACCAAATCATTAAAGGTTACGCTGCAATCACCATCGAGGTCGGCATCGGGACATAGATTAAATATATAAGCCGAACCGGACTCGATGCCGCTGATATCACTACCGTATGCCCCGACAATTGCCCGCCGGCTCATGCCGATAGCAACGGACGAACCAAAGTAGTCGCCGGCCGAAGCGCCGGGCGCGGTCAGCTTCGTCTTCTGCACCCAGTTGTTGGGGTCAAGGCTATCAGGCGCAAATATATATGCGGAGCCGGAATTACTGCCATTGTCATCATTCTGATAAGCGCCCACCAGAGCCTGGCCTGCGCCAATAGCAACCGAAGAACCAAAATAGTCATAGGCCCCTGCGTCAGAGGCGATCAGCTTTGTCCTCTGCACCCAGTTGTTGGGGTCAAGGCGGTTAGGCTCAAATATATATGCGGAACCGGAGTCGGTGCCGTTGGCATCATCCCAATATGCCCCTACAATCGCATAGTACCCATCGGTAGAAACTGAACGGCCGAACTTGTCCGATGCAGCGCCATCGTCGGCGGTTAGTTTTGCCTTCTGGGCCCAGATAGAACCATTATGCCTGAATACATAAGCCGAGCCGGTAAAATTCGGGAAGCTGCTATGAGGGTCATCTCCAATTGCTCCTATGACGGCGTACTCCCCATTTATGGAAACAGAATAACCAAAGTAGTCTTTCACCGCGGCATCGGCAGGACTGAGCCTTATCTGCTGGCCCCAATGATTAGCGCCGCCCTGATTTCGGTAGAATATATAAGCTGCACCGCCATCTGTTTTTGTCGTATCATTGAGCCAGGCGCCAACGATAGCACAATCTCCGCTGATAGAGACGGACTGGCCGAAGTAATCACCGGCATCACAGTCAGGTGCGGTCAGTTTTTTCTTCTGCGTCCAGTTTTCAGTAACATTGTTACATTCGAATATGTATGCGGAGCCGGCATTGCTGTTATCGCCGAGCGCGCCAATAATCGCGTGGTTGGCGCTGATGGAAACGGAACAGCCGAAGTAGTCACCGGCTGCACCGTCCGAGGCCGTCAGTTTTGCCAACTCTGTCCAGTTGCCGTCGTTATATTCATATATATATGCGGCGCCTCTTTGGCTGTTATCTTTGGCTGCGCCGACTATGGCAAAATTAGCATCTATGGCAACGGCTGCTCCGAACCAATCACCTGTCCCGCCATCGGAGGCGTTAACGTCGAGCAGATTGGAATTGCCGCTGGCGAGCCATTGGCTTGCGAAGACGCTGTAATCTTTGAGGTCCACATAAGAATCCTTATAAAGGTCGCCGAGAATACCGGCTTTGTATATAATGACCGGCCCGGACGGGCGAGGGACATTATCCATGTTATACGGCGCTACGTGGTTCTCGGTGGGCAAATGAGCAATTCTATCTACGACGTTCATATCGCTTATGACCTGTCCAAAAACACAGTATCCCACATTATTGACATCGTTATAATCCAGAAAAGTGTTGTCCACAACGTTTATATAGAACTGAGAATTAGCGGAGTTTGGGTCTGTTGCTCTGGCCATTGCGACGGTGCCGCGAAGGTTACTAAGTCCATTGTTGCTTTCGTTGATTATATTGGGTTCGGAGTGGGCCACTTGGTTCAGGTTTGTATCAAAGCCGCCGGTCTGTATCATGAAGTTCGGTATAACCCGGTGAAAAATCAGTCCGTCATAGAAGCCCGATTCCACATACATCAGGAAGTTGTCCACTGTTACAGGGGCGTTGGCGTCAAAAAGCTCGATTAAAATATCGCCGAAGTTGGTTTCTAACTTGACAACCGGCGCCTTACCATAGGCAGAGACAGCCAGCAACAACAATATGAAGATTGAAATCTGCTTTCTCATTTTAATCCCGTTCATTCTATTTTCCATTTATCTGGTTACACTGTTATTTTATGAAACCTGCTTTGTTTGCCGCTTTGCCTTGAGTCTTGGCAACAGTAAACCGCCCAGCCCTAACAGTAACATCGTTGCCGGCTCCGGAACCTGCTCCGGAATTGGGAACGTATCCGGTGGCGGTGGCGGCGGTGGTGGCGGTGGTGGCGGTGGTGGCGGTGGTGGCGGTGGTATATACCTTCTGGAACCGCTTCCAGAATAACCCTGCTGGCTATAATCACCGGAACTTGGGTACACCCCACCCCCGCCGCCGCCAGAAGCCATTCTTTCTTCAATCAAAAACTCGTATTTAGACCGTTCAAATACGGCAACAATGATTTTCGGTGTATCAAGATATACAACGGTCCGGTTTGCTGTCGGGTCGCTAACATCACCTATCCAGTAAACAAAATAATAGCCCGGTTTCGGAGTGGCAGTCAAAGTAACATCTGTATTCAACCCGAAGCGATGAACCCCGACATCCGGAGTCACTGTGCCGCCCCCAACACCTGACTGTTGAACCAAAAGCATTGTGCCGTCTGCAAGGGACTGCCCTCCTGCAAGAAGTTGTGAAGTGCTGTCCAGGCCATAAGCAGGTTCAAGCAAAACGTATGACAAACCTGCGAGAACTAATATCACAGCCCGCCATCCTGTCAATGTTAAATGATTCTTTTTCATTATCCCCCTTAGTTATATATTTAATCGCACGAATGAACTACGCACGCGATTTGACAGACTTCCTTCGTTTTCTAAAAACCATCGCCCCGCCAAGACCAAGTAATGCTAATGTGCAGGGTTCAGGGTTGCTGGTAACCGGGATAATATTAGTAGGAGCGGTCCCTATCTCATATTTACCTTCAACCCAGGGTTTATCGCTGCTGAACACCAAAAACCACGAATACTTATCAGCTATTAAAATACCGCCTGCGAATTCCCAGATTGCTCTCGTCCCATCAAGATTAACACTTGTATCGGTCGGGGCCACGCCGCTTTCAGTTGTGAACGGATAATCTGCCCACGGATCCTGCGAGGTCATACTATCGATACCACCCAGGTGCTGTACCGTGGGTGGGTCGTTAAGGCCCATTATGGTAAAAAACTCAATTGCGTCGCTACTGCCGACATCATTGAAAATCTGATAGGCGTAAATAAATTTACCGGAACCAGGTGCGGCAAAACCGGCGCCTACCCACTCGTTTCCATGGGAGCCGAGGGTGTCATAAACGGCAAAATCTACATGTCCTGATGCACCGCTTTCGTTGAAATAAGACCGGCCTTGATAGTGTGAGCTATAAGGCAGAATCGTCGCTTCCGCATTCTGAAGCAATAATGCCGAAACAAGTAATAAACTTAATAATCCGATTTTTCTCATTTTGTATCCCCTAATTTCCCCTGTTTGCTTTTTTGGCTTTGCTTGAATTATCCATTCCCCCGATTTTGCCCATTTTAACATACGGGGGATTCAAATGCAAGTAAAAAATGCCCATTTCATGCAAAAACGCTATTTATTTGCTTCTATGACCTCCTAAAAACCGCTGTTTTTTTCGGGCTAAAACCCAGAGGCTCGCCGTGCCAAATAGGACAATTGTCGCCGGCTCGGGAACCTGACTGTAGAACTGAAATAGCCCGCTGAGGTGTGCTGAACCATCCGGGTCGGTGCCGCCAGTGATGGAGATGTCCTTACTCCATACCCAGATTTCCTTGAGAGGTGCGAACTCCTGATGGTCGTACAGCTTGGCGCCACTCTTCTGCATGGAACAACTCAGTGAGGCAATAACATCTCCATCAGGAAAAGGAGCGTTGCGAACAATTTCACCAACATTGACTCCGCCGCTGCCGGTGGCTGAGGCGCCGGTGATGTCCATCTCAACGTCCTTGATGTAGTTATCGTAGCCGGGCAGGACGGAAATCTTAAAGTTTAAAGTGGCGTTGATGCTTTGGCCTGAAAATGCATTCCACGAAAGGAAGAACCGCAGGCCATAGTTACCTGTTACGTCGTCTTGCCCACCCTGCACGAACAATGAGTCGGCAGTTGGATTGATTGCCCCGCCTACGCCGAAGCCGAATATATCAATCTCTGAAAGCATTTTGTCGCCAAAGATGAGGGGCCTGTCCGACAGGAAACTTATCGGAACCGGGGGGCCTGTCAGCGGCACCCATGCAGCCGATGCAGCGTTCACAAGCAGAATGCTGATTAAACAGCTCAGAATAAATCTCGAACTTTTCATCACTTTAGTTCTCTCACA
>Ga0315276_10007544_pt1 | contig 10080 bp, 6 predicted proteins | sample YL17G05_0_MG_FD_204542 | JGI IMG/M metagenome (GOLD analysis project Ga0315276, IMG submission 204542) | Sediment microbial communities from Yellowstone Lake, YNP, Wyoming, USA - YL17G05_0 | ecosystem: Environmental > Aquatic > Freshwater > Lake > Sediment | place: USA: Wyoming | collected... | reverse complement strand
GTATTTCAGAAGGGGGTCTGTTGTCAATGATAAGGGCGAGAGTTTCAACAAGCTCATTTTTAGTATACCCGGAATAATCAACAGGGGGTAATTCAATTTCATCCAGATCATGAAATGGCTCAGATTTATTGTCTGCAGAGTCATGATCCGTAATCTTCGTAAGCTCTTCTGTCTCATCCCCGGAACTCTTTTCGTCGTCTTCAGTTGCCTTTTCTGCAGTCTCTTTTTTTAAGTCCTCTTCGGGTGTTTCCGGAGTAGCGTCAATCTTTTTTTCTTCCGCTTCGTCAGCAATTAACTTTCCCGTAGATTCGTCAGCTTTTTGAGAAGCCTCGAATTGTTCGTCTCGAACAGAGTCTTTCGGATTTTTTTTCGCCATATTTAATCCTGTTATAGTTCACCTTTTTATCAGTACATGTCACCATGGCACACCATGGAATTTTCAAGGTACGAAAATATTGAAATATTATTTAAAACTCAAAGTTTTACAGGAAATAAATAAGATTACAGCCAATGACGTGATCTTATTACTTAAAGAGCAGATGAAACAGATTAACCCTGTTATATAAGTTTAACATTAAAGTATATCTCCTATATTTGTATTATTATAACTGTAAATATCTCTTCTCTGTCCCCTGAAAAAGAAAAACAAGAACTATGAAAAATAACCTTGAAATCATTTTATTTGCCGTTCTTCTGGCTTTTGTGGCATTTCGTCTGTATCAGAAATATTTCCGGAAGGATGCCGGTAACAGCAGTCCGGGCAAAAAGAGCAGCAGTTCAAATACATCATCCTCAAAAGATGATGATTATGAGCCTTATGCAAAGAAATAGCTTTTTACCTTTTATTCCTCGATAAAAGATAACGGAAAGGATTAACAATTTTCTGAAGCAATCTCATATCTTCAGTTATTATCTCAGCAATACCCTGCATATTCTGATTAAAGTCAAGCTTTCGATTGTATAATGTCGTAAGACCATTCGGAAGCTCAATCTCGATAACATATGCATCGCCTGAGGGGACAAGCGATTTGGTCTTTATTTTTCCCCTGACCATCCCGTATTCAAGATAAGGGTAACTGCTAAGCTTAATATTTACATCCTGTCCGGGCTTGACCTTCCCCGATCGTTGCATTTTTAGATATATCCTGCCAATATACTTTCCCTGGTTTTCCGGAACTATTGCCATCACAGGTTCATCCGTATTTACCGATTGATTCTCACTCCAGAATTTTGTAAAGGTTACCGTACCTCCCACAGGTGAGATCAGAAGATATTTATTCTCCCACATCTTAAGCTGGGCTTTCAGATTCAGAAATGATTCATTAAGAGAGGAAGAAAGCTTCTCAAGCTCATCATTCCTGCTTATTGAATATTCCTGAAGAAGCTGCTGCTTAGTTGTTATTTCAATGTTTTTGGCTGATATTTCCAGACGTACCTGCTGAAGGTCCATTCTTTGCCGGAGAAGAGCCTGCTTCGACTTCTCATATTCACTTGCAGGAATTGCTTTTCCCTCGTTCAGCGAAGAATCTCTCTTAAACTTGCTAATTTCAAGATCAAGATTCTCTGAATATAATCTTTCATTTTCTTTCAGGCGGTCTGAATAAGTCTTAAGTCCCCTGAGTTCATCATTAACTGACTTAATTTTATTACCAAAGTAGTCGTTCCTGATGAAATTATTGAAGTCAGTAAGGTTTCTAATAAATGTACCGTAAAAGATCTGCATCTCACCTAATTCTGACATTTCCGGGACTGATGTATAAGAAAGAGAAGCAGTCTTTGTGACTGTATCGCTAAAAAGCCTGAGAGTCTCAATTGCATCAATTGATGCAGCGGTTTCCATAACAGCTAACAGCTCTCCTTTTTTTACAATCCCTTTATCGCTGACATACAGATGTTTTATTCTTCCTGTAATCTTCGATACCATTGTAACAGGCGGGTTTTCAGTAGTGATCTCAACCGGGGAAGGTATCAGATCGGGATATCTGATGAACCAGGCGAAAAGAATAAACAGTAAAAACACTGTAAAAATGACAGTCGTTCCCCATTTCAGTATTTTCCGCGGTGGGCTTCCCATTATTTCCCTTACCGGTTCAGAGTATTTTATTTCAGGTTTTTTATCTGTCATTATTTCTCATAACTAATCATTTGGAAGTCCGAAGTCCGAAGTTCGAAGTCCGAAGTTTATAGTTTTAATGCATTTCTACTGCCTACTGCCTACTGCCTACTGCCTACTGAAACATATAATTCTACATAATATTTCCCGCTAACTACCAAGCTCAAGCTGATTTTTCACCAGGTTAAAATAGACTCCTTTTTTAGCAATCAATGAATCGTGTGTGCCTGTTTCGGCAATTCTGCCGCCTTCGAGTACTACAATGTTGTCTGCATCTCTGACAGTGCTAAGCCGGTGAGCTACCACGACAACCGTTTTCCCTGCATAAAAATCTTCAAGATTTTCGACTATGGCTCTTTCGTTATTTGCATCAAGAGAATTTGTGGCTTCATCAAATAAAATTATCTCCGGATCTTTATAAACGACCCTGGCAATGAGAAGCCGCTGCTTCTGACCCTCGCTGAGGCCATGCCCGTTTGCTCCTATACTGGTATTATATCCCAGTGGAAGCGACTCAATAAAACCCTTAATATTTGATATTTCCACAGCATTAACCAATCTGGCCTCATCAATATTTTCGGACCCCGGAACAATATTGGCGGCAATGGTATCAGGGAAAAGGTAACCATCCTGCATCACGGCGCCGACTTTCTTTCTCCACAGCTTCAGGCTCAGGTTCTGAAGCCGTGTATCACCAATCAGTATTTCCCCTGTTACCGGCTGGTAGAAGCCCAGAATCATTTTAAGGAGAGTTGTCTTTCCGCTTCCGCTTGTGCCAACAATGGCGGTGACTTTGTTTTCCTCAATCACCAGGTCGATATCTTTTAGTGCAAAAGGAGATCTTGGTCCTTCATACTGGTAAGAGAGGTTATTAATATAGATGTCTTTTTTCTCAGGCATTTTCCTGACTTTCATCTCGGAGCCAGATTCCTCATCATCCATCATATGGATTTCCGAAAGTCTGTCGAGACTAAGTTTTGCATCCTGTGACATTCTGAAGAAGCCAATTATCTGGTTGACAGGAACATTCAACTGGCCTATTATAAACTGAACGGCCAGCATCATACCCAGCGTCATGTTACCCTTAAGAACAGCTGTTGCAGCAACAAGAGTTATAAGGATATTTGTCACTTCGTTAATAAAAGTTGCACCTGCAGACTGGTACTGCATAAGACTTAATCCCTTAACTCTCAGGCGGAATAACAAAGCCTGCAGGTTTTCCCATTCCCATCTCTTGCTGAGCTCGCTCTGGGTAAGCTTAATTTCCTGCATCCCGTTCACCATGTGAATAAGCTTGCTGTTTGTTGATGATAATTGTCTGAAGCGCTGGTGATCAAGCTGGGCCCTGGATTTCATGAATAATGATACCCACAACACATAAAGGAAGGAACCAAGGATGAAAAAGAGAAGAATTTTAATACTGTAGATTGCAAGGACAACTCCGAAAACAATAAGATTGAAAAAAGAAAAAAGGATGCTGAGCGAAGCAGAAGTCAGAAATTCCTCAATCCGGTTATTATCCTCAATGCGTTGCAGCAGGTCCCCTGTAAGCTTTGTATCAAAGAAAGCAACAGGTAATGCCATCAGTTTCTGGAGGAAACCTGAAACTATAGCTACATTGACCCTGGTCCCTATATGAAGGAGAAGCCAGCTCCGGATGAATTCCACAGACATTCTTCCGATAACAAGCGCAAGCTGGGCAAAAAGAATAAGGTAGATGAAGTCTATGTCATTATTATTCAGACCAATATCTATGATAGATTGAGTCAAAAACGGTATCAGCAGCTGGATAAGGCTTCCGAGGAAGAGACCAAGAATAAGCTGGTAGAGATATTTTTTATAAAGCCTGAAATATTTCCACAGGAATTTAAAACCTGTAGTCGTGCCGGTTTCATCTTCTGCATCAAAAAGGGCCGGTGTCGGCTCCATTATAAGCACAAGGCCGACATTCTCACCATTAACTATTGTTCCTGACCAGCTGCTGATGAACTCCTGCCTGGTATACTTTACGAGGCCTATAGCCGGATCAGCCACCCATAGAATGTCATTTTTAATCTTATAAACTACCACAAAATGCTTCTGACGCCAGTGGACAATACAGGGCAATGGAACGTTTTCTTCCAGCTTGCTGAATGGTATCTTGACTCCTAATGTCCTGAATCCTAGTGAGTCAGCAGCTTCCGAAAGCCCAAGAAATGATACACCTTCCCGGGTTATATAGCATTTTTTGCGCAGAGTCTCAAGCGAAAAGTTCTTTTTGTAAAACCCGGCAACCATCTTCAGACATGATGGGCCACAATCCATTGCATCTGGTTGTTTTACAAAGGGAAATGACATTTTTTAACTGTAGAAAAAGTGATCTAAACTTAAGTAAAGATATTGATATTTTGGCTAAATGAAGTGCAGTAAGGGATAAAATAGGAATGGTATAATTATTTTGGAACCTGTTTTCATGTTGGAAACACTATATTTGTCAGTTCATTCAAGATAACAAGAAGGGGTTGTTCAGAAAACTACCAGATAAGACGATTATCGAAGGGATCCGGCGCCAGGATGATAAAGTTCTTAACTTCCTGTACGACAACTATTTTCAGACAGTTAAGAATCATGTTCTAAAAAACAGCGGATCAGTCGAGGATGTTTCAGATGTATTTCAGGATACAATCATTGCCCTGTACCAGAAGATATCCGAAGATAATTTTGACCTTACCACCGATCTGAAGGGGTATTTTTTTGGGGTTGCAAGGAATATCTGGAGCGTCCAGCTCCGGCATAAGAAAAGGACTGAGGAGTTGAATTTTGATTTTCCGGAAGAGGAGGAGGAAGAGATTTCCGATCCTCTTTTTCAAAAAATAATGACCAGAGCGTTCAATAAGCTGAAACCTGACTGCCAGGCTGTTCTTACACTTTTTTACGATGGCTGCGCGTATGAAGAGATTGCTGTTAAAATGAACCTTAAGAATGAGACTTATGCCAGAAGAAAAAAGTACCTCTGCAAAGAAGCCCTGATGGAATTGATTAAAAAAGATCCTGAATATCAGGAATATCTGCGTTTCCTGAAATAGAAAATAATTGCAATTACAAGAAGCAAAGGAATAAGGACGGCCAGGATCTTAACAGATAATTTATAATATAGCGGGGAATCATCTCCATATATAACAAGTGTGGACCAGAAATATGGGTGAGACCTCAGGTTATCGGAATTTTCAAGATATTTTTTTCTTGCTTTCCACAGTGATTCGCTTTTTGAATCACCGGTTTTAAGGTATTTGTAAAATGATTTAATAATATCCGTCCCGGACCTGTCATCGACCTCCCAGAGGGACATGACTACAGATCTGCTTCCTGCAAAAATGAATCCCCTGGCAAGACTCAGAATACCTTCACCTGCAAATAATGTACCTGCCCCGGTGTAGCAGGAGCTCAGTACAACCATTTTAGCAAAGAGCGGAATATCATAAATTTCATAAGTACTCAGATATCCATCTCCGGTTGAATCATCATCTTTCGCAAATATCATTCCAGAGTTCACAGGATCTTTTTCATTCAGAACGGTATGCATTGCAAGGTGAATAATATCATATTTCGCTGCTTCTGCTTTAAAAGCCGATTCAGTTGCCTGATCATTAAGATAAAGCTTTCCTGAGGTCAGATGTGAGACATAGGTTGCCTCATCACGGGCATAAGGAAGGTCATGGAGAATTCCTTTTACAGATTGCCTCTGGATTAATAAGGAATCGACATAAATTGCTGAATTGTAAGAAGGTGCAAAAGAGAGAAGGCGGTTAAATAAAGAAGGTTTCGTTCTTTTCGATTCAGCGAGTAAAGTTGCAGAATAGGTATATGATATCTGATAATTATTCATCAGGAAAGGCAGTTTCCTGTACAAAAGATCATCCTTTTTCGTATTTTCAGTAATTAAGATTTCAAATGGGAAAAAAGCGAGCGTATTGTCAGGTGAAATGATAAGCTTTTCAGAAATAAGGTATTTTTCTACCGGCTCAATCAGAGAGTTATACAGCTTGTATCCTGATGACTGGAAAAGGGTAAATTCATTTAAGGCATCACCTGACAGTTCCGGATTGGATAACAATCTTCTGAATCCTGATATCGTGCTCATAAAGGAAGAATCAATATCCTCGACTATTAGCTGGGTGTGCTTCCTGTTTACAACAAGAATATAAAGTGAAGTATCTGAAATAACATAGCTTATATAATTCTTATCCTTACCGATCAGATAAGGGATCTCCTTTGTGGTGATTACCCCGGTATTATACTTCAATGCATAATAACCGGGGAAGTTTCTTTCAAAAACCTTTATCAGGGAATCTCTTTTCTGACTTGCAGAAAGGAGATAATCACTCCATAATCTGATTTTCTGGTCATCAGGCTTTTCACTGTATGACTCCTCCGACATCTTGGCTTCATAAAAGCTTATCTGTTGCTGCAACGACCTCTCAGCCAGTGCCAGGTCTTCAGGAACATTATACTTAATTGCTTTCATCTCCCGTGTGGAAGCGAGGAGATTAGCCGCCTTGCTCTTTTCGGTATAGCCGAAAGCCTTTTCAAGGAATACCGGATCCGCCGTCAATTTATAATATAAATTAAAGCTTTCAATAGCATCCATATAAGAATCGCGGTATTTATCCCCAAGCAATAATCTGCTCTCCTCCTCCCCTATATTAAGCCTTATCCTTTCCAGAACAGTTATTAAAAGCTCTGAAGTACCTGCAGCGCTTTCAAGAGCTTTTATATCCCTGTTTTTGTTATATAGTCCTTTTAATATCCTGTACTTGGCACCCAGGATATTCCATGTTTCCTTGTCCGGTTTTATCACTTTGATATCCGGATTTGAAAAGGGATTGGCCGGCTTATCCGCTTTAATATCCCTATAGAGGAGCGATTGTACCGAATCGAGCGCCAGTTCAGGATTATTGCATTCCATGAGGGAAAGTGAATATCCCAGGGAAATATCATTGTTCAGATTGATATCCCACGGATGGCTCCTGCAATAATCATAACATAGTAAAAAAAGTTGTTTTGCCAGCAGAACATCAATTTTATATTCTCTCAGATATTCTGCATAGTTTCTCAAAGAAAGATAATATATCCGCGGATCCTCCTTATATGTTTTTTTTGATTTTTCAAGAGCCGAGGCGAGTATTTTTACTCCCCTGCCGGCCATTTTATTCTCACCGAGAACGACTGAGTAATTTGAGAATAAATTCAGGGAAATAATTGAATTATCACTCATTACATAATTTATTCCCATCTCATAAAATTCAATACACCTGTTTAGCTGGCCAAGGTAGAAATAGGATGTGGCTATATTATTAAGGATATTAATATAATTATTGTCCTTTGCCAGGGAATAGTCATTATATATCTCCTGAGCTTTTAATAAATTCCTGTTTGCCTGCTTATAGTCAGATGTGTGAAGTAAAGCCACCCCGATATCCTGATAAAGGGTTGCCTTATCACTTGCAGAAACTGAATCAGCGTTTATATTAGCTATTTCCAGACCTGAATTTGAATACTCAATAGCCTTTTCATAATTGCGTATGTTATTGTTTACAGATGCCAGACCGATATACACCTCGATTAAATTGAGGCTTTTAATCCCATATACTTTCTTTTGGACGTCAAGAGACCTGGTAAAATAATAATCAGATTTTAAATAATCACCCAGCATGAAATTGGAATATCCCATTATATATAGTATCCGACCTTCCATTTTCTGATCAGGAAATTTTTTTAACCGGATAAGCGCCTGCTGAAGATAATATAATGATGTGATTTGCTTGCCGGCAACAGAATAATATGCACCAATAAAATATAATGGCACTGTCAAGTTCATAGTGTCAATTGACAGATAGTTTCTGACCATCATTATCAGGCTATCTGAAAATATATGTCCAAGTGAAGTGTCACGCCTGTTAAGTGCCGATTCAAGCTTAGCGCTTAATGTTTTCAGCCTTCGAACCGGCAGGTCATTATCCTTCGAAGTCTGGAGTATATCTTTTGATTTAAAAATCGAGATATATGCAGTTATTCTTTTATCCATTGTATAACTTCTATTGCTGACAAAAAAAATGCAAGCAATAATCATCACTATTTTCAACGTTTTTTTAACCATTGTGCCCCTGTCATTCACCAATACCCGGTGAAAAGTCAAAAATAAACATAAACTTTCAATTCGATGCACCATTGCAATCTGAAAATACATTCATTTGTAACTATCTGAATATCTGATACTAAAAAAATATTTCATATTTTCTTGATTTTTTCATGTCACAAATTGCCTGCTTCTGACATGTATGTTTGAACTAATGAATTACCCTGAAATAGTATCAATGTTTAATTAAAAGAATCCAGATTATGAAAAACATGAATTTTGAAACCAGTTTTGACATTTTTGCAATGTGTGCACTTTCGAATGATGAAATGATTTCTGTACGTGGAGGTAATGATGGTGAACCTGTTCCCTCAACTCCCCCACCACCAATAAAAATATGATATAATAATTCTTTCCCGGAACAATAAACGTTCCGGTGAGATTATTAGTAGTTCTTTCAGCAACTCCGGTTGCATGAGTTCCGAGGTATTGAGTTCTCTGATTGAATTGTGTCAGTTACGAGAAGCTTAATACGGTTATGACGGAGTTGTGTCAGGTCATCTGATTGAGTGTTTCTGTCAGGAGAAGCTTTGTACAGGTTTTTTATTGAAGCCCTGTACCGGGTTGTCTGATTAAATGTTTCAATCAATTAAAGTTCTGTATGCGTAAAGAATTAGATTAAGCATATAAGAGTCTGAGTTACATTCTGATATGGAAGAGTTTGATTTATATTTGGATTATGGATATAATGATATAACAACTATATACTATGAAAACAATAGATTATTCCTATTTCATTGAAAGGTATAATGCCGGTGAGATGGACAAGACTGAAATAAAATGGTTCGAGAAGGAGCTTAACGGCAACGATTCTCTCTGCCAGGAGGTTATGATAAGAAAAAAAGCAGACCAGATGCTGCTTCATCACGATCTTATCTCGCTGAGGAACAAGCTTTCAAGCCTCGAAAAAGCAAGAAAGGAGAAACTTGTCGAATCAGCAGCAAAGAAAGCAACGGCTATACGGTATGCAGCAGCTTTTGCAGGACTGGTTCTTATTGGCAGCCTTTTCATGATAACTGGCAAAAACCAGGGCACTGCATCACTTTACAGTAAAAACTTTTCAGCATATGAATCACCGGGGCCCTCACGAACCCCGCAGTTATCGGTGGATGACCAGTTTGTAAAAGCTCTTCAGTACTATTCTGAAAAAGATTTCTTAAATGCTAAAGCGCTTTTCACCGAATACCTTAATAACAATCCTGAAAATATGCAGGCAATGCTTTTATATGGTGTGACTGAAATGGAGAACAAAAACTATCCGGATGCCAAATCCTCCTTTAATAAGATTATCAATAACAGGAATAACTTATATATTGACCATGCCCGGTGGTATCTGGCATTATGCAATATCGCCACAGGAGAAACTGCTGAGGCAAAACAACAGATGCTTGCCATTAAAAAATCGGATAGCATCTACCGAAACAAAGCCAGGAAAATTCTGAGAAACCTGTAAACTTTTCTGCTAATTAATCGGGTTATGTTTGATCCTTCAGGTAAAAATATTGTTGATAAGGTTGATTCTGAGCATAATAGCAAAGAAACAGGAGATGAAATGCATAATAATATCCTGAATATGATAAACTGTCCCACATTATTGACAGGGATGTCTCATGAGATGAGAACACATATGAACTCCATTGTTGCATTCTCATTTCTCATGAATAATAATGGATGTAATGAGGACGAAAGAAAGGAATTCAGCAATCATATATTAAATTCATGTGAACAATTAATGGTCCTTTTCGATAATTTTCTCGATTCAGCAATCATTGATACGGGTAATTCAAAAGTT
>Ga0315276_10007543_pt1 | contig 10081 bp, 7 predicted proteins | sample YL17G05_0_MG_FD_204542 | JGI IMG/M metagenome (GOLD analysis project Ga0315276, IMG submission 204542) | Sediment microbial communities from Yellowstone Lake, YNP, Wyoming, USA - YL17G05_0 | ecosystem: Environmental > Aquatic > Freshwater > Lake > Sediment | place: USA: Wyoming | collected... | reverse complement strand
CCCGCGGCAAGGCCCTTCAGGCGCTCGACCTGGGCACGTCCCCGGGCCTCGTCCGGAGCCTGCGGCCAGCCATCGGGATCGAGCGTGAGCGGCAGCACGTCCAGCCCGGGCTCGTCCGCCACGCGCACGGTGAAGACCGCGCTCTCGCGGCGCGTCGCGGCCGCCACGCGCGCCTCGAAGTCCCCCGCGCGCGGGTCGAACACCACGTCGCCCAGGCTGAAGAGCGTCAGACACCGCCCCGCGCGACGCCAGCCCTGCACGACGTGGGGGTGGTGCCCGAGCACGAGGTCGGCCCCGCCGCGCTCCAGCGTCTCCGCCAGCTCGAGCACGCGCGGAGGCGGGTAGTCCACGTACATCGAGCCCCAGTGCACGCTCACGACCAGCACGTCGGCACGCGGGCGCCAGCGTTCGAGGTCCTCACGGACGAGCGCGGCCTCGAGCGGCGCCGGCCCCGGCGTGCCGGCCCGCGCGCTCGCCTTCGAGGGCGCGGCGTAGGCCAGCACCGCCACGCGCTGCGAGCGGACGACCAGCTCGGCGGGGCGGCGCGCCGCCTCCAGGCCGGGACCCGCGCCGGCGCAGGCGAGACCCGCGCTCTCGCAGGCCGAGAGCGTGCGCTCCAGCCCGCGCGGGCCGCAGTCCATCATGTGATTGTTCGCCAGCGCGACGACGCGCACCCCCGCGCGCACCAGGGCCGGGAGCACGTCCGCATCGTGCCGGAACTCGGGGGAGCGTCCCGGGCGCACCTGGCCCGCCTCGCCCACGGGCAGCTCGAGGTTCGCGAAGCCCAGGTCCGCGGCGCGCAGCGCGGGGGCGGCCGCGGCGAAGACCGCGTCCCAGCCCTCGCGCAGCGCGCGGGCGCGGGCGCTCCCGATCACCCCCACGTCACCGATCGCGGCCAGGCTGAGGCGCACCGGCCCCACCGGCTCGAGCAACCGCTCGCCGCTCACCGGCCAGTCCCTCCTGCGGCCAGCACCGCCTGATAGATCCCCTCGGTCTCGAGCACCATGCGCTCCGCCGTGAACTCCCGCGCCCAGCGCTCGCGGCCGGTTTCCCCCAGGCGCGCGCAGCGCCCCGGGTCGGCGAGCAGCGCGCCGAGCGCCGCGCCCAGCGCCGCGGCATCGTCCACCGGCACGAGCAGGCCCGTGTCCCCGTCCACCACGGCCTCGGCACAGCCGCCCGCGCGCGTCGTGGCCACCGCACGCCCCGCCCGCATCGCCTCGAGCAAGGTGACCGGCAGCCCCTCGCGTCGCGAGGAGAGCACGAACACGTCGGCCGCCGCGAGCAGGTCGGCCACATCCTCCCGCGCGCCCAGGAACCGGACGCTCCCTGCCAGGCCCAGGGCATCGCGCCGGGCCTCGAGCGTGGAGCGCAGCGGTCCCTCCCCGGCGATGAGCAGGCAGCTCCCGGGCACGTCCACCGCCACCCGCGCGAAGGCCTCGAGCAGGACGTGCTGTGCCTTCTGCGGCGTGAGGCTGCCCACGGTGAGCGCCATGCGCTCCTGCAGCCCGAGCCCGAGGTCCGCGCGCGCCTCCGCGCGCGGACGCGGGGCCGCCGCGGCCGAGATCCCGTTGCGCACGGTGACGAAGCGCCGCGCTGCACGCGGGAAGCGCGTCACGTGGCTCTCGCGCACGGTCTCGCAGACGCACACGATGCTCGCCGTGAGCGCCGTCGCGACCTGCTCGAGGACGGGCCAGGCCGCCGAGTGCCGGCCCGCGTAGTGGAGGCTGTGCTCGGTGCGCAGCACCGCGCGCACACCCGCGAGCCGCGCGGCCAGCGCCGCTGCCAGGCCCCCCGTGGGGTTGTGGCCGTTCACCACCGTGACCGCCTCTTCGCGGAGGAGCCCCGCGAGCCGGCCGATGCGCGCGAGCCGGCCGCGGCCCTGCAACACGAAGGTCCGCGCGCCGGCGGCGCGTGCCGCCTCGAGCGCCGGTCCGCCGCGATTGAGCGCGCACACCAGCACCTCGACCCCGGGTCCGGCGTGGCGCGCGTGCTCCACCACCAGCGACTCCCCGCCGCCCCGGTCCATGGCCTCGATGACGTGCAGCACCCGTAGCGTCCGCCCGCTCATCGTCCGGCTCCGGGAGCCGGGGCCGGCGGGTCCGCCTCGCGCCCTTCGAACAACGCGAAGAACCGCTCGAAGCTCCGCACCGCGTCGAACCGCTCCAGGGCCCGCTGCCGCGCCGCGCGGCCGAGCCGCGCCAGCGCCTCCGGGTCAGCCAGCACGCTCTCGACCGCCTCGGCCAGCGAGGCCGGGTCTCCCGGCTCGGCCAGCGCGCCGGTCTCGCCCGGCACGATCGCCTCCTCGATGCCCCCCGCCCGCGTGCCCACGCAGGGCAGCCCCATCGCCATCGCCTCCACGATCACGTTGGGGATGCCGTCGCGGCGCCCGTTGGCCAGCACGCGGCTCGGGGCGAGCAGGAGCCAGGCCCGGCGGTAGAGCGGCAGCAGCTCCTCGTGGCCGAGCGCGCCGAGGAAGCGCACCCGGTCCGCCACGCCGCGCTCGCGGGCCAGGGCTTCGAGGGCGGCCCGCTCGGGGCCGTCGCCCACCAGCCAGAGCGTGGCCTCGCGCCCCCGGGAGCGCAGGAGCGCCAGCGCGCGGATGGCGTCGTCGAAGCCCTTGGGTGGCGAGAGCCGTCCGACCGTGATCAGGACGGGCTCGGGCTCGGGCGCGCGGCCCGCCCCGTCGAAGCGGGCGAGGTCCACGCCGTGCGCGAGCCACTCGACCCGGGCGCCGGGACCCGCCAGCTCGCGCAGCATCTCCGCGTTGCCGCACACGCAGGTCGCCACGAAATCGGCGGCGCGCACCTTCTCTGCGAGGAAGGCGCGGGTGCGGTAGAGGTCCGCGCCGGCGTGCGCCGAGAGGCTGAAGGGCCGGCCCGCCAGCCGCGCGGCGAGGTAGGCCACGCTGCCCGGGAAGTGGGCCCACGCCCCGTGCACGCGCTCGAGTCCCTCGCGCTCGACGAGCCGGGCCACCCGGCAGGCGGCGGGCAGCCAGAGCAGGTGGCCGGCGAGCGCGTAGGGCGAGCCGCGCGAGGCCCAGAGGATGCGCGCGCTCTCGCCCAGCAACGTGCCGGGGCGGCGCAACAGCCAGACGAGCATGGCCCCCCAGGCGCGCAGGTCCAGGGGCGAACCCACCATCTCCGTCAGGGCCACCAGCGGCGCGTGGCGCGGCTGGTACTGGCGCCCGACGCCGCGCAGCGCGTAGACCCGCACCCGCACGCCGCGGGCCGCGAGCCGATGGACGTCGTCCTCGATGAACGAGGCGAGCGTGGGGAATACCGTCGTCACGAAGGCCACCGACCTCACCGGCTCCCTCCCCCCCTCGATGGGCGCCCGGCGGCGCGCTCGTAGAACTCCTCGTGCCGCCGCACCATCACCTCGATGCTCAGCTCCTCGCGCGCCGCGCGGCAGGCCGCCTCGCTGCGCCGGCGCGCCTCACCGGGACGCGTGAGCGCCTGCTCGAGCGCATCCGCCAGCGCCCCGGGCTCGCCGGGCGGCACGAGCCAGCCGGTCTCGCCGTCGCGGAGCACCTCGGGCGTGCCGCCCACCGCCGTCGCGACGCACGCACGCCCCGCGGCCATGGCCTCGAGCAGCGCGTTCGGGATCCCCTCCTCGCGGGAGGATAGCACGAACACGTCCATGCCGGGCAGCAGGCGCTCGATGTCGCCCCGCTCGCCGAGGAACCGCACGCGGCCCGCGAGTCCCAGGGCGGCGGCGCGCGCTTCGAGCGCGTCGCGGTCGGGACCGTCCCCCACCAGCGCCGCGCGGAACGCGAGGCCGCGGCCCCCGAGCAGGCACAGGGCCTCGAGCAGCGTGCCGTAGTCCTTGCGCGCCGCCAGGCAACCCACGCTCCCCACGAGTGGCGAGGCGTCCGCGCCGAGCGCGCGCCGCGCCTCCTCCGCGGGGGCGGGCGGGAAGAAGCGTGCGGCGTCCACCCCGTTCGGGATCACCGTGATGCGCGCGCGCGGCACGCCCAGGGCGACGACGGACTCCGCCACCGCCTCGCTGACCGCCGTCACGTGCGTGGCCAGCCGATGTGCGAGCCGCTGCGCCAGGACCTGCCGGCGCGTTTCGAAGGCGTCCACGTTGCGCTTGGCCACGACCACCGCGGGCACGCCCGCGAGCCGCCCGGCGAGCGCGGCGTAGAGGTTCGGGCCGAAGAGGTACCCGTGGATGACCTGCGGCCGCACGTCGCGCACGAGGTGCACCAGGCGCGCGAGCCCCGCGAGCCCCGCCGCGCCGTAGATGCGGCGTCCGACCCCGAGCTCGCGGACCGGCCAGCCCAGCGACTCCACCTCGGCGAGGAACGCGCCCTCGCGCCGGAAACAGGCGATGACGACCTCGAAGCGCATGGGGTCGATCCGCTTCCACAGCTCGATGAGATGGCGCTCCGCCCCGCCCGCGACGAAGTTGCCGACCACGTAGAGGACCCGGATCCGCGCGCTCATCCGGCGGTCTCCGCCGCGGCCGGCGCCCGCCGGGCCCGCAGCCGCTCGAACCGCCCGTCCAACTCGGCCAGCGTCAGGCGCGCCGAGAAGCGCCCCCCCGGGCCGAGGCAGGCGCCCTCGGAGAGCCCGCGACGCAGCAGCTCGAACGCCGGCGCCCCCGCCCGGTTCTCCCCCGCCCGCGTGGTCACCGCCCAGGCAGCGCCTGCGGCACGCGCCGCTTCGAGGCTCGCGGCATCGTGGTCGCCGCCCGGGTAGGCGAGCCCGCGCGGCCGCCCGCCCAGCCGGCGCGCGATGAGTTCGAAGGAGCCGCCGATCTCCGCGGCCTGCTCCGCGGCGGGCAGGGTCGAGAGGAACGGGTGGGTGAGCGTGTGCGCCCCCACCTCCATCCCCGCCACCCGCAGGAGGGCGCACTCCTCCCAGGTCGCCAGCTCGCAGGGGGCGGGGCCGGGGACCCCGAGACGCCCGGCCAGGCCTTCGAGCAGCGCGCGCTGGTCCACAGGGGAGGCCCGGAAGGCGGGCAGGAGCGCCCGCAGCGCCCGCACCCGGCCCGTTTCGTCCGCGAGCTCGTGGATGCGGCCCTCGTGCTCGAGCCGCCCCACGCGGGCCGTGGCGAGCAGGTGCGCGAGCTCGTCCCACCAGGGCGCGCGGTGCTCCTCGATGAGCCCCGCCGTGAGGAAGAACGTGGCCCGCGCCCCGGCCGCCGCGAGCAGCGGCAGGGCGCGCCGCACGTTGTCGGCATAGCCGTCGTCGAAGCTCAGCGCCACCGTGCGGCGGGGCTCCCCGCTCGCCAGCCGCGCCAGCCCCTCCGAGACCGTGACGGGCACCAGGCCGCGCTGCGCCAGCAACGCGAGTTGCGCGCGCAGCAGGCGCTCGCCCACTCCCAGCCGGTAGAGCGGGTGTTCGTCCGGGCCATAGACGCGATGGTGCCGGATGATGACGAGGCTCGCCACCCCGCCGCCGTCCGGGCGCGGCAGCAGACTCGCGAGCCAGCGGAGCGCGCGCCCGCTCACGCGGCCTCCGCGCGGCGCTCGCTCACCAGGTCGTCCACGAGCGCACCGGCCAGCCAGAAGTTGCCCGAGACGAGCGTGCTGAAGAAGCGGTCGCCGAAGGCGCACGAGATGGCCAGCGCGATCGTGGCCGCGGCGAATCCCAGCGCCAGTTGCCGGTCGGCTCGGTCGCGCGCGAGCCGCACCCCGTCGAGCGCCAGGGTCCAGCAGCGCCACAGCAAGGCCAGGAAGAGCAGCAGGCCAAGCACGCCCATCTCACCCAGGAAGCGCAGATAGGTGTTGTGAGCCGAGTCCTTGACCTCGACGCCCAGTTCCTCGCCGGCGGCGGGCAGCACGTAGCCGAGCCCCGCGAACCCCACGCCGTCCAGCGGGTGCTCCGACACCACCTTGATGATGGCCCGCCAGGTGTCCACGCGCAGCTGGGCCGAGCCCTCGAGCGAGACGTCGTCCGACGTCTGGGACTCGACCTGCACGCCCATCATGCGTTCCTTGAGGTAGTCCGGGGCCCAGAACGGCGAGCTCACGATCACCACGAGCAGGACCAGGGTGAGGGCGCGCGAGCTGCGCAGCGCGACGAAGAGCAGCGCCACCGCCAGCGCCACCACGGCGCCGCGCGAGACCGTCAGCACGACCGCGAAGACACCGGCCACCACCACCCCGCTCAGCGTGAGCCGCGCCACCCAGCGCCGCGCCGCGGGCAGCTGCGCGGCGGCGAAGGCCGTGAACATGGCCAGGAAGGCCCCGAGCTCGTTGGGCTGGCCGAAGGAGCCGATGGCCCGTCCGCCGCGTCCGTTGCGCCCGAAGGCGATGGTCACCGCCGCCTCGGCGAGCAGGCCGATCACGATGGCCCAGCTGATGCGGCGGCGGTCCTGCGCTCCGCGCACCATCCAGAAGCCGACGAAGTAGAAGGCCAACGTCATGACGCTGCGCAGCAGCTCCCAGGCCGCCGTGAGGCCCTCGTAGTGGTAGCCGGTGGGGAACGCCGCGCCCCGCACGATGGAGATCGCGGCCAGCACCATGGTGGCGGTGAGCAGGAACCCCAGGCGAGTGCGCCGCACGATCGGCTGCCGGGCGAAGATCCGCCCCAGCGCCCAGCTCGTGAAGACCGTGAACAGCAGGAGGTTCAGGATGCTCATGCCGGGCACCGGGATGCGCGGCATCCACGAGAGGAACGGCGAGGCGACGGGCAGAAGGAAGAGCCCGAAGCGTGGGATCAGCAGGATCGAGGCCCCCACGCCTCCGCCCAGCAGGATCTTCACCAACCGGTGAGGCTCCTGGCCGAAGCGGTAGTCGAGCGTCACGAAGGCCACGACCAGCGCGAGGGCCAGCGTCGTGCCGAACGCGACCGCGAGGCCGGCAGACAGCCGGCGCGCCTGGCGCCGGGCCGCGCCGCGAGCCTCGGCGACCGGGGCGGGACCCGGGCCGGGGTAGCCCGGGCTCATCGGTCACTCTCCGCCGCGCCGTGCAGCCGCACGCGATGCTGGCTCACCAGGCGCCGCCCCACCGGGCGCGTGGCCCACCCCTGCCGCCGCAGTCCGGCAAGCCAGGCGGGTGGGAGCAGGCTCGCCAGGAAGGCCACCGCGACCGGCAGCGCGCGCTCCGGGAAGAGCCACGAGCCGCGCAGGTGCCCGCGGGCCAGCCCGCCGTCGGCTTCGCGCAGCGCGGCCACCGCCAGCTGGTAGTGGGCGCGCGCGCGCCGCCGCAGGACGCGCCGCTGCAGGGCCTCCGGGAGCGTGGGGTCGGCGGCCAGGCGGCCGAAGAGCTCCAGGTCAGCGAGCAGGCGCCGCTCGTGCTGGCCGCTCAGGCCACCCTCCCGATGCTGGTAGCGCACCAGCGCGCGGCGCGAGGCCGCGGCCGGCCCGCGCCGCGCCAGCCGGATCCAGAGATCGAGATCCTCGGCGTGCGAGAGGGTCTCATCGAAGCCCCCGGCGCGCTCCAGCGCGTCGCGCCGCACGACCACGGAGGAGGTGAGCACGAAATTGACCTCGAGGAGCTCAGCCACCGGCGAGCCGACGTAGGCCTCGGGCAGGTCGGCGTACAGCGCGAACCACGAGGGGTGGACTTCGCCCCCGAGCGTGCGGAAGCTCCCGTCGCTGAAGAACCACGCGGCCCCAGGCGCACGCGCCAGGACCGCCGCGGCCTGCTCGAGCTTCTCCGGCTCCCACACGTCATCGGCGTCGAGCAGCGCGATCCACGGAGCGCCCGCGGCGCGCCAGCCGGCGTTGCGAGCTGCCGAAGCGCCCCCGAAGCGGCCGCCCAGCACGCGCACCGGCGCCCGGCGGTCGGCGCCGAAGCACTCTTCGACCGCAGGTCCGGTCCCATCCCGCGAGCCGTCGTCCACCACCAGCACCTCGGCAGGTGGGTGGGTCTGGGCCAGCGCCGACTCGACCGCCTCGAGCACGTCGGGCAGCGCGTCCCGCGCCGGGATCACCGCCGCAACTGCGAACGGATCGCTCACGCCGGCCCTTCCCCGGTGCCCGGCAACAGCAGCCTGCCGGCCACGCGGCGCGCCCGCTTGACCACCCCCTTCATCAGCCCGGAGCGCATGAGCCGGCCGACCACCGCGGCCGGCAGCGCGACCCCGCCGAGCGCCACCAGGCGGCGATCCCACGGTCCCATTCGCAGGACCCGGCGCAGGCGCGCCCGCGCCTCGCGCAGCCGGCCTGCCCGCACGCACAGGATGGCGATGTCGAACTCGAGCGCCGCGGCACGTTCGGCCGCCACCCGCTGCAGCCCCACCCCACGGCCGAGGCCGCTCTTCTCCACCCGGCGCATGAGCGCCAGGTCATCGCGGAAGCGCGGCTCGTAGCTCCGCGAGAGCGTGCCCGGCCCCGAGAAGTAGTCCACCAGCGGCTCCGCCATGAGCCCGCCCGGGTAGCGCGCGGCCAGGCGCAGCCACAGGTCGTAGTCGTGCGAATACACGATCTCCGGGTCGATCCCGCCGACCGCATCGTAGGCCCCGCGCTCCACCAGGGTGGCGCTCACCAGCGGGAAGCAGCGTTCGACCAGCGGGCCCACCAGATCGCCCGCCTCGTCGCGCACCGGGTCGAAGTAGTCCGCCAGCCACGAGTCGCGCAGCACCCCCTCGGCCGAGACCAGCCGGCCGTTCCCCGTGAGCCAGCGCAGCTGCGGATGCCGCTCGAGGAAGGCCAGCTGCCGTTCGAGCTTCCCCGGCAGCCAGCGGTCGTCGGCGTCGAGGAACGCGATCCAATCGCCGCTCGAGCGCTCGATCCCGATGCGGCGCGCGGCCGCGGCGTTCTGGTGCGGCAGCCGCAGCACGGTCACCGCCGCGCCGAAGCGCTGCTCGACCAGGTCCGCGGTCCCGTCGCTCGAGCCGTCGTCGCAGACGATGACCTGGTCCGGCGGACGGCTCTGGGACAGCGCATCTTCCAGCGCCCGCTCGATGCACCAGGTGGCATTGTAGGCTGCGATCACCACGCTCACCCGCATGCGCTCACCTCCCCACGTCCCCTTCGGCCGCTTTCAGGCCGAAGAGCCCGGGCACCATGCGCCCCCAGTGCCGGCGCTCGCTGTCGTCGAGGCCGAAGCCCCACGCAATGATCACGAAGAGCAGCCACGGACCTGCAACCGCCGCGCCCAGCGCCCACCAGCCGGCCGGGTGCCACAGCAACCTCAGGGCGAGCGCGGGCGCCAGGAACCCCAGCGTCACGAGCCCCGGCCGGGCGAAGCCCTGCCAGGCGTAGCGCGCCAGCGGCAGCCGCAGCGCGTGACAGGTGTAGGCCATGGTCGCCACCCCGCCCACCAGGAACAGCGGCACGGCCGTGCCCAGCGCCACTCCCGCGAGCCCGTAGGGGCGCACCCAGAGCAGCGAGAGCCCGAGGTTCGCGGCAGCGTTGAGGAGCGCGAGGACGACCACGCCGCGGTGCCGGCTCACGCCGTACAGCACCGAGCCCGCCGCCGACTGGGGCAGCGAGATGAGCGTGGGCAGCGCGAGCCAGACCAGCAGGGGCGCCGCCGAGGTCGAGTGCCGCCAGAGCGCGGGGTCGAACAGGGTGCGCAGCAGGGGTCCGGCCACGAAGCGGTGTCCGACCCAGGCTTCGAGCAGGTCGGGTCCGAAGACGATCAGGGCGAAGAGCACCGGCCAGCTCACCAGCACGCTGTACTTGGCCCCGGCGATGACCATGGCGTGGAGCTTCCCGGTCTCGCCCAGGGTCTCGAGCTCGCTCGCGGTCGGGGCCAGCACCCAGGTCGCCGAGTAGACCAGCGAGCGCGCGTTGTCCACGAGCCCGGCCGCCAGAGCGAACGGGGTCACCAGCGCCGCGCCCAGGAAGCCGGTGATGACGAGCGCGTCGGTCTGGAAGGTGATGCTGTTCGCGAAGGCCCCGACGAAGGCGAAGCCACTGTAGGCTCCGATCAGCGCGAGGCGCTCGCGGGTGATCGCGCGCAGGCCCAGGCGCACGCCCGGCAGCAGGCGCCGGACCAGCATCCAGGACAGCGCGTGCCCGACCAGGTTCATGGTGAGCGAGGCCCAGGCCAGTCCCACCAGCCCCCCGCCCAAACGCAGCACGATCACGAACGCCAGGGCCCGCGCCACGCCCACACCGATGCCGATCAGGTTCGCGAGATCGTAGCGCTGCAGCCCCGAGAGCGTGGCGCCGAACACGC
>Ga0315276_10007540_pt1 | contig 10083 bp, 4 predicted proteins | sample YL17G05_0_MG_FD_204542 | JGI IMG/M metagenome (GOLD analysis project Ga0315276, IMG submission 204542) | Sediment microbial communities from Yellowstone Lake, YNP, Wyoming, USA - YL17G05_0 | ecosystem: Environmental > Aquatic > Freshwater > Lake > Sediment | place: USA: Wyoming | collected... | reverse complement strand
TTCCACCTAGCCGGAGGCCCGGTCTGGAGGCCTTATAAGACGGATGAGGAGAACATCCAGTTGTATGACATACTCCTGCGCAATGGCGCGGGGGTGGCAGTCAAACCAGAACAACTCCTAGACGTCAGGAGAATAGTCAATGAGATGGAAAGACGTAGAAATATGCTTAGGGGGCCGCCAAGGGAGGACATCGAAAGGTTAACGCCCCCCACAGGCAATAATGCCAAACGTTCACTTCAAAAAAACTCCTAACCCGAGAACGAATCGATGAACTGTTTTCTCGCGTTTTCGATGATGTTCCTGCCTTGTGGTGAGGACAGGTCAATCGCCCGATTATAGAAGGAATAGAAACTTTCCTTAGCGTTCTTAGCAACTTCGATCGAGTTAACATAGACTCCTGGGTAACTCATTTTTATGGGTCGCTTCTCAGACTCCATGGACAGGGAGTATTCGCTGCCTCTCAGTGAGAAAAATACTTCCCCCAAATTAGGCCCCTCTAAAATGAACATGGGAGCCCCCAGTGCGTGTTCCCAATATCTGGCTTCAACGTTTGGATTGTTATTGACTAAATCCTCAAGCCTATCCAGCATACTTAAGGTTTCAGTATAAGCGACTTTGTGTTTATTTGTGATGCTCAAAATCCTCTGATACGGGTATCGGGGTATCAAGCTTGTGAGATAGTGTATCCTCGTCTTACCGGCTACGGACCTGTGGATTGCCTCATACCATTCTTTCCTCTTCATTCGCTTCAGGATTGTTTGCGGGTAGGCGACATTCGGGAATAGAGACGCAAAGACGTACATGTGTTCTGCCTTTACAAGGTTTTCCGCCATCATATCCATATACTCGTCCTCCTTGGCGTACATCACCTGCGGCCTGTTTTTCCTCTGATATAACTCGTCTAATTGTTTTATGAAATCTGAACTGAACGTAGTTATTGTGTTAAACTCAGAATATACATCCTTGACTTTGATGTTCAAAACCTGCTCAATTTTCGTTGTGTTGAGCGAATAGCGACCTCTGTCAGTGCGTCGAATATACCCCTTCTCTATCAGGGTTCTGAGGTAAATTGCCAGGTTTTGGCGGTAAGGATACTGCTTATAAAGCTGATTGAATCGAGCTATGATCGCCGATGGACTTGCATCCTTCCCCTCATGCTCTAAGAAATAGACTGTGAGGAGTGTCCTTAGCTGGTGCTCAGTCAAACCTAGCCATTCCTGCAACTGCTCGTCGGAAACCTGCGGAAGATTAGCGTTCTCCATTTCCACTCAGTTTAACAATATAATCAACGACTATTAAGGTGAACGAAGCCACAAATAATGCTCCGGTAAAGTCCCCAAAACCAAAGCGGGGCAAAATATTCCACTTGAACAGGAAAACCGAACCCTCACCCATAATTATCGCCATGATGGCCGCTTTACTGCTGGTTTTAGGGAAATATAAGGCGGCAAGGAACACAGGAAACAAGACTGAATATCCAGAAAATGTTGTTGATAAGAGGATGTCGAATATCCCGCTTTTCTGGTCTATCCCCCAAAACAAAAAAGCAAACGTGAGAATAACCAACCCTACAGTGATTACCCTACTCATTTTTACGTCAGACTTGAGCTTCAAATCCCGTGACAACATAGTCGACATCGCCAGTAACTGACTATCAGCAGTTGACATTAACGCAGCCAAAGCGCCAAACATCACAATCACATAAACCCACTCTGGCGCATATGTCTTCACCATAATCGGTAAAACCTGATCCGGATTGGACACATAGATATTGGTGCCATGGGCCCAAACACCCACTGCGACCGGGCAGAAATACAATATGCCAAGGATAACGGGGTACAGAATCATAGTGGTTTTCAGCGCCATATGCCTTTTGGCAGAATACACCCGTGTGAACATATGGGGGTACATCGAGCATAAAAAAAACCATAGCAAAATCAGTGAAAACCATAGATTCAATGTAAAATATCCCTCTCCTCCCGGTCTTGTAAACAACTCTGGACTGGCGGCATATGCATTAAGCCCTGCTACCTCAAAGCCTCCCAGCCCCTGGGCCACGAAATATACTGCGAAAAGGCAACCCACAACCATCACGGTGGTCTGGACTATGTCGGTCAAGACGCTACATCTCATACCTCCTAGGATAAGGTAAATCATTGGGACAAGCAAGACAAGTAAAGCGCCCTCTTTGACTGGCATACCTGAAACACTGTTCAAAATGATGCCCCCCCCTATGCCTTGGACGGCAAGATAAGGCAGCGTATAGATTACTAGAAAAAACATCGTCAGAAGACCAACAAGTCTGCTATTATACCTCCACTCCAGGAGCTCCGATGGCGTGACAAACTTATGCTCTTCCCCGAGTATCGAAACCTTTTTACCGATTATATAGAACGTAAAGGCGAATATGGACATCCCTAAGGTCATCATGGCATACTGCCCCCAACCATACTTATAACCCACGCCCGCAAAACCAAGGAAAAAGTATGATGAGAGGTTTGTGGCTAAAAAACTAATAAATATTAGGAGAGAGTTTATTTTTCTGCTTGCTAAGAAGTAATCTTCAGTGGTACTTTTCGTTATTCTGTTCGAATAGATTCCGATTAGGACCATTAAAAGAAAATATCCTCCGATTAGTAAGAGTGTGACCTCCATCTAATTCCCCCAATGATACTTGCTGAATGCCAGGTAATACAGGCTGAACAGTATGCTCAATATGAATGTATTCACTACCCAAAAGGGCACACCCAGGTATAACGGCTCAGACGCCCCCCAATTCCAAAAGTCTAGGGAAAGTGCAACCAACAATAGAAATGCTCCCCCCCACAGGACATCCTCATTTTTCATCAATGGCCATACCAATTATGCCGATAAACACATATTAAGTGTTTATCATAGTTGTCATAATACAACGCTCATAATATTAATATCTCGGCTAGAATCCTTTTTTTCGAATTAACGGTTGTGCGGTGGCAAGTAGTTTATCCCAAAATATTGTCATAATTGTCATTATATAATTATGACATTATGTTTATTTACTAAAGGTATCTAGGTGTTATTGCGCAAAATAGACGAGGATGTAAGAATGACTAGAACCTCAATAAGCCAGCGACAAAAAAATAATCCCAATAGTCTTCTCCCGACGTGGTTCTGGAGAGAGACACTTTGGCATTTATGTCTTTACCGGATAGCAGAAACCGAGACGTCGCAATATGTTGGGTATTCTAACGTAGTACTATGGTTTAATATGTTTTCTTTTAAGCACATCACACCCACATAACAAAAAACTACTACGATGGATTCTAGCATCAAGCCCAAACCAAACCAAACAAAAAACGGCGGCGGGAAACAAAACCCCGCCGCCAACCCAAGGAGAACCCTAACCGGCCTCCTTGTATTACTACTGCTCACTACACACGCAACTGCATACGAGTACGCAGGATACGATAAACTAATAAAGGACGTCAAAGCCGCGATAACGGAGGCTACGACGCCGACCATACAACAGGGCGTAATCCCCCCGCAAGAGCCAGCACCAACCGCCCCCGCTCCGGATACGTCACCAGACCAGGCAACTGATGTTGTAGCACCCACCGACACAACCGCACCCACAGAAAAGAACCAGAAACAAGACGATACGCAACCTACGGACACGACACAACCTACAACGGAAACACAAGCCCTTGCGGCAGGCGCCGTGACGGAACCCTATACACCCATATCATTCGACACTGTGGCGTCCCAGACCCCGGTGAAACCCGACGGCTACTATGAGACCGGACTATTCACTGGGGCGGCCACGTACAGGTACGACATCCCGGTCATGCCAGGGACCGGAGGGCTTGAGCCGGCATTGACACTCTCATATACCAGCCAGGACATACTACGGCCGGGGTGGGTCGGTTCAGGTTGGAGCCTAGCCGAAAACTACATCGAACGCGACCCGAATGGTACCGCTGCCGACGAAAGCGACGACCAGTATGAGCTGTACCTTGACGGCTCAAGATACGACCTCGCATACTCGCAGTCGGACGGGCGCTACCACACGCAACCTGAGTCGTACTTCTTTATCGTAAGGAATGGCGGCGCCCCTAACAGCGCTGGAAAATACTGGCTGGTGTGGGGCAAGGACGGAACGCAATACCGGTTCGGCTACAACACAAACAGCGAACTGGAGCGGATGATGCCGGATAAATCGCAGAGGAGCGACCAGTCAAAGTCAATCTCCGGTTATTGGGATGGAACCTCATCAAGCTCGAGTTATGGCGGCTGCAGGACCCAGAGGTTTGATGCAGGCAGCGGCAACTGGATAGGGAACGTCAGCATAACCAACAAAGGTTGCAACAGCCACAGTTGCGCCTACAGCTATGCATATGTCTCTCCTAGCCAAGTTGACATGAAGGTGTGTGCGTACCCGGAATACGGCGGTAAAAACTGCGGCCCCGCCACATGCGCGGTGAGCGCTACATTCAACTTCGCAATCAACCTGCCCAGCAGTAAATCTACCCTGATGGTCTCTCGATGGAATCTCGACCAAGTCCAGGACACCCACGGCAACACCATCAAATACACCTACGACGAGAGCGACCAGGGAGTCGCTTATCCGAAGGCCATCGTATATAACGGCGACCTGAAACGGAACATAACATTCACCCTGGAAGCCAACCCAAACCCCAGGACCATTTATTCATATGGTGGCCCCGTACGCATGACAAAGCGGCTACGTGAAATATCAGAGAGATTCAACGGCAGTCCCGTCAGATACATCCGGTTAGGCTACGCTCAGAACGACGTGAAGACAGTCACCATGCTGACGAGCCTCCAATTCTGCGGCTCGGATGGGACGACATGCCTGCCAGCGACCAACTTCACATACTACCCCGCAACACAGGGATGGGTGAACAACGGTGCAGCGCTCCCATGCGACTTCAACAAGAACAACGGCAACGAAGGCTGCAGGTTCGCGAACCTCAACGGCGACGCCCTCATAGACGTGATATCAGCCGGGGCTTCAGGCCGCAGGAGCTGGCTGAACAACGGTACCGGATGGGTGAATGACACTAAATGGGTTCCGCCGGCGGACATAGGATTCACAGGCACGACCGGCCACGGAGTAGTCGATGTCAACGGCGACGGCCTCGACGACATCCTCACATATGGCGGCACATACATAAACACAGGCAGTGGATGGTCATACAGGACACAATGGGGCAACGTCTGCGATTTCAACCCGTCGAACCAGTGCAGGTTTGTAGACTACAACGGCGACGGCCTCACTGACATAATCCAGCCGCTCGGCGGAGTAAACAAGGCATGGAGGAACACCGGGACAGGTTTCGTCCTTGACGCCAACTGGGCCCCCTATCCAGGAATCGCCTTCGACGGCACCGAAGCCTGGGGCGTAATGGACTTTAACGGAGACGGCAACGCAGACATCATAGGAAACCAGACAGTGCTGAACACAGGCCTCTCATACGTCTGGCTCGGCCAAGGCGCGAACTGGATTAACCCATGCGGTTTCAAGAGCGCCGACTTGTGCAGGTACGCGGACCTCAACGGAGACGGACTAGTTGACATACTACAGTCGGCAGACGCGACGCGCAAACACGCGTGGCTCAACAACGGCACAGGATGGGCGCTGAACGAATCCTGGAACACCGGAACCTTAAACGTCCAGACATACGACAACATCCTAGACCTGAACGGCGACGGCCTACCCGACATAGCATCAAGGATTAAGAGCGGAACCGCCCCATACGCCCTAAAGGCTATACAGAACGGGATGGGCGGTAAGACGACGTTGACCTACCTCCCGGCTGAGAGATTCAACCAGTCGACCACAGAGACCAAGTTGAACTATCCCCTCTGGTGCGTCTCACAAGTCCAATACGACAACGGCATGGCCACCCCGCAGAACACCTCCGACAAGGTCGCATACTACTACGAGGGCGCATCCCACGACTACCGGGACCTGGAGTATCGCGGATTCTCGAAGGTCGCCGTGACTAGGCCGGACGGCAGCGTTGCGACCACATTCTTCTACCAGGACGACGCCAAGAAGGGACAGGCTTACCGTACCGAGTCAAGGGGCCCAAATCAGATGCTGTACTCACGCTCAGACTACTCATGGTCTGCGACGGCCAGGCCAGGGTACTATGAGATACAATTAGCTAACCAGACCGACTACGCATACGACGGCGCCCAAACACCTAAGACGACAACTATCGCATACGGCTACGACAGCTACGGGAACGTAATAGAAGCCAGGTATCTCGGAGAACCCGGCGTCACAGGCGATGAGAGGTATGAGTACTCAGAGTACCTGTATTCCATCGCCCAATCGATTTGCAATGTCACGAACACAGGGAACATTTTCACCAACGCCGGCTTCGAGTCCGGAAGCGGCACGACAGCGACCAACTGGACGGGCGCATACAGAACCTCGGCAAAGGCTCGGAGCGGCTCGTATTCGGTAGGCGGCAAATTCTCCTCCGCCATCGCCTACGAGAAGCAGACTTTGACTGTACAGCCCTCCACATTGTACACGCTGAGCGGATGGGTCTGGAGCAACTCGACGGGGAACAACTACCTAGATTTAAACGACATAGCGGAGGAATGCTCGGCGATAGGAAGGTCGAACAGCTCATGGAACCTCGCTAAATGCACGTTCACCACATCGGCCACAACGGCCAGCGTGACCGTCCGGATAGTCAGCGACGGCAACACGGGGAACACGGGATTGGCGTTCTGGGACGACCTATTCCTCGCGAAGGGGAACATCGTCCAAGAAGACAAGGCAGTATGCAACACCACATGGATAGTCGACCGGCCGAAGTATACGTATACGTTGGCTGGCGACAGCTCCAAAGTTTCCGAGTCATATATGAGCTACGACGGGCTCGCTTACGGTGCGACGTCTGTTAAGGGCGACCTGACGCGCAGGGAAGACTGGCTGAACACAGGCGGAAACCCCGTGACGTCGTACGGCTACGATTCGTTCGGCAACCGGGTGAACGCCACCGACCCGCTCGGGCGGGTCTCAAGGAGCGTCTACGGCGCCACCGATCCGACATACACCTACCCCGAGAAGAGAGTAAACCCCCTCGGCTACGAGACGGCGTACACATACGAGCCGGGGACCAGCAACGTGCTGTCGGTAACGGACCCGAACGGCTACGTCACCTCCTACACATACGACCTCTTCGGTAGGAGGGTGAAGGAGATACAGCCCTACGACACCGCATCCTCGCCGACGACCGCGTACACCTACATCATCGACGGCGCAGCACCCGAGGCCGTTAAAGCCGTCAAGAAGACCGGCGGCACTCCTCTGGCAGCCATAGAATACTACGACGGTCAGGGCAGGCTCATACAGGCGAAACGGGACGCGGAGGATTCCACAAAGCAGATTGTGACCGACGTCTACTACAACAACGTGGGCGGCGTCGACCGGCAGGGCATACCTTACCTCGCAACGAAAACAGACACCTACACGACTCCATCAAGCGTCCTCAACACGAAACTCCGGTACGACCCGCTCGGCCGCCTCGTGAACGTGACAAACACGGACGGGACGGTGAAAAAGCAGGTGTTCGACCGCTGGACAATATCCGCATACGACGAGAACAACAACCGGAAAGACTACTTACTGGACGCCTACGGGCGGGTAGCGCAGGTTAAGGAATACAACGGCGCCGACACATACTCGACGGGATACGTCTACGACGCACAGGACAACCTGCTCCGTGTAACTGACGCTTTAGGCGCAAGCATCAACTACACATACGACACCCTAGGCCGCAAGACCCGGATGGAGGACCCCGACATGGGCAGTTGGACTTACGGCTACGACAAGGCCGGGAACCTGGTCAATCAGACCGACGCTAAAGGCTCAGCATCCACCTACGCATACGACGCCCTCAACAGGGTGAAAACGAAGACGTACCCCGGATACTCGGCAGCATACACGTACGACCTGGTGAAAGACACGTTAACCAAAGTCGCGGACAACGTCGGCGAAACATCTTACACATACGACCAACGCCTCAGGAAGACCGTTGAAACTAGGAAGATGTGCGACCAAACCTGGACGACATCATGGACGTACGACCCAGCCGACCGCGTAGCCGCCGAGACGAGGCCGGACGGCACAGCCGTAACATTCCTCTACAACAGCCAGGGCGAAGTAGACTCGGTAACGGGCGTCATAGCCGACATAAGCTACAACAGCCTCAACAAAGTCACCTTGAAGAACTATGGCGCAGTCCAGCAGCAGCTCACATACGACCCCGCCAGCCAGAGACTCACAAGAATATACGCCAGCGGACTCATGGACCTCAACTACGCCTACGACCCAGCAGGCAACATACAGTCGATAAATGACGCGACCGCAGGCAGGCAGCAGGCCTTCACATACGACCCGCTGGACAGGCTACTGTCGGCCTCGGACAACGGAGCCGTCCAGACATACGCGTACGGCCCCACAGGCAACATACTCTCCGTCACAGACGACACCGGCACCGCAATATACATCTACGAAAACCTCGCCCACGCAGTCACCAAAATAATCTGGCCCGGCGCCATCGGCCAGGCCGCCCTATTCCAAGAGGAGATGCTGCTTCCTCCGACAGACACCACCCTCCCCCCGGACATGGAATCCACTACGACGACGCTCCAGGAACCCACCACAACCACCTTGGAGGAGACCACCACAACCGAGCCAACGACCACCACAATCCCGCAACCGACCACGACAACACAGCCGCCGACCACCACGACCGAAGCCACCACCACAACGCAACCGACAACCACGACGACGCAGCCCACACCCACCACGACAGAACCCACAACAACAACCGAGCCGCCGACCACGACCTTGGAGGAGACCACAACCACCACAGAGCCGTCGACAACCACCCTCCAGGAGTCCACGACAACAACACTAGAGGCGGCCACAACCACAACGGAGCCGACGACCACCACCCTACCCGGCAAAGGGAAGAACAAGACCACGACCACAACCACACCCCCGACCGAGTCAACAACCACAACACAGCAGGAGGCACCGCAATGACAGCCAAAACAAACTCCTGGCCCGGCATAGCGGCAATATACGAAGCCTACCTGAACACTAAAACGCCAGCGCCAGTACTCTTCCCTTATCCAGTGAAGAAGAGTAGAAAAGTGTACTCCTTACTTTTATCACTGATGTTGCTCTCCACGGTCTTTAGCTACTCCGCATTTGCGGTCGAAGAGGACTTCGTCTACGACGCGAATGGAAACCTGGTGCGGGATGGAAGATTCTATTACGAATACGATGGCGGCAACATGTTGTCGGTGGTACGGGAAGGCAACATGACCGGTAGGGTTGTGGAGGAGTACTGGTATGATGCGGGCGGGGAGCGCGTGAAGAAGGTACATTACCTCCTCTCAGGAGGCAACGAGACCACTTACTACGTCAGTGGCGGTTTCGATGTTGAAGTAGACGAGAACGGCACAAGCCATAGTACGAACTACGTCTTCGTGAACGGCGAACGGGTAGCCGCATTATACCAGAACGGGAGCAGAATATACTTCCTCGACGACTATCTCGGCTCAAGCAGCGTCCTCGTAGACGGAAATGGAATCCTCCAAGACCGCGTGCAGTATCAGCCATTCGGCGCCATCAAAGCAGGAGGCTCAGCCAGCAAATACGGCTACAACAACAAAGAACTAGACGACACAGGACTCAACTATTATGGTGCCCGCTACTACAGCAGCCGCATCCTACGGTGGACGCAGCCGGACACTGTTAACCCCTCTGTATACAACCCTCAGTTACTTAATGTATACTCTTATGCGTCAAATAATCCAACAAAATTTATTGACCCATCTGGTCATGAAGTGACGTATTCTAAAAATACCGTTGGTGAAGTCAGCGTCTATGCTGATGATGCATTTTTTGGAACTGTAGTTGATGGTTACAGGTATGAGCCCCAATACAACTCTGGTGGCGGAGTGTTTTATGACTATTCAATACGGACCTCTTCCACTTATGGGGCCCCTAATGAATGGAGCTCATATACGCTTGATACTGGAACATAT
>Ga0315276_10007537_pt1 | contig 10085 bp, 7 predicted proteins | sample YL17G05_0_MG_FD_204542 | JGI IMG/M metagenome (GOLD analysis project Ga0315276, IMG submission 204542) | Sediment microbial communities from Yellowstone Lake, YNP, Wyoming, USA - YL17G05_0 | ecosystem: Environmental > Aquatic > Freshwater > Lake > Sediment | place: USA: Wyoming | collected... | reverse complement strand
ATAGCCGATATGATGGAGTTCGTGCGCAAGAGTGTTCTCAAACTCCTCCGCGCTCTTCGCAGGATCGACATAGAGAAAAATTGCCGGGTCCTTCCCGAGGTCATAGACAAAACTGTTCGCTTTTGGTTTTATGACCGGGTAGAGGCTCGCCCGGATGATCGCCCCGGGGGGGAGGTAGGCCTGGGCGCGTCCCCCGGCCCCCCTCAAATCGGCCTTCGTCCAGGAGAGGAGCGTGTTCTGAAGAGATTCCATTTTAGCGGACAGCGTATCGGAGAGAACGAAGTCCTCAACATCCGTGTCGGAGAAGGGTCGCTCCATCGCCTCCTCCCGCTCCTTCAGCCTGAGATACCCTTCGCTGGAATACAGCCGCAGCCAATCCGCCTCCCTCAGAGCATCGCCTGATTTGTGCTTGACCAGAAGAGCCATCACCGCGTCGGCCTCGTCCGTGACCAGGCGGATCTGAAGGTTCGATGAATCCGCATCCTGCACACCGCCGGCAGATGCATGAACACTCATCAGGCAGCCTGCGATCAGCCCCATCATCACCTCGATGACGAATGCGGGACGTGCTCTCATGACCCCTCTCTGACGTTGAGCATTCAAGCCCTCTTTCTCCCCCTTGCGAGGAGCACCATCCAGAGAACGAAGGATCCGAGTAATCCATAGAAGAGAGCCCGCCTGACGAAATACGTCCGGGTCCCCTCCGTCGGATAGAAAGAATAGGCCAGGGGAGGTTTGAAAAGATACCTCTCGAGATTCCCCGTGAGATAGGTCCAGTCCTTGAAGAACCCCGAATAGATCTCCCGGACGTCTTCGACGTTCGGCGGCCGCCGGTACTTGATGATCGACTGTGCGGTGAACTCACTCCGGATGAGCGTATCGCACACCCCATAGGGGACCGTCACAATCGTATCGGCCCCCGGAAATCCAGGGTGGTTTGCCCATTGCCAGTCCACATACATCCGTGCGGAGACACGGTCAAAGGCGTCGTGCTGATTCAGATGGAACAGGTCGGCGGTATTGAGAACCTCCCCCTCCTTGTCGGTGAGGTAGATATGCCCCTGCGACAGGTCGACGAAAGCCCAGCGGTTCTGTTCCCGGATAAATGATTCCGCCCAGGAGTGTCCACTGTAGACGATCGTGTTGTCCTGTGTACGCGCGCCGAAGACAAATCGAGTCGGGATCCCCGCCCGGTTCGCCCAGAAGACCCAGATCTGGGCATGCTGGGTGCACCATCCCTTCCCGGTCCCGCAGGCCATTTCGTTGAAGAGGCGCCAGGGATTCATCCACCGCTCGTCGTCCTTGGGGACACCCCCCGCCCCCTTCAATTTCTTCCGCAGGTACGGAAAGAGCTTCTCCATCCGGGCAAACGTCGGATCCCCGTCGCGTATCCCCACGGTGTCGCTCAGTGTGCGCGCCACAGCGGCCAGACCCTCATCTCCGACATACCGGTAGTCGTCCACCCAGTCAGCGACCGGATACTGTTCGAATTCACCGCAGGGGACGTTGGCGCGGACAATATAGACGTCGGTGTGATTCATCCCGAGTGACGCATAAAACTCCCGCGGGTAGAATTGGACGAAGATCTCGATCGGGAGACAGGCACTGTCCGGAACGGGGATCAGCCTGTAGGAGTGGACCTGGGCGAATGTCGTGTCGATGCGAAACGACGGTTTCATCCCCCCGCCGGATTGTTCCCCCCCGCCGTCGGTGAGGACCCTCCACGCCGCGATCTCTTTTGTGCAGGCCAGGTCCAGCTGAATCCTGTTCCGCTCCACCAGCTTCCATTCCCGGATCGTCGGGACGTCCAGCGGGTAGTAGAGCGTCGCGTAGGACGCCGGGTAGAAAGAAGATTCCCACTCGCGCGTGAAGAAGAAATACAGATTGAGGACCAGGATCAGGAGGAAGAGGAAGGTACCTGCGCGGGCGAATAATCGTCGTTTCGTCATTGGACACACCCTTTGTGATCGTTTCCCGATAACATAGCGAACGGCACCGGACGAATCAAGGAGAATCCGACCATTGGTCTAAAAAGGTTGACCTGGATGCGGCTCCCCTTCCCGATGAAGAGTGTTGACGTTCACGATGTTGACAACCCGGGGAATTCGCGGTATACTACCCCCTGTCCTGACAAAACCCAATCATCCCCCCGTGAAAGAGCGTACAAGGCCGCTGCCTCACTCTCCCCCCCGTGATCAGGAGCCCCTGCTCCCCGGCCTCCGCGGAATCCCGCCTCCGCCCATGCACGATGAGGGGTCGGGGGATCGCCAGCGATGGTCCGAGGAGCATCACCTCATCGTCGCGGCGCTCGTCGCCCTCGGACTGGTCGCCGCCATCGGACTGACGACCGGGGCCACCCCCCCGGCCAATGACGGTCTCCACTATCTGAATGTTGCCGAAGAGGGGCTTGTGGACAATCCGAGGCTTGCCGCCCCCTTCGCCTATCGCTTCGGCACCCCGATCATTGTCCGGTTGGTTCACCGGGTAACCTCTCTCGGAGTGCCTGACGTCTTCCTGATCGTCGCATTGCTGAGCACCTGGGGAACGCTCATCGCCGCTTATCTCCTCGCGCGATCTGTGAGGGCAACGATGGCCGTCAGCCTGGCTGCCATGGCAGCAGTGGCGTTCTCATTTTTCCATGTCAAATTCCCGCTCGCCGTCCCGACGATGGTGGACGTCCAGGGCTTTCTTCTCATCATGCTTGCCCTGTGGGCGCTTCTGAAGGACCGATACGGCACGTGCCTCGTTCTTTCATGCCTCGGGATCTTCTTCAAGGAGTTCCTTATCGTTCCGGCATTGCTCATCATCGTCCAGAAGTCAAGGGTGTACATACACCGGCGGGAAACGGTGTCGCTCCTCTGGGTGCTGACGACCGTCTGCCTCGCCATCGCCTGTTTTGTCATACCCCGCATCGCGATCCCGGTCACCGTGGGATACGGCGTGAACATGCGGTGGGATTTCGGAGCTCCCGGCCACCGGGAATACTTCGAGTACCTCAGGTACTTTCTCCCGGGAGCGCCGGATGCGGGCCGGTTGGTCAATCTTTGCTTCGCGCTGTCGTCGTACTGGCTTCCGGTCCTTCTCCTGGCCACGCCGGCGAGGATGAAGGATGTGTGGGAGGATCTGTCGTCGCTGAGGTTGATCTGTATGACGCATGTTTCTCTCGTCGTTCTCCTCGCCCTCTTTGGCGGGACAAACATCATGATATTCGTCGCCTACACCGTCCCGGTGCTGGTCATCGTCCTCGTCTCACTTCTGAGGAGGGGGATTCATCCGGCGGAAACGGCCGTCGCGCTGGTTGCGCTCCTGCTCTTCAACCGGATCCCGTTCGTCATGGGGGGAGCTGCCACCACCATAGACGATCTGCTCCGGTTTTACGGGGGGTGGTGGTCCCGGGTTGACGAGGTGACGGCCGGCCGCACTCTCGAGATCTCCGGCTTTATCCTCCTGCTCTGTGTCGTTCGCCTGATCACCCGACGGACGGCGAAGAGCGAAAGCTCAGAAGAAGTCATCAGACATCCGTCATGAACAGGCCGAGCATTGGTCCCGCCCCACCTCCCCCTCTGTGGCAGCGCAGAAGTGTCGTCTTCGCGGCGCTCGCGCTGGTTTTTCTTGCCTCGCGAATGGCGTACGCGATGGCCGGTGTTCGCTTTGACTGGGATCCTCTCCGGAGCTCGCTGGCCTTGCTTGACCCTGAGCTCCTCCGGACTGACCTCTTCCGGAGTCTTCTCTATCTCCACAGCCAGCCCCCGCTCTTCAACCTCTTTGTGGGAATCGTGTTGAAGTCCTTTCCCGCCAATCCGATTCTGGTCCTCCGGATTCTCTACCTCGGCATGGGATTGCTGATGACGTTCGCTCTGCAGGAAACTCTCTCCCGACTGAGCGTCCCGCGATGGCTGGGTCTCGTGCTGACGGTGGCCGTCATGATAAGCCCGGCGACACTGCTCTTTGAAAACCTCCTTTTCTACACCTATCCGGTCACGCTGTTGCTTATCCTCAGCGTTCTCTGGCTGGATTCGTATCTTCGGTCCCACCACATGAAGTTCGCATGGCTCTTTTTCGGCACCCTGGGATGCATCGTTCTGACGAGGAGCCTCTTCCACCCCCTCTGGTATCTCGTCGTTGCGGGGGCGTTTATATCCATTCAGCCTCGACGTCAACTTCTCATCGCCGCCGCAGTCCCCCTTTTCTTTATAGGAGCCTGGAGCGTGAAAAACGTTGTCCTCTTCGGGTCCGCCAACAGCAGCACCTGGCTCGGCATGAGTCTCTGCAAGATGGTCACGGTGGGGGTCCCGAGAGGGGAGCGGGCGGATCTCGTGGCGGAACAGAAGCTCTCCCCCTACGCGCTGCGGCACCCCTACGAAGGGCTCGATGAATACCGAGATGTGATCCCCCGCCGCGATTCCTCAGGGGTCCCGGTGCTCGACATCGAAACCCGCTCCACAGGCAACATGAACCTGAATCACATCGCTTATGTGGAGATCAGCCGGCACTACCTGTCGGACGCCCTGGTACTGATACAGGCGCACCCGGGATTGTATTGTCGCGGCGTCGCTCACGCTCTGTTTATCTTTTTCCGCCCCGCGAGCGAGTATGTCTCCTTCTTCGCGAACAGGCCCTCCGTGGAACCGTTTGACCGCAATGTCAATCTGATTCTTCTCGGGCAAACCCTCTACGAACGCCCCCGGTTTGAAGCGAACGAAGACCCCATCGATTACCCCCGGCAAATCCAGCGGACGGGGATCGTGATCGCTCTGGTCTACGTTGTGGTCATGCTCTGGGCTCTCGTGAAGATATGGCGATGCTTCCGGTCGTCATCGGCTATAACGCCCCGTTGCATACTGACCGTTTTCCTCTTCTCGACAATCCTGTACGTCGCCGTCGTGGGGAACATGCTGGAAATCGGCGAGAACTGCCGGTTCAGGTTCATGGTCGACCCGCTTTTCATCATGCTGCTTGCGCTCGCTCTCTCAGGTATCTTTGGCCGGCGAAGAGTGCTGGGGACGACCGAATCACCATGATCGACACGGGGATCCCAGCGGCACGCCCCCGGGGCATATTCTCTAGGACACGCTGTGAAACGTGACAACCGGCAGGACTCCTACCTCCGCATCTGGCGCACGGTCTCCCGCATCCCCAGGGGAAAGGTGGCATCCTACGGGACCATCGCCCGGTTGAGCGGTTTCCCCCGTCACGCGCGATTGGCAGGGTACGCTCTGCACAATATTCCGCCGGGGACAGACATCCCGTGGCACCGGGTGATCAACGCGGGGGGGAGAATTTCACTCGCCGGTGAGAGAGGTGCGCAACAGAAACGACTCCTGACACAGGAAGGGCTCGTCTTCGCACGGGGCGGGATAGACATGCGGAAGTTCGGATGGCGCGTTCCCCGCATGAAGGGGGGAAAAGGTTAGCGCTTGGCACTCAAGAGAGCTCAGGCCGGTTTTCGATGAGGCTTCGAGATTCTTTCGGAGGCCTGGGTTTTCGTCCCTATAATATTCATGATTGCCTGCACCATCGACAGCATGACCAGCAGGGAACGCAGAAGGGATCTTCGCCGTCTCAGGTTCTTGCGATGAAGCAGCCGGCCTACAGCAATGATAGCAGCTTACTGGTTACCTCACGGTGTGCAGCTGTCACGTCATAATCGATACCGGGCCTTATGAGGCCACCTACATCGCCGAGAAAGCTTCGATGCTTCATCTTCGCCTCGAGATTCCTTCTGAACTCTTCTTGCGATACAACCTGATCCTGAAATTTCATGTAGGCTCTGAATGCCTGCACAATCTTCCCTGGATCCGCTCCACCCTGTGTCATCCCTAGCCAAAGATCAAAAAGATCCCTTCCCTTTCTCCTCTGATAGAGGGCCCGTAGCTTTGTACCGAGTAGTTCTTCAAGAGTGAAGGTGATGAGGTCACGCACGCCCGGATGCCAGTTGGAACGCAAGACGAGCTTGCGCCTTTGCAGACCGAATATGTTGAAATGTTCGCGTGTATTGATTTCGATCTTCAATCTCATTCGCACCACGGGCGGATTCTCCGATTCCGCTCTATAGACAAGTGAGACACCCCCCTCCGCAGCCCCTCTCTTTGGTTGACCCATAATGGGGTCGAGCACGCCACGCAGCTCATCCAGAATCCTGCCAATCGGGCCAGGCATCGTTTGCACAAAATCGATATCTTCTGAATATCGCGCGGGCGGGTTGAGGAACAGTTTGTGTAGTGCCGTCCCCCCCCTGAAAGCGAGATTCTCCGCTAGGTGCGGAACCGAGAAAATCTCGATGAGCGCTCGACAGATGAGTAGATCTTGCTCGACCTGCGCATCGGATGTCCAGGGAACTTGAGCACGCCAGGCGGTGATATCGGCCCGGGGGATCATACCTCAGACTCCACCGCAGCATTTACGATGATCCGCCAACGGGGATCGCGAGGGAATCCCCGTTTGGGTTGCTCCGTATCGAGCCGGACATACCATGGATTTTTCTTCTTCAGATACTTCTGTAAGGGGATTGCCTGTTCAGCCGCCCCAAGTTTTTCAAGCAACCACCCAAGCCGCTGGATAGAGGCGCAAGCACTCTCATTCTGGGCTGCATCGAGAATGGCCTTCGGATCTATGCTCTCTTTGAGTTCGTTAATGATGGTCGCAACTCGATCAAGACCTCCTGTTTGTTTGCTGTAGGTGACGAGGTCAACTGCGGTGACCGCTGGAGTTGAGACCCTCATATATCCCGTAGATGTCTTCGTCTGCACCACCGCTCCGTGTCCGGTTGTTGATTTTCTGAAGAACCTAATCTGAAGTTGACCAAGCCGAATCTTCCGCATTTCTTTGGGTACAACTACCTGGAACTCCTGGGGTTGTTGATGGGCTGCACCGTGAAGGGCAGCGGCGGAGAGTAGACCCACATAGTAGGTTTTGTCGATGAATTTCATGAAGTCGTGAATGAACCAGTCTGGGGGAATGATCCCCTGCCTAGAATATTCCAGAGGAATCACGACGTAGAATCCACGCCTGACTCTTGCTATTCGGTGCTTCTTCTCTAAGCGCCAGAGGGAGGTCTTCAGGTTGGACTCCCTGCTTCCCGATACCTTTCTTGCTTCATCTTTCGTGAACCAGTACCTCCCATTGATCTGCAGCCGGTCCACAAATTCAGTAAGACTTTCCTGTCTTGGCATCCTTTTTCTCGTCTCTGATTGGCCTCTTCGGGACTAGTGTTTGCATAAGGTTACAATATTTGTAACCTTATGCAAGTGGTCGCCCAAAAAAGGTCACCCAGATGGTCGCCCCATAGTGGCCCCTGTTACGCGCTTTCGGCCCATTCTTGAGCAAATATCTAAGAATTACCTCGTCCGAGGAACCTGGATGAAGCGCCACCGCCCATCAGCAATCTGCTCCCGCAGGCGAACGAGCGTGGATACGGAGATGGAGTCAGCATCGAAGGCGGAGCAGGGCCTGAGACTGAGTACTTCATCAGCGGACTGGACGTTACTGACCCGAACCGGAACAGCTCGGCAACATACATACTACACAACCATGTCAGGGAATTACAGGTGTGGACCGGTGAGTACGAAGCAGAGTATGGTGGATCTCTTGGTGGTCTTGTCAACTGTTGAACCTGGGCGAGACTTCTGCCGCTTCACTCACCAGGGCATGTCGAACTGATCAGCTCACCAGAGCCGGCAGAACCAGCCTGTCAGCGGGTGAACTCCTGGCGCTGGACGGTGACCCGGTCCAGCCGGTCCATGACGACGTCGACCCCGATGCCCGCTCCCGTCGGCACGGTCATCGTGCCGTCGGGAGCGACCTCGAAAGCCGGGTCGACGATGTCCTCTTTGTAATACCGTTTGCTCGCCGAGATATCCCCCGGCAGCGTGAAGTTGGGCAGCGACGCCAGCGCGACGTTCCCCGCCCGCCCGATCCCCGATTCCAGCATGCCCCCGTGCCACACGGGAACATTCAACGACGCGCAGAGGTCGTGGATCTTCTTCGACTCCGTGAAACCGCCGACACGTCCCGGCTTGATGTTGATCACCCGGCAGCTTTTCAGCTCGAGCGCCGCGCGCGCATCGGCCAGCGAGTGGATGCTCTCATCCAGGCAGATCGGCGTTTTGAGCTCACGTTGCAACTTCGAATGATCATAGATGTCGTCGCAGCTCAGGGGCTGCTCTATTAGTAGAAGGTCATACGGGTCCATGGCACGGAACAACCCTGCATCGCTCAGTTCGTAGGCCGAATTGGCGTCCACCTGGAGGGGGACGTCCGGGTGCACCCTCCGGATGGCTTCGACCAGCGCGATGTCGGTTCCCGGGGCGATCTTGATCTTTATCCTCCGGTAGCCCTCCCGGAGGTACCCGTCGACCTTCTGCAGCAGTTCCGAGGGGGAGGATTGTATGCCGATGCTGACGCCGACATCGATCCGCTTCCGCGTCCCGCCGAGCAACCAGGAGAGCGGCTTCCCTTCCCTTTTCGCGAAGGCATCCCAGAGGGCGGCCTCCAGCCCGGCCTTTGCCATCCGATGTCCACGGACCCGCGCGCCCGTCGCAATCGCGTCGTCAATGCTGGCGATCTCCTTCCCCACGAGCTCCGGAATCAGGAAATCGCGCAGGACGTGCCACGCCGTCTGCACCGTCTCGTATGAATAGAAAGGGGTCCCCTCGGCCACCGATTCCCCCCAGCCGGTCACCCCTTCGGCGTCCACCCTGATGATGATATGTTCCTCATCATATTCAATTCCCATCGATGTGACGAAAGGGGCCACAAGGACCATCTTAATGTGTCGCATCTCGATCCGGTCAATACGCATGGATCCTCCAGGTGTGCGCTCGACGGGGCAGGGTCCCCGTTTCAGTTTTCGCCGGCGTGGAACTGTGTCCAGGGATACGACGCCCGGCTCCTGAGTATATCTTTCATCCAGTCAAACTGCGGGTGCCGGGCGAGGAACTCCCCGGCGTCGAAAGGCCTGCCGCAGGCCGATCCCCAGCGGGCCGCAAACGACATGCCCCTGGCCATTCTGGAATCCACGACCTTTGCATCCACCGTCCCCGAGGGGTCGAACGGAAGGTCGTTGTCGAGAGAATCACACTCGCCATGCGCACAGAGGGCCCGCCATCCCAGCGCATCCTTTCGCAGGTACGAATCGTAGTGGTCCGCCTCGAAGAGCTTCGCGAGATCGGATGAGATCTTTCCCTGATGTTCCTTCATCAGTTCTTTCCACCGGACGCGGCGTGCGACCCCGGAGCGGCGAATGTCGGTTTCACGCTGCTCGGTCTCAAGCCTGAGGAGCTGAATGTTTTCGGCGATGTTGGATCCCACGAAATAGCCGTTCTTCGTCCTCTGGAACCCCACATGCTTCAAACCCAGCTCCAGCCGGGCGATCTCGTTGGTGTTCACGTCCCCCACGAGCCATGCGTTGGCATAGCCGCCGTTGTTCCCCTTCTTCATGATGTCGCACCATGCGTCGATCGTCGACGCGTCCTGCGTCGCCCGCCGCATCCGGACGAATTCAGGGACCCCTCCTTCGTCAAACCCGTCGAAATCACCGATCGTCGTTTCCGAGCCGACGAGCCCGGCCGCCGTGATGAAAAAGTCGGTGCCGCTGTGTATCCAGCCGGGGCTCGTCTGCATGAGTATGCGAAACCCCTTCTCCGGAACGATGTCGAGAATAATGTAAGTATCCGCCACGAGGTAGGAGCACATCGTATTGTGGCCGAGCACGATCCCGCCGTCAGCGGTCATCGTCCCTGTCGCGATGAAGCTGCTGCACGACTGTTTCCTGGCATCGGGAGAATGGACGTCCATCTTCTTTTTCTCCTGCGGCCACCAGTATCCCGAAAGCTCGACATAGGCGTTGTACGTCACGATCTCCTCGAGCGTCGCCGGCACTCCCGCCGCCGTCAGCCCCTGTGCGATCCCCCGCATTTCATCCAGAAGTTCCGGATCGATCTTCCCTTTGAACATCGCCTCCGTCCTTCCGATGAGCCAGGGCCAGTCCATGCCGCTTTCATACTCCCATTCCGCCCGTGTGATGCGGAGCGATTCTCTGATATCGTTCGCCAGCAGGTATCCGTGCTGGAATCCTCTCTCGAGGG
>Ga0315276_10007530_pt1 | contig 10090 bp, 7 predicted proteins | sample YL17G05_0_MG_FD_204542 | JGI IMG/M metagenome (GOLD analysis project Ga0315276, IMG submission 204542) | Sediment microbial communities from Yellowstone Lake, YNP, Wyoming, USA - YL17G05_0 | ecosystem: Environmental > Aquatic > Freshwater > Lake > Sediment | place: USA: Wyoming | collected... | reverse complement strand
CTGGCCCCGCGCCTCTAGCCTAAACATTGGCGATTACAGCAGAAGCGTTCATGAATAATGCGGGTTGGCCATTGGAAGGACCTCGCTTGATGACACCAGCAGCGTTGATTGAACAGGAACTCGCGGCAGCCGAGGCCGCGCGGCAGGACGGCAACGACGGGAAGGTGCGAGTCTGTGCCCGACGCGCCGTGGCTCGCGCCACCGAAGCGTGGTTGGCGAGGCTCCCTCTTCCACGATGGCACGGGGATGCGATGGCCCATCTCCGGCAGATTCAGCAGGACGCGTCGTTCCCTCTTCCCATCCGCCAGGCGGCCGAGCGATTGAGCACCCCGGTGACCAATCAGCACGCAGCCCCCTTCACGACAGACCCAATCGCCGACGCGAGACTCATCATCGCCCACCTCAGCAGCACCGACGGTCGCGCGTGAAACGCGAGACATGCGCGACGCGAAGTTCGAAGTTCTGGGTTCGACGTTCTGAAAACCTCGAACTTCGCTCCTGACCCGTCCCGCTTGTCTCGCCAGATATCTAACCAGGCCAATTCGCATACCTCTACGTGCGCAGTCGCTTATGATGAAAGCTGAGCGGTCCAGATATCTCATGAGATATCGTCAGATGGGCAGTTGAAGAACGATTGTGCTGTAATTTCATGGCATTGAATATCTCCACTTGCTTGACAACGATATCGAAGGCTATTATTAGTCTCATAAGAGGAGAGAGCCCGTCCATGGAACGAACCCAACTCGTGCTTGCTGCCCTCAGTGTTGCAGATCTAGGCATCCACACTCCCGTCCAACTTCAGAAGCTCTTCTTTCTTATTGATAAGGAGATCCCTCACCTCGTAGGTGGTCCGCATTTTGATTTTCAGGCTTACAACTACGGGCCATTCGATCAGGCAGTTTATAGAGAGCTAGATAAACTAGCGCTGGTGGAGTTTGTCGAGACGGTTCCTCAATCCACCTGGTCTAGCTACCGACTGACACAGCAAGGGCAGAAGCATGGTGAAACGTATCTGATGCAAATGGACGAGAAGGCCATTGCTTACATACGGAAAGCCTCAGAATTTGTGAGAAGCCTCTCCTTTACCCAGCTCGTTTCCGCCGTCTATAAAGCCTACCCTGAGATGCGCGAGAACAGCGTCTTTCAGCACTGATCCATGACTGCACTAGTTGGTTTATTCTGTACCGATGGTGTGGTCATTGGTGCCGACAGTTCTTCGACATTCTCCAGCGGCACTGAAAATACCATCGAGCAGCCTACCGAGAAGATATGCGTCATTGAAGGACGAGTGATTTTCGCTGGTACGGGTGAGGTGGGGCTAAATCAGAGGTTCGAGGCTGTTCTTCAGAAAACTGTTAGTGGAGGTCTGAAGGGGACCTCGCTCGATATATCCAAAGACATTTGCCGCAACGCGCTTATTGATTTTGAATACACGGGTCGCCGGCCGGGGGGAATTGGATTCGGTGCCTTGGTCGCTTTCCCTGTCAATCACAAACCACACCTCTGCGAGTGTGCACTCCAAACCTTTCAACCAGAAATGAAAACCGAGAAGCACTGGTTTGCCTCAATGGGAAGCCACCAGAAAATTACGGATGCCTTCTTAGGCTATCTCAAGGATGTTTTTTGGCCTTCTGGTCCCCCGTCGCTTCAAGATGGTGTGTTTGCAGCGATATGGACCCTTGAGCACGTTATCGCATTGAACACAGGCGGGATAAACGGTCCGATTCGCATTGCCATATTAGAGAACAAGGAGGGGAAGGCAAAGGCTCGCATGCTTGCTGATTCTGAGCTGGACCAGCACAAGCAAAGCGTTGACGAGGCGAAACAACATATGCGCAAATTCCGAGATAAGTTTCAGCCTGGTGCGTCCCCCAGCGACGTGCCTAAGCTACACTGACACTAGTTGCGTCTCACCGACAATTCCCCGCCAGCCGATACCCCGCTGCTTAGGATTCAGTTACGTCCACCACTGACGAAGTGCCTCAAGCGTGTACTTCCGATCATAATAGTGCGGTAACACGGTGATGATGACTCGCATGTCACCAATAGCAATACAACAACCTTTTTGATACGAGACCGCTTCAGGATGCGGGAGACCTGCGATAACTTCTCGTGCTGCATAGAGGGGAATCTTGCCAAGGATGCAAAGTGTTTTAGGTTGCATGGCCTGAAGGTCTTTGCCGAGCAAAGCACGAGCGCAGGTCTGTGCCACCTCCACAGGAGGCCATGCGCTATCGGCCCAACAGCGGGCAGCGTGGACTAGATAGCATCCTCGGTTTTGGAACTCGCCAAGAAAGTCCGGCTCCTTGAACACAAAAGGTTCTTGGCTCAGCACCCATCGGAGATGCTTTCGGAGATTATCAGTTGAGTTGTTCCAGAAGTGGGAAGAACCAGGAGGGTTCCACGCGACAAACAGCATCTCGATTGGACTGGGAGGTGGTGGCAGATAGACCAAATCTGGCGGGCATTTCACGCCCACTGGAGTTGAAGCATGGTTAACCCAACCTGCACAGTACTTAAAGTCAATTGGGCTACCCATAAGGGTTACGTTTCGTTCGCCGCGTGCATATAAAATTTTGATAGTGCCAAGGGAAGCGTTGAGTGATGTCAGCGATGAGAATCCTTTGTCTTGCCTCTCCCTTCACTCTGCAACAACAGATTTGTCGAGAATTTGAGGAATATCCGAGACCCTCTTGGCAATAGCGTATTGCCACTTCCCGTAGGTCCCATCAGCATTGACTGCTTTCACCCACCGATCAGCCGCCGCCCGTTTGACTTCTTCAAGAGGATCGTACCCTTTGGTCTCTAGGATCAGATAGCTTGCGGGCTCTGTCTTGAGTCGAATAATAAAGTCAGGCACATAGTCGTGCATCTGTCCGTTATGGAGGTATGGAATGGCGAATCCCAATCCCGCATTCTTCGCAAAAGCCTCGACCGCAGCATGCCTGTCAATCTGGTAGGCAGCAGCCTGTTCCCATTGCTTGGTATCTGCTACGACATAATTCAAATGACTTTTTACTACCTCCCGCACGTCGCGGCTCGTCCAGAAATCGACCTCTCCTGTCGTACCGGCACCACGGCTGGTCTCATAGCGGGGCACTTCAGGAACCTCCCCTTGCGTGACATCAGGACGAATCGCATGTGCCACTAGAACCTCAAGGATCCAGCCATAGTATGGCGAGAGGAACACGTCCAGTACCTTCGCGGGCGGCACAGGCTCGACTTTCTCTTGCAGGTAGTGCTGAACGATCCGAACAATCTGCGGGAATAGCACATGAGCAGGCGCTTGGCACGTTGGCTGCGCGACATACCCGCGTGTGACATCGCGTGCCAGGTCGAAGGCCAATTCTTGCAACCGTTTGCCCGAACGAAACGGGTTCAAATCCACACTTTCGATCTTGCCTGGGCCGATCAACGAAGGACGCCCACGGTTTGTGGGCAATGCCGCTTTCATCTCAACCTCGTTAGGAATCTTGTGCGGGTCAAGGCGCAGGGTCGGCACGGTTTTCCAATCCACCGTCACCCGGTTACGAATGGCTTGGTGATAGCCCTCCACGCGCGGGAACCGAATCTCGAAAACAGCTTTTTCAGGAATCGCATGCACATGGTGTCGTTTGGGCTGTGGTGGAAGCGGCCCTTTGTTTTCTTTGAAAGGAATCACCTCAAACGGGACACCAAATACCTTAGCGACTTCTTCAACCAACCGCCCATCTTCCGTGAAATCTGAATAACTAGCCCGGCGGAGACCTCGGCCCACCACCTGCTCACAGAGCAATTGGGACATAAATGGGCGTAACCCAATGATGTGCGTGACGGTGTTACAGTCCCACCCCTCGGTCAGCATGGCGACACTCACAATGCACCGCACATCACGGCCCGGAGGATGGAGCGGTCGCCCTAACTTATTGGCGAGTTCCTCAAACCCTTCAGGATAGATAGGCCGCACCTGCCGATCACTCGGCCATGTGCGCTTCCCGACCGTATCGAGTGTCAGACGCATCCACCGCGATTCATCATTCTTGGCTTCACCCGTATCGGTTTCCTGCACCACTTTGGAGTCTACACGGATAGTTCGATCGAAGCCGTTCTGGTTTGTAAACGCATCAAGTCCTAGCGGAGGGATACCAGGAGGCGGTTCATTCTTCGCCAACCAATCATAAATGACCTTCGCAATCTTCGTGTTCTTGCACACAATGATGAAAACAGGCGGGCGGGGATCATCGTCTTTGGTTGCTTCCCATTCTTTCCGCAGCACGTCCCAAATCCCGGCCAGAATCACAATCGGCGTATGCGCCCATTTCAAAATAGCTTCAGGCTTGGGACTAGCCCTCTTGCCGCCTCGCTCGGCAGGAGTCAATTGCTTGAGAATCCATCTCCAAATATTGAAGTAGCCAGGTATCTCTGAACCGCTCGTGTCTCGGACAGCCAGTTGAGGAATTTTCACCAGACCCGACTCAATAGCATCGGTCAACCCAAAGTCGCTCACGACCCACGGGAAGGTCTTGTTCGTGTCCTGACCGACACGGCCAAGAAAGTATGGAGTAGCTGACAGGTCCACGCAAAAGTTGATGCCACGAAGCTTATGAATGCGGTCGAGTCCTTCAACCCATACGGTGGCCTCTTTGAAAAACTCCTCGATGTCATCATCCTCACTATCATCTTCATCGTCTTCATCCGGCTCTGCCTGCTTAATCCGATAGGCGTGGTGGGCTTCATCATTGAAAACAAGCAGGTTCTGCTTCCCGCCAATATCTCGACCTAGCACACTTTCGACAAGGGCAGTATCGCTCTCCACATATTTTGTCGATTCAACGACCACCTTTTTTATCGTCCCATCTTTGTCGCGTTCTTCACCCACAACCTGAATCAATCCTGCCGCAACCTGACGGTTCAGATCGTCCGGGGTCAGATACCGCTTCCCCCTCGCCGTAGTCTTCTTGGCCCCAATGGTGATCGTCTCTCGAATCCGTTTGGGCACTCCGGCCTTGGTTACCTTGGCACTGGTCCCACCGACCTGGACGATCTGCGGCTCAAAGACGTGCCAGTTGGTCATCAGGACATGGCCTTGCGTGAGGTCGGCCATGAGATGGCTCGGAACAAGATCGCGTGTACGGTATAAGCTGGCCTCGCCGTGGCGAGGATCGAGTTCGGCGAGGCGGGTTCGAATGGTCACGTTTGGACAAACGACCAGCACCACGTCAGAAAAACGAGCATCGCTCCGATCATTCACTTTATTCAGAATGCTCCACGCCGCCAGCATCCCCATCACGGTCGTCTTGCCCGATCCCGTAGCCATTTTGCAGGCGAAGCGGATAAAACCCCGATACCCCTCCGCTTGACGATCCTCGCTGGGTTCATCCCGTGGGATTGAAATGCCTTGGAGTAAATCGGCGCGGGCCTCGGTCAAAAAGATAATGGCTTCGGCGGCTTCTCGCTGGGCGAAGAACAACCGATGTTGCCGTCCTTCCCGTTGCCAGTAGTTCAGCAGTTCCAGTGTGGTGCGTGAGACACCGGGATACCCCTGTGAACGCCAGGCTGTCAGCCGTTCGCGGATCAGATTCACGAGCGTCAGGGGCATCCACTGACCGCGGGCTCCGTGTTCACCGTCTCCTCCCTCTATGGAAAGTTTCGGATCACGATAGAAGTAGCCGGCTGGTCGTCGGCCAGTCATTTGTACAGGAGCACGGCCTTCTTCCAAGTTCCAATACTTGGCGGGTTCGTCGTACGGGGGGTTGAGGATAGGTTCAGGAACTTCGTAAGATTCGGCGCTCACTCTTCCGTCTCCAAATCAGCGAGGTCACCGGAGTTGTGAAATTCAACCGCACCCAAGTCTCGCTGCACCGCATCGAGGAAATTGTCGAAATCTCGCTCCGATGTGAGGAAGAATCGCAATGCCCTACCGCCTTTCACCGGTTGCACATGAGCATCCGCGCCGATTTTCTTTGCCCAATATTTCTCATCGTCCTTAAAACGGGCCTCTTGCCAAACATACGCATGTTCTTTTCTGGCAACGACTGCCCAGCCGCGTTTGCCATTGACCCGGTAACGCAAGATCCGCTTGGGAAGGTAGTACTCCCGGCCAGCTGCCAATTCCTTGCGAAAGAACGCTGCGACGGTATCATTTCCCAAAGCAGCAAGAGCCGTATCCCAATCTTGCCATCGGCTAGGTTTACCTGGTTCGCGTCTTCGACGAATGGCGTGTTCGGCAAGTTCTGGCGGTGGGTAAATGCAGGTACATGTGAGAAATGCAGCAGTTCCATCGGAGGACAGACCGAGCCGGTAGCATCGGATGTCGACATCATAGCTCTCGCTAAGCCATTCTGCCGTTACAAGTACTTCGTAGTCGAAGTTTTCAGCTAGTAGAAAAACACGCTGTGAGCCATTAAGATTTTCTATATCAACATTAAGAAACTGCTCGATGTCATCGGTTCCTTCATCGGCTGCCTTGCCAACTAACGAGCAATATTCCGTCAATATGCGATCCTGCGGCCACTTGGACACCATGGCGGCATAGCTGAGGGCTTGGAGCAGATGAAACTTATGGCTCCCCCGCTTGATCTCGATGATGACACCAGCCCCCTCCTGGTCAATGGCAAGAAGGTCGATGCGGTCATCGACGAAGTCGGTCGGGCGGACTTCTTCACCAATCAACAGTAGTTTCTCGCCCATTTCCGCGAAAAAGTCCGATGAACTTTTTCGAATCATTTGCTGAAGATCGCTGCGTTCCAGGAGGTCGGCGTCTGGCAAGCTCTGTTGATCAAGTTTCTTGAGGGTGCGCTTATCACGATCAATCCGAAGCATGCTCACTTCCCCTCGCCAAGTTTCTTCACGATCAGTAATTCGTTACCTCGATCGTCGATCACTTTGACGGCGATCTGCTTGTGCTCGCCTGCGTCAAATGGTGCGCTTGTTGCACCGGAGAGATGATCCCACACGCTCTCTTCATAATCGCCCTTGAGAGCTTTCTTTAGATTGTCCCAGGCACTCGTCCGTGGGAAGAAGGCCTGAGACACATGAAAACAGAGGTTATTGTAATCCGTATCGAGAAACCAGGCTGGTACGTCATTCCCATTCTTGTGAAGCGCCTCCATCGTGACTGGATCGAATGTGTCCAAACCGAGAAGCTCTACTTGGTATCGTTTATCTTTGTTGCGCGTAACCGTGATTTCAGGCTGCCCGCATACACTGAAAATTTGGCTTGACCGCATATTCTTGAGCAAGTCGCCCATCATCAAGTCCGGCGTGGCTTGAACATATGTCGCCGGGATTCCGACTGCGGCCTCGCAGTCCTTGATAAACTTGCTGGCGTTGGGTTGGACGGCGAAACCGATCACGTAAAGATGGGAGTAACTTTTAAGATGGGCCTCTCGTGCCGCTTCATAGACTAGCTTCTCGCTAACCGCGCCATTCTCCGGACCGAACACAAAAGCAACGGGCTTATCTTGGCCGTTCGACACCATGGCTTCCGCTGAAAGAGAAAGGGTTTTGGCGGGTGGGCGAACACTCTTTAGAGTGACGGTCTTATTCCCTTCCAGTCGGAGCACAGGACTCTTGCGGAGGACTTCCAGCATCCGGTCTATGAACGATCCGTATGCTTCGGCTGAAACCGTGCCGGAATCCTCAACGCCATCGCCTTCCCAATCGACGGGCGTGGGAATCGTCGCCTCGACGCAGAATGGGCCGGTCACGCGGGTGATCCCGTTCTCGATCTCTGGCCGGTCCACCAGCACTTCTTCAGTCGGCGGCTCGCTGTTCGCAATGGATTCTAGGGTGATGTGGGGAACAATCCCTGGGCCAATAGATTTTCGGTTCTTACTCTTGCCTTCAGACAAGTAATTAAAACCACCAGCCGGTCCTCGTGTGCTATCCTTCAGGTCATACCAAAGGAAAGTTGCTGTGAGGAGGCGCTGACGGGCCAAGGCCAACGGGACACGGCTCGTATCAGCCGTCACCCATCGACGTCCCCATTGTTCTGCGACATAGGATGTCGTACCACTTCCGCAAGTGGGGTCTATGACGAGATCACCAGGATCAGTCGTCATAAGGATGCACCGCTCTATGACTTTCTTGTCAGTTTGTACAACATAGAGAGGATCATCTTCCCCTCGCGTATCTGCCCAGACATGAACCAACTCCCTATACGGAAAGTCATTGAAGTACCGTTTGTAGATCCTGAGTCCTTCTTGCCGAAGCAATCGTCCGGCTGCCCACAGCTTCTTTATTCCTTCAACACCTGGTTTCCAATGCCTGTTTGGTTTACATGAAAGCCTGTACTTCTTTCCCTGCCACTCCAATTCAATATCCGGATCATCGCCACCCTTTGAAACTATACTGTCAGTCGTAAATATCTTGGCACCGCTAGGAAGAGTTAGATTTCCATTGCTCTTGAAGTGGCTAATTGGGGCGAGGGTCCCATCAGAAAGCTCGACCCGTTTATACTCCAGGGCACCCGTCTCTCCAGGCACTTGCCTACTGTAAAGCTTCCGAAATTTTATGTGCTCTATATCTTTTGCGTACCACAGCAAATAGTCTGATGTAGTTGGAATGGTCTTGGTCGTTGAACCCGTCGTCTTTTGAAACGTGATTACTGAGGAAAAGTTGGTAGGCTTGAACACCTCATCCATCACCTCTCGCACATGATGAAGGTTCTCGTCGGAGATCTGGACGAAAATGCTGCCACTGGGCGTGAGAAGGTCGCGAGCGAGAAGGAGCCGGTCGCGCAGATAGGTCAGATACGAGTGCAGGCCCACTTCCCATGTGTCTCGGTAAGCCTGGACCATTTCCGGCTCGCGGGTCATGTCCTCATCGTCGTTGTGTGAAACATCGGGCTTGCGGACGAAAGGCTGAAAGTTCGAACCGAACTTCACCCCATAAGGCGGGTCCATGTAGATCATCTGCACTTGCCCACCGAGCCCCTCGTAATGCAGCAACGAGTTCATCACGACGAGCGAATCGCCCAGGACCATTCGGTTTGTCCAGTTGTCTCGATACTCGTAGGCCTTCAGCACCTGATCGGTGATCGAATGCTGCGGGTCGCCGAACAGGCTAAACATGTCCTCCTGCTTATCGGTTTTGTGCCCAGCCAGCGTTTCGATGATAGCTTTGGTGGAGAGCCGCTCGTGAATGAAAAGCGGCAACGTCGGTACATCGAACGAGAGCCGTTCCGCTTTACCAGCCCAATTCAGGAAGGGTTTGCTGAGGCCCTTGAGTTTGGATGCCGCAGCCTTTGCTTCTTCCAAGCTCTTGGCGTCGAGGACTTGCTTGATGAGCGTTTCGCCCTGCTCTCGCATCGGATTCTTCGCGTCCCAATCGAGCGCGGGCGAGAGTGACGAATCGTAGAGGTAGGTCTTCGGTGGTTTCTTCTTCTTGAACTGCGCCTGCGTCCCCACCTCAGGCCGCATGAGGCTCTTGGCTTCAGGATGCTTGTAGGGAGCTGTCTGATTCTTCTTTGCGGCAAGCTTTGTTTTCTTGGCCATTCTTTGAGTCCTAGACAACTGACGGCAGCAGGGCGATTGCGCCGAAGAATACGCTTTTCACCTCGAGAAAGCACCCCACCTTTTATGAGGAGAAGAGCTGATGGCAGATAGCCTGTGGCTATCTAGAAAGGCAAGAGGCGCGGGGCTGAGGTTGGTCTCTTTCATTTGTAGAGGCTTGGAGCCATGTTGGTTTTATTGCGCCCATTGAGCACGACCGCGCTTCTATCTTCTCCCTTGAGGGCTGGCTAGATAGTCTCCCACTGCGCGCGTCCAAGGAGGCCCTTCTGATTCTTCACCTTCTCCATAGGGAGCAGGCAAACCGTCCTTCACTGCGCGCATCGAACGATATAGATGTTCCCTCCAAGCTTGCTCGTTTCTCTCTAGGGATGGGGGCTGACTGATCTTCCACTGCGCGCGTCCAACGAGGGCCTTCTCAGGCCGCGCGTTGCGCGAGCACAGAAGATCATCAGGCTCCATCCCCTCCTCTGTTCTGCGAGCAAGGAGGGCACCTGGCCACTCCCCTCCCCTACCAGCCCAACGCCCACCTATGCCCATTCTTCTCCAGTAGCGCTTCCGCTTCGCTTGGTCCCCAGCTGCCGGCGGTGTAGAAGCGG
>Ga0315276_10007528_pt1 | contig 10091 bp, 8 predicted proteins | sample YL17G05_0_MG_FD_204542 | JGI IMG/M metagenome (GOLD analysis project Ga0315276, IMG submission 204542) | Sediment microbial communities from Yellowstone Lake, YNP, Wyoming, USA - YL17G05_0 | ecosystem: Environmental > Aquatic > Freshwater > Lake > Sediment | place: USA: Wyoming | collected... | reverse complement strand
GGGAGTGGTAAACATTGGCTCAGGTGCCAGACTGGTTGAACAGCAGGTGTACAAGAATGTCGTCACCGGTGGCTGGCGCCTGGTATTTCATGTACAGCCTGAAACTGATCCTACCGCTGTTGATAAGGCTGGGCCAGATAGTAAGCCACTGGTAGAGATGCGGGCATTTCTTAAAAAGGGCTCAGACATACTTACGGAAACGTGGAGTTACGCCTCCCCACTGTAGGATTGTGTTATGTCCATAGTGTACAATACTCATTCGGTCCAATTCAATTTGGAATGACAGATTCCTTATACGGTTTTCACATTAAAAGGAGAGCGATGTGAGAGAAAAAAAATTCACCATCAGATTTAATCAGATTTTACTTGAGGAAATGGGTGCAAGGGTTGAGTTGAAACCTCTTCAACTGGATCCAGACCTGAAGGTGAAGTACTCAGACGACGATGCACGAAGCATTTGCGTGACGAGTCAACTTCTGACATGCCCCAAGACTGCTCACCTACGCATGGGAGAAATGGATTTAAAGGGATCCATGATTATTCATTTCGGTGCTATCCCTCCGGCCAGAGAGTATGATATCCCGATATTAGGATATACCTTTGTTTATGCCAACAAGTGTTTAATTGTAATACTTGACCTGATCCCTATTGCAAAAGAAAGTGAATATATGAGCACCTATATTGCCCCTCTGAAGGGGATTTCCCAGAAGTACGCGGAGATCCCGACCGTAGAAGGCGGGCGCACAGAGCTTATGTATGAGTGGGTAAAAGCATACGAATCTGGTTATTCACTCTACCGCTGGTGCGACAAGAAATATCTGCCCGATATGGAAAACGCATTTAGAGACTACATACGGGTGTTTTGTGATTGTATCAAAAAGGCAGCACCCATAAATGATCCTGAGATCCGCATTAAAAGAGACGAACGTATGGAACAGTATATACGTGACTATATTGCCAATGACCCAGGTGGTGCTCCTATGAAAATGCACTTTGGTGAGGAGTGGACAGAGAGATACCTTAAGGACTTTTTATTTGCGCCATAATGCAGCAGATTCGCACACTCACCGCTGTTTTTTATGTTAGATTGCTGTGAGAATAAAATGAAAGTATTTCTCGATAATGAAAGAGATGCACCGGATGGGTAGATACGAATGCGGTGACCTGAGGAGGTTATTGCATTATTGAGAACAGGGCAGATTGAGGAGCTTCACATCGCAAACTTTAGGACGTGGATTTCGGTTGAGGCAGGAAGGGTATCTTTGGTGACTTCTATCTCGCTGGTAGCCAATTTTTTCACGTTGCTTTTGCCGGCAATGAACTCTTCCACCGTGGTAATGGGAAAGCTGCACTTTGCCGTTTTGACATGCATGGGGATAACCAGGCGGGGTTTAAGACTGTGCATTACTTCGGTTGCTGCTTTGGCATCAATGGTGAAGAAACCGCCCACCGGGATCATCAGTACATCAACCTGCCCTACCTCTGTAACCTCCTTGTCACTGAGCGTGTGACCTAGGTCACCCAGATGACATAATCTCACCCCATCTATGGTGAAGCAGAAGATGGTGCTTTGTCCCCTTTCTTTACCCTTAGTGGTGTCGTGATAGGTGGAGATACCTTTAAATTCAATGCCTGATACCACTTTGGTACCTGTGCCTTTTACCACCTGAGGTTTGCCCTTAAGGGCTTTTACATAGTTGTGGTCTGGATGGTCATGGCTTACCACCGCAATATTGATCTCATCCGGAATGCTTCCGTACGCCAGAGCACCATTGTACCCACCTGGCTCATAGGGATCGGTAACGATTTTGGTACCTGATGCGGAAGTGATGAGAAAGGTTGCGTGACCACACCATTTGATTTTCATGAGAGCCTCCAATGCTAATTACAAATTATAAATTACGAATTATGAGTTAAATAGTTTTCCTCAGCACTCGTTGCTCATCACTCGGTACTTGTTGAAGGCTGACAACCGACAACTGTCAATTGACTAAGATGAACCGCAGCTGCTGCAGTTGTGGGTTGCACAGGTACTGCAACCACTGGTGTTGGAGCTGCTCACAAATTTCTCACTTGCTTTAAAAGCAAATGCAGACATCAGTTTGTCTATCTTGCTGCCGTGGCACTTGGGGCAGTTGACCGCTGAAGAGCGACTCATTACCAGCTCTTCAAAGTTTTCTCCGCAGCCAGCGCAGTGGTATTCATAAATAGGCATCTGAAACACACCTCCCTTTATTTAAAAATAACAGTTATTACAATTTTTCGCAATTATTTTTTAGGACCACTTGATAGACAACATAAGATGTAGACATTGTCATCTTTTCAGGATACCATGGGTAATAACAAACTTTTAAATTCATAAGGAGAAAAGTCATGAGAGAGTTAGGTAAAAAAGATACTACGCGTGTAGTGTGGTTGCTATGTCTTCTGTTCCTGGTAACTCCTTTCAGGCTGTATGCCGCAGCTATTATTATTGACCATACCTGCATAGACCTTTCTCAAATCCCGGATACCTGGATTGGTCAGGCAAAGACCAAGAAGCTTCACTACGCGCACACCTCTCATGGTGAGCAGCTCACCATAGGTCTTGAACGAATAGAAGCTGATAACGCTACCTACAGTGTGGCCATTGAGTCTTGTAACCTTCCCACCGAAGCAGGTGCGCTGTGCATCTTTGATGGTCAGACGAGCGAGACTTACATCACACCTGATTTATACTGGGATTCTATCGGAGGGAGGGCGGATACCCACAGTGTGCTCGCTAATAATCCCACCATTACGTTTTCCATGTGGTCGTGGTGTACCCAGCAGGATGGGAACACCGAGGAGGACACCGAGCGTTATCTAGATTCGATGGCGATGCTTGAGGCTGCCAACCCCGGAATTACCTTTATCTACATGACGGGTAATGCGCAGGCTACCGGAAGTGATGGTTACAATAGGCACTTACGTAACGAGCAGATTCGTGACTATTGTGAAACTAATGGTAAGGTGCTCTTTGACTTTGCGGATCTCGACAGCTGGTACAATGGAGCACAGGCAACCTATCAGTATGAAGGACACACCGTTCCCGTTGAACATTCTCACTTTCATGGAGATGAAGCAGGTCACACCACCTATGAGAGCTGTGAGCAAAAGGGAAAAGCGGTGTGGTGGATGATGGCGAGGCTTGCCGGGTGGAACCCGGGGGGTAGCACCACTACTACTGCTGGTTCAACCACCACTTCCACTGCCTCTTCTACCACTACTACCGTGGGAGGGCCCTGCCCGGTAGAGCAAGTATATGGTGAATACTCTCCAGAGGCAGCTCTTTTAAGATTTTTACGAGACAATGTGTTGAATACAACAAAAGAAGGGCAAGAAATTGTAAAGTTGTACTATGAGGTGAGTCCCGTCATAGTAGCGATGTTTAAGGATAATGAGGAGTTTCAAGGTGAGTTACGAGAGTTCATCGATGGGTTTTTACCATTGAGAGGCATAGACAGAGAGTGAGCGCGGGGTTGCTTGTAAGTAAAAGACTATAGAATTTTGCAGTAGGTGTCTTTTTGGTAACTTACTAGCTCATGACAGAAATGGTCTAGGACTTAATTGATAACGGGGCAGTGCTTAAAGATTATTGCGGTGATGAATCCTTAGCATCTCTGTAGACAATTTTTGCCTTCTGCTTTAGCTGGGCGAGATAGTTTTTTACCATTTCCTGTTTTTTCTGCTGGGTCAGCAGCTCTCTTACCTTATCTTGTACCTCATCAAATGTTTTTGTTTTTGCCGGGTTGTGTTCTAGTATCTTGATGAGGTGGTAGCCAAACTGAGTACTCACTACAGATCTAATTTCATTAACCTTCTGGTTAAAGGCGGCATCTTCAAAAGGCTTTACCATTTTCCCCCGGGAAAAGGTCCCCAGGTCGCCACCTTTTTCCTTGCTCGGGCATTCTGAATGTTCTCGGGCAAGTTTTTCAAAGTCAGCTCCTCCGAGGAGCTGTTTTCTTATCCCTTCAATTTTTGCCATCTTCTCAGCCTTAATCTTTTCATCGTCTTTATCACTTACCTTGATAAGGATATGACGAGCGTGGACCGTTTCGGGAGTGTCGAATTGTGATTGGTTGGCAGTGTAGTATTCTTTTATCTCTGCATCGGTGGGGGTGGGAATGGTTAACTCCGCATCAAATAGTTTATTGGCTCGCACCGAAAAGGCAATATCTTTCAGGAACTCTTCTTTGCTAATGCCGCCGGTAGTGAACACGGATTCAAGTGTTATTCCCTGGGGGAGTCGCTTTTCAAATTCAGTGGCAGCTTGATTGGTTTCAGCTTCGCTCGCGGTGATCTTGCGGGTATCTGCCTCTTGCACAAGGAGGGTGCGAACTATGAAATTCTCAATAAAAGTTTTGCGGATATTGAGTCTCATCTGCTCCATTTGGTCCTGGGGCAACTGACTTTTTATAGATTCAAATGCCTTATTTGTTTTTACTTTGATCTCACTCTCAGTGAGTTTCACTCCATTTACCTCAACCACCACCTCTGGAGGGAGTGAAGAACTATCTTTTGTAGAAGTTATTTGTTCCTCCTTCTGTGATGGGGAAGAGTTTTCTGCTACAGGGGTATCGTTATTCTTACATGCAGTAATGGTAAGCAGTAGGGAAAGGGATAGGAGAGGTAGCGTTTTTAAGCACTTACCGATGATAATCAATGGTCTCATGGGTGTGTTCCTCTTGGTAGTGGTTAATTAATTTGTGGTGCTATGACAATGTTTCCAGCCACTATAGGGTAAGGAGACCTCTCTGTCAAACCTTTTTTCGGCATATAGTATATGGTAGCAGAAGTTTTTATGTTGATTTGCCAATGCAATTTTGATACTTTTTTACTATACTGAGGTGAGGAAAAGGATAGAGGAAGGGAATTAAAGGGTGTCGCATGTCAGACGCGCTTATCGGTTTAAGACCTCAAACGTTGTGGGGATTGTTTGCACAGATTGTGGGTATTCCCCACGGGTCAAAACATGAAACACTCCTCGCTACCCACCTGCGTCAAGTGGCGGGAGATGCAGGGTTTACTGTCGTACAGGACGAGGCTGGCAATATGGGTATCACCGTCCCTGCTACCAAGGGATATGAGCATTCACCGACGGTAGTGTTACAGGGACACCTGGACATGGTCTGTGAGAAGAATGAGGACGTAGAGTTTGATTTTGCCAGGGATGCGATTCGGGTGGTGCGCGGAGGTGACTGGATAAAGGCTCAGGGGACCACGCTGGGTGCTGATAATGGGATTGGAGTAGCAGCGGCGTTCGCAGTGGCTCTCTCAGATGATTTTGTTCACGGTCCGCTGGAAATTCTCCTCACCGTTGATGAAGAGACGGGATTGAATGGAGCGACGAGGCTTTCTCCATCGTTGGTGACTGGCCGGATACTTCTCAATCTTGATTCTGAAAAAGCACACACTGTTTGTATCGGGTGTGCGGGTGGGGGTGGGGTTACCACCCAGCTACCACTTGACTGGACCGAGGTACCGCAGGGAGCTGTGGGAGTCCAGTTAAAGCTCACCGGTTTACGAGGAGGTCACTCCGGGCTCGATATCCACGAGAATCGTGCCAATGCAATAAAACTGATGTCGCGGAGCCTCTCTGCCCTTAAAGGGCTGGAGATTGCACTGGCTGACTTTCGCGGTGGCGACAAACACAATGCCATACCTCGTGAGGCCATTGCTGTGGTTGCACTACCCATTGGCAATGTGTCACAACTCCATTCAATGGTGAGTGACCTGCACAAGTCGTTTCAGGTCGAGTTTCCCCACGAGCGCGAAATGCAGAGTATCGTTACCCCCGCCACTCTGCCACCCCAGGTGGTGGGTAAGAAATCATTTGAAACTCTGGTCACTATGCTGCTCGCATTCTCCAACGGGGTGCTCGCGATGAGCCAGGAGATGCCCGGTCTGGTTGAAACCTCAACCAACCTTGCCACCGCTCATCTCAAGGACGGCGTTTTCACCGTCCACAATAGCTCTCGCTCCTCTGTGCCACAGGCGCTTAAGGCAACCATGGATCAGGTCGTGGCAGTGGCTCAACTTGCAGGGGCCACCCACCGGGTGGTAGAGCCATACCCTGGCTGGCGACCGAATACTGATTCCAAACTGCTCCACATTGTAGAAAACGTGTACCAAGAGCTATTTGGAAGACGTCCCACGCGTGAGGCAACCCACGCCGGTCTTGAGTGCGGTGTCATCGGAAAGAAATTGGGTACTATGGATATGATTTCCATTGGGCCCGATATCGTGAATGCTCACTCTCCTCAGGAGGCAGTCAGTGTCATCAGCGTGGAAAAATTCTGGAGACTATTAACCGAAGTACTGGCAAGAATTGCCCAGGGATCAACTACCGAGGCTTAAAGAAACGGTGAAATACTGGAAGTAGGGTTTAGGGGTTGGAAGGGTTGAGTATTTAATAAATTATCATCAAAATTAAATAGTAAGGAGACACACTATGACAGCACAGCGCTATTTTTCAGACTTTGAAAAGGCTCTTGAGATAGGGCGACCACCAAACATGGTAAAGCTCTTTCCCCACTCGCAAGCTTTACTGGTGAGTGGTAAGGTTATTGACAGAGCTTTGATGGCTAAGGGTAAGGCAATGACCATGGCTGCAAACGGGCGGAGTGTTTTTGTTATTCGAGGTGCCCTCAAGGCTGCGCAGCGGGCGAATGCTGCCATTCTGATAGAGATTGCGAAGTCAGAGGGTGGTGCCAGTGCCTACTGTGCGGTTAACTACTGGAATATGGCTACCTTCATTGATACGATATGCAACGAGCTCGGTATCACCATTCCCGTAGCAGTTCACGCGGACCACTACGGCATTAAAGGTGAAAAAGACGTTGAGATAGCGAAGACAGAAATTCCCAGTATGTTTGATGCCGGTATCACCTCAATTGCCATCGATGCCTCTCACCTCCCCGATGATAAAAACCTCCTTGCCACCATTGAGCTCAACCGATTTGTACCCCCATGGGCCGGTCTTGAAACAGAGGTGGGTGAAATAAAAGGAGAAGAGGGACTCTCCACGGTTGAAGAGGCACTATTTCTCATACGGGGTCTCAATGCCCAGGCTATCTTTCCCGACTGGATTGCGCTCAATAATGGTACTACCCATGGAATAGAGGCAAGCGGCCAGGGGATACAGGTTGGTCTCACTGCTGAGATACACCGCGCGCTGGAAAAGTATAAGGTGTCCGGCGCACAGCACGGTACCTCGGGGAATAACTCTGACAGGCTGAGAGAAATTGCTGCACAAACCCCTACCACCAAGGCGAATGTTGCCACCGCGCTTCAGATGGTTTCCTGGGGTGTGAAGGTCAATGATTACGGAAATGCCATACTGGATGAGAGTGGAAACCTCATCAAGGTTAAAGGTTCAGGTGTTTCGGAGGAGATGTGGTCTGAGATGGTGGGCTATTCCCAGTCGAAAGGGATTAAGGGTGGTGACTATAAAAAACTCAACCTCCCTTTTGAAAACAAATTATTAACACAGCCAAAAGAAATAAGGGAGCGCATGGTAAAGGCGGTGGAGGATTTTACCTATGATATGCTGGTAAATGTGTTTAACGCTAAAGATACTGCACCCCTTGCCATTGAAGCCATCTTAAAAGCAGGCTCCTATAACCTTGGTGCAAAGGCAACCCGCATTGAGGATCCCGTGGAATGGACTGAGAGTAAAATAGTGGAAAAGGCAAAGCTGATTGGCAAGCCTCATGGTCATGAAGGAAACTTTGACGATTAAGATTTTACTCCTTATCCATTACTTTAGAGAAGAGGTTAAAGAGGTCTATGGGCACAGGGAAGAGGGTAACTGAATTTTTTTCGGTAGCGACCTCTGAAAGAGTTTGTAGGTAGCGTAGGTGTATGGCGGTGGAATCTTTTGAGATAATACTGGCTGCATCTGAAAGTCTGGTAGCAGCCTGATATTCCCCTTCAGCGTGGATTACCTTTGCCCTTCTCAATCGCTCTGCCTCTGCCTGTTTGGCCATTGCCCGCTTCATCTCGAGAGGTAAATCAATGTGTTTTATCTCTACTTTGGAAACCTTGATACCCCAGGGGTCGGTGTCCTTATCGAGTATTTCCTGGAGACGAATACTTATCTTTTCCCTTGCGGCAAGAAGCTCATCCAACTCCGCCTGCCCACAGACACTTCTCAGTGTAGTTTGCGCAAGTTGTGAGGTCGCGTAAGCGTAGTCTTCAACTTCCACTATTGCGTTGTTGGGGTCGATAATCCGATAGTACACTACTGCATTGACCTGGATGGAGACGTTGTCCCTGGTAATGACATCCTGGGGAGGGACATCAAGGGTTTCCAGCCTTAAGCTTACCCTTTGCAGCTTATCCACAAAGGGGATGAGAAAAATGATGCCGGGGCCTTTGGTGGAGATTAATCTTCCCAGTCGGAAAATGACGCCCCTTTCATACTCATTCAATATTTTTACAACCTGACTCAGAACAAAAATAATGAAGAGGAGAGGTATGAGAAACTGTATCATAGGTGTGCTCCTTTCTTGGGGGAACGAGATAGTATGAAAAAAAATGAGGTGGTGCGTTGGTAAAATATACGAGTTCTCTCTCGTGTACTTACTACCACACCCTCTACTTATAATATCAAAACCAGTTGTTGTCAAATGATAAAGTTCCCTAGAATTCCCTAGAGCTCAGTAAAAGGGGATGAGACAATGGGAAGCACGCAGAGCAGATTTTTTGCGGATAGTGGGATTTGAGAGGGGTTTCACACAGTAATCACGTTAGGGATACTGTTAATGGTAAGAAGGACGATAGCTTAAAAAGGAGGGGCTTTAAAAAGCTATCATCCTTCTCTACCCTGAAAGGAGGTGAAGGTTATTTATGAGAATGTAGTAGTAGTAACGTTTCGAGGTGCAGAGTGGTTTTAAAGTTTTTCTCACCATGAGATGAAATTAGCCACATTGGTAAACACATCATGCGATGATGTCAATAATTACGCCTCTTCTTTTATAGGACGAGAGTATAATAGGGACGCATGCTGAACAGATAGGACCGCACGAGTGCCAGGAGAAAAATTCATTGCAGAAAATGCACCTCTGCACATCTTCCGTTCTTCTCGCCCTTTTCCTTCTTTCATGGCCGTCCCAGGATTGTATACTAAGGTTAAGGGATTTCACTTTCTTACAACCCTTTCTTTTAACTCTGTAGATGTGTGGTAGCATCTAAACCTAACACATTTTTTTTAAAAAGCGCAAGGGCCGGAGAAAAAGAGAATATAATTAGTTGGAGTATAATAGCTATTGGTAAAAATAAAAATTGCTTTCGCAATTCTCAGCAGAAGAGAGGGTGTGATGTCCTTTATAGATGAGTGAGTGGAACAAAGGTGAGGAAAATCAGAGGATACAAGGGAATTGCGTCGGTTAGGTGATTGCCTTTTCGGGAGGTGGGGTAACCGGGAGCTTTACTGTAAAAGTGGTTCCCCTCGGTTCTCTCTTCCTCACTTCAATGGCACCTCCATGGTGGTTGATGATTTGAGCTGATACGGTGAGCCCGAGGCCCGATCCGGTGGACTTACTGGTGAAGAAGGCGTCAAACAGCCTGTCCATATCCTCATCTGTAATCCCTACCCCGGTGTCAGCGATTTCAACCTTCACCCACAGGTGCTCAGCGATAGTAGCAACGGTAACGGTACCGCCATCCGGCATAGCCTGTATCGCATTCCTAAAGAGGTTGATCATTACTTGTCGTATCTGGTTCTCATCCAGCCAGAGCAGGGGCAGATGCACATCATAGTACTCCTCCACGCTGATGTTGTTCTTCTCTAGCTCTATGCCCATCACCTCCAACGTGGTCTTCACAATAGTATTCACATCGGTAGCACTACATTGAGGTTCAGCAGGTTTGGTAAAGGCAAGAATGCTCGCCAGCGTATTTTCCAGACGGCCTATTTCCTCTACGATGATTCTCACATAGTTTCTGTTTACCTCTCCCTCCTGATCCCTTTTCAGGATGCGTCGGGCGAATCCCCCTATCGCCACCAGGGGGTTCCTGATCTCATGGGTAATCCTCGCTGCCACATTGCCCACCGCCGATAACCGCTC
>Ga0315276_10007526_pt1 | contig 10093 bp, 8 predicted proteins | sample YL17G05_0_MG_FD_204542 | JGI IMG/M metagenome (GOLD analysis project Ga0315276, IMG submission 204542) | Sediment microbial communities from Yellowstone Lake, YNP, Wyoming, USA - YL17G05_0 | ecosystem: Environmental > Aquatic > Freshwater > Lake > Sediment | place: USA: Wyoming | collected... | reverse complement strand
TTTAGATTTTTCATGCGCCGGGCCATTCAATCTTCCATTATCTGAACGGCAAACTTCTTCCGCGCTTTCCTTGTTTTTTCTTCTTCTATCCTGTCTTTTCCAGCTTTCTTCATCATTCATCATTCCAATCGTGCATGGTACTGCTTCAAAATCGCCAAGCCCTTTTCGGTCCATTGGTTTCCTTTTTCCAGATGGATTATAAGACCGGCCAATTTTTTCCATTTCCATTGTCCGAACCGGGATTTACAGGATGAAAGGATGAACAGGATGATTGAGAAAGAACTGGGGACAGCCATTCATGACGGCTCATCGTCACCCGTCACCCGGAGATCATGAATGGCCTATTTTCGTGGCAGGCGAGATATTGCCCCTCTAACCGAGATGTGAGCAATTGGCCCACAGCTTGTGGGCTAATTAAATCTTGGCTTTGATCTGAGCCATTTGAATTCGAGTTTTCACTTCTTTTAGAAAAGACCCGTAATTTTTAAATTTCTCAATAACATTTTCATTAACCATATATCATTCCATTCAAAAGTAGAATTATAGTTTCTTCTTTAGCGATTGACAACCTCCTGGGAGTGGTGAAAAAAATCCGTGTCAATCTGCGTAATCTGTGGACAAGTGATGAGTGTTATTTATTAGTGTTTTCCACGATATACCGTATCATTTCTTCTATTCTTTGATCGGTTAAGGGCTTGAAATATATCTTATGGATGTGGATACTTTCAAGTCTTTCTTTCAAACCATTCAAATCAGGATACCCGGTCACGATAATACGCAAGGCCTGGGGGTGGGTTTCAAGCGACCGTTCCAACAGCTCCACCCCACTCATATGCGGCATGCGCTGGTCCGTGATAATGACCTTGATATCCCGGTGTTCTTCCCGGATCTCCAGGATTTCCACGGCCTCCCGGCCATCCCTGGCCAATAACACCCGGTATTTTTCCCCAAAGGTCAACCGCAGCACATTGATATTGCCTTCATCATCGTCTACGATTAGTATTTTTATCGGGTTATTTTTCATGCTAAGCCCACCGGTAGAATGGTAATACTGTTTTTTACTTTCTTTGGCTGTTTGATGGGCAGATGCACGGTAAAAGTGGCGCCTTGCCCCACGGTACTTTCAAAGTCGATGGTCCCGTTGTGGTCTTTGATAATGGAATGGCTTATGGACAATCCCAACCCGGTCCCTTCATCGGCTTTGGTGGTAAAAAAAGGCTCGAATATACGTTTTTTATTCTCTTCCGAAATGCCTTCCCCTGTATCAATAATCCGGATCATTACCCGGTTATTCTTTTCCATACGAGTTTCGATGGTGATAACCCCCCGCTCCCGGATGGCATCGGCCGCATTGGACAGCAGGTTCATGAATACCTGGTTCAGTTGACCGGGATTACCCTCGATAGGGGGGATATCCGCGAATTTTTTCACCACTTCCGCTTTGTATTTTATTTTGTTGTTTAACAGGTATAAGGTGTCTTCAATGCCTTTATGGATATCCACCGGTTGAAGGCCGGCTTCATTTATATGGGCAAAGTTTCGCAAGGCCTGGACGATTTCGGATATCCGCAGCGCACCTTCCCGGACATATTTGACCAGGGTATCGATTTCTGTTATTTTGCCGTCGATTTTCAATTCGGCCCTGAGTTTATCGATTTCATGGCCGGCCGGGAGTTCCAGCTCCAGGTACCTGGCAAGTATCAATTTGATATCTTCCATGAACTTCTGTAAAAATTTCGCGTTACCATAAACAGAATTGGCCGGGTTATTCATTTCATGGGCTACGCCGGCCACCAGTACCCCCAAGGACGACATCTTGTCCTCTTGATATAACCGATGTTGGATTTTTTCCAGTTCAGTGATTCTTTCTTTCACCTTTTGCTCCAGTCTCTTTTGCTGCCCACTGCGATACCTGAAATAAACATAAATCAGCAATAATGCCCCCAGGACGCACAAAATATAAAACCAAATTGTCTGGAGGAAAGCGGGTTTGATGGAAAATTTGAAACCGGCGCCCTGTTCATTCCATTTCCCGTCGCTATTGGCGGCCCTGACATTGAACGCATAATTTCCCGGCGATAGGTTGGTATACTCGACAAAACGATTTCCTTCACGGGGCTCTTTCCACTCATCTTGAAATCCTTCCAACATATACTTGAACGTTACACCCCTGGGATATTGATAGCTCAGGGCCGTAAATTTAATAAAGATATTTTTCGCACCAGATTCGAGTTCCACTGATTTTCCTAGGTAATCTTTTAATTCGTTATTTACCTTTACCTCTTCGATATATACGGGAGGTGCATTGTTATTAATATAGATATTTGCCGGGTCGATCCGGGCCACCCCTTTGGGTGTACTGAACCAGATACGGCCTTTACTATCTTTATAGCAGCTATTGGAATCGTTTTCATTGGAAGGAAGTCCATGATCAACCGTGTAGTAATGGAATTCATCCTTTTTATTCCAACGGCAGACCCCTTTATTGGTGGCCAGCCAGAGCCACCCCTGCTTATCCTTTTCGACGCCATATATACAATCGTCCGGTAGTCCCTCTTTAGTGGTGTATTTTTTTATATTATGGCCTTCGGGCAGATTTTTATCCAAGAAATAGAGGCCACCCCCAAAGGTGGATATCCAATAGCTCCCTGCTTCCTCTAAAATTCCCGTGGAAAAGTCACATTCGATTCCCTCCTTCTTTGAATAATTGGTGAAGGCATGACCCTCCGGGTTAAATTTAGAAATACCCCCATCCACCCCGATCCATAGATTGCCCAGGGTATCCTCCTTTATTACCCACACATTGTCATTCAAGAGACCTGAATTTTTTATATTATAATGGGCTTGCGATTTGCCCATTTGTTTATCGAATAAAACCAGTCCTGCCTCTTGCATACCCACCCATAACCTGTCCTGTTTATCAAAGCATAAGGCCCTGATATTATCGCCGGGTAATCCACTATTATCCGATTTATACGACTTAAAGGTTTTACCGTCATATTTAACCAGACCGCCGGAAAAAGTGGCGATCCAGATATTTCCTTCCCGGTCACCTGTGATAGTCCTAATGGTGTTACTGGCTAAATCTTTTTTGTCAGCGGTAAAGCTGGAAATTTTTGCCGGCCGGACACTTTCATCGATAATCCCGATACCCCCATAGGTAGCCACCCATATTTTATGGCCATTATCCTCGAATATCCCGAAAGAAATATTCTGTGGTAAACCGTCTTCTTTGGAAAAAACCGTGAATTTGGACCTGGTTAAGCAACTCACGCCACCGTGTGTCCCGCACCATATATTTCCGTCATTATCCTGGTACAGGCAAACAATATTATTGCCTGCCAGTTTAGTGGACACCGGGTCTTTGGAGATTGCTCCATCTTTCATACGAAATAGACCATCAGACGTTGCGATGAGAAAATTTCCCTCTACTTCCCATAACAATGTTCTAATCGCTTTGAGAGATAAACCGGAATGATCCCGGGTAAAAGTTTCAACGACTTCACCTTCCCGGTATAATGCCAGGCCACTGTCGGTTGATATCCACAAGTTTTTTCCCCTTGATTTAAGAGCGTTTATATTGTTGTCAGGCAGGCCATTTGATTTTTTTATCGGTATTATCTTCCCCCCCCCGTAAATAAGTAGACCGCTGCCCAGGGTACCCAGGTATATTTCGTCATCCTGCTCATTCACTTCGATGCATTGAATCTTCTCCTTGAGTAATGGAGAGTTTATTGGGAAATCACTTGCTTTTCCATCTTTTGTTATAATACAAGGGCCCTTTTCCGTACCTACCAGGATACCCAGTTGTTTACTCTCCCCGATGCATCTTATATAGTTATGCGTCAGACCATGCCCCTCTTTGGTAAAAGCTTCGAACTTTTCCTTATCATAATCAAAGCGCGCCAGGCCGCCCCTGGTGGCTGCCCATAAATCGTTACCGCTGTCCCGGAATAGTTGATTTATATAATTATTCGGCAGTCCATCTTCCTTAGTAAATACCCTGACATTAATTCCATCAAAGCGATTCAGACCATACTGACAACCGATCCATATATAATCCCTTTTGTCCTGAACCACCGAGTTACCGATATTCATCGATAAACCATCCTTATCGCTGTAGTTCATGACCACATAGGATTGTGGGACCAAAGGGCTAGGTAATAGAATAAGGAAAATTAAAAGTCCCAATGTGACGATTTTCTTATTTTCTACCATTTTAAATCTCCTGCAAACGTTACTCCTTCATTTTGCCCTGGGGGGCAGGAAACCTATCCCCCACGGCCCGAATTACCAATGAAATTCACGGCTCCACTGCATTTTTTACCCTATTTTTTTGCATCAGCAACTTTTTTAGGCGGTCTTTCAAGTCTTCTGTTTTTTTATCCGTTAATGGCTTAAAATACATCAAATCAACCCCTATGTCATTAATTGAAATCTCGATATCGTTTTCATTATGATGCGCAGTAACCAAGACGCGAATAACATCTGGAAATTTATTTTTAGATTCTTTTAAAAAATGAATTCCGGATAGATAGGGCAACTTTTTGTCAGCTATTATGGCGTCGATATCTTTGTTCGCTGGATCATTCAATTCTCCTAATGCATTATCATAGTCTAATGCCGCTACTATCTTAAAGTCATTCTGGAATAACATTCTCAAATAATGCAGACTGCCCTCGTCGTCTTCTAAAATCAACATCTTGTACATACGATCCATGGTTGTCATCTTACATTTCCTCCCTCAGCGGTTTTTTTGAAGGTTCCCCACCTCAAATTAAGACGGTTAGATACACAGGAAACCCTTTCTTTAAGTGCCCGCATTTCCAACAGTTACTGCAATTTATATGCCAGGGAAAGGATTGATCTATAACCTTCATTTATAGAATACCAACAGTCGAATTATCCAAATAATTGGATTAATGTTCAAGATTTTGGATTTAGCCACGGACTTACACGGACAACTCACGGACAAAAATGTATAATTCTTTCCACGTCCATTGTCTGAACCGGGATTTACAGGATGAAAGGATGAACAGGATGATTGAGAAAGAACTGGGGACAGCCATTCATGACGGCTCATCGTCACCCGTCACCCGGAGATCATGAATGTTTTGCCACCAAGACACGCCAGTACAAGACACCAAGGAACACCAAGATACAAGTTTTTTTCTTCGCGGTCCTTCGCGTTCTTCGCGGCTATTTTCATGGTAGGCGAGACATTGCCCCGCCATAAGGCGAAAGTTCCTCAATCTCTATTTTTTCAAATACCCTATTGATCTTTCCCAGTCTTTTTTGAAGGGCTTTTACATTCTCCTGCGAAGAAAAACTGGCCATTACCGCGGGATGGGCTTTGACGCCGGCTTGATAAAGATTCGCCAATGCGTTCAGTTGAAGCTCAAAACCCGTGGGATTGGCGCCGGTTAATGATGAAAATTCTTTTTCATTTGTACCTTTCAAGCTAACCCGCATGTAAAGGTTTTTGAACCTTGATAAATCTTTGGCATACGTATTGTCGTGGCCGATCAATATGCCGTTGGTTTCAAGAATAAATTGGATATCGCCGGGAACCAGGGCCAGGACTTTGAGCAGGTGTTCCCGTGCAATGGTGGGTTCATTACCGCTAATGCGAATGCGCCGAAATCCTTTATTGCGTGCGATTTTTACAAGTTTACCGGCAACTTCGTCCGGTGTACAGAAAAAGCCGACTTTCCCGGGGTTTGTTATATTTTTCCATGACCAACAAAAGAGGCAGCGTAGATTACAGCCAACGCAATCGGCAGTGGCGATGCCGCCATAAAACCTGGCGGGGCGAAACCGGTAGTATTTCCTGGCATCGCCCTGGCAGACAATCTCAGCGGTTTCCCTGGCTGTAACGATAGGATCAAAATATAAGGTCCGGTGGTTTTTGCATGGTGAAGCTTCAAAATCGCCAGACCCTCTTTGCTCCATTGGCTCGCTTATCCTAAAGCTTTTTTCTTTTCTTTACAAATCGGCGCGATGTTGCAGTCGGCCAGTAATTTCTTATTGCGTTTCCCCGAATATATTTTAGGCCTTTTGCAGTGTTTCGGGTAAAAAGCCGGGTCTTTAATAAAAGGCACGGCGCTTGAATCCTTCGTGCAAATCAGCATGCAGCCGGATTCGATTACTATGGCAACGAGATGTTCATCATTAAAATCGCTGCTCCGGTTCTCTTTTTTGATTTCTTTCTCCCTGGCGTCCACTTTCTCATCATCGACCCTGACTACCTTATTCATTTTTTCAAATTCTACCAGTAATTTTAAATATTTTTTCGCAGTTCCCAATTCGTTTTTATATTTTGTGCCGCCGTAAACGATTTTTCCTTTTCCCTTTAGAATCCAATTTATTACCGGCTCAAATTTGAGGTGAGATTTACTTTCTTTATTGAACACATCGCCAAATACATTGGTGTCGATAATGATGCACATTTCACATTCGAGCTTAATCCAACGACAATAGGTCCATCTGTTCCTTTACAAAAAAATCTCGAAAGGACTTCGGTTGATTTTCCGAATAGTTTCCACTTTCTTCGATATCTACCGGGTAGACGGTATTACCCTGTTGTGTTCTTTCGAAGTAAAGCACCTGGGAATCGATTTTAGCTTTGGCGTCTCGCCGGCAGTTCAAACGGAACCTGTCGATGATATAGTCGCTGTGCGTTTCGATTAAAAAGTTTTTGTCTTCGGTGAGCGCCAGGTTGTGAATCAAACTTCCCAACGCGGCCTGGGCTTTGGGGTGTAAATGAACTTCCGGTTGTTGGACGGCGAACCATGCGCCGTTTTCACGGGAAAACATCTCTACCAATAGGGGCAAACACTGCGATATGCCGTACCCGACATAATTGATGTTGATGAGTTTTCCATTTAATCGAACCATTAATTCGAAGGGAGACGAGGGGTCGTTTCCGAAGGGATTAACCTCCACGGAATTCAACAAATTACTTTCACCACCGAAAGCCTCGATAAACCTTAAAAAAGTATCACGAATCTTTGGGTCGGTTAATAACTTTTTTATTAAATACGGCGAATGCTCGCCTTCGGGTGAAAACCCATACTTGTAGAGATCGTAGGTACGCCTGGGTTTGCTGCGTATCGGCGCTATCCAGATGAAAGGTTTTAGAAATTCCAATATTTTACTAAGAAATGGTTGCAATATTTGCGAAAAATCTTTCTCTTTCGCTTTCTTTGAATATGCATCCCTTATCATAAAATAAATCGGGAGAGTAATTCTACCCTTCTCATAAAAAGAAGAGTCCATTAATGTCTCTAATTCCTTTTCACCGGTGTTTTTTCCCCAACTTTTTATTATTTCCAATACCCCCGTGGGGGAGAGATCGATGTTTTTACTGGTCTCTACCCGGTACCGAATGGATTTTTCCGAAATTTTGAACTCCATTTCCACCTGGTTAAACAAACAATGGAATTGCGATAAAAACGGCAGGTCATTCACTTCGGTAAAAGTCATTAAAGTAAGAATGGCATTATTTTGATTTTCTTTCGATGATTCGTCCGCGATGAATCCTATTCTGAAATAATCCCGGTTCTTCGACTCTATACTCGCAATATTTTTGAAATTCCCCATTTCAACCTGGTCCGTATTGAATTCATACTGTTGCCAGAATTGGGGTGCGGATAGCAAGTTGAGGAGTGATAGAATGGATGTTTTACCTGTGCTGTTTTCGCCGATCAAAAAGTTTACTTTTTTTATAGGGATCAGGGTATCCTGAAATCCCCTGAAGTTATCGACATACACATATTTCATTTTAATTTCCTTTTTTATCCAGGTTACATTTTACACCAAATCGGAGTTTTTTCAAACTTATATCTTTCGTTTCTTTCGTTTTATTTGGAATTTTCCTCCATATTGCTTCAAAATCGCCAGCCCCTCTTCGCTCCCTTGGCTTCCTTTTTCCAGATGGATTATAAGACCGGCCAATTTTTTCCACTTCCATTGTCTGAACCGGGATTTACAGGATGAAAGGATGAATGCTGAACTGGATGATTGAGGGTGATGGCATTCAAAACTCGAATCAAACATCCCGGTCATCCCATCATCCAACTCATCCTGGTTCAGAAATTTTCTTACCTTCCAGGGAACTCACCAGGATAAATGCTGATTAGGAGACATTCAAGTAATTCCTCTCACCGAAAGATTCTAGGAATTCCCCGGGGAACTTTTCCAAGATTGCGGAAAAGTTTCCGGACACCCCGAAAGGTTCCTGAAACCACCCGAAAGTATTCTGTAAAGCCAGGAAAAAAATCTGGGCGGTTCAGGGTGTATTCTGACTAACTCTAAAAAAATATCGGATGGCCGCAACCAATTCACGTCACTCTCAGGCAAACTCCTGAATGGTAGCGAAAAGTTTCCGGCTCCTGTTTTTATACAATTGACAACTGAATAAGAGTAGTTTGAGGTTACCCGAAAAGGTAGTGCGTAGGAAGAAGATAAACGACAGACAAAATTAGACCGACGATCAGGATGCCTCCGAGCCCGACCAGTACTTCATTTGCGTTCATGTCGTAATCATCATGTCCGCTTAACGATGAAGTTCAGTGGCACGACGACGTCAGGAGCGTCCACTGGAGCGCCTTATTATGTGGCGGTATATGAAACACCTAAGATTGAAAACCTCACTTAAATAGACCATATATATCTTGCTTGGTGAAGTTCACAGTAAAGTTTTTTCCCAAACGAAAAAGAAGACAATTTGAAAGGTGTTGCCAATTGTCTTCAACAAATTTTATAAAGCCTGGTTGCTCCGACATCAGAAGGAAATGGAAACGGATATCAGGTTGACTCCTGCAAAAGCTTTGAAGCCGCAGTAGTTCTTGAGATGAACCATAATAAACGGGAAATCTTTTCTCACGGGCAAAGCCAAGCCCTTCTGCTTCTGTACGTTTGTCATAGACGCCAACCACCGGGATATCCATTTCGTACAGAAGTCGGAGCATTTTAATTCCTGATGTTCCTGCTCCGAGAACTGCTGCTTGGCTTGGCTCGGAGGCCCATTTATGAAAGGCCTCAAGAAAATCCTTAAGCTTGGATAGTGGTTTACCTCCTGACCTCTCTCGTACATTCAAGACGGATGCTATGTTGACTACAGCGTCTAGGAACCTACTCGACGCATCCGAGACATCAGCGCGAATACAAGAATACTCGGATAAGGGACCTGGAAGGTCACTAGGTTTTAGCCCAGCAGATAAAATCGGTATTATTGGTTTCCCCAGAGACCAAGAAGCTCCAAGTTCGAATTCAACCCAATTTGATCTAAGGCTCGATCTTGTAACCAGAGCGATCATAATAGCGCTTAACTCGATATCCTTCTTAAGATGCTCAGATATCCGCTCTCCAAGTGGTAGTTGGTGCCCAGGGACCGAAGTGCACCGGATCTCCTCCGGATCCAGTTCGAGCGCTGACAGTAAAAAATCGACTAATTTCTCAGCCAGATTTTTGTCACTTTCGGTGTGACTAATGAAGACGAGCTTTTTCATTTGATGCCTCCTCGTTCATAAACGTTTTCTGCTTTCCTTCAGGAAGGCAGAACCGGTTGTGCTGTTTTTTTTTTGGTATACACAAGCCACATAGCAATAATTGAATTGATGTGTATAAAATACGAAGTTTCGTTTTTCTTTTTTTTGTCCGTAGGAAAATCCCTTTTCTTCCATGACCCAATGATAGAGAAATATAATGTGATTGTCAAGAGGAATTTAGTGAAAAAATAATAAAATAGTTAGTAGATACTAAGATACACTGCCCCACCTTTATTAAAAACCATGGGATAGAAATTGGATATGGCATGAATTTTCCTGAGGTGAAAAAATTGGCCTGGCGCTAAAAATCCCCTCTTCTAACTTAAAAAAATTTCCGGCGATTAATAGGTTGATAAATCTAATGAATGGGATTATAATTAAGGCATGATATTATTTACCTGGTAAAGGAGGCGTTACGTGCAAACGGCCACTGAGTATTATATTGAAAACGTTGCTGAAAAGCTGAATATTTCCAGGGATGAAATGATTCGCGAGAGTCTCAGGTTCTTCCTGGAAAAAAAGATCAGGGAGCTTAAAACAGA
>Ga0315276_10007522_pt1 | contig 10095 bp, 13 predicted proteins | sample YL17G05_0_MG_FD_204542 | JGI IMG/M metagenome (GOLD analysis project Ga0315276, IMG submission 204542) | Sediment microbial communities from Yellowstone Lake, YNP, Wyoming, USA - YL17G05_0 | ecosystem: Environmental > Aquatic > Freshwater > Lake > Sediment | place: USA: Wyoming | collected... | reverse complement strand
GAATGGAAACAGATATTGACTGCGGAGGCATTTGCGCTGAGTGTTCAAATGGCAAAAATTGTTTTGGCAGCATGGACTGTTCGAGTGGCTATTGTGATGCTAATAAAATTTGCAGAGCATCAGTCTGCGATGACGGTATTCAAAACGGGGACGAGACAGATATTGACTGCGGAGGCAGCTGCAGTGAGACATGCGGCGTCAATGATAATTGTGAAGTAGATAGCGACTGCACGTCCGATATCTGCACAGGTGGGAAATGCAAATCAGGAAGTAGTAGTGGAGGGGGAACTACAACCAATGATGCTGACGGAGATGGAATTCCAGACATTTCTGATAACTGCCCCGCAAACGTCAATGAAAACCAGAAAGACACAGATTTTGATGGCATGGGCGATATCTGCGATGCTGATGCAGATGGCGATGGAATTCCAAATGACTGGGAGCTCCAGCACAACTTAGATCCTCTGAACCCGAGCGATGCAAATAACATATTGGAGGGCGGATTAACCGCTTTACAGCAGTATTTGGAGGAATCGGGTCAGGGTGAGGGCATAGACACAGAGGTTACTGGAGGAGAAGGAGGCGGATTTTTTGATTGGCTGCCTTTCGTGATTGCTGGAGTTGTTCTTGTATTCCTGCTAGTGCTTGTGCTGCTATTGGTAGGAGGCAGAAAGCCAAAGGAACCCGCAAAAATAACGCATGCGCCCAGCGCTCCTATACATCAATATCATACTCCATCGACTCAAATACCTGTTCCGAGGACTACTCAGGGCTACGGACATGGGATGATGCTTCATAAGAGGCCTGGCATTGAGCAACGGAAAGAGATTTTCAGCGAATTTGAAGGCACAATGCGCCCGCCTTTAATCATGCCAAGGACAGAGCCTCCAAAACAGACACCAAGAACTGCTATCCCTGAGAAAAAAACAGAGGAAGATGCTGATGCTCTGCGAAGATTGGCAAAGACAACAACCGAAAAAGAGCCGGAAGAAAAATCCGAGGAAAAAGAAAAAAATCCATTCAAGGAAATATCCATGTATTTCAAGGAATCACGAGGTAGTGTAATATCTGAAAAGAAATTTTCCACAGCTGCATCAAAGATTCAGACCAAAGCCGAAATTGTTTCTTCCATAAGAGACCTGTCAAGGGATAAAACCGTGAGCAGGAACGTGCCCAAGCAAATACTTACAAAACTGCTGATATCCAAAAAGCTCGCAAAGAGAGACGCAGCAGAGGTTGTTTCCAAATTGAAAAAGGAAAAAGTCATTGATGCTGACGATGCAATAAAGATTCTTTCTGAAGTGACAAGAAGAGAAGAGTAATTACCCGACAAATTCTACTGCAAAATTATACGGCGCAATCTTGCCATCTGGTGATAGTAGACCCACAGCCTCAGCGACTGCCATTCTCGTATATAGGGTATTGCGCTGATTGGCATCATGCCCTGTGCTGGCGCAGAAATCCGCAAACACCTGTCCCACAGGATCAGCTGCATTGTTATTTCTTCCTATATTCTCTCCTGCCGCGGTGGGCCATGACACCCCATAATAATTTAGATAGTAATCAAACATTTTTCCGTCAGGTTCCGTATGCTCAAACACCATGCTCAATAGATGGTTTGCGCGTTGCTCAGCTGCTCTATTCAACGCTACATCATACGCCAGCTGCTTAATGCCCAAGGATGCTCTCCGGTTGTTGATTGCATACCATAATCTTACTTCATCCCCATATATGGTAACGGAACTGGTACTTATTGCAGGCTTTGATGCGCAGTTTAATTCCACGTACCCTTGAGTGGGCGTGTATACGCCATTGCCGGCATTTACATCCCCACTATACGCATAAATTCTCCAATAATACCACATGCTGGATAAACCTGTCCACGAGTATGAACTGCCAGTAACCGTTGGACCGCGCAATATGTACGACATCACTGACTGCTCAAGTTCAGTCTTGGAGAAAGCCATGTCAAGCCTGTAGTTTACTGCGTTTGACTTCGTCCAGCTGAAATCTATCGAGCAAGTAGCGGGATTTAGTACTGCCTTAAGATTTGTAGGCGCGGTTACCTGCGTGCAGGTTGGAAGCGTTCCTGTTGTTTGAACACTTGATGTTGCGCCATTATAATAGTCATTTGCGCTAAACGCGTAAACCTTCCAATAATAATTGTTGCCTCCCTTGAGCCCAGTCGCAGTGTAATAATTTGTAGTTGGAGAAAGCATAACAGAGGTTGGTGCTGAAAAACTGCTGCTGGTATCATAATACAGAACATAACCCCCTGCATTGGAAACAGAGGACCATGAAAAATATACAGTTGAGCAATCTTTGATTTGCGCTGGATTGAGTGTGGGAGCGGAAATGCTTGAGCAAGAAGGTGTTGTGAACGATATGACAGATGAGGTATCGGAGCCTCCCAGGGCATATCCTGCAACTTTTGCATAATATAGTGTGCTAGGGTTTAATCCGGTAAGGGTGTAAGAGGTTGATGTAGTTGTGTAGGGATATGAACCCGGAAAACTGCTCGAGGTGGAAGCTGCTACGTAATAACCAGAAACCCCTCCTCCTGTCGGAGCAGTCCATGTCAGTTTCTCAGAATGGCAATCTATAGATGTAGCTAGAAGACCAGTCGGTTTGCAGCTTTGAGTGAATGATTTAGAACTTGACCAAGAACCCTGCGCCATGCTAGTCGAAGGATATGCAAACACTTTATAATAGTATTTGATACCCGGAGGAAGGCCAGACAGTGTTCGAGAACTGCCAGTAGTCGCAGATGAAGATTTTGTGTAAGAATTTGGAAATGTCGAATATATAGAGTAAAACACTATATAGTAAATAGTTCCTGTGGAAGTTGATCTGCTCCATGAAACCTTTGTGCTGGTGCACGAGGATGTTGACGAAGAAAGCGAACTAGCAGGTGCCACTGCATAGCCTGTTATATTTGAAAGAACATCATTGTTCTGGAGAAAAAATCCATAAATTATTAACAGGAAGGCTAATGCCACCAAAGGGTATTTGTAATTATTCGCGAAGTCTTTCATTCCCATTTTATTCACTTATCGTGTAAACGTAAATATCCTTGTTTCCATCAACTTCTTTCTCATAAGCAATTTTGTTGCCAGAAATTGAGGGATTGGTCTGGTTATAGGGCGAACTGTCAATTATTGTTTCGTTCTGTGAAAGTATGTCATATAAGACAATTTTAAGGCTACCGTCTATTAAAGCATGATAGGCTATTTTGGCGCCATAAATTGTCTGCCCGCCCACAATCTTGCTTGTAAAGGAATTTATTTTCTTTTCAGTTTCGGTATTCAAATCATATAGATAGATGTTTGTTCCGTTATCAGCTGTGTCAAATCTGGAGTAGACAATGTTATTTCCAAAAATTTGCGGGAAAACGCCTGTAACAGGAAGCTCCTGTAAACTCTGGGTAGCAATATCAAACAGCTGAAGGTTGCCGTATGAAAGGGGCATGTAAACAACTTTATTGTTGTTAACCGCGGGGAATTGTCCTGCACCGAGATTTCTCTCAACCTTCAAAGACAGATCATACCACATTGCTGAAATTGCACCAGTTTCCATATCAATTTCGTACCACACCACACTACTGCCATCAATTTTTGGAGCAAACTGAACAGCATTTGTTTTTGTCAGGGGCTTGGCTTTTTTGTCGGTTACGTCATATTTATAGATTGTAGGACAGGTATCTCCCTCTCCCAGAAAATTGCATACTCTGGAATAATCCTCGAACACTACAACATTGTTGCTGATATCAGGACTGGTCTGGTCTTTGTATCCATCATTTGCGAGACAGGGTTTGGGCACCCCTGAACTTTCAGCATCGCAGACTGGCCCTCCGGCTGAAATTATTTTGTCTTCGGTGTTTGACGCCAAATCATAAATGTAAACATCAGTATCGTGTCCTCCCGGAACACTGTTTCTGTTATCAAAATAAACAACATAATTCCCTGAAATTTTTGGCAATGCCTGTGTCGCATTATTTGCGGTGAGCCTTGTTATTCCTGCTATAGCAGTTGGCTTTATGCAACCTGCCTGATCACAATCGTAATCACAATACTGCAAATTCTTCCATTGGCAGTTCTTGTCCAAATATCCATAAGCACTATAATCCTTGCACTGCCATCCTTCTATGCATTTTGTTGCGGCAAGAAAACCTGTATCCCTGAGCTGTATGCCGAAAATCAAGAGGTCAAATATTACTGCAGCTATTATCATATAGATTAGAATAAGCCCTTGTTTTTTCATTAGATCACACTTTTGGATTTTATATATAAAAATCTTGCTATTTTTTTCTTTTTCTTTTCAATTTATTATATTCCAGATAAGAATAAAAGAAAATCCAAATAACGACAATAAGAAGAGATACAATAAATATTATCAGAAGATATTCCGGCTTAATTACAAACATTGCTAAAAGTAGGATAACTGCATAAACCTTGAATATAATCGCTCCATGTTTGTGCGTCTTTTCCCACACCACATCACTGCTCATTGTCCAAGGCGTTCTGATTCCTATAAACCAGTTTCTCTTTGTTTTTTCCAGCAATATGCCTGTGAAAAATAAAAGAATGGCAATTGGCGCAATAATAAAATAGCTCATGTTGAACATATTGCCCAGATTCCAGTATATTGTAAGGCCAAATGTATATAGCAGAAACAATAGAATTATATTTACAAATAAATCAAAATAACTCCTGAATTTTTTAATGTTTTCCTTGAGAGGATCTATTAACGGAATTGCCAGAAAAAGAATATACATCAAAATCATCATAGCCGGTATCGTAACCATGAACCAGAATTTTGGCATTTGCCCATTTGGATTTCCTGCGGCATCCCAGTGCGAAACCAATGGGTCAGAAAGCTGTGGGTAAAAATAAAACCCAACAAAAACAGAAGCAAGAATAATGATTAAGGGAAGGTATTTGAGGAGTTTTTGCATAAGAACACTTACTAATTGAAGTATATTAATGTTGTGAATTATGGAAGAATATTTATAGATAAACCCCAGTAAATAAAATATTTTTAGCGGAGGTGTTAAAATGCTTTATCAGCAGTATTTTCCGGTTTGGATGTTGCCATTTATGTGGCTGATTGTAGTATTGGCTATCTGGGAACTGATTTGGAAAGGGATTGCACTATGGAAGGCCGCAAGAAACTCGCACACAGGCTGGTATATAGCCATCTTGATTCTCAACACTGCGGGAATTTTGCCTATAATATATATACTGCTCTTCAGCAAGGAAAAGAGAAAAAGAAGGTAATTCAATAGCTGTTTAGTCTTTTAAAGGCCTCGTCAAATCCAGTTTTGGATTGCTCGCGTAAGCCGACGGCCTCTCCAATTGCCACCTCAAATTCGTCCTGTTCGATTCCCTTAACTGCAGCTTTAGCCACATCTAATGCTGGAACGCCCCTGTAATTTTTCCTCTGGCCCTTGTCTAATTCCGTATCGGTAGTTGGAGGAATTATTTCAAAGACTTTTATTGAAGTGTCTTTTAATTGATGTCTCAAGGATAGTGTGTAATAGTGAATCGCTGCCTTTGTGGCGCAATATATTGGCATGGAAGCTATGGGAACAAATCCGAGCCCGGAAGAGACATTTATGATTGCTGCCTCTTTCTGCTTCAATAAAAAAGGAATGAAAAGTGCAGACAGCTGGACTGGCGCCTTAAAATTGATTTCAATTTCATCCTCCCCCTGAAGCGCATCTATACCCTTCTTTAAGTCAATCCTTCGCTGTATGCCTGCATTATTGACCAGAATATTGAAATTCCTAAAATTAGAAGTCACATAATCGAAAAGAGCTTTCCGTTCCTCAGGTTTTGTCAAATCGCATTCTTTAATATGCAATTTTGGAAGTTTCTTTTTTGCCTCTTCTAGTGTATTTTTCCTTCTGCCACAGATAATTACTTCATTGCCATTTACAAATTCTTCTGCAAGTGCAAGCCCTATTCCAGTTGCGCCGCCTGTTATCAGAATTGTGTTGCCACTGATTTTCATATAGCGAGCTAATGAAAATGGATTATTAAAGGTTGTGCAAAAAGATGACAGCTGAGTGCTCTAATCAAAGAACATTTTCTTGAAGAGAGGGATCACACAAATTACTGCTAATACCAAATACCAATACCACTCAAATCCCAAAACAAAATTTCTGAATCCTGCCCAAGCTGTTACCAAAAAAAGTGTGGCAAAAAACACAGTTAATTTCAGAAGTGGAATATCATACCATTTCAGTTTCTTGACATATTTTTCAATAAATTTGATACAATTCATATTATCGCCTCCGTTATTATCTGAGATAAAGATGTTTATAAAATTATCTATCAAATGAGCTGTTAAGTTAGCGTCTGGAATTTTGAACAAAAAAATTAACTTTTCTTGACAATCAGCCGAAGGTGTTTAGGCAGCCGCCGTGACTGCCAATCTTGCCACCCTTGCCTTAGATGTTTTGGAAGATGCCGTGTTTGCCAATTTAGTTCTTTGGCAATTTCAACCTCGGCATTATCAGAATTAGCTGCAATTTTAAGAGCATAGTAAGCAGGACCGAAGGCGTGTTGTGGAACATGCGCAGTTGCCACCGCTTGGCCTGCTGCACGCGCAGCGAAACAAGCCGCGTTATCTTTCGCTTTGCGGGCGGCCGCGTGAGCTGCAAGCGAAGCCTTGCGTATATCGGCCATCTTAAACACGCCTGTGCGAACCCATGTTCGGCATGCTTCTATGGCTTTACGAGGTCTGTCGTCGTTCGGGTGTGCCTTCTCAAAAAATGGAAGTACTCGTTCGGCGCAGTCCGCGGCCCAGATTGCAAGCAATCTCTGATCTTGTTTGTTGAATTTCTTCATTGCTTTTATTTTAATCATCTAAATTTTATAAACGTATCTAAACGCTAACCCACTATCAAATGAATTTTTCAAATCTTTAGATAAAAAATAAAAATAAAACCGTTTCGGAAGAAAGGACAGCGATTCTACTCCAGCAATTTTCTAATCTCAGCCGTATTCAATACTTTAATTCGTGTTTGTTTCTTTAATTTCTTGTCATCAGACCAGACAATGCTGTTTGAATAAGCTAAAGCACATGCGATAAAGAGAACATCATCTATGTCAATGTCCTTGACAATTTTTACTGCTTCATTTCTATGAGAATTCAATCTATTTGATGGCACTATTAATACCTTCTTTATAATCAAGTGAAGCAATTGGCTAAATTCTCTGTTATTCAATCCTGATTTTTCCATCAGCTCATCTTTATGTTTTTCCAATTCCTCTAATATAAATGATGGAAATAGAAATGTGCCTTCATATTTCAAGATTAATCTTCTCGTAAGAGAGTCTTTTATCAATGCAGAAAATAAAATATTAGAGTCAAGAACAATATTCATGCAAGGAACCTTTTCGTGGCCAGTGAATTAATTCTTTTGCTGAAATTTTTAACGTCTTCTTCAGTTAGTTTGCTTTTTTTAGCCAGCTTTTCTGCAAGGCGTAAAGTCTCGATTCTCTCAACTATCGCCTTTCGTGCCACCTCGCTCCACCTCACTTCAGAAAAGTGCCTCATCTCCTTGTGTATCTCATCCGGCACAGATAAAGTAATGTTTCCCATAGTATCACCTATAAATATATATGTGATAACACATATTTAAATGTTTTGGATTATTTTGGGATAGAGATGTCTATAAAATTATCTGTAAAAAGTGTGGGGTATTCAACCCGCGAATTTTTAATAAATCAGCCGACATTTACCAGAACTTGGAATAACCAAAATTGTTTTAAAGCAATGCAAAATTATTATTTGAAGGGGCAGCATTATGAAAAAAATAATTCCAGCTGAAAGAACAAATAAAATGAAATATGCCATCAGGGATGTGATAGTAGAGACAAATAAGCTTAAAAAACAGGGAAAGAAGATTCTCCACCTCAACATCGGGGATCCAATGAAGTATGACTATGAAACACCAAGGCACTTAATAGATGCTGTTGAAAGGAATTGGTCACGATCTTCAAGCTATTCAGACTCAGAAGGAATCGAAGAAGCAAGAATCGCAATTGCCAATGAAGCAAGGAAAAAAGGTATAAAGAACGCAACAGAGAATGATGTCATGATAGGCTCTGGTGGAAGCGAGGCAATCACAATGGCTCTAGGGGCGCTTGTTAACCGGGGGGATAATATTCTTACACCAAAACCGGGATATCCGCTTTATACATCTCTAATCAGCTATTTTGAAGCAGAGTTTAACGAGTATGACCTGAATGAGGATAATGCCTGGCAGCCTGACCTTGATGATATGAGGAAAAAAATTAATGGTAAGACAAAGGGTATTGTGATAATTAACCCCAACAATCCTACTGGAGCTGTATACAGTAAGTCAACACTAAAGGAAATAGTAGATATCGCAGGGGAACACAATCTTCCTGTTTTATCAGATGAGACATATGACAAACTAGTTTTTGACGGAGAGAAGCAGTATGCAACTGCCTCGCTCTCTGGAGATGTCCCAGTTATAACCTTCAACACTCTGTCAAAGAATTATCTCTGTCCTGGATGGAGGATGGGATGGGCAATCATTTCAGACCCGGGTCATTATATGGATGATATTCGGGAAGCAATGAACAAGCTGTCAAGGGCTAGATTGTCAAGTAGTCACCCCATGCAGTTTGCAATCAAGCCTGCGCTTGAGGGAGATCATAATCACATTAAGGGCCTGATAGAAAAAAAACTCAAGGAGAGAAGGGACATTACATATAAAAGACTTAATGAGATTAGGGGCATGTCCTGTGTAAAGCCTATGGGTGCATTCTATGCCTTTCCTAGAATTAACTTGAATATAGACAGTGACGAGAAGTTCTGCATGGATCTTCTACGAGAGACTGGTGTGCTTACTGTCTCTGGTTCAGGGTTCGGCGAGAAGCCAGGAACAAACCATTTTAGGATGGTATTCCTGCCGAAACCGGATATCCTGAACGAGGCCTTTGACCGGTTGGAGAATTTCATAGAGAAACATTATTAGTCTTCTTGTAACAGAATCCTTTATCAGCGCAGAGAATAAAATATTAGAATCAAGAACAATATTCATAAAATCGTTGGCGAGGATACACCGGATTTTAATCCTGTGAGGAATTTGGCTTACCTCCATTCTTTTTAGCTTTTTTCAACAATAAAGATAATACGAATGTTACTGCAAATACTATCAACCCAAATATCAACAAATGATTTATATTCCAGCTTGGATGAATAAGTTTCGCTATCCCCATCGCCACCACTCCAATAAGCAACGATAAAAGCATTTTAATTGCGTTATTCATTTTTGTTCACCTTTTCTTTTCAATAAGACTATGTTCAAGATTAAGCCAACAACAGCAACTCCTGTTATTAAATAATTATAAAATAAAATATTATTTTGGGGTGCATTTCTAAGATTCAGCATCATATTTATCAAACTATAAACCCCTCCTCCTAACCAAAAACCTATCCCAAATTTGCCTGATGCCCATTTGTGTATATCTGCCATTTGTATCCTCCAAATTTGCTGTAATCTCAAATCAATCGGCTTATTGCGAGCCCTATAACTATTCCTGCTATTAAAGCCAGTAACATTGATACCTGCACTTCTTTAGTATGTCTATATTTGTACCAAGCATTCCAATCCCATTTTTCCTTTAATTGCATCAGTATCCCTCCAACCTTGTTTGTGTAAAGTCTCCTATCTTCTGCTCGGAATTTCCGAATACAAAATATTCAAATGTATTTAAGTGAAATATATTTATAAAATTATCTGCCAAAAAAATATAGAAAAAATAAAAATAAAACCGTTTCGGAAGAATAGAGAAGTTTGAGCGATTGGGGGTTGCGGGCTGAATGCCTCGTTGCCTTGGCACTTACACCCCAACTCCATTAACGCCATGTTCTATGGCAGCTCAGTGGTCTCTTTTTGGGGGTGGTTTCGTTCTTAGATGCGTTCAGAACTTATCCACTTAGCGCGTAGCTGCTCGGCGTACCTTGTCAGATAACCGATGAACCAGAGGCGCCGAAACCTCGTTCCTCTCGTACTAAAGGTTCCTTCCTCTCAGACCTCTATGCATCTCCAGTAGA
>Ga0315276_10007520_pt1 | contig 10096 bp, 5 predicted proteins | sample YL17G05_0_MG_FD_204542 | JGI IMG/M metagenome (GOLD analysis project Ga0315276, IMG submission 204542) | Sediment microbial communities from Yellowstone Lake, YNP, Wyoming, USA - YL17G05_0 | ecosystem: Environmental > Aquatic > Freshwater > Lake > Sediment | place: USA: Wyoming | collected... | reverse complement strand
TGCCGTGGCGGCCGGGCGGGTACGCGCGCGACATCGGGACAGGGCTGCGCGCCGAGCTCCGCGACGGCGTGTCCACCGTGCTCGTGCCGCAGGCGCCGGGGCTGGGCATCACACTGGACGAGGACGCCGTCGCGGCGCAGCGCGTCGCGCGTCGCTGGTGACGAGGGCCTTCGTGGACCGCGATGAGCTCCGAAGAATCTGGCGCGAGGCAGGCGCGGCCCGCGCCGCGCTGCCGGCGCCCACCGCGCCCTCGACGGCCACGTTCATGGCGGCGCCGGCAGGGTCGGCCGACGCCCTTCTTGGCGCCGACCTCGCCGTTGTGGGTCTGCCGCTCGGCGGCTGGAGCGACGCCCCCTCGGCGGTGCGCGCCGCCTCTCAGCGATACGCCGGCTGGCTGGTAGCGGCCGGGCGCGAGACGGGCGTCCGCGTCGTGGACTACGGCGACGTCGCGGTGGATGCCGCCGACCTGGGCGCCACCTTCGTGCGCGCTCACGAGCATCTTGCCGACGTGCTCGCTGCCGGCGCGACGCCGCTGTTGCTCGGCGGCGACGCGTCGATCACGGTGCCCGCCCTGCAGGTGCTCGCCGGCAAGCTCCAGGGTCGTCTCGGGGTCGTCGCCTTCTCGCCGCGTTTCGACCTCGAGGTGGAGCCCGGGCGGGTCGCGGCCTCGCGCTGGGCCCAGGCTCTCGAGCTCGGCGTGGTCGACTCGCGCAACTTCGTCGTCGTCGGCGAGCGCGGCGGCCCCGAGGAGGCTCGTGCGCGCCGCGTCTGCGATGCCCTTGAGGCGCGGCGCTCCTCGGTCGCCGATGTCGTCGAAGCCGGCATCGTCACCGTCGCCCGCGAAGCCCTCGAGGCGGCGAGCGCCGGCACCGAAGCCATCTACGTCTCGGTCGACCTCGGCGTGGTCGAGGGCGTCGAAGACCCCGTGGGACTGAGCGCCAGCGACCTCAGCGTGGCGTTGGGCATCGTGACAGCATCCCGGCTGGCTGGCGCCGATCTCTGCGGCGTCGCTCCCGGGGATGGGCGCGGCGTCTCGGCAGCAGCGCTCGCCGCGCGCCTGGCTGCGGACATTGTCACCGCGGTGGCGCGCCAGCGCGCCTGAGCGGGCCGTCCGAGGGCGGCGCGTTTCGGCGGCGCATTCCCAGAGGCCTTGGGTGACCGTCCCTAGACGCGCGTTCCATCGCGCCGGCGAGCCGCGTAGCCGACACCTCAAGTGGAGCAAGAGGAACGCCCGGGGAGGACTCACGGTGACGCGCGAGGAGAAGGAAGAGGCGGTAGCTGCTGTGCTCACGAGGTACGAGCACCTCGGTGCGACCGTCGTCAGCGACGACAGCACGCTGTGCCGGCTCCTGCAGACGCTCCAGTGCTCCGGCGCCGACAGGGACGTCGGTGAGTACCTCTGCTCCTTCCTCGCCGTGTAGGGGCTTCGCCGCACGGGGCCGCCGGGGCCTTCACCTCGGCGCCGCTCGTCTACGCGCCCAAGACGCGGCCGAAGGCCGCCGCCAGCTTGCGATCGTAGAGCAGCGCCGGGCAGCCGAGAAGCTCGCCCAGCGCCTCGGCTTCGGAGACCCGCGCCCGGTACCGGCGCTCGACCACCATCGCCTGGTAGGCGGTCGCGACAGCGACGATCTGCTGCGCGTTGCTGAGCTCGCCGGAGGGGGCGGCCGCTCCGGCTGCTCCGGCCACCTCTCGCAGTCCGTCGTCGTCCAGGCCCAGGTCGCGCGCCACGGCGAGGCTGAGGTGCGCGATGGCCGCCCGCCGCCGGCGCACGTAGGCCTCGCGGGCGGTCGCCAGGTCGCCCATCGACGATACGTGGTCGGCGTTCGCCGAGACGACCTGTTCCGGCGTGGCTGCGCCGTGTTCGGCGCTGAACGCCAAAACCTTGTCGCGGCCACGGCGCTTGGCCAGATACATGGCCCAGTCGGCCTTGTCGATCAGCTCCTCCCTGGAGGTCGCGTCGCCGGGACAGACGGCCACGCCGATGCTCACCGACAGTGAGTCGCCGCCGGTGGCGAACGTGGTGGCTACGATGCCGGCGCGGATGCGCTCGGCCACCTCCATGGCTCCCTCTTCGTCGGTGTCGATGAGCACGGCGGCGAACTCCTCGCCGCCGAAGCGAGCCACCAGGTCGACGTGCCGCACGGACTCCTCGATGATGCGCGCCACGCTGCGCAGGGCGCTGTCGCCGGCGCTGTGGCCGCGCCGCTCGTTGAACGCGCGGAAGTCGTCGACGTCCAGAAACAGCAGAGCGAGCTGCGTGTCTCGCTCGACGCACCGCTCCATCTCCTCGCTCAGCCTCTCGTGGAAGTAGCGGTGGTTGTACAGGCCGGTCAGGCCGTCGGTGATCGCCTCGATCTCCGTGCGGCCAGCCTGCGCGGCGGCCGTCTGCAGCATCGACGAGACCGTCTGCGCCACCTTGCCGTGCAAGCCTTCGAGATGCGCCACGCCCTCGGCGGCCGGGATGTCCACGGCGACCACGGCGACCACGCGACCCTCGGCGTCGAGCAGCGGCGCCACGCCCCTGATCCAGACCCCCCACTGGTCGACGAACAGGACGGTCGCGTCGAGAGAGCGGCCGCCGAAGACCTCGACGAACTCGTCGTCGGTGACGGTCTCGTCACCCACGTGGGGTTTGTCGGTGGAGGCCTCCCCGGAGTCGGACACGATGACCGTCTTCTTGCCCATGCGCACGTGCGTCGAGATGTAGCGGGTCGGCGGGTTGGCGGCGCAGACCGCGAGGAGGGTCCCGGTGATCGCCGCATACTCGGGCCGCCGCTCATCCTCGCGGGTCCGGAGCAGCGCGTGCTGCTCGGGGTCGATGCGCGCCGCGGCCTTGCGGGCGACCTCGGCGGCGAAACGCCTGCCGCGGGCGAGGCCTTCGAGCACTGGCCGGAAGGCGGCGACCATGCCGGGGTCGAACTGGGCGCCGCCGCAGCGCTCGAGCTCCACCAGGCACTCTTCGTAGGAGCGGGCCTGGCGGTACGGACGGCGGAAGGACATCGCGTCGTAGGAGTCGACCACGCACATGGCGCGAGCCAGCTCGGGGATCTGGTCACCGGCGAGGCCCTCGGGGTAGCCGCTGCCGTCGTACGCTTCGTGGTGATGACGGACCCCTGCGACGAGCTTCTCGTCGAAGAGGGGGCGGATGATGTCGGCGCTGAAGATCGGGTGCTGGCGCATCAGCTCCCACTCTCGTGGATTCAGGGCGCTGGGCTTCAGGAGCACGCGGTCGGAGACGCCGATCTTGCCGATGTCGTGCAGGTAGGCGGCTTCTTCGACGTGTCTGAGAAGGTCCGTAGGCCAGCCCAGCTCGCGGCCGAGCAGGACCATGTAGGCGGCGACGCGCGCGGCGTGGCCGAGGGTGTAGTAGTCCTTCGCGTTGAGCGCGGAACTGAGCGCCTTCAGATTGCCGAGATGCAGACGTTTGATGTCCTCGTAGAGACCGGCGTTGTCGATGGCCAGCGCCGCCACGTGGCTGGCGGCAAAGATCGTCTCGATCTGCCCTTCAGACAGGGAGCACGGTCCGGTGGTCTCGAGGAGCTCGAGCACGCCGATCACGCGGTCCTTGGAGATGAGCGGTACGGCGAGCACTCCCGTCTCTCCGTACTCCTCCATCAACGCCCGTTCTTCAGGGAGAAGCCGAGGGTCATCGAGGGTGCGCACCAGCACGGGGCGTCGGGTGCGCACTGCTTCCTCCGGCGCCGCCCACTCCTTTAGCGCGAACTCGCGACCCTGCCAAGAAAGGTCGAGCTTGCCATCGGCGATGCTCACGACATCCCGCAGCCACCCGTCGTCGCGCAGCGTATAGATATCGCAGGCCTTCACGCCGGCTACGGCGCACAGGCGGCGCGCGGCCGCAGCGAGCACCTGTTCCAGCTCGAGCGACGCCGACAGCTCGAAGCTCACGTCGTTGACCAGGGTGAGGCGCTCGGCCGCCCGGTCCAGGCGGTCGTACAGAGTCGCGTTGGCGAGCGCGTTGGCGGCGCCCTGGGCGAGGCTCTGCAGGAGGTCGAGATGGTCGAACTCGCGCGGGTGGTCGTCGAAGATGCCGGCGAGACCGATCACCTCGCCGCCGCTGATCAAAGGGAGCTCGATCCTGGCGAGGTTGCCCCAGCGCAGCTCCTCATCGCGTTCGTAGGCGGACATGCGACGGTCGGCGGCGACGTCCGGGACGGCGATCGCGTGCCGCGTCGCCAGCGCTTCCCGGCTGACAATGAGCTCGCTGAGCGGGTAGGTGGTGCCGACGTAGCCGTCATCGGACGCGCCGTGATCGATACAGGCGACACAGCGCAACGTCTCGCCGGCGACCGTGTAGATGTCGCAGCTGGGCGCGCCCGCGGCCGCGCACAGACGCCGCGCGACGCTCTGCAGTACGTCGCCGAGCTGCAGGGTGGCGCCGAACTCGAGGCCCGACTCGACCAGCAGGCTGAGCGTCCGGTTGGTCTCCTCGAGACGGTCGACCAGCGCGGCCTGCGCGAACGCCCCGGCGACGATCTGGCCCACGTTGGACAGGAAGTCGCGGTGTTCCGCGTAGTCGCGGGGGCGACGGTCGTACACGTCGAGCAACCCGACGACGCGCTCGTCGTCGAAGAGCGGCACGCAGATCTCGCTGTGCGAGCCTGCTTCGCTGTACAGGGCCCGCTCGTAGTCGGACAGCCGGGGGTCGTCGGGGGACTCGATGACCAGCGTCTCGCGCCGCTCCAGCGCCTCCCTGGTGCTGGGGAACTCGTCGATATCCAGCGGGCGCCCCACGTAGTCGTCCTCGTACGCTCCGTCCTCGTAGGTGATGAGGCAGTGGAGAAGGCCATCGCGCACGGCGAAGATCTGGCAGCCGGCGGCCTCCACGACGTCGACGACGCGTGGCCCGACGGCGCGCACCAGGTCGTCGAGGCCGCCGGCGCCGGACACCACCTTGCCTATCTCGACGAGCTCGGCGAGCGCCGCGTTGCGGCGCTCCAGCTTGTCGACCAGCAAGGCGTTCTGGATGGTTCCGGCGGCCATCTGCCCGACGCTGCTGAGGAAGTCGACGTACTCAGCGTAGTCGCGCGGTCGCGTGTCGAACACGTCGATGAGGCCGACGACGCGCTCGTCGGCGACCAGCGGGATGCAGAGCTTACTCTCGAATCCGTACCGGGCCATGCTGTCGCGCTCCTGGGTGGTGAGGCGAGGGTCGTCCAGTTGGGGGACGGCCATGGCCTCTCCACTGCGCACGGCCATGGCCGTCGCGGGAAACTCGTCCATGTCCAGCACCTTGCCCACGACCGCCTCGTCGAGGCCGTCGAGATCGGCGCTGACCACGCAGCGCAGGCTCTCGCCCTGGAGTGCGTAGATGTAGCAGTCGGCCGCCTCGATCGTGGCGCGGACGCGCTCGGCGAGCGCGCCGAGCGTCTCCTCAAGATCGCGGGTCTCAGAAGCGAGCGCGCCAAGGTCCACGATCTCACGCAGGATCCGTGAGCGTCGCTCCACCTGCTCGGCCAGCAGCGCGTTCTCGAACGCACTCGCCAGCGTGTGCCCGGCGCTCTTCAAGAAGCTGAGATACTCGGTGTAGTCGCGCTCCCGCGTGTCGTAGATGTCGATGAGGCCGTAGAGCTCGCCGTTGACGACGAGCGGCACGCATACCTCGCTGGCGTAGCCATGCTCGCGGTAGGTCTGCCGCTCGCCCTCACTGAGTTGCGGGTCGTCCGGGCTGGTGACGATCAGGATCTGATGGCCGTTCATGGCGGCCACGACGGTGGGGTAACTCCGGAGGTCCAGAAGGTCGCCCACGGGGCGTTCGTCGTAGCCGCTGCGGTCGAAGCTCGCCACGCAGCGCAGGCCGTCACCGGTCACGCGGAAGATGTCGCAGTTGGCCGCGTCGACGGCCGCCCGCAGCCGCTCGGCGACGTGCCTCAGCAGGCCGTCGAGGCCGGAGGTGCGGCCGCCGACGTCACCGAGCTCCACCAGTTCGTTGAGGATCCTGCTCCGGCGCTCGACCTGCTCGAGAAGAGCGGCGTTCTCGAGCGCGCGCGCGGCCACCCCGCACAGCCCCCGGACGAGCTCCAGATCCGGGCCGAAAGCGCGCGGCACGTAGTCCGACAGTTCAACGAGCCCGATCACGCGCCCTCCCGAGACCAGCGGCATCGTGAGCTGCGCCTGGTAGCCCCACTTCTCGAGCGAACAGCGGGTCTCCTCGCCGAGCAGCGGATCCTCCAGGCTCGCCACGGTCACCATCTCGCCGGTCTCGACGGCGCGGCGACTGGCGGGATAACGAAGGAGTGGGATGACGACGTCCTCCCACTCAAGATCGAAACGGCCACCATCGTAGCTGACGAGAGCGCGGAGCGTGTCGTTCTCGACCGCGTACACGTCGGCGACGGGCACGCGAGTGAGCTCGGCGATCCGCTGAGCGACGGCGCGCAGCACTTCGTCGGCGCTCTGTCGAGCGGTAGCGTCGAGGCCGGCTTCGACGACCTGGGCCAGATCGCGATTGCGCCGTTCCAGCCCGGCGATCGCGTCCGGGCCGCCGAGGAGCTGCGCGAGGAGGTCGGCCACCATGCCGACGGTCGCGATGACGGGAGCGGTCTGCCCGGGCCCGCCGCCGCCCACCTCAAGAACGCCGACGACGTCGTCCCGGTAGACGAGAGGAGCGAGAACGACGCCGGCGAGACCGCGCCCGGCCAGAAAGCGCGCGGCGACATCCGGCGCGAGACTCGGGTCATCATCTCCGACCACGACCACGGAGCGTGCGGCGATGGCTGCGGCCGCCGGTGGGTACTCGTCCCGCCGCCAGCGGTCCGTGGTGAAGGACGGCGCCGCGGTGGCGATGGCCGTCGCCGTTCCGTCGTCGAGCGTGTAGACCGTGCAGACGCTCAGGCCGAAGGCTTGCCGAAGCGCGCCGAGGGTCGCGCGGACGAGGCGCTCCGCGTCGCCGGCCGAAGAGCGCACCGTGACGTCCGCGACAAGGTCGTCCAGATCGCCGGCGCGTCGCGTGGTCTCCGCGGAGGTGTCTTCCGGCGAGAAACCCGCCGCGGCTGTGCCGGCCTCCACCGGCGCGCGCTCTCGGGCGTCGAGGTCGCGCAGCACGCTGCCCGGCACCTGCGCGGGATCCGGGCGAAGTTCTGCCGGGGACGATGAAGATGCGGGGTGCGGATCCACGGCGAGGCTGGAGTCTGGCGGAGGCGCCTCTGCCTGCCAGCGCCCGTCACCTGCCAGGAGACGTGCCGCCTGCCGGGCCATGAACTCAGCGAAAGCGACGTTGGCGCCGGTGAAGGCGCGCGGTGCGCGGGAATCGGAGAGCTGCATGACGCCGACGTGCCGGCCGCCGATGATCAGGGGAAGCGCGAGGAGCGCCACTTCGCCCTGCTCGCGGTAGGCCTCGGTGGCTCGGCGGGGAAGTACGCCGGTCGAGGTAAGGTCGGCGATCACCAGCCGACGTCCGTTGCGCAGGACCTCCGCCGCCGCGGGAGCGTCTTCGAGCGGAACGACTCCACCCGCAGGAGGCAGTCCCCCGGCCCTGCCGAACCCGGCGACGATGCGCAGCCGGCCTTCCCCGACGAGGAGCGCGAAGACGCAGGAGGTGGCCGCGATACCTTCGGCGGCGGCCTGGGCCAGCACGGACAGCGACGGACCCAGAAGGTCGAGGTCACCGTCGGCCGCGGTGAGGGCGGGCAGTAGGCCGGTCCCCGCGCCGGGCTGCATCTCTCGGCTCTGGGCGCGAAGCATCGCCTCGGCGTCAGCGCGCCGGTAGCGCCGGTGCCCGCCGGGGCTGCGGTAGCAGACCAGCTTGCCGGCGTCGCTCCACCGCCGCAGGGTGTTGGGGCTCACGCCGAGCGCCGTCGCCGCCTCGCTGAGGCGCAGCCAGTCTTGGCCGTTGGCTCTTCCTACGCGCATTCCGGGGGGCTCTCTCGGCGGGGTTCGGTGAGGGGAACTTCCCCAATTCTACGCGGATTCCTCTCGCTGTCCAGGCGAGAGAAACGACTGAGGAGATGCCGGCCGGCAAAGCAGGACGATATCCCTGCCTGCGGGTCGGGCGCCGGTCCACTTCGTCGCCGGCGTCCGGCCGGCCGCGCCGTGGCTTCGCGCTCCCTGCGCGACGACGACGCAGACATCATCGCCGCGCCGGCTGCTGAGCGCAGAACGGCGTCCGTCCGACCCCGCACGCGTTCGCGGCGGTCGTCGCGAGCGAGGCGCGCGCGTCTTCGCCGAGAGGTCCTGCCCGCCCTCTCGCGGGGTCGCGGGCATACCGCTGTCGGCTGACTTCCCCACCCCGCTCGTCGTCCGTCCAGGCGGGGGGGCAACGCCCCTCGCCCAAGACACGCCGGCAGCGGGCAACGCCCACTATGAGGCGAGGATGCCTCTCACTCGTGCTCGGCGCCGGGTTCGGCGGCACACTCGCCGCCCGGAGTGACAAGCTCGCGGGCGATGTCGGCGAACGCTGCGCCGACAGGCGTCGACGGATCGAGCGCTGCCGGCGCGCCCGTGTCGCCGCCCTGTCTGGTCGCCTCATCGAGCGGGATGCGTCCGAGGAGGCGCGAGTCCATCTGGCGGGCGATCTCGTAAGCGCCGCCTCGCCCGAAGATGTAGTGGCGGCTGCCGCAGTCGGGGCAGACGTAATAGGCCATGTTCTCGACGACCCCGAGCACGCGCTGCTTGGTCATCCGCGCCATCTTGGCCGCCTTGATCGCCGTCTTGGCGGCCGCCTCCTGGGGAGTGGTGACGATGATCATGTCCGCGCCCGGGATCAGCTGCGCGATCGTGAGGGCGATGTCGCCGGTTCCCGGCGGGAGATCGATGAGCAGGAAGTCTGGGCTGCCCCACAGCACGTCTCCGAGGAACTGCTCGATGGCGCGGCCCAGCATCGGCCCGCGCCAGATCACGGGCTCGTTGTCCGGCAGGAAGAAGCCCATGGAGGCGACCTTGACGCCATGGGCTTCGGGCGGGATGAGCTTGCCCTCGTGCATCTCCGGAGGCACGGCCGCCAGCCCCATCATCAGCGGGATGGTGGGGCCGTAGACATCGGCGTCGATCAGCGCCACGGCGTGTCCCTGAGCGGCCAGGGCGACCGCGAGATTCGTCGTCACCGTGGACTTGCCGACGCCGCCCTTGCCGCTGGCGATGGCGATGGTGCGCGTCTTCGAGCCCGGGCCAAAGAGGCTCTGCGTCAGCTGGTGCCGGTCGCTGAGGCGCGCCGCCATAGCAGCGCGTTCGTCGCTCGACATGGCGTCGAGCTTCACCTCGACGACGCGGCCCGCGGCGATCGCCGAAAGAGCCTGTTCGGCCGCGGCACGGATGTGGTTCCGCAGCGGGCACCCGGCGGTCGTCAGGACGATCGTGGCGCCGACACGCTCGGCGTCGGCCACGAGGTCGCGCACCATGCCGAGCTCCACGATGCTGCGCTGCAGCTCGGGGTCTTTGACGGCGGACAGCGCCCGCAGGACGTCTTCCTGAGTCACGTGTGAACCTCCGCATGTCGGCCGCGTTGATGGTCTGTGTCTACGTACCCGGCGCGCTCCCGCGCCAGTCGGGCGACGACAGCTCGCACCGCGAGGCCCGGCGCGCCTTCACACGCAGGCAGCGCGCCTTCACATCATCTCAAGAAAAGGGGATCAGGCTGTGGCCCGCACGAGTGGCGGCCGCGACCTGACCGAGGCCGCCCAAGGGCAGGAGGCGAGAGGAGACGTCATGGGGAGTCTGCTCGGTATCGACTCTGTCGCGCCGAGACCGGTACTCGTCGCGCTGGCGCTCGGGGCGGCGACCCTGGTCTTGATCATCAGAGGGGTCACGGTCCGTCGTCGGCCGGCGCGTGCCGCACCGCGGAGCCGGGCGCCCAGGCGCTCCGCGGCGATCGCGACGCTTGGGGCCGTCTATCGCCGCGGCGACATCACGTACGAGGACTACGTGGAGCTCTCGTGGAGGCTTCGCGGGCGCTGACCCCGCCTGTTCACAAGTCCGGCAGATGCACTTCAAAGGTTCTTCACAAGTTCAGTGTACGCTGATAGGCGAAATCGGCCTCGTCGCCCGCCAGCGGGCGGCCTCGGCACCGTAGACCGCGCGCCGGTGGCGCGTTAGACGCAAGGAGTACGCCCGTGAAGAAGAACTGGAAACTGATCGTGATCCT
>Ga0315276_10007518_pt1 | contig 10096 bp, 10 predicted proteins | sample YL17G05_0_MG_FD_204542 | JGI IMG/M metagenome (GOLD analysis project Ga0315276, IMG submission 204542) | Sediment microbial communities from Yellowstone Lake, YNP, Wyoming, USA - YL17G05_0 | ecosystem: Environmental > Aquatic > Freshwater > Lake > Sediment | place: USA: Wyoming | collected... | reverse complement strand
CCGACCGCCAGGAAGGCAGAAGCGATGAAGATCGACTGAGCGGTCTTTTCCTGCTTGGGTGGGAGCCACTGGATGAAGAACACTCCCAACGAGACGACGACCACCGTTGTCTGCGCAGAGAAACGAAGTAGGGAGCCCAGTTCGGAACTACTCAAGACGTAGCCAGCGAGGTCGAGGATGGTCGCCAACGCGAAGGCTGTGGTTGCGATCGCAACCGTGAGGAGAACGATTCTATGCGCCTTCCTGGCCAGACGTGGTCTAGGCCGCACGCTCTCTCCTGGCATGCCCAACAGGCATACGTAGCGGGGAGGAGGGTATTTCAGGATTCCCCCGATTCTCCCTCCGCGGCCCCATCTTCGTCGGTAGCCTGCACCGGGCTTATGTCTGCCGATGTGGGCGCGATCCTCCCGCCCGATTGCCCGCGCTGCTTAAATGACCTTGACCAGCTTCAGGACTCAGAAACAATATTCTAGCCTGACGGAGATATTCCGGCGTAGGCCATGCAGAAATCAGAACTGAATCGCATAGTTGAGGAGTCCACGAGGAAACTGATGCAGATATCCGTCCCGCCAGTCCGATACGGGATCCTCGTGGATGTCCTGAGGAGAGACATTGATGATACCGTGCTCCAGCGCACAATCAGCGAGTGCAGGACATATCCGATGCGGCTCAAGCTCCTCGACACCCTCCGCGAGGACGGCACCTGGCCGATCTCGAAGCAGAGGAAGATTGCAGAGGACGCGGGCCCCGGTCCCCCGATAGGATGGACATACATCACCATGCTCAGGAACCTCTACGAGCTCGGCGAGTGCTGCTCGACGAAGGATGACGGAAGGATTCGTGCGTCAATCGAGAGGATCCTCGGCTGGCAGACGAAGGAAGGGTACATCCCGGGACCTTGGTCCCCCGCCCTCCCGCTCCCCCAATACAACGGTTTCGCACTCCGCAACATCGTCAGACTCGGGCTCTTGGACGACCGCAGGGTCGACAGGTTGGTCAAATGGTTAGTGAAGGTTCAGAGGCCGGACGGCGGCTGGAACATACCCTTCCTGGAAGACGTCAAATACCTGCCTAAGTACAGGTACATGAGCACGGACGATTTTACCGAACTCATAGAGCGGGGCGAGGTGTCGGGATACGATCCAGCTGACCACTTCGACACACCGAGTTGCATCTGGACGACGCTCATGGTGGTGCGGGGCTTCATCCAGACAACCTCCTTGGAGAAGATGAAGGCGACGCGGAGAGGCGCGGAGTTCTTCCTGGACAGATTCTTCCAGCGGAACTACCATTCTTCGTTCTACAAGTCGGAGAAGAACTGGACCATGCTCAAATACCCCACATACTTCGGCAGCGGGCTCTGCGCCCTGGACATACTCACGTTCATGGGTTACGGCCCCGAGGACCCGCGCATGGACAAGCCGATCAAGTGGCTCCTGAACGCGCGTTCGAGGGATGGTTTCTGGCATCGGTCCGACAGACCACACCCCGTGACGGATCAGTGGATATCCGTGATCGCGCTGAGCATACTCGACCGATATGCAAGGGCGATGTGAGGGGCGGCAGGATATCCGCCCAGAAGATGTGTCGATCATACCAGAAGGGCTGTTCCGACGACCCTCAGCTTGCCGCCTTCGAGGTACGATATGGTAGCCTTCGACCCGGGCTTGAACACGAGCTCCTTCTGCAGTTGGAGCTTCAGAACGGGGTTCCTCCAGTCCGCCCCATCGTCGACCTCCTCCACCCTCGCGGGGACGAACTGCATCCAATGGCCGACATGGAGGACCGTCCCTTTCTTGATGGGGTTGAGCCAGTACTTGACGATCCGGATGCGGCAGTCCAAGGCCGCCCTCGAGACCACCTTGTCGTCGGTCGTGAGGACCAACCCCCGGTCCAGCTCCTCCGCGGTTATGCCTTTGATCGCCAGGCCGACCCTTTCCCCCCTCACGGCCCAGTCGTAGTCGTCGTCGTGCTTCTGGATGGACCGTATCTCCGCCACCTTGTCCCCCGGGAGCACCCTGACCTTGTCGTGCTTCCGGATGTGTCCGTCCGCGACCCGGCCAAGGACCACCGCGCCCACCCCCTTCACGTCGAAGTGGTGGTCTATCGGCACCGACCCGCACGAGGCTGCATCGGGCTCCCGCGCGCCGATCGCCTCTGCCTCCTTCAGCATCGATTCCCTGAGCTGGACGGGGTCGTCCTCCACGAGCGAATAGTTCTCGAGGACCGTGCCCTTGATGAACGGGGCGACCTGCTCCGGTGTGATGTAGTTCTTGAGAAGTATCCAGCCCCTGGGCACCCCGACGCAATCCAGCATCACGATGGTCTCCCCGAGGACGGGGCCGATCTGGTCGACGACCACGAAGGCGGCGTCGGCCATGGCGGCCGCGTGGAACAGCGTGGACAGCCTTTCGGGGTACTTCGTCGGCTCGACGAAGGTCACCGTGTGCTGCCCCTTCTTGACGTCGAAGAATGTCATGTCCGAGGTCGTGGACTTCTTGCCCAGCAGTCTCGCGTAGTCGGGCGCGCCCACGACGGCCACGTTCAGGTTGCCCATCGGGCGGGTGGAGCCACTGCTCGGTGAAATAGCTTTCGGGGCCACTGGAGGGTCCGCGCAAGGCCTACTTCTCACTATCCGAATAAGTTCTAATAATCTGTTCATTGTGCCCCACTCAGGTCAAACCGTTTCGCGCTTAGGGGGTGACAGGGTGGCAGTAGCTAGGCTCAGGTTTCTGAGCAAGGACGACGAGGAGCTGGTGCACGAGCAGAGCCTGAAATGCCTGAACGAGATCGGTGTGCTCATCCGTAGCCATTCCGTGCTCGGCATGCTCGAGGAAGGCGGCGCAGCGGTCGACCGCAAATCGGGCATCGCGATGATTCCGGAGAGCATGGTGAAGGAGGCTATGTCCAGGGCGCCTAGGAGCATCAGACTGTGCGCGAGGGACCCGAAGCACGACATGCCCATCCCAGTCACCTCCCATCCGTACCTGGGCACGACCGGCCTCGGTATATACATCCGGGACATGGACACCGGGGAGAAACGGCCTTCGACGAGGAAGGACATATCGGACATGCTCAGGCTCGCGGACGCGCTCGACCCGTGCGGCTATGTCTGGACCACGCTCACCGCGAGGGAAGTCCCGCAGGAGGCTCACGGGCTCCACGAGCTCTGGACCGCGTTCCAGAGCTGCACCAAGCACGTGCAGAGCGTCGAGGTGGCCAGCGCGGACGACGCAAAGAGGCAGATCGCGCTCGCGTCGTACGTGGCCGGGGGACGGGACGAGCTTCGGAAGCGGCCCCTGTTCAACGTGATCTGCTGTTCGATCGCCCCGCTCTCCTACGAGGAGAGCGCGATAGAGGGCATGGTCGAGTTCGCGAAGGCCGGCGTGCCGGTCGCGCCCATGACCATGTCGCTCTCGGGCGGGTCGGCCCCTGTCACGATGGCGGGCACGGTAGTGAACGCCAACACCGAGAACCTCGCGAGCCTGGTCGTCACGCAGTTCGCTGCCCCGGGCGCCCCGCACATCTACTGCTCGTCCTCCGCGCCCATCGACATGCGGACGGGCTGTATCAACTACATGACCCCGGAGCCCCCGCTGATCAGCGCCGCGCTAGGCCAGATGGCCCTCAGGTACGGGCTGCCGAGCATGGTCGGGGACTGGGGCGTCAACGACACGGACCGGGCGGGCAACCCGCACGCGTTCAGCCAGGTCATGAGCGTGGCGCTCACAACACTGTCCGGGACCGACATCGCTGGGGGCATGGGCGGGCTCGATGCAGTGAAGGGGGCATCTCTGGACCAGCTGGTAATCGACGCGTACCTCTGGGAGGACGTCCGCGTGTTCATGAGGGAGTACGAGTTCTCCGTGGAGACCGCTGCTCTCGACGTGACCAAATCCGTCGGGCACGGGAACATCTTCCTGACGCACCCGCACACGATGAAGAACTTCAGGTCGGCGCTCACGTTCTGGGATCCGAAGAAGCTGGCCATGGAGGCGACCCTCTCGGACAGGATGGTTCCGGAGGCCAAGTCGATCGCGAAGAGGCTGTTGAAGGAGCATGTCGTGCCTGGATTGGACAAGGATGTCCTGAAGAAGGGCGACGAGCTCATCAGGGATTACGAGAAGACACTGTAGCGTCTGGTCTCCGCGGTCTCATCGGCGGCGCTCCCTTCTCGAGCGCCTGCCGAGGATCTTCCTCTTCTCCTCTTCCTCCTCCACGGGATAGAGCATTCGCCCGCACTTGACGCAGACCCTCTGGGTAGCGGGGTTGACCGCATCGCATTCTGGGCACCTCGTGACCCCTGACATTATCCTCCTCATCGCCCTGATCTTGTCCACATTCGACCTCGTCAATGTGGCGAGGAACGCGTCGTGCTCGACAGGCCTGTAGTCGTCGTCCTTGTTCAGCGCACCACCCGCAGAAGATGATCTGTCGGAAGGATAATAAAAAGAAGTGGATGCGCCCCGGGAAACCCGGGGCAGTAAATGGTTGGTGTTTCGATCTATTCGGCCCTGTCCTTGTTGACGGCCTTGATGCAGTCCTCGAGGATGTCCATGCCCGTGTTCAGCAGGTCCTCGGGGATGTTCAGCGGCGGGATGTACCTTATGTTAGACTTCCCGCAGGGCAGGAGCACCAGACCCTTCTTGAAGGCCATGTCCGCGATCTTGTCCCTGCTCTTCGCTGCGTGCTTCTTGGACTTCCTGTCCTGCACGAACTCGTGGGCGAGCATCATGCCGAGACCCCTCGTGTCGCCGATGATCTCGTACTTCGCCTGCATCTCCTGCAGACGCTTCTTCATGCCGGCCCCGACCTTGGTCGCGCGGTCCAGGAGCTTCTCGCCCTCGATCACGTTCATGGTTGCCAGGGCAGCAGCGTGCGAGAGCGACGCGCCTCCGAAGGTGTTGGAGTGCCTCCCGTACCTGTCGAAGTTCAGCTTCGCGTCGACTATGGTCGCGGAGATCGGCAGGCCGCCTCCGAGCGACTTCGCGCTGCATATGATGTCGGGCACGATGTCGAAGTGCTCGCATGCCCACATCTTGCCGGTCCTGCCCATGCCGGACTGGACCTCGTCGTCGATGAACAGGCACTTGTACTTCCTCGTGAGGTCGAAGACCATCTTCACGAACTCCTTCGGTGGCACGACATAGCCGCCCTCGCCCTGCACGACCTCCATGCTGATGGCCGCGAGGTCGTTCGGCGGGATCAGGGTCTCGAAGTATATGTCCTCGATGACCTTGGCGCAGTACATGCCGCAGCTCGGGTACTCGAGGTTGTAGATGCACCTGTAGCAGTACGCGTAGGGCACATGGAACGCGCCGGGCATCAGAGATGCCGTGTAGCCCTCCCTCTGGACCCACTTGCTCGCGGTCATGGACATGGCCCCGGTCGTCCTGCCGTGGAACGCTCCCAGGAAGTCCATCAAGACCTGCTTGCCGGTGCCCCTCTTTGCGATCTTGATCGCCGACTCGTATGACTCCGCGCCCGTGTTGGCGAAGAACACCATCTTCTTGTTCTTCCCGGGGACGGACTTCGCGAGCCTCTCCGCGAGCTCGTTCTGGAGCTTGCAGTAGAAGTCAGTGCCAGCGACGTGCGTGTACTTGTCGACCTGGTCCTTGACCGCGGCGACCACCTTGGGGTGCCTCGCGCCCACGTTCAGCACACCGACGCCAGCGTAGAAGTCGATGTACGAGTTACCGTCGATGTCCTCGATGACCGATCCTTCGGCCTTCTTGAAGACCAACGGCGAAGTCTTCGTCGCCTTCACGATGTATTCGTCGTCCTTGGCGACAGCCTTCTTGGCCTCCGGGCCCGGAGGCTCCACCCTTATGTTGGGAACCTTTGCCATGCTGATTCGCTCCTGTATGATTCACCCGTAGGCGCATGCCTGATAAATCGATTATGGTTTCACATAGATTTCCCGCACGAAAATGAGTCGGATTCGAACATCCTGGTACGATATCCGTATGGTTTCGACGGCTGTGGTCGCCCGGGCACGTCCATGTGCTCGCACGCTCATGCGGTCGATGTTCCGGGCGCGGTCGTGGGGCTGTGACGGACCCGGATGAGCGGCCCGCCCGTCGCCTCCGGGCGGACCAAAGCGGCAACCCGTATCCGCCCGCGACCCCAAACGTATATAAACAGGTCACATTTTAGGGGATACCTCCCTGAAGAGGATGCTAGCTTGAAGTTCACGAGGTTCGAGAGAGCGCGGATCATAGGCGCCAGAGCGCTTCAGATAAGCATGGGCGCGCCGATCCTGGTGGATATTCAGGACCAGCTCGCAGACCCCATAGGCATAGCGATTATTGAGTACGAGAAAGGGGTCATACCGATGACCGTCAAGAGGGAAACCTGAGGAATCACGATGGATGAGGTAGCTGAAACGGATGGGCAGATTGAACCGGCCGCGCGCTTGTTGATACCAGAGGATGTCTACCTCACCTCCGGAGTACACATCGGCACTCAGCAGAAGAGCGCCGACATGAAGGAGTTCATTTTCAAGATACGCACGGACGGCCTGTACGTGCTCGACGTCAAGAAGACGGACGAGCGCCTGAGGGTGGCCGCGAAGTTCCTCTCCAGGTTCGAGCCGTCCAAGATACTCGTCGTGTCGGCGAGGCAGTACGGCCAGAAGCCCGCCAAGGTTTTCGGGAAGACCCTGGGCACGATGGTCGTCGCGGGCAGGTTCATCCCCGGCTCGCTCACCAACCCGATCCTGCCGAAGTTCGTGGAGCCCGATGTCCTGCTGGTGACGGACCCGGCGGCGGACGAGCAGGCCCTCAGGGAGGGCCTGAACGTGGGCATACCGATCGTGGGCATATGCGACGCCAACAACGAGACGAGATATGTCGACCTCGTGATACCCTCCAACAACAAGGGCAGGCGCGCGCTCGCGACCGTGTACTGGCTCTTGGCGAGGGAGATCCTGAAGTCCAGGGGCACCATCCAGGCGGACGAGGACTTCAAGCAGACGGTCGATGACTTCGAAGCGACACTTTGAAGTCGGTCTCGGACCGTTCCGTCAGTTCATTCTATTCTGTCCCTCCAGAGCAGGGCCCATCGATGCGGCGATCGTGCCGACTGTGATCGGGATGGAAAAACGGGAGGAAGAAGGAAACGTCCGGTCTCCTTCTCCCTGCTCTCAAGGATTTTCTCTACACGTTGTACGCATCGAGGAACGTCGCCCAGCCGGTATCGGCTGCGAACGCCGTCTGCCTGTAGGCGACCTCGTCGTAGTACCAGTCGTTGTAGGTCGCCCAGTAGAACGAGATCCCCTTGCAGTCCAACATCTTCGGTCCTCCCCAGGACTTGACGATGTACGACTGCACTGCCGACTGCATGCTTGCCGTCGCCGTTCTGAGTTGTGTGTCCGTCACTCCCTTGGTACCCAGCAGATGGTATCCCAGATCGTAGAGGTCAAGGAAACTGGGTATCGCGCTCATGTAGTGCGTCGCCTTCACCGCTGCAGCGTAGTAGGTCTTGTAGGTGGGCAGCAGGTACAACATCCTCGCCGACCAGGTCGTGAACGTGTTGATCGTTGCCTTCAACTGCGGCAAGTCGATGGACGCGAGCGTCATCTTTCCACCGTTGGTGTTGGTGTAAAGAGCTCCGTATGCGTCCACCATCACGATCGACAGGTCCCTGGGAAGCATCGACGGGTTGTTCACGAGCGGGGTCAGAACCGTGGTCAGCGGGAGGCCGTCTCCAGCCATGTACTCCTCGGAGGCCACCATGTACTGAACGAGGTTCGTCTTTGACACCTGGTACGCCACCTCGATCATTCCCATGTCGCACGCGTCGAACTCGAGGACGTTGATCATGTTGCCCGCGTTCGCGATTGCACCCTGCAGTTCCGGCATGTCTATGGAGCTCGCGGATGTATCGTCCGAGCAGATGTAGTGCCATCCGTAGCCGTGGTCCCACAGCATGAGCGCGAAGTAGGTCGACGGCCAGAGGGTTGTTGCGCGGTCGATCCACCAGGTGAGTGTAGCCGGATCCCCGGTGTCCATCTCGCCATAGGTCTCCACAGTGGTCACGGTATTCCCAGAGACTTTCACTATTTCGGTTGTGGAAGTCGTCTTCAGGTCCTTGAAGGCGACCAAGTTCACCTGGTCGCTAGGCGGTACGGCCTTCAAGAACGGGAGAGTCGTCGAATCCCAGTAGTTCTCGAGGGAGTTGTCCGCAGCAACATAGATAGCGAAGGTCCACGACGCTGTCGTTTCCGCTCTACCTGTCGGCGCCACCAGCAACATGCCAGGGACCAGCAGGACGGTCACCATTGCCATGCTCAAAACATAGTTCCTTCTGTTTCTCATGCCCACACTGCCCCGTAAGAACCCACGGCTGTGAGTCCCCACCGAACGCCCGAATGGTCTCGTCAGTACTTGTCACTTGTCACAGCGTGACGTGCAACCTCCGGTCGTCCGGGAACTCTCTCTGCCTTGCTTCGAGAAGAGAAGCATATAACTACAAAGCCCGAACTAACGTCCTCCGGGTGAGGTGGCAGGATGAGGCAACCCGCAGTGGCCGGGCAGTTCTATTCGGAAGACGAAGCTTCGCTCAGGCAGGAGATCGAGGGCTGCTTCAAAGGACCGCTGGGCCCGGGGGCCGTGCCCTCCGTGAAGTGCGGGCCCAGGAATGTACTGGGCGGGGTCTCGCCTCACGCGGGGTATGTGTTCTCGGGGATGGTCGCAGCGCATCTGTACGCCAAGATCGCGCGGGACGGCATGCCTGAGACGTTCGTCATCATCGGGCCGAACCATACGGGCAGGGGCTCGGGTATGGCCGTCACGACCGACGACTTCCAGACGCCCCTCGGAGTCGCGAAGGTCGACCGTGAGCTAGCCAAGGCCGTGAAAAAGGACCTCGTGGACGAGGACGCCTCCGCGCACTACTTCGAGCACTCGATCGAGGTCCAGCTGCCGTTCATCCAGTACCTCTCGAAGGACTTCAAGTTCGTGCCCATATGCATGGGCTTCCAGGACTTCGACGCGTCCGTCTCAGTTGGCGAGGTCATCCGGGACGCGATCAAGGGCAGGGACGTCGTCGTGATCGCGTCGACGGATATGTCCCACTACGTCACTCCCGGGACCGCGAAGGTGAAGGACTCGAAGGCCCTGGAGGCGATCACCGCGATGAGCCCCAAGCGCCTGTACGAGGTCGTCAGGGACGAGAACATATCCATGTGCGGCTACGGGCCGGTCATGGCCACGATGACCGCGTGCGCCGGAGGGAAGGCCACCGTGCTCAAGTACGCGACCTCGGGGGACGTGAAGCCGATGCGCGATGTCGTGGGGTACGCCTCGGTCGTCATCGAAAAGGGTGATTAAGGGGGTCTGCGCTCGGAGTGGCGATGCGCCTCCCGAGGATTACGCTCCTGCCTCTGTTCGCATTCTTCATTGCGACTCTCATCTGGCTGCTGCTCGTGCTGACCGCCCCGCTCATGGTCCCAGAAGGGACCCTCACCGACCTCTCGGGGAGGGTCGGGTACGTCGACAACGAGGACCAGTTCGAGGACCTTGGCGCGCTTCCTCATGCGATATACAGGATCGGCGACGTCGAGTGCCATCAGCTCGCCAACAGGAGCTATTTCATCAACGGAAACCAGATGCCGTTCTGCGCCCGCGACCTCGGTATATTCGTCGGCCTCGCAGCCGGGTTCGGGCTAGTGTCGTTCTATCCATTCAGGCCGAACCCCTTCTACCTGCTCCTGGGCCTGGTCCCGATGGGGATCGACGGGGGCCTCCAGCTGGTGACCGAGTACGAGTCGACCAACCCGCTGCGGCTCGCGACCGGGTTCATCGCGGGCGTCGCCGCATCCCTCCTCCTGGCCGTGTACATCTTCGTGCTGGCGGACGATCTCAAGAAAGTGCGGGGCACAGAGGAGATGAAGCCAGAATGACTCCCTCCAGTGGAAGCAGAGGTATAATCATCGGAAGGATTTTATAATATCCAGAACGTTCCACTGCTCGGAAGCTCGGGGGATCGACCCCCCTGCTTCCGGAAGTGGAAGGTGAAGGATGTCATCAACACCAGGTGGAACGACTAGGAACTGCGTCTCCTGCGGACGGTCCATGTCTTGGGATGCCAATGT
>Ga0315276_10007515_pt1 | contig 10100 bp, 10 predicted proteins | sample YL17G05_0_MG_FD_204542 | JGI IMG/M metagenome (GOLD analysis project Ga0315276, IMG submission 204542) | Sediment microbial communities from Yellowstone Lake, YNP, Wyoming, USA - YL17G05_0 | ecosystem: Environmental > Aquatic > Freshwater > Lake > Sediment | place: USA: Wyoming | collected... | reverse complement strand
ATCAACGCCTACATCTCGTGGTTGCTCGGCCTGGGGGGCGAGCAGGAGATGTTCTTCCTGCCGCCGAACACGAGCATCAACACCGTGAAGGTGCTTGGGGAGCGGCGGGTGCTGTGGTTCCTGGCGGATGACACGCACTTCACGGCTCCCGAGCTGTTCCCCGACTAGCGTCGGTCCTTGCATCCGCCCTGGTAGGGGCTACCGTGGTTCCTTCCTGAGGGAACCATGGCACGAGCAGCCCCACCTCGTCGTTCCTCGCGCCTCGGCGCGCGGCAGGCGCCCCGCTGGGCGGCGCGCCTGCTCGGCGTGGTCGCCGTCGTCCCCCTCGCGCTGATGGTGGCGGCCGGCACGACCTCGCTCCAGGTAGACGAGTCTCGGGCGCTCTCGGCGACCACGCCCGCGCTCTCGGCAGCCTCGCCCGCGCCCGTCACCGCGTCGCCGGGCACGAGCGGGCCGGTCCGACGTCCGCCCGCCACCCACCCGCAGCCCGCTCCCGCCCCCAACCGCATCACCATGGCGTTCAGCGGCGACATCCTGATCCATCAGGGGCTGTGGGAAGCGGCCGCGGCACGCGCGAGCGGTGGCGCGCGCTTCGACTTCCGGCCGGAGCTCGGCCCGATCGGTCCGGTGGTCCGCGAGGCGGACCTGGCGATCTGCCACCTCGAGACGCCGCTGTCGCCCGACGACCGCGGGTTGTCGAGCTACCCGGTCTTCGAGACGCCGCACGAGCTCGCACCCGCGATCGCCTGGGCCGGCTACGACGGCTGCTCGACCGCCTCGAACCACACGCTCGACGGCGGGACGGCCGGCGTGACGTCGACGATCACGTGGCTCGATCGCGCGGGCCTGCAGCACGCCGGCTCGGCCCGCACGCAGAAGGGTTCGCGCAAGATCACGACCTACCGCGTGGTCGGCGCCGTCTCGGTGACGCACCTCGCGTACGCGTTCGGTTTCAACGGGTTCACGCCCGACCATCCGTGGCGCGCGAACCGCATCCTCGTGCCGAAGATCCTGCAGGACGCGGCGCGTGCGCGGCGAAGCGGCGCCGACCTCGTCGTGGTCAGCCTGCACTGGGGGACGGAGTACACGCACTCGCCCACGGCGTGGCAGCGTGAGGTGGCCGACCGCCTCACCCGCTCGCCGAACATCGACCTGATCGTCGGGCACCACGCGCACGTCGTGCAGCCCGTCACCAGACTGCACGGCACCTTCGTCGCCTACGGCATGGGGAACCTCCTGTCCGGGATGACCTCGAGCCTCGGCACAGCGGCGGTCGAGGACGGGATGGTCCTGGTCGCGACCGCCGAGCGGCGTGGCGACGCATGGCGGGTCACGAAGCTCTCGTACGTCCCCACGTGGGTCGAGTACGGCACCTGGCGCGTGCTGCCGATCGCACGGACCCTCGCGATGAAGTGGCCCTCGGCCGCGCTCCGCGCCACCCTGCGCGCCTCGTGGTCGCGGACGGTGGCCGCGGTGAACCTGCTGGGCGCCGATCGGCTCGGCGTGCGCCCGTCCGGCCACCTTCCGTCCTGAGAGCGCGCTATCGTGGCGGTTCCATCGACCGAGGAGATCCCGACGTGAGCGTGAAGTTCCTATCCCAGGAGTGGGCCGACCAGCTGAGCGCGGCCCTCAACGGCAACGAGGCGTTCGCCAAGGCGGCGGCGAGCCAGCGCGCCAAGCTCCAGCAGGTGATCGCAGGCCCCGACGGTGAGATCCGCTACTGGATCTCGATCGAAGACGCCGTGATCGCGATGGGCCTCGGTGACCTGGAGGGCCCCGACGCGACGATCACCCAGAGCTACGAGACCGCCGTGAAGCTGGCGAAGCGAGAGCTCTCGCCGGTCACGGGCTTCATGACCGGGAAGATCAAGATCGGCGGGAACATGGGGCTGCTGCTCGGTCTGCAGAACGTGCTCGCGCTCCTGCCGGACGCGATGGCTTCGTTCGAGGTCGAGTACTAGGGTTCGCGGGCGGCGGTCACGCTGAACGTGCCGCTGGCCCGAGCCAACAACCGCTCCGCGTGGTCGAACACCTGGGCCTCCGCGAACGCCACCTGGGAGCCGAGTCGCACGACCCGCCCGGTCGCGGCGAGGCGTCCGGGGCGCGCCGGGCGGAGGTAGTGGATCCCGAGCTCGACCGTCACGTGACGACGTCCGGGCTCCAGCGCCGATCGGATCGCGAGCCCCATCGCGGTGTCCGCGATCGTGGCCAACATCCCGCCGTGCACGAGCCCCTGGAGGTTGAGGTGCGCAGGCGTCGCCTCGAACGCGAGGCGCACCTCACCTCGGTCGGCGTCCTGCACGGTGAGCCCGATCCCGGCGTGGAACGCAGAGGCGGCGACGCGTTCGCGCAGGTCCTGAAGGATCGCGGTCCGTTCGTCCATCCGTGGGGCCCTCCGGGCACGTAGTCTCCCATGGGACCGGGTTCCTGGACCGCGGTTTGACGGGTGCCCGGCCCAACCGCAGGATCGCTGCGGCCGGGTCCTGCGGGATCCGGAGGGGAAGATCGAACGGAGGGAAGCTCATGCCCAAGTGGCTACGGACGCTCGCCCTGCCGCTCGTCGCACTGGGGATGGTCGGCGCGGCCTGCTCGAGCGATAGCAGCAGCTCGACAGCGGCAACGTCCGGTTCCGGTACGACCAGCGCACCGGCGTGCAACCCGGACATCCAGGCCGGCCTCGTGCTCGACGTAGGCGGCCTCGGCGACAAGTCGTTCAACGACGCCGCCTACGCCGGCTTACAGAAGGCGATCGCCGACGGTCTGGTCTGCGAGGAGAACACCAAGTACGTCGAGTCGAACGCCACGGGCTCGGACCGGGCCGACAACGTCGCGGGTCTCGCCGAGGCCGGCTACAACCTGATCGTGGGCGTCGGCTTCGCGTTCTCGCCCGACATCAACGAGATCGCGCCCGACTACCCGGATCAGAGCTTCGCGGTGATCGACGGCTACGCCACCTGTGGCACGGCGTGTGGCCTGACGAACGACAACCTCGAGAACGTCGCCGACCTGGCCTTCAAGGAGCAGGAAGGCTCGTTCCTGGTTGGCGCCGCGGCCGCGATCGTCGCCGACGGACAGAACTGCAAGACCGTAGGCTTCCTCGGCGGCCAGACCGGCCCGCTGATCCAGAAGTTCGAGGCCGGCTACACGGCCGGCGTCCAGCAGGTGAACCCGGACATCAAGGTGCTCGTCGAGTACATCGGCGACGACGTCACGGCGTTCAACGACGCGGTGAAGGGCGAGACCCTGTCGACCGGTATGTACGACGACGGCGCGTGCGTGATCTACCACGCCGCCGGCGCGTCCGGCGCCGGGTTGTTCAATGCGGCGGTGAAGGCCGACAAGATCGCGATCGGCGTGGACTCGGACCAGTACCTGACGGCCAGCGCCGAGCAGCAGCCGCTGATCCTCACCTCGATGATCAAGCGGGTGGACACGGCGGTGTACGGGGCGATCCAGCAGACCGGCGAAGGCACCTTCCGGGCGGGTCCCGCGGTCTTCGACCTCGGAGCCGAGGGCGTCGACTACTCCAAGTCGAACACGGAGCTGATGACGCAGGACATCATCGACCAGCTCGAGGCGTTCCGGACGCAGATCATCTCCGGCGAGATCAAGGTGCCGGAGGCACCGGCGAAGTCGTGAGCGAGGATGCTCCGACGATGGTGAACGGCGAAGGGGCGGGGCGCGACAGCGCCCCGCCCCTCGTCGTGATGGACCGCATCACGAAGATCTTCCCCGGGGTGGTCGCGAACGACGAGGTCTCGCTGGACCTCCGGGTGGGCGAGGTGCACGCGCTGATCGGCGAGAACGGCGCCGGGAAGTCCACCCTGATGCAGGTCCTCTACGGGATGTACCCGGCCGACGGCGGCACGATCGCCATGAACGGCGAGGAGGTTCGTATCACGTCGCCGCGCGTCGCCATCGCGCGCGGGATCGGCATGGTCCACCAGCACTTCGTGCTCGTCGATCCGTTCACGGTGGCCGAGAACGTGATCCTGGGCGACGAAGGCAGCCCGCTGCTGCACCCGGAGGAGGCCGAGGCGAAGGTCGCCGCGATCGCCGCCTCGTACGGGTTCCAGATCGACCCGCACGCGCCGGTCGAGGAACTCTCGGTCGGTGAGGAGCAGCGGGTCGAGATCTTGAAGGCGCTCTACCGAGGGGTCGACATCCTGATCCTCGACGAGCCGACGGCCGTGCTCACGCCGGCGGAGACGCAGGACCTCTTCGAGAACCTGCGCCGCCTGCGCGCGGACGGCAAGTCGATCGTGTTCATCAGCCACAAGCTCGACGAGGTCCTCGAGATCGCCGACAGGATCACCGTCCTGCGCCGGGGCAAGGTGGTCGGCCAGACACGTCCTGCCGAGACCTCGAAGGCGAAGCTCGCCGAGATGATGGTCGGACGGCCGGTGCTGTTCGAGTTGGAGAAGCCCGTGGTCGAGGCCGGTGGACCGGTGTTGGAACTCCAGGGCCTCGTCGGGGGGCGGCTGCACGGGTTCGATCTGACGGTCCACGCGGGCGAGATCGTCGGGGTCGCGGGAGTCGAGGGCAACGGCCAGCGCGACCTGGCGGACGCGATCATGGGGCTCCGGCCGCTCGACGCGGGTCACATCCTCCTTGAAGGGGAGGACCTCGCCGGGGAGACGACCCGAGAGATCCGCAACGCCGGGGTCGGCTTCATCCCGGAGGACCGCCACGACCAGGGGCTCGTGCTGGCGATGACGCTGTGGGAGAACACCGTGCTCGGCCGTCACGATGACGCGCCGTTCGTGAACAAGGCCGGGGTGCTCTCGATCAAGACGATCAAGGAGCTGTCCAGGAAGCTGATCGCGATGTTCGACGTGCGCGCGCGGAGCATCGACGTCAGCGCGGGCGCGCTGTCCGGCGGCAACCAGCAGAAGCTGATCCTCGCCCGCGAGCTCGAGACCGACCCGAGGATGCTGCTGGCGGCCCAGCCGACGCGCGGCCTCGACGTCGGCGCGATCGAGTTCGTGTGGCGTCAGATCCTGGACCAGAAGGCTGCAGGCCGGGCGGTGCTGCTGATCTCCGCCGAGCTCGACGAGATCTACGCGTTGTCGGACCGGATCGTGACGCTGTACGAGGGGCGGATCACGGCGGAGTACCCGCCGGACGCGCCGCCCGAGGAGGTCGGCCGAGGGATGCTCGGCGACGTCGCCGAGAAGGCGGCGAGCTGATGGCGACCGCGCCCGCCAGCCCACCCAAGATCGCGCTGCCGAAGTCCCGGCCCGAGTGGCTCGAGAACTTCTTGGGGCAGTTGGGTGCCCTCGTGCTCTCGATGCTCATCGCGATCGGCCTCGGCGCGATCATCATCATCCTGTACGGCGAGAACCCGCTAGACGTCTACGGCGCGATCCTCTCGTTCTCGATCACCGCGAACGACGGGCCGGCCTACGTGCTGTCGATCGCCACGCCCTTGATCTTCTCCGCGCTCGCGATCTCGATCTGCTTCAAGGCGGGGCTCTTCAACATCGGGGTCGAGGGGCAGTTCCTCGTGGGCATGGTCACGGCGTCGTGGGCGGCGCTGCGCCTGGACTTCCTGCCCGGTCCGCTGCTGATGTGGGTCGTGCTCCTGTTCGGGGCACTCGGGGGCATGGCCTACGCGGCCGTACCGGCGATCCTCAAGGTGAAGACCGGGGCCCACGAGGTGGTGACCACCATCATGATGAACGGCATCGCCATCAGCATCGTGGCGTGGGCCCTGAACGGCCCGTTGAAGTTCACGAACGCGCCTCCCGGTCAGAACGTCGACCTCCGGACGGATCCGTTCGCGAAGAACGCGCTCGTGCCGGATCTCGGCCACGTGTTCGGGTGGGGGCCGGCGCCGCACCTGTCGTGGCTGCTGCCGCTGGCCCTGGTCGCCACCGCGATCGTCTGGTTCATCGTGAAGCGGATGCGCTTGGGGTACGAAGCGCGCGCCGTGGGCGCATCGTCGGGCTCGGCGCGCGCCGGCGGCATCTCGATCGGCGCCGTGCAGATCAAGCTGTTCCTGATCTCCGGCGCGCTCGCGGGGCTCGTCGGCATGCAGCAGCTGCTCGGTGACCGCGGCTACCTGCCGAAGAACTACGAGGCAACGCTCGGATTCACAGGGATCGCGGTGGCGTTCCTGGGGCAGAACAACCCGATCGGCATCGTGTTCGCCGCGATCTTGTGGGCGATCCTGGCGCGCGGCGAGTCCGGTCTGCAGATCGAGACCGACATGCCGCGGGAGTTCGTGATCATCCTGCAGGGCATCCTCATCATGTCCGTCGTCATCACGTACCAGCTCGCGAAGCGACGGCTCGCACGGCGGCAGGTGCGCCGGGCAGCGGCCGAGGAAGAGCTGGTCACGGCCGCGGAGGAGGCAGCCTAGTGTCCTTCGGCGACCTCGGCTTCGCGATCCAGATCGCGTTCACGTACTACACGGTGATCTATCTCACCGGGCTCGGCGGCCTGTTCAGCGAGCGCTCGGGCATCGTGAACATCGGCCTCGAGGGCATGATGATCATCGGCACGGTCACCGGCTCCTTCGGCGCCTACTACTTCGGCGCGAAGCTCGGCTGGGGCGTCCCGATGGGGCCGATCATGGGCCTGCTCCTCGGCATGGCGTGCGGAGCGCTGTTCGCGTCGATCCACGCCCTGGCGACGGTGACGTTCCGCATCGACCACATCGTGTCGGGCGTCGTGATCAACCTCGTGGCGGTGGGGCTGGCGCGCTTCCTTTCCACGGTCTTCTTCGAAGGGCAGTCGACCCAGTCGAACCCGGGACAGCCCCACATGCACACGATCGACATCCCGTTGCTGCATTCGATCCCGGGCATCGGGCGCGCCTTCGAGGGGCTGTCGCCGTTCGTGATCGTGGCCTTCCTCGTCGTGATCCCCGTCTGGTTCGCCCTGAACCGGACCCGCTGGGGGCTGCGGCTGCGCTCAGCCGGCGAGAACCCCGAGGCGACGAGGTCGCTCGGCGTCCGGGTGGCGCCGCTCCGCTGGGAGGGCGTGCTGCTGTCCGGCGCGTTCGCCGGCGTGGCGGGCGCGTTCCTGTCGGTCGAGATCGTGAACAACTGGCGCGAGGGCCAGACCCTCGGTCTGGGGTTCATCGCCCTGGCTGCCCTGATCCTGTCGAACTGGAACCCGGTCCGGCTGATGGGCGCCGCGTTCCTGTTCGGTTTCGCGCAGGCGATCCCGCTGGCACTCCGCGACTGGCCGATCATCCGGTCGATCCCCGAACAGTTCGTGAACATGGCGCCGTACGTGATCACGATCGTGGTGCTGGCCGGGTTCGTGGGCAAGGTGCGGCCGCCGGCGGCCGCCGGCAAGGCCTACGAGGGCAGCAGCGGCCTGTAGACGAGCCGCACGCGGGTGCTACTCGGTGCCGTGCAGGCGGTCCCCGAAATCCCCGAGTCCCGGCAGGATGAAGCCGTGCTCGTTCAGCTGGCGGTCGAGCGCGCCGGCGATCACCGGCACGTCGGGATGGTCGGCTGCCAAGCGTTCCACGCCCTCGGGCGCAGCCACCACGCAGACGAACACGATGCCGGCGGGTGAGGCGGTGGTCTTCACATGGGCGATCGCGGCAGTGGCGGAGCCGCCGGTGGCGAGCATCGGGTCGAGCACCAGGGCGCGGCGGCCCTCCATCGGCGGGAGCTTCGCGTAGTAGTCGCGGGGGCGCAGCGTGATCTCGTCGCGCTCCATGCCCAGGTAGCCGACGACGGTTTCGGGGTAGAGGTCGGTGACGGCGTCCAGCAGGCCGAGGCCGGCGCGGAGCACGGGGATCGCGACCAGCTGCTCGGCGAGCATCCGGCCTTCGATGTGCTCGAGCGGTGTGTCGATCGCGACGACCCGTGTGGCGAGGTCCCTCGTGGCCTCCATCACCAGCAGCCATCCCAGCCGCCGTGTCAACGACCGGAACTGGGCCGGGTCGGTGTCCTTCTGGCGGAGCCGGGCGAGCAGGTCGTGGGCGAGCGGGTGATCCAAGACGGTCGGGGCCATACGCCGGATGCTAGCCGAGCGGGCGGGTCGGGGGACGGTCGCGCCCGCCATGATGGGGGCGTGCGCCACACGAGGGTCCATGCGTCGGTCGCGCTGCTCCTGCTGGGGGCGGCCGGGTGCGTGCGTGCCACGCCGAGTGACGGCGGGACGCCGACCCCGGCCTCGGGGGCAGCGAACGTCACGCTCGGCGGGGTCACCCTGATCCGTCATCCGACGGGGCAAGGCGACGTGGTGCCGGGCGGCGCCGATCGCGCCACGCTGGCGGTCGACGCGGGCTGCGTGGCGCTGACGCACGGCGGGGACACCACGACCGCGTTCGTCCTGTGGCCCGAAGGCTTCACGCTGCGAGAGGGGAGCGCGGGCCTCGAGGTCGTGGATGACCAAGGGGACCTCGTGGGCGCGATCGGGGAGAGCGTGGAGCTCTCGGGTGGCTACACGGACGTCCAGCGGGCGTTGGACCTCACCGGGCGCCAGGTGCCGGCCGCGTGTCAGGTGCTCGACAACCGCTACTTCTTCGCCACGCCGGACGTGTGGCCGTCGTCTCACCTGGACGGCGTCACCCTGCTCCACCAGCGGGGTGACCAGCTCTCGGGTGACCAGGCGCTGCTCACCGGCACGCTGGGGGAGCGCAACGGCTGCGTGGCGGTCGGCGACACGTACCTGCTGTGGCCCCGGGGATACACGCTACGCGGCACGCGGGAGCGCTTCGAGGTGATCGCACCCGACGGGGCCGTCGCGGCCACGAGCGGCCGACCGGTCCGGATGGGTGGAGGTCGCGGGCCCATGCCCGACCCTGGGGAGGTGCCCGGAGGCGTGCCCGAGCCGTGCCGGGCCCCGGGGCCCGACGCCTACTGGCTCGTGGGGGCGCTTGCCACGCGCGGTCCCGGTCTGCGACCATGACGCCCGTCATGCAGCGTGTCTTCGGCTACCGGTTCTTCTACGGCGGGCACAGCCCGGCGTAGTCGCCAGCAGCCACCGAGCAGCCAGCGACCCCGGGCCGGACGACCCGGGGTTTCGACTTCCCCGGGCCGGACGCGACCGGGCCGACGAGGAGGTTCGACCAGATGGTCGTCGTGATGAGTCCAGAGGCCACCGACGCCGATATCGAGGTGGTCTGCGAGAAGGTGCGCGGGGTCGGGGGCGAGGCCTTCGTCAGCCGGGGCACCGTGCACACGGTGATCGGGCTGGTCGGCGACACCGAGCGTTTCCAGGCGATCCCCTTCACGCAGCTGCACGGCGTCGATCACGTGATCAAGGTCGGCAAGGCCTACAAGATGGTCGCGCGCGACCTCCACCCGGAAGCCACGATGGTCAAGGTGGGGCCGACGCCGGTGGGGCGCGACACCTTCACGATCATCGCGGGTCCGTGCGCGGTCGAGAGCTTCGAGCAGGCGATGGTGGCGTCGAAGGCCGCGGCGACGGCCGGCGCGACGATCCTGCGCGGCGACATCTTCAAGCCGAGGACCTCGCCGTACTCCTTCCAGGGGTTGGGGGAGCGAGGCCTGGAGATCCTGGAGGAGTGCCGCAAGGAGACCGGTCTGCCGATCATCGTGGAGGTCGTCGACGTCTCCCACGTGCAGCACGTGGCCGAGGTCGCCGACTGCATCCGTGTGGGCACCCGCAACGCGCAGAACTTCGAGCTGCTGAAGGAATGCGGTCTCACGAACCGCCCGGTGATGTTGAAGCGCGGGCTGGCCATGACGATCGACGAATGGCTCCAGGCGGCGGAGTATGTCGCCCAGCGGGGGAACTCCGAGATCATCCTGTGCGAACGCGGGATCCGGACGTTCGAGCCCGCGACGCGGAACACGTTGGACCTGGCCGGGATGGCGGTGGCCCAGTACGAGTCGCACCTGCCGGTGATCGTGGACCCGTCGCACGCGGTCGGCAAGCGCCACCTGGTGGCGCCGATGGCCCTCGCCGCCGTGGCGGCCGGTGCCGACGCGGTGATGATCGACGTGCACGCCGACCCCGAGCACGCGCTGTGCGACGGGCCGCAGGCGCTGCTACCGGAGGAGATCGCCGACCTGGGGCGCCGGATGGCCGCGGTGGCTGCCGCGGTCGGCCGTGAGATGAATCGGTAGGCGACGCTCAGACCGCGGCGGGCACGTTCGGCGTCAGTT
>Ga0315276_10007514_pt1 | contig 10101 bp, 7 predicted proteins | sample YL17G05_0_MG_FD_204542 | JGI IMG/M metagenome (GOLD analysis project Ga0315276, IMG submission 204542) | Sediment microbial communities from Yellowstone Lake, YNP, Wyoming, USA - YL17G05_0 | ecosystem: Environmental > Aquatic > Freshwater > Lake > Sediment | place: USA: Wyoming | collected... | reverse complement strand
CCGCTCCGCCTGTTGCTCGCGGTGCAGGCTGGCCAGCCGCTCACCCCCCAGGCCACGCAGCGCACGGTCCGGGCCCTCTACCTGACCGGCAAGTGCGCCAACGTCGAGGTGATCACCTTTCCCGCCGGCGGAACGCCCGAGGAACCCCGGGTGCGGGTCGAGGTCCATTGCGCTCCCCGTCGCGCCGCCGCATCGGTGACGGTGGAGGGGCGCGGAGGCGCACTTCCCGTTTCCGCGGCCGCGCTCCTCCAGGCGGCGTCCCTTCCCAAGGGAGCCGAGATCTACGCGGGCCGGCTGGAGGCCTCGGCGCGGGCCATGCGGGAGTTGCTGGCGCGCCACGGGTACCGTCAGGCCCGGGTGACGCCGGAGGACAAGGGCGGGGTCCTGGTCGACGTCACCTTCGCGGTCGAGGCCGGCGAGCCGACCCGGGTGTCCGCCGTGACCATCGGCCCCAGCCCGGGCCCTCCCGAGGAGGTGCTGCGGCGGGGCATCCAGACCCGGCCCGGCGAGATCCTGGACGAGGACACCCTCGACACCGACCTGCGCGCGATACGGGACGCGCTGCGCAAGGGCGGGTGGTACCGGGCGCGAGTTGGTTCACCCCGCGTCACGGTCGACGGGCAACAGGCGCGCGTCGACTTTCCCGTGGAGGCCGGTCCGCATTTCACCTTCCGTTTCACGGGGGAGACGCCCTTTGGAGCCGCCCAGCTCCGGGAGCGGCTGGGGTACGACGGGGACGTTCCCCTCGACGCGACCACCATCGAGGGGGCGGCGGAGCGGCTTCAGACCTTCCTGGCGGCCTTCGGCTTCGCGCAGGCGCGGGTCTGGACCGAGGAGGTGGCGGAGGGCAACGAGGTCACGGTCTGGTTCCACGTGGACCCGGATCGGATGTTCCGACTGCGGGAGGTTCGCTTTGCCGGCGCCACCCACCATGACGACGACTGGCTGCGCAAGCGGTTGACGGAGGGGTTCGCCCTCGCCCCCAAGGTCGAGGCGGACCAGGGGCGCGCCGACCTCGACTCGCTGGCCTGGCGCAGCGGCCTCGCGACCCGCGACCCGGTCCCGTACCTGACCTCCGACCCCGAGGCGGTCTACAACGCCGAGGCCTGGCGGGCCGGCACGCAGTTCGTGGCCGAGCAGTACCGGGAAGACGGATTCCTCGATGCGACGGTGGAGGTGCGCCGCGTCGCGCTCGACGCCGTGGGCGGGTGGGTCGACGTGGACGTCCAGGTCACGGAGGGGGTCCGCACGCTGGTGGAGGCGGTCGAGATCGAGGGCAACGACCACCTTTCGAGCGAAACGCTGCTGGCCGCGGCGAAGATCGAGCTGGAGTCGCCTCTGTCCCTGTCCCGGATCGCGGTGAGCCGCCAGTCCCTCCAGAACGCCTACGTCCGCACCGGGCACATCTACGCGCGCGTCGAGGGCTCCCCCGAGTTCAACGCCGACCGGACCCGCGCCAGGATCCGCTTCCGGATCGAGGAGGGGCCCCAGGTCCGCGTGGCCGGGGTGGTGGTCGCGGGCAACAAGCGGACCCGAACCGCCCTCCTCGAACGGGTGGTCGGGTTCCAGGTGGGGCAGGTGTTCGAACCGGAGAAGGCCGCCGCCGCGCAGACCGACCTGCTCCGGCTCGGGATCTTCCGGGCGGCGAACGTCCACCTGGCCGACCCCGACGTGCCCCAGGAGTCGAAGACCGTGCTGGTGCAGGTCGAGGAGCGCCCCTGGCAGAGCGTGGTCGGCACGCTCGGCCTCTCCTTCGCCGAGGGGCCGCGAGCCGGGGCCGAGTACGACCTCCCCAACCTCTTCGGGAACGCCATTGGATTCCAGGCCAGGGCCAAGGCCAACTACCCCCTCGCGATCTTCCGCCCCGACCTGGTCGTCATCCCTCCCGCCGAACGGCTGGAATGGCTTGGGGAATTTGGCCTGCGGCAACCCCGTGCCTTCGACCTGCGCTCGGTGGCATTGCGCGCCGACATCATCGCCCAGCACAAGATCCAGGCCGCCTACCAGTTGACTCGCGGTGCGCTCATCCTCGGTGCCGACCTCATCCGGCTCGGGCGCCTCTCGGCGTCGCTCAGCGGGCAACTGGAAGTCGACGACGTCACCACCCGCACCGCCTACCCCATCATCGACGCCACCAATCCCCAGGAGGCGCGCCAGTTGTTCCCGCAGGGACTCACCTGGCTCTTCTCGATCCAGCCCCGGATCTCCCTGGACCTGCGCGACAACGCCGTCCGGCCCACGCAGGGCATCTTCGCCGAGGTGCTGGCCGACTTCTCCCATTCCATCGGCACGCCGTTCACCGCATTCCGGAGTGACACCCACGTCAATCTGATCAAGCTGCAGGGAACGCTCACCGGCTACGTGCCGTTCCTGGGCCTGGTGCTAGCGGTCTCGGCCCAGGCAGGCCAGGTCTTCCCCCTCGACCCGGACTCGGTGACCATCGCCCCCAAGCGGTTCTACCTGGGCGGCGGCACGAACATGCGGGGATACGGGGAGAACGAGATGATCCCGCAGGACCAGCGCGGTGTGGTGGCCGCGCAGACCGAGCGCTGCGCCAGCGTGCTCTCCGGCCTGGGATGCTCGCCGCAGCTGCAGAGGCTGGTCCAGCAGGGGATCATGCTCCCCAGCCAGGGCGCTCAGGCGTCGGTGCTCCTCCGCGCCGAGCTCCGGGTTCCGCTCTGGAGGGCCACCGAGCTGGGATTCTTCGCCGACGTCGGCAATCTCTGGTACGATACCACCCTGGTCGATCTGAAGAAGCTCCGCACCAACCTCGGGTTCGGATTCCGGATCATCACGCCGGTGGGGCCGGCCGCCTTCGACGTGGGCTTCAACCTGAACCCGGAATACCGGATCAACGAGCCGATCTTCGCCCCGCACTTCGCCGTCGGCTTCTTCTGACCGGCGTGCCGCTCATCCGAACCGGTCGTGGAGGAGCCCCCAGCGCACGCCGCGGTCGGACACGGTGAGCGCGTCGAAGCCGCCCAGCTCGAGTGCGGCGGCCACCAGGATAGCCCCTGCCACGATCACGTCGGCCCGCTTCGGTTCCATTCCGGGCAGCCGCGATCGTTCCGCGGTGGTGAGGGTAGCGAGGCGCCCGAGCAGCGCGCGCAGTGCCTCCCGGGAGAGCGGGGACCCATGCACGCGCGCAGCGTCGTACGCCGGAAGGGCCTGGGCCACCGCCGCGAGCGTGGTGACCGTGCCGGCCACCGCCACAAGCCGCGCTCCGGACAGCGCCCCGGAGGCGCGGATCTCCGTCACCTCGAGGAGCGCCTCCCGGGCCGCCTCCTGCATGCGACGCAGATCGTCTCCGGAGGGCGGGTCTCCCGGAGAGACCCGCTCGGTGAGGCGCACCGCGCCCACCTGAAAGCTGCGCCGCCCCTCGGGCACCGGCCCGTCGCCCCAGGTCAGCTCGGACGAACCGCCGCCGACGTCGAGGACGGCGAGTCGCCCACCCGGCGTTCCGAAGTCGCTCCATGCGGACAGGTGGACGAGGCGCGCCTCCTCGCCGCCGGGGATGATCTCGGGAACGAGCCCGGCCGCTGCCCGGGCCGCCTCGAAGAACTCGGCGCCGTTCGAGGCGTCGCGAGCCGCGCTGGTGGCCACCGCCGCGATCCGGGTCACTCCCAGCGACCGAGCCTCCGCGGCGTAGCGGGCGATCACCGCGACCGTGTCGGCGATGGCCGACGGATCGAGCCGCCCGGTGCGGTCCACCCCGCGCCCCAGGCGCGTGATCTCGGCCCGCTCGACCACCGGCTGGAACGACCGGCCGCTCCGCTCGGCCACGGTGAGCAGGACGGTGTTCGTCCCCACGTCGATGGCGGCGACGCGCTCGGCGGGTTCGGAGGTCATGGCGGCGGCAGCGGTCCCCAGGACGGCGTGACGAGGCCGGCCGGGTCGGAGGTGACAACCCGCTGCTTGTCCCCCGCCGGGTTCGAGATCACGAGCTGCTGCCGCCCGCCGCGGTCGGTGACGAAGACCAGCAGGCGTCCGTTGGCCGCCCAGGACGGCTCCTCGTTGGTGAGCCCCTGGTCCTGGGTGACCCGGGCGATCTTGCCGTTCTCCGGCGAGACCAGGAAGACGTCGAAGACCCGCCGCTCGTCACGCGCGGTGAAAGCGATCTGGTCGCCGCGCGGGCTCCATCGCGGAGTCTGGTTGTAGTTGCCCTGGAAGGTGAGGCGCCTCTGGTCGGACCCGTCGGCGTTCATGACGTAGATGTGCGGGTTGCCCGAGCGGCTGGAGACGAAGGCGATTCGCCGCCCGTCCGGCGACCAGGTGGGGGAGGTGTCGGTGGCCGGGTCGGCCGTGAGGCGCCGGATCCCGGAGCCATCGGCGCCGGCCACGTAGACGTCGGAGTTGCCGTCCACCGACGCGGTGAAGGCGATCCGGCTCCCGTCGGGCGAGTAGACGGCGCCGCTCGCCAGGTCGCCGAGCGAGACCACCGGACGCGGCGTGCCGTCGGGCACGCGGAGCCCCCAGATCTCCGGCTTCCCGGACCGGTAGCTGGTGAAGAGGATCTCCCCGCCGTCGGGCCGCCAGGAGGGCAGGAGCGCGATGGCGGTCTCGCGCCGGAGCGTCTCCGCCCCCTTGCCGTCGGCGTCGAGGAGCACGATGTCCCAGGCGCCCTGGGTCTTGCGAATGGCCGCGATCCGGGTGCGGAACACGCCCGGCTCGCGGGTGTAGTACTGGAGCACGTCGTCGGCGAACCGGTGGGCCAGCGCCCGCGCGGTCCGCTCCCGGTAGACGCGGTAGAGCACCTCGCGACCGGCCCGCACGTCGTAGAGGTGCAGCTCGCCAGCCACCAGCGCCCCCTCCCGCTTGACGGCAGCCTTCACGAGCCCCTCGGCGCCCACGTCCGACCATCGCCGGAACTTGATGCCGGAGGCCTGCGTCCCCTCCGACGCGTCGGCCAGGAAGGAGCGCGGATCGAGCAGGTCGAAGATGCCGGTGAGGGAGAGGTCGTCGCGGAAGGTCAACTGCACGTCGACGGCGTCGGCTTGCGCGCCCGGGCCGGACTGGAAGGGAACGATGGCGATGGCCAGCGGGCGGAAGTCGGGCGAGCCGACGTCGATGTACTGGCGCTGGGCGAGCGCCGCCGACGGGTCGAGGAGAGGAAGGGCGGCGAGCAGGGCGAGGAGGGTTCGTGTCATGGAGGGTTCCCTGGTGCGCGGCCTCACACCTTGAAGTTCACGCCCAGTCCGATGGTCCGGAAGCGTTGCCGGAGCTCGGGCGGCGGAGGCGGGAGGCGCGACTCCCGCACCGCGCGCTCCAGGGCCTGGTCGAAGGCGGGGTTGCCGCTTCGCTTCTCGAAGCGGAAGCTGGAGACGCGCCCGTCCGGCTCGATGGTGAGCACCACGGTGGCGTGCAGGAAGATCCGCTCCTGCTCGGAGAGGGTGGCGGGCAGCCGGTAGGAGGACTGGAGCGCCTGGGTGACGAGCCCGAGATAGCGGTCGCCCTCGGAGCCGTCGGTGGCGTCCCCCTGCGGCAGGCCGGACGGGTCGCCCCAGCGCTCCTTCGAGGCCAGCTTGTCGTCCTTGCGCACCTTGTCCATGGCGCGGGAGAGGGCGTCGGAGCCCTTGCCGCCCGGCTTGGCCGAGGCCGGCCGGGGCGGGGAGGGCTTGGGCTCCACCTTCGGCGCGGGGAGGGCGACGGTCTTCTGCGCAGGCGAGGGAGGGGAAGGAGCGGGTACCGGGACGGCGTCGGGGGCCGCGGGCGCGGCCTCGGGGGGAGGCACGGCCTGGCGCGGGAGCCACTGCTCGGGGCGCTTCTCCCCGATGCGAACCAGCTTCGCGACGATGGGCTTCTGGTTCAGGTCCACGATGGCCGGAGGGCGCACGATGAGGCTGGCTGCCACCACCACCGCGTGCAGGGCGAGCGAGACGAGGACGAGCGGCCAGAGCCGGTCCGGGCGGCGCAGGAGCGCGCTCGCGCCGTCCATCTACCTTCGCCCTTCCTCCGGGCGCTCCAGCACGGGGTTGGTGATCATGCCGAGGTTGGTCACGCCGGCGCGCTGCACCGCGGCCATGACCTCCACGACGAACCCGTACGGAAGCGACCGGTCGGCCATGAGGTAGAGTTCCCGGTCCCGCGCCACTCGGGCGTTGGCCTTGAGCTTCTCCTCCAGCTCCGGAAGGGTGAGGCGGGCCGGCCTGTCGTCGGTGCCGAGCCAGAGGCTCTTGTCGGCCTTGATCGAGAGGACCAGCTTCTGGTCCTCGGCCTTCACCGCCTGTGCCTTGACCTCGGGGAGCGCGACCTCGACTCCCTGCTGGATGAGCGGCGCGGTGACCATGAAGATGATGAGCAGGACGAGCATCACGTCGACGAGCGGCGTGACGTTGATCTCGGTGAGTGCCTGGCGGCCGGAGCCGCTCGTCCCGATGGCCACGCGGTTCCTCTAGCTGAAGAAGTGGCGCTTCACGATGTTCAGGAAGTCGTTGGAGAAGTTGGTCATCTCGCTGTCGAGGACCCGGATGCGCGAGACGAAGAGGTTGTAGAAGACCACGGCCGGGATGGCGGCGAAGAGGCCGACGGCGGTGGCGATGAGCGCCTCCGAGATGGGCTTCGACACGGTGGCGAGGTTGGCGTTGCCCATCTGGTAGATGTCGTGGAAGGCCCGCATGATGCCCCACACCGTGCCGAAGAGGCCGACGAACGGGGCCGCGCTGGCGGTGGTGCCGAGGAAGGGGACCATCGACTCGAGCTGGGTCACCTCGGCGACGGCGGCGCGCTTGAGCGCCCGCTCGACGTTCTCGATGCCGCCGAGCTGCTCGGCCATGGCGCCCTCGGGCCCCTTCTTCTGGGCCGTCACCTTGGAGAGCTCCACGTAACCGGCACGGAAGACCGCCGCGATGGGGCTCGACGGAAGCCCCTCCGCCGCCTGGTAGATGGCGTCGAGCCGCTTCGACTGCCAGAAGACCTCGAGAAACTTCGCCGATTCGTCCTGCGCCTTCCGCAGCGCCAGCCACTTCTTGATGATGATGGCCCAGGAGACCACCGAGGCGACGAGCAGGAGGGCCAGCACGCCGCCCACCACCAGCCCGGAGTCGAGGACGATCTGGAGGTAGTCGATCTCGCCGCTGCGCGGGGCGGCAGGCAGGAGGTCGAGAAGGGCCGAGGTCAAGGAAGTGAGCAGGTTGGGCTCCGGACGGGTCGGGAATGACCCTCGTACCTAGCACGACTTCCGAGGGGCGTCACGGAGGAGCAACCCCGCGGTGGGCCAGGAATTCCCGGCGAAAAATGAGGGCTGAAAACCGTCCGTTCCCGTGCCTTCCCCGGAAGGGTGAATAGAATGGAAAGGGGCTACCGTCCCTCTGGTTCCAGGAGGAACTTCATGAAACGCATCGCCGCCTTTGCCGCAGCAGCCCTCGTCGCCGCCGGATGCGGGCCGGCGCCCGCGCCGCTCACCAGCGTCACCGTGTACTGGGAATTCGACCGGAACACGTTCATCGACGGGGTGGAAAGTTTCATCGTGTACGATTCCTTCGTGAACTGGCCACCCGGAACCGGCAACCGGGCTTGCCCGCAGTCGGGCGTGGACTTCGTCACCGTCAGCGACCTGAACGGCAACCTGCTCACCGGAAACGTCCCCTGCATCAACCAGTCGGTGCAGGGGGCGGTGCTGACCGGCTTTCCGGGAAACAACACCTACGTGGTGACGGGGTGGCGCAACGGCCGAACGCTCCCGCTCTACCAGGGCCAGGTGACCGTCACGGTGGGGAACGGTGTGTTGAACTGTGGAACATTCGACTGCGGAACGGCCTTCGCGGCGGGGATCCCGGACCTCCTCACCGTCGACGCCATCCTGGCCGACGCGATCGCCCCGCTGGGCTACGCCACGTGTGGCCAGGCCGGGATCCAGCGGTTCGACGCCTGGATCGAGGACGGGTTCGGAAGCGTGGTGTGGCGGGCGGCGGGCGCGAGTGGCGTGTTCTGCGGCCTGGCTGACGTACCCGGCGTGAGCTTCGGGGCCGTGGACCGCGACCAGCTCACACTCTGGATGGACGCCATCGACGAGCGCGGCACGACCCCCGCGATCATCTGGTCCAGGTGCGGCTTCGCGTTCCCGCACTTCCCTGGCCGCGAGAGCCGGTTCTCGCTGTCGCTGCCGCTCGGCGCCTGCAACAACCCTCCGCCCCCCCCTTGAACGGCACCCTGGAGTAATATCCGCCGGTGTCACGAATCGGGATCTTCGACTCCGGCGTCGGCGGCCTCACCGTCCAGCGCGCCATCCTGGACGCGCTGCCCGGCCTCGACACCGTCTACCTCGGCGACACGGCTCGCGTGCCCTACGGCACCAAGTCGCCGGTGGTCGTCACCCAGTACTCCATCCGCAATGCGAGGCTGCTCCTCACGCAGGACGTGGAGATGCTGGTCGTCGCCTGCAACACCGCCTCCGCCGTGGCGCTGCCGGCCCTGCGCGCCGCCTTCGACATCCCGGTGCTCGGGGTGGTGGAGCCCGGCGTGCGGGCCGCCGCCCGAGCCACCCGCACCGGCCGTGTCGGCGTCATCGGCACCCAGAGCACGGTGGCGAGCGGCGCCTACCAGCGGGCGCTCGCCGCCCTGATCCCGGGCGTGCAGGTGACTGCCAGGGCCTGTCCGCTCTTCGTGCCGCTGGCAGAGGAGGGATGGACCGACCCGGACGACGAGGTGGTGCGTCTCGTGGCGCGCCGCTACCTCGCCCCGGTCCGGCAGGCAGGCGTGGACGTGGTGGTGCTGGGCTGCACCCACTACCCGCTGCTTGCCGGCGCCATCGCCGCCGAGCTCCCCGGGGTGACCCTCGTGGACAGCGCCGCCGCCATCGCCGCCGAGGTGGCCGAGCGCTTTCCTGCCGCGGCAGCCGCGGCCACAGCGGGGCCGGCGTCGCACGTCTTCTTCGTGACCGACACGCCCGACCGGTTCCTCGCCGTGGCGCCCCGGTTCCTGGGACGGCCGGTGGACTCGGCGCGGCACGTCGACGTGTGACCGCGGCCAGCGGCGGGCGGGTGGCTGCGAAGGTCCGCGCCGCGGACCTCGGCCAGATGGGGCGTTCACTCGTAGTGTCTTGACGAGCTGGCGAAGGATTCGTGGTAGGCGCGCGGGGCGCGGCGGGAAGGCCTGCCTCGCGGCCGCATTGCCTCGGGAGGCCGCGTCCGGGGTTGCTGGCGAGGTTCGAGATCTCCGCGCCGGAAATCGTGATGGCGGGCCGCCTCGTGCGTCTGGGGAGGGCCGAAAATCCCGTGAGATGCTCCTTCCATGAACCAAGCACGCGAATCGTCCCGACGTCTCGCTGTTCTCCTCCGCTGCGAGCAGGGCGCCATGGCCGACTTCCTGGTGGCGCTCGCCGACTTCGACCGGCAGCGGCTCTGGGTGCAACTGGGCCACGCCAGCGTCTTCTATTACCTGCACCGAGATCTGAAATTGTCGAAGGGGGCGGCGCACTACCGGAAGGTGGCGGCGCGGCTCATCCAGAGGTTCCCGGAGGTGATCGGGCCTTTCCGGGAAGGCAAGTTGTGCATCAGCAGCGTGGTCGAGCTGGCCAGGGTCATCACGCCGGAGAACAGCGCGGACGTCCTGCCGAGGTTCTTCTACCTGTCGAAGCAGGAGGCGAAGGCGGTCGCGGTGGAGATCTGCCCGGCGGCGGTGGTTCCGAGGCGGGAGGTGGTGACGAAGGTGGTGACCGCGGTGGTGACGGAGGTGCCTCGCGCGGCACCGATTCACCTGGGCGAAACGCCTTTGACAAAATTCGTTCAGGCGGCGCCGCAAGCGGTTCCGATGCAGTTCGAGCCTCTCACCCCCAACCTGCAGCGCCTTCACATGACCGTTTCGAAGCAGTTCCTCGACAAGCTCGAGGCCGCGCGAAAGGGTCAGGGGCACGCTCAGCCTGGCGCTTCGGCCGAGAAGGTCCTCGAGGCCGCGCTCGACCTCCTGCTCGCCCAGCAGGCCACGCGGCGGGCAGAAGTGAAGAAGCCGCAGAAGAACCCCCGCCCGGCGAAGAACCCCGTGCACGTCACCGCCGCAGTGCGGCGGGCGGTCTGGTCGCGCGACGACGGGAAATGCCAGTGGCCGCTCGATTCCGGAGGCATCTGCGGCTCGACGCTGCGCCTCGAGATCGATCACGTGGTCCCG
>Ga0315276_10007511_pt1 | contig 10103 bp, 4 predicted proteins | sample YL17G05_0_MG_FD_204542 | JGI IMG/M metagenome (GOLD analysis project Ga0315276, IMG submission 204542) | Sediment microbial communities from Yellowstone Lake, YNP, Wyoming, USA - YL17G05_0 | ecosystem: Environmental > Aquatic > Freshwater > Lake > Sediment | place: USA: Wyoming | collected... | reverse complement strand
TGCCCGGAGAGCTCTGCAATGTCAATGAGCATCCAGCTCGGAGAGGCTTCCTGCCCGGAGAGCTCTGCAATGTCAATGAGCATCCAGCTCGGAGAGGCTAAGCGGCGCTATGAGAAGCACTTTATCAGCAAACTAACAGATGCAGATGCGGAGCAGATGGAAACCCAGCACTGGCTCAGCGAAGCATGTGACTGCCAATACCTTGATCCAAAACAAATGGAGGAATTATCGGAGGAACTCCTCCAAATCGGCCGAATGCTCAATTCCATGATAGAAAAGGCCCACTTATTTTGCGGCCAGAGTCGTCATGTCATCCGGGAAGATACCGTGGAGTACTTATCAGATACTGATCACTGATCACTGATGACTGATGACTGGTCACTGATTACTGATTACTGGAGAAAACTCGATGTCCTCAACTAATCCCCCCCCCGCCTTCCACGTCATGGCCAAGCCAACGGGTTCGGCCTGTAATCTGAACTGCGACTACTGTTTCTTCCTGAAGAAGGAGAAACTCTATCCTGGAAGCAATTTCCGAATGTCGGATGAAGTGCACGAGGCTTATATCAAGCAGCTTTTTGAATCCCACCAGGTTCCTCACGTTACAGTCGCCTGGCAGGGCGGCGAGCCTACTCTCATGGGGCTCGATTTTTTCCGGCGCTCCCTAGAGCTTCAGAAGAAGTACCAGAAGCCCGGCACCCGGATTGAGAACACCTTCCAGACCAACGGCATCCTCCTCAACGACGAGTGGTGCCAATTTTTCCATGAGAACAAATTCCTTATCGGCCTAAGCATGGATGGGCCAAAAGAGCTTCACGACTACTACCGGAAAGATAAGGGTGGTCACGGAACCTTTGACCGGGTGGGACGATCCGCTCGTCTGCTCCAGAAACACAAAGTGGAGTTCAATATCCTTTGTACGGTCAACTCTAAGAATGCAGACCATCCCCTAAAGGTCTACCGTTTCTTCCGGGATGACCTCGGCACCCATTACCTCCAGTTTATTCCCATAGTGGAGCGGATCAATGAGAACGGGGAGACCGGATTGCAGGAAGGAAACAAGGTCACGGATCGGTCCGTGCGGCCGGAACAATGGGGCCGATTCCTGATCGGGATCTTCGACGAGTGGGTCAAAAGGGACGTGGGCCAGACTTTTGTTCTGAATTTCGATGGGGCGCTTGCCGGCTGGCTGGGGATGGCGGGAACGGTCTGCATTTTCGGGCCCACCTGCGGCCTGGGAATGGCCCTGGAGCACAACGGTGATCTTTATTCGTGCGATCACTTTGTCGAGCCGAACTACTATTTGGGAAACATCCTCACCACCCCCATGATCGAGCTCGTGGTCTCGGAGAAACAGAGAAAATTCGGGCAGGACAAGAAAGATACGCTTCCCCGGTACTGCCGCGAATGCGAGGTACTTTCTATTTGCAACGGCGAATGTCCCAAAAACCGCCTCATCCAAACGCTGGAAGGAGAAGCAGGGCTGAATTACCTGTGCGAGGGCTATAAGGCTTTCTTCAAGCATGCGGATAAACCCATGCGGATCATGGCCGACCTGATCCGGCGAGGCCGGCTGGCCGAGGAAGTCATGCCGATTCTGGCAAAAGATGAGGGTGATCTTAAGACAAAGCCCGCCAAGGCAGGAAGAAATGACCCCTGTCCTTGTGGAAGTGGGCTGAAGTTCAAGAAGTGTCACGGGAGATAAGAGTGTCGAGGATTGAGGGTCGAGGGGAAAGAAAGAAAAGTGTCGAGTACGGTCTTTGGCAGCTCCCGTTCCTATTCACCGCCGCGATTCACAAAGTGACCTTAGGAGTCAGCGGCGAGCTGATCAAGAACCCTGAAGCGCAGATTGGCGTGGCCATGGCGATTCAGTAAGACAGAGGGGAACCCCGACGGAAGAGAAAGGGGGGGAAAATGTGGCAATGAAACCCGGCCGAAACGAGCCGTGTTTCTGTGGGAGCGGACCGAAGTTCAAGAAGTGCCACGGGAAATATGAGGGACGAGTGACGAGAGTCAAGGGGGAAAAGAAAGTGAGGAGGGTCGAGTGACGAGTGGCAAGGGGCAATGAGTCAGAGCGCCCTGGAGAGATTCGGAGAAATAGTCTCCCGAAGAGCGATTTTAGCTCTTGCTCCTGAAGCGGTTATCAGATATAATCGCTTCATATTATGAAGCGATTATGGAGCCTCTATTGAAGTATGTCTGGCAACATTCTGTTTGGCCTAAGCTTTCCTGGCAAAGTGATCGCCTGCTGGCTGCGCTTAGCCAGGCAAGACTTGCTCAAGGCAAGCTTTTGACCAAAGTAAGCAGCCTGGCTTTTAATCATAGCCAGGAAGCGCACTCCGATATTCTCACCGAGGAAGCGATAAAAACATCCGCTATCGAAGGGGAGAAATTAGACCGGGAATCTGTCCGTTCTTCGGTGGCGAGACGCCTGGGGCTTCCCGTGGCGGGTTTGCCATCCGTAGACCGTGCTGTAGATGGTCTGGTGGAAGTGCTCCTTGAGGCGACCCAAAAATACGACAAGCCCCTGACGGCAGCCCGGCTCAAACGCTGGCAAGCAGGTCTTTTCCCGACGGGTTGGTCGGGACTTTCGAAAATTCGGGTCGGCAAATGGCGCTCCACGAAAATGCCCATGCGGGTCGTTTCGGGACCTCAAGGCCGGGAAAAAATACATTATGAAGCTCTTCCGGGCGACAAAATCGAAAAAGAGATAAGACAGTTTCTGGCCTGGTGGACATCCAGCTTAGGCCAAGTGGACGGGCTTTTGCGATCAGGCTTGGCTCACTTTTATTTTGTTACCATCCACCCTTTTGAAGATGGAAACGGTCGCATCGCCCGGGCTTTGACGGATATGGCTTTGGCTCAGGATGAAAAACTATCAACACGATATTACAGTCTTTCCTCGCAAATCATGGAAGAGCGCAAAGACTATTATGATGTTCTCGAAGCATGTCAGAAAGGCAGGGGAGATGTTACTTCATGGCTTAAGTGGTATTTGGAATGCTACACCCGCGCTGTCGGGAGAGCTGAAAAAATGATCGGGAATGTCCTTTCCAAAGCCCGGTTTTGGCAGGACTACAGCCAGGTCGGGATGAACGAACGACAACGAAAAGTTGTCAATCGGCTTCTGGATGCTGGGAAAGAAGGCTTTCAGGGAGGCCTTACAACTCGTAAGTATGTTTCTATGGCTAAGGTGAGTCGTGCTACCGCATTCCGTGAAATCTCGGAGCTGGTCGAAAATGGCATTCTCATTCAAAATCCTGCCAAGGGCCGAAGTGTCAGTTATGATTTGAAGTGGAGTTAAAGGGGATTTTCTTCTTGTGTCCATTCAGAGGAACAGAGCGACCTGTGATTGGAACCAGATGAAAAAGGAGGCGAAAGAGTCCCAATGAAACCCGGCCGAAACGAGCCGTGTTTCGGCAAATAAGAGTAACCAGTGATCAGTGGCCAGTAAACAGTAATCGGTAGCCAGGGTAAAGTAATCAGTGATCAGTAAACAGTGAAAGGAGATGGTGAACGTTAACCAAAATAGGTGAAGAGGGGTCAGTGGAAAGTGATCGTCGATCAAGTGATCAGTGGCAACCGATGACCGATCACTGATTACCGATAACTATTAACTAAAGAAAAGGAGGAAAAGACTATGGCCAAGAAGCAACCGAACATTCTTATTTTATGGGGCGATGACATCGGCTGGTGGAACATCAGCTACAACAGCCGGGGCCAGATGGGGTACCGCACACCCAACATCGACCGCGTCGGCAATGAAGGCGTCGCCTTCACCGACTATTATGCCCAGCAGAGCTGTACCGCCGGCCGCGCCGCCTTCATCACCGGCCAGAACCCGGTGCGCACCGGGTTGACCAAGGTTGGGATGCCAGGCGCTGATGTCGGCCTGCAGAAGGAAGACCCGACCATTGCCGAGCTGCTCAAGCCCTTGGGGTACGCAACGGGTCAGTTCGGCAAGAATCACTTCGGCGACAAGGACGAGTACCTGCCGACCATGCACGGCTTCGACGAATTCTTCGGCAATCTCTACCACCTTAACGCCGAAGAGGAGCCGGAACTTCCGGACTATCCCAAGAACCCGGAATTCAGGAAGCATTTCGGCCCCCGGGGCGTGCTGCACTGCTGGGCCGACGGCAAGGGTGGGCAGAAGATCGAGAACACCGGGCCGCTGACGAAGAAGCGGATGGAGACCATCGACGATGAGGTGACCGGGCATGCCCTTGCCTGGATGGAGACGCAGGCCAAAGCGCAGAAGCCATTCTTCCTCTGGTACAACACGACGGCCATGCACTTCCGGACCCACGTTGCCGAGAAGAACAAGGGAAAGAGCGGTCAGGGAGACTACAACGACCAGATGGCCGCCCACGACGAGCACATTGGAGAGATGCTGAACAAGCTCGACGAGTTGGGCATTGCCGACAACACCATCGTCATGTACTCCACCGACAACGGCCCCCACTACAATAGCTGGCCGGATGCCGGCATCACGCCGTTCCGCTCCGAGAAGAACACCAACTGGGAAGGCGGCTGGCGAGTGCCGGCTTTCGTTCGCTGGCCCGGCAAGATCAAGGCTGGCTCGGTCGTGAATGGCATCGTGTCCCATCAGGATTGGCTGCCGACACTGCTGGCCGCGGCAGGAGACCCGGACATCAGCGCGAAGCTCCTCAACGGGCATAAGGCGGGTGACAAGACCTTCAAGGTCCACATCGACGGCCTGAACATGCTGCCCTATCTGACGGGCGAGGTGAAAGAAAGCCCCAGGCAGTCCTTCTTCTACATCAGTGATGACGGCGATGTTCTGGGCATTCGGATGGGCGATTGGAAGATGGTGCTCGCGGAACAGCGGGCCACGCGGATGATGTGCTGGTCGGAGCCGTTCGTGAAGCTGCGCCTTCCAAAGATGTTCAACCTGCGGCGCGACCCGTTCGAGCGGGCTGACGAGAACTCGAACACCTACTGGGACTGGATCTTCGACCACGCTTTCTTGCTTTACGGGATGCAGGCCTTGGTGGCGCAGCAGATTGAGAACTTCGTGAAATACCCCCCGCGTCAGAAGGCAGCCGCGTTCAACCTGGACGAGGTAATGCGGAACCTGGCGGACGCGGCCGGCGGCGGCCAGCACTGAGCGGATGTAAACCAAATTGACCGTACGGAATTCCCCGGCGGACCCTTTGTCCCCCGGGGAATTCCGCTGTACAACCAGAAAAGGCACACGAATGAAAAAAACCGCGCCCGAAGAACAGGTGTTTGCAAGCAGGAAAGAGAGCTGTACCCCCATGACTTGCGAAACGTTCTCCCGTCGCGAGTTCCTGGCCGTCTCAGCGGCAGCCGGCGCGACGATACTCCTATCTGGAGCACGGTCCGCGGCAGCGGAGGAGAAGACGATGAGGAAGACCTTTACTATCCTGCACACCAACGATATGCACTCCAGCCTCATCGGCATGGGTCCTGCTGCGGACTACACGCCGTTCACACTCAACGACGACACGACCCGAGGCGGGTACGCGCGTCTGTCCGCCTTGATCGCGAAGAGAAAAGAAGCGCGGGCCGCTCAGGGGCCGGTGCTGATCCTGGACGCGGGCGACTACAGCATGGGGACTCCGTTCGGTGCTGCCAGCCGCGAGACCGGCGGCGAACTGCAGCTCATATCCCGGATGGGTTACGACGCCACAACCTTCGGCAACCATGAATTCGACCTCGGACCTGACGGCCTGGGCAAGTCTATCGGGGTGGCCGCCAAAGCCGGCCGGGTTCCGGCGGTACTCGCCGCGAATACCACCTTCACGAAACAAGACGCAACGCTGGCCGAGCTCCAGCGTCTGGCCGGGGATAAGGTAATCCGCCGCCACCTGGTGATCGAACGGGGTGGCATTCGCTTCGGTATCTTTGGGGTGCTCGGCAAGGAGGCGCAATTCTACACCAGTGGCGGAGCGGTTACGTTCTCCGACGCCCTCGAGGCAGCCAAAGAGATGGTGACGGTCCTTCGCGAAATGGAGAAGGTGGATGTGGTCATCTGTCTCAGCCACGGCGGCGTGGAGAAAGGGAAGGACGGAAGCATCACCGACGGCGACGATGTGCGCCTGGCCAAGGCCGTGCCTGGGATCGACGTGGTGATCGGCGGCCATAGCCATACCGAACTGCACAAGGCGATCATCGTCAACGGCCGCACACCGGTGGTCCAGACCGGAAAGGAAAGTGCGAACCTCGGTGAACTGGTGATCACCCTGGAGGGGAGCAAACTGACGGTCGAGTCGTACCGGCTCCACCCGATCGACGACACCATTGCCGGCGACCGGGCCATTGCCGATGAGATCGAAAAGTTCAAGAAGACAGTCACCGGGGCCGTGTTCGCATCCCGCGGTTACAGCATCGATCAGCCGCTGGCAGTGGCGCCGCGGGACCTGCCTAACACTTTCACCGACATCGCCGCCGGCACCCTCCTCGCCAACCTCTGCACCGACGCCATCAGAAAGGCCACCAAAGCGGACATCGGTTTCACCGCCAACGGGATGATGCGCGCAGGCCTTAATCGAGGGAAGTCGGGCGTGCAAACAGTCTACGATGTGTTCGCCGTGGCGCCCCTCGGCGCCGGTGTCGTGGATACCACGGCCGGCAGCGCTCTGGTGACCGGCTACTTCACGGGCCTGGAGCTGAAGAATCTGCTCGAATTTCTGCTCGTGGACAACCCGGCCCACCCCGGCGAGTATTTCCCTCGGGCCTCCGGCATGAGGTTCCGCTACGACAAGTCGCGCCCAATGTTCGACGTGGTGACGGCCATCGAGCTGGGAGACCTGGACCGCGGTTACCGCGCCATCGACATCACCGGCAAGGACGGGAAGTTGTACAGCCTCACGTGCCCGCTTATGCTCGGCACGATCCTCGTGGCTATCCCCAAGTACACCAAGGGCAAACTGCCTCTTGTCCCCAAGAACAAGGAGGGGCAGCCCCTCACATCGAGGGTTGAGGCACTCGACGACCCTCGTAACAGCACGGCCCATCTGCTGCCGCCGCCGGGCACGGTGGATAAGGCCAGTGTCGCCACCGCGGCGGGGGCAGGCGCTGTCCGGGAGATCAAAGAATGGCAGGCGATCATGGATCATCTCCGCAGCCTGCCGATCAGGAGCAAGGGTGAACTACCTACGATCCCGGTGGATGAGCGGGCCGCAGAGGTCCGGGCGATCAAAGGTGGCTGACGGGGAGGAATTGTGATCCGAAAGGGTATGGAATTTTCGACTGTGTTGACAAAAAACCAAAATGGATGATACTCCATATTAGTTTAACTAACAAGGAGCACTATCCATGGACAATTCCGGGGACACCATACTTAACTCTTGATTCTTGAAATTATTTTTGGCACTCTTCACCCATGGCAAGAATAGCGGGGGCGGTGGCTGTGGGCATTCCTCATCAGGCAGCCGCCTGGTCCAAAGCGGAAGAACGGAAGTAGAAATGAACCGGGATAGCGGAGATAAGTTTGGTGTCTCCGGAATTGACGCAATATTTCCTGGTGCGGGGAATCAATCGGCCCCTGATCATCCTCTATGGGTGACGGCATCGACCATCATCCGGGCGCTCGAGAGCGTTAGCAGGCAAGGGAAAAATAAAGTTATGCAACGTATGCAACAACGTCCCCAAATCTCATGCTCGATTTTTCACTCGTCCCTCGCAAAGTGATCAGTAATAATTTAAGACCGAGAATTGATAACTGATTACCAAATACTGGTCTCAAAATAGGAGGAAAAGCCATGAGAAACGAAGACAAGAAACACCGTTCCCATCTTCCGATGCCGAACACGTCGCGCCCCGGCCTCATCACGTATGACGCGAAGGATCCGGACACCCATTTTCCTCCCATTGAGCAGCTGCGCCCGCCCAAGGGCGCGCCCAACGTCCTGGTCATCCTCATCGATGACGCGGGGTTCGGCTCCTCCAGCGCCTTCGGCGGCCCCTGCCGGACGCCGAACGCGGAGAAGCTGGCGGCGGACGGGCTGAAGTTCAACCGCTTCCACACCACCGCCCTCTGCTCGCCGACGCGGCAGGCGCTGCTCACGGGGCGTAATCACCACTCCGCCGGAATGGGCGGCATCACCGAGATCGCCACCGGCGCGCCGGGCTACTGCTCGGTCCTGCCCAACACCATGTCGCCCCTGGCGAAGACGCTCAAGCTCAACGGCTACAACACGGCCCAGTTCGGCAAGTGCCACGAAGTGCCGGTCTGGGAGACGAGCCCGGTCGGGCCGTTCAACGCCTGGCCCACGGGCGGCGGCGGCTTCGAGTACTTCTACGGCTTCATCGGCGGCGAGGCGAACCAGTGGTACCCCACGCTCTACGATGGCACCACGCCGGTCGAGCCGAAGAAGACGCCCGAGGAGGGCTACCACCTCATGGAGGACATGACCGACAAGGCCATGGCCTGGGTCTCGCAGCAGAAGGCCCTCGCGCCGGACAAGCCCTTCTTCGTGTACTTCGCGCCGGGCGCCACTCATGCCCCCCACCACGTGCCGAAGGAGTGGGCCGACAAGTACAAGGGGAAGTTCGACCAGGGCTGGGACAAGCTGCGCGAGGAGACCTTCGCCCGTCAGAAGAAGCTCGGCGTCATCCCGGCGGACTGCCAGCTCACGGCGCGCCACAACGAGATCCCGGCGTGGGAAGAGATGCCGGAGGCTATGAAACCCATCCTGCGCCGCCAGATGGAGGTCTATGCGGGCTTCATGGAGTACACCGACCACCACGTCGGCCGCCTGCTCGATGGCCTGAAGAAGCTGAATATCCTCGAGGACACGCTCGTCTACTACATCATCGGTGACAACGGCGCCTCTGCCGAGGGAACGCTCAACGGCGCGTACAACGAGATGGCCAATTTCAACGGCCTGGCGGCCATCGAGACGCCGGAGTTCCTCATGGCGCGCTACGACAAGCTCGGCGGGCCGGAGTCCTACAACCACTATGCCGTGGGCTGGGCGCACGCCCTCGACACGCCTTACCAGTGGACCAAGCAGGTCGCTTCCCACTGGGGCGGAACGCGCAACGGCACCGTTGTCCACTGGCCCAAGGGGATCAAAACCAAGGGCGAGGTCCGCTCGCAGTTCCACCACGTCATTGACGTGGCGCCGACGGTCCTTGAGGCGGCCGGCCTCCCGCAGCCTGAGTTCGTGAACGGCATCCAGCAGGACCCCATCGAAGGCGTCAGCATGCGCTACTCCTTCGACGACCCCAAGGCCGCCGAGCGGCATGAGACGCAATACTTCGAGATCTTTGGCAACCGCGGCATTTACCACAAGGGCTGGACAGCGGTGACAAAGCACCGGACCCCCTGGCTGCTCATCGGAGTGAAGATGGTGGCATTCGATGACGATGTCTGGGAGCTCTACTCCGATAAGGACTGGAGCCAGGCAAACAACCTCGCCAAGCAGATGCCGGAAAAGCTCCACGAACTGCAGCGCCAGTTCCTGATTGAGGCGACTCGCTACAAGGTGCTCCCGCTGGACGACCGGGTGGGTGAGCGAATGAATTCCGATACCGCCGGCCGTCCGACGCTGATCCGGGGCAAGACCCAGCTCCTTTTCGGCGGCATGGGACGTTTGGGCGAAAACTCCGTCCTGAACCTTAAGAACAAATCTCACTCCGTCACCGCCGAAATCGAGGTGCCGGCGTCCGGCGCTCAGGGCGTGATTGTCGCCCAGGGTGCGAACATCGGCGGCTGGAGCCTCTACGCGAAGAACGGCAAGCTCAAGTATTGCTACAACGTGGCCGGAGTGAACCACTACTTCGTCGAGTCCGCCAACACGCTCCCCGTGGGCCAGCACCAGGTTCGCATGGAGTTTGCCTACGCGGGCGGCGGCCTCGGCAAGGGAGGCAAGGTGACCTTGTTCGTGGACGGAAAGCCGGTCGGCGAAGGCACCATCCCCATGACGCAGGCGATGGTCTTCTCCGCCGATGACGGCTGCGACGTCGGTGAGGATTCGGGGGCCCCGGTGTCCCCGGACTACGGCCCGGTCGGCAACGCCTTCAACGGCAACGTCAAGGGGATTCTGCTCTCGATTGCGGATGACCCGAACAATTCAGATCATCTGGTTTCGCCGGAGGACGCAATCAGT
>Ga0315276_10007504_pt1 | contig 10108 bp, 7 predicted proteins | sample YL17G05_0_MG_FD_204542 | JGI IMG/M metagenome (GOLD analysis project Ga0315276, IMG submission 204542) | Sediment microbial communities from Yellowstone Lake, YNP, Wyoming, USA - YL17G05_0 | ecosystem: Environmental > Aquatic > Freshwater > Lake > Sediment | place: USA: Wyoming | collected... | reverse complement strand
GGATCTGCCGGTACTGAGGATCAGCACCAAGAACGGCGCCCCGATCGACTCCAAGGAAATCTACGTCGACGCGACTTTCTCGTTGACGAACCCGGCCGCCTCGGATCAGCCCGCGACGCTCAACGGAAAGATTCGCGGACGGGGGCACTCGACCTGGGGACAACCCAAGAATCCGTACAAGGTCCAGTTCAGCAATGACGCGAGTTACGCCGCGATCCCCGACTTTCTCGGGATGAAGAAGAATCGCAACTGGGCGCTGCTCGCCGACTATTTCGACCGGTCGTTGATGCGAAACAAACTTGCGCTTTCGCTCGGCAGCAGCAGCGTGTTCTCGGACGGGTTGAAGTGGACGCCTTCGGGGCAGCATGTCGAGGTGTATCTGAACAACGACTACGTCGGCGTCTACCTTCTGTCCGAGGATATCCGCATCGATCCGGCCCGCCTCAACATCAAGAAAATGAGCACGGCGCCTGCCGTGAACGATCTCGATGGAGGCTACATTGTCCAGGTCGATGTGCGACTCGATTGCTACAACCAGGGGAATATCAACCTGCAGCACCGTACCCCCCGGGGTGCACCGATTTGCGTGGAAAAGCCGGACGAAGCGGACATCACCGCGAACCAGCTTGGATTCATCAAGAATCTCCTCGACGGAGTCGAAGAGGAGTTGTACGGTCGAAACAGCTCCGCAACAATCAATCCGGCGAGCTTCGCGGACTGGTATCTGCTCAGCGAGTTGTTCAGGAACAACGACGCCATCTTCCTGACCAGCGACTACATGTGGAAGGACACCGATGCCGCGTCCAACCCGCTGGACCGCCTTCTCAACATGGGACCCCTCTGGGATTTCGACCGTTCCGCCGGGAACGTGACCGACAACGACAACTGGAAAACGGAGGGCTGCTGGGTCAGCAAGGCGCTGCCGTACTTCCAGCCCAACTGGATCGCCAGGCTTTTCGACAATTCGGACTTTCTCAACTTGACGATTTCGCGCTGGAAGCAGAAGCGGCCGGCGCTCGAGAAATTCATCAATTCGAGCATCGACACCTATTCGCACAGGCTGGAAGCCGCGCAACAGCGCAATTTCGCCACCTGGCAGATATTCGGAGTGCCACTGACGAACTACTACGTGTTTTCCACCTATGCCGAAGAGGTCGCGTTCCTGAAACGGTTCCTCAACGAAAGAATGGTGTGGCTCGACAAGGCTTACGCGAGCCCTGAAAGCTTCAATGCGCTGTGCAGATAGGTCCCCTTGATGGAACGCAGCGCTGTCGACCGCGCGAGCCGCGGCGGCACCTGCAGAGTCGGCGTCGCCGCGCCATCCGGGTCACTCCGTCGGCAGCGGCGCCCGTGCCTATGGGGGTCGGTGCAGCGTAGCGGGAAGATCAAATCATAGGTATTGGAGGGCTTTCGCAAATGCGTTTCGCGCGTCTGGCCGCTTCGGCGGCAACCGTGTGGCTCGCCCTGCTTCTCGCCGGTTGCGGTGGCGGCGGTGGAGGTGGTGGCGGGGGAACCTCGCCGGAGGCGACGTTCACGATTGTCGCTGCTGGAGATATCGCTGACTGCGGCGACGGGGCCGCTGCGTCGAGCATGGCCGCCAAGACTGCCGCTCTCGTCAACCCCCAGGACGCACTCGTGCTCACGCTGGGCGACACCACCTACCCGGTCGGCGCACCCACGGAGTTTGCAAACTGCTTCCATCCCACGTGGGGCGCGTTCAAGGACCGGATCCGGCCAACGGTGGGCAACCATGAGTACTACACCCCTGGCGCCGAAGGCTACTTCAGCTATTTCGGTGCGCAGGCGGGGCCGGACCGCCGCGGCTACTACAGCTTCGACTTCGGTGGCTGGCACTTCATCTCCCTCAACAGCAATATCGATGCCTCGCCCCAGTCGGCGCAGTACCTCTGGCTCACCGCAGATCTCGCGAGCTCGCGCAGCACCCCGTGCACGATCGCCTATTGGCACTACCCGGTGTTCAGCTCGGGGCAGCACGGCAGCGTCCCGCAGATGGCGCAGGTATTCGCTGCGCTGCAGGCAGCCGGCGTGGACATCGTGCTGTCGGGGCACGACCACATCTACGAACGGTTTGCGCCGCAGAATGCCGATGGTGCCGCGAATTCCGCGCGCGGAACCCGCGCCTTCATCGCCGGCACCGGCGGCGCCGAGCTCTACCTGCTGGGGACGCCCCTCCCCAACAGCGAGGTACGCGACAACACGACGCACGGCGTCCTGCGACTCACGCTCGGTCAGGACACCTACAGTTGGCAGTTCGTTCCGGTCGGCGGCGGCGCCGCGCGCGATGCCGGCAAGGGCACGTGCAACCGCTAACGACTCACTCCACGGTCACCGATTTCGCAAGATTCCTCGGCTTGTCCACATCGGTGCCACGAATCACGGCGGCGTGATAGGCGAGGAGCTGCAGCGGAATCGTGTGCACGATCGGGGACAGGTAGCCGGCATGCTCCGGCAGCCGGATCACGTGGATGCCTTCGCTCGATTGCAGGTGGCTGTCGAGATCGGCGACGACGTAGAGCTCGCCGCCGCGGGCGCGGACTTCCTGCAGGTTCGACTTGAGTTTCTCGAGCAGGGCGTCGTTCGGTGCGATGGCGACGACCGGCATTGCCGCGTCGACCAGCGCCAGCGGGCCGTGCTTGAGCTCGCCGGCCGGGTACGCCTCGGCGTGGATGTACGAGATTTCCTTCAGCTTCAAGGCGCCCTCGAGCGCGATCGGGTAATGCAGGCCGCGGCCGAGGAACAGCGCATGCTGCTTGCGCGCAAAGCGCTCGGCCCAGGCGATCAGCTGCGGCTCGAGCGCCAGCGCCGCCTGCAGCGCTGCGGGCAGGTGCCGCAGCCCGCGCAGCCAGTACGCCTCTTCCTCGATCGACAGCCGGCCGCGCAATTTGGCAAGCGTAAGCGCCAGCAGAAAGTGTGCGACCAGCTGCGTCGTGAACGCCTTCGTCGACGCCACGCCGATCTCGGCGCCCGCGCGAGTCAGGTAGGTGAAGGCGGTCTGCCGCACCATCGAGCTCGTGCCGACGTTGCAGATCGTCAGCGTATGCTCGTGGCCGAGCGCCTTGGCGTGCTTGAGCGCGGCCAGGGTGTCCGCCGTCTCGCCCGACTGCGAGACCACGACGACCAGCGCGTTCGGGTTCGGCACGCTGTCGCGGTAGCGGTATTCGCTGGCGATCTCGACCTGGCAGGGGATTCGCGCCACCGATTCGATCCACTGCTTGGCGACAAGGCTCGAGTAGTAGCTGGTGCCGCAGGCAAGCACGAGCACGCTGTCCACGCGCGCCAGGGTGTCCTCCGCATTCGCGCCGAACAGGCGGGCCCCGATGCCGCCCACGCCTTCGAGCGTGTCCGCGACGGCGCGCGGCTGCTCGAAGATCTCCTTTTGCATGAAGTGCCGGTACGGCCCGAGTTCGACCGCAGCGCCCGACGCTTCGATGGTGACCACCCGGCGCTCCGCGCGCGCGCCATTGGCATCGAAAATCGCGCATGACTCGCGCCGGATGTCGGCAACGTCGCCCTCCTCGAGGTAGGCGACGCGGCGGGTGACCGACAACAGCGCCGCGGCGTCCGACGCAAGGAAATGGTCATCCTTGCCGATCCCGACCACCAGGGGGCTTCCCTGCCGCGCACCGATGATGCGCCCCGGTTCGCGCGTCGAGATCACGGCGATCGCATACGCGCCGTGGAACTCGGCGACGGCCATCCGCACCGCGTTCAGCAGGTCGCCTTCGGCCGCGCCGTGCCAATGCGCGTGCACCAGGTGCGCAATGACCTCGGTGTCGGTCTGGGTCGCGAAGGTATAACCCTGCGCGATGAGTTGCGTGCGCAGGGCTTCGAAATTTTCGATGATGCCGTTGTGGACGACGGCGATTTCGCCGCCCGACACATGCGGGTGTGCGTTGACCGGCGTCGGCGCGCCGTGCGTCGCCCAGCGCGTGTGCGAAATCCCGGTGCCGCCGGTGAGGCCGGTTGCCGCCGCCTGCGCCGCGAGGTCGGCAACCCGGGCGGTGCTGACGAGCCGCGCCAGCTTCGCGTGGCCGGGAACGCCCTCGACGATGGCGATTCCGGTCGAGTCGTAACCCCGGTACTCGAGACGACGGACCCCGTCGATCAGGACCGGAACAACGTTGCTGCCGGATACCGCGCCAACGATCCCGCACATGGTTCGATCAATCCTCAGCGGTCTTCTTCACGGGCCGCGTCCAGCCGGAGACGACGACCTCTCTTGCGCGCGCCACGGTGAGCGCGTTCGGCGGCGCGTCCCGCGCAATCGTGCTGCCCGCACCGATCGTTGCGCCCTTGCCCACCCTGACCGGCGCCACCAGCACACAGTTCGACCCGATGCTGGCGCCGTCCTCGATCACGGTCCGGTGCTTGTTCGCGCCGTCATAATTGGCGGTGATCGAACCGGCTCCGTAGTTGACGCCGCTGCCCACCGACGTGTCGCCGATGTAGGCCAAGTGGTTGGCTTTGGATCCGCGCCCCAGTGTGCTCGCCTTCACCTCGACGAAATTGCCGACATGCACATCATCGGCGAGCGCGGCGTCCGGCCGCAACCGGGCAAACGGTCCGATCCGGCAGTTCGCGCCAACGGTTGCCGTGTCGAGATGCGAAAACGGGGCGATCATGGTGCCGGGGCCCACGGTGACGTCCTTCAGCACGCAATGGGCGGCTACGCTGACATTGTCGCCCAATCGGACGTCGCCCTCGAAGATGCAGCCGATGTCGATCCGCACGTCGCGGCCGCAGGCCAGCGTTCCGCGCAGGTCAAAGCGCTCGGGATCGGCGATCCACGTACCGGCAGCGAGCAGCGCGGCGGCCTGCCGGCGCTGGACGGTGCGTTCGATCGCGACCAGCTGCGCACGGTCGTTGACGCCGAGCACATCGGATTCATTGGCGGCGACATGGGCCTCGACGGGCACGCCCGCGGCGACCGCCATCGCCACGACGTCGGTCAGGTAGAACTCCCCCTGCGCGTTATCGTTCCTGAGCGCGGCGACCCATTGCCGCAGAAGCGCGGTTGGCGCGGCCAGCACCCCGGTGTAAATCTCCGCGATCGCGCGCTCGGCCGGGGTCGCGTCCTGTTGCTCGACGACGGCGCGGACCGCCCCGGCGCCGTCGCGAACGATGCGGCCAAGCCCCGAAGGATCGGACACACGTGCGGTCAGCAGCACAAGGCGACCGTCGGCGGCGACGTCCGCGAGGGCGGCGAAGACGGCCGCCGGGATCAGCGGGCAATCACCGTTGGCGACCACGGTCACGCCATCCGCCGGAAGCGTCGCCAGGGCGGCGCGAACCGCATCGCCCGTGCCGCGCGGCGGGTCCTGCGTGACGAACGTCAGGTCCGGCGCGGCGAGCGCCTCGCGGACCGCCGCGCCCCCATGACCCACGACTACGCACAGCGCCCGCGGCGAAAGCGCCCGCGCGGTCGTCAGCACGTGGGCGGCGAGCGGCCGCCCTGCGAGCGGGTGCAGCGCCTTCGGCAGCGCCGAGTGCATGCGCTTGCCCTGGCCCGCGGCCATCACGACGATCTGCAGCGAAGAGGCGGTCATGACCAAATCGAAGGGGCGCGGGAGCGGTCGCGCCGCCCGCGTGCGTAAAGAGTGTAATGATACGACAACCGGCCGTCCGCTCCGTCCGTTGCGCGCCGGGCGCCGATGCGCCAGGACGCCCGAAATGCTAGAGTTCGCGACACAAACCAGGCTGGCGGCGTCCCGCGCCCTCGCCACCCGACGCAACAATCACAGGAGGAACCATGCCCATCGCCCGTTGGCTCGCCACATTCGTCTTCGCACTTGCCGGCACGGCGCTCGCGTTTCCGGCGCAGGCCGCCGACGCGTGCAAGAACCGTGGCGAGCTCGACGTGATGTATTGCGACGCCAACAGCGATCTCGTCGCCGACGCCCCGACCGACCCGAAGAAGTGGAAGAATCCGTCGACGATCGTCTTCACCTACACGCCGGTCGAGGATCCCGCCGTTTACGAGAACATCTTCAAGCCGTTCACGACGCACCTCGCCAAGTGCATCGACAAGAAGGTCGTGTTCTACCAGGTGCAGTCCAACGCCGCGGAAATCGAGGCGATGCGCTCCGGCCGGCTGCATGTCGGCGGCTTCTCCACGGGACCGACGGCCTTCGCGGTAAACCTGGCCGGCGCCGTGCCGTTCGCGGTGAAGGGAACCGCCAGGGAGTTTCAGGGCTACAACCTGATCGTGGTCGTGAAGGCCACTTCGCCGTATCAGAAGCTCGCCGACCTCAAGGGCAAGAAGGTCGCGCACACGTCGCCCTCGTCGAATTCCGGCCATCTCGCGCCGCTGTCGCTGTTCCCTGCCCAGGGGCTCACGCCGGACAAGGACTACAAGATCATCTTTTCGGGCAAGCATGACCAGTCGGTGATGGGCGTGAACTCCGGCGACTACGATGCGGCGGCCGTCGCTTCCGATGTCTTTCACCGGATGGCCGAGCGCGGACAGGTCAAGGAGAGCGATTTCCGCGTGATCTACCGCAGCCAGAAGTTCCCGACATCGTCGTTTGCGTATGCGCACGACCTCGACCCCAAGTTCGTCGACAAGATGCTGAGCTGCTTCTACGACTACCGCTTCCCGCCGGAGATGCAGAAGGCGTTCGACGGCGCCGACCGCTTCTTCCCGATCAACTACCAGACGACATGGGAGGTCGTGCGCGCGGTGGCGAAGGGCTCCGGGCAGGGTTTCGACAAGGCATCCTACGACAAGGAAACCGCGCGCGAGGCCGCCGAAGCCGCGAAGAAGAAGTGATGCATTGATCCGCGAGCGGCCCGCGAACGCGGGTCGCGATTGGCGGCGGACGCGTCGCCGCGACGCCCCCATGCTCACCCTGAAACACCTGTCCAAGTCCTATGTCGCCGGCACGCCGGTGCTGACGGACGTCAACCTCGAGATCGACGCGCGCGGCATCACCGCGATCATCGGCGCCTCCGGCACCGGCAAGTCCACGCTGATCCGCTGCATCAACCGGCTGGTCGACCCGACCGAAGGCGAGATCCTGTTCGAAGGCGGCGATCTCGCCAGGCTCTCGGGCAAGGCGCTGCGCCACGCGCGCCGCCACATCGGCATGGTGTTCCAGGAGTACAACCTGGTCGAGCGGCTGACCGTGATGGAGAACCTGCTGTCGGGGCGGCTGGGTTACGTGGCGGCATGGCGCGCGTGGCGGCGCAAGTTCCCGCCCGACGACATCCGCCGCGCCTACGAACTGCTCGACACCGTCGGCCTGGCAGGGTTCGCGCACCAGCGCGCCGACGCCCTGTCCGGCGGGCAGCGGCAGCGGGTGGGCATCGCCCGCGCGGTGATGCAGGAGCCGAAACTGCTGCTCGCCGACGAGCCGACATCGTCGCTCGACCCCAAGACTTCGGTGGAAATCATGGAACTGCTCGCCGATGTGGCGCGCTCGCGCGGGATTCCGGTGCTGATCAACATGCACGACGTCGAGCTCGCGAAGCGCTTTGCCGACCGCATCATCGGCATGGAAGCCGGTCGCATCGTGTTCGACGGCCCGGCCGAAAGGCTGACCGACGAGATGCTGACGACGATCTACGGCGGCAAAGGCTGGCTGCATTGAACCGGCGCACTCACCGCACCGCGACTCGATGAACCCGCCCGCCACCGCGTCACTGCCCGCCGACCCTTTCCGCCGCGGCCCGTGGTCGCGCGTCGCGGCGATCGCGCTCGTCCTGTACGTGATCTACGCCTGCGCGCAGCTCGAGGTGTCGTGGGCGCGGGTGCAGACGGGGCTCGTCAATGCGGCGCATTTCCTCGACCGGCTGATCCCGCCGAACTTTTCGCGCTGGGAACTGCTCGCCAAGGGGCTCAAGGAAAGCCTCGAGATCGCGGTGCTCGCGAGCGCCCTGGGGATCGTGCTCGCCCTCCCGATCGGTCTCACCGCCGCGCGCAACCTGATGCCGGCCTGGGCGTCGTGGCCGGCGCGCATGATCATCGTCGCCGCCCGCTCGTTTCACCCCGTCATCGTCGCGATCCTGTTCGTGAAGGCGGTTGGCTTCGGCGCTCTGGCGGGGATTCTCGCGCTGACGCTGGCGAGCATCGGCTTCATCGGCAAGCTGTTCACCGAAGCCATCGAGGAGATCTCGCTGAAGCAGGTGGAGGCCATTCGCGCGACCGGCGCGTCGTTCGCATCGGTGCTGGCGTACGGCGTCTTGCCGCAGGTGTTCTCGCGTTTCATCGGGTTTGCGACCTACCAGCTCGATTCGAACCTGCGCAATTCGACGATGGTCGGCATCGTCGGCGCCGGTGGCGTCGGCGGCACGCTGTTCGCGGCGTTCCAGCGCTTCGATTACGATTTCGTCTGCGCGATCCTGATCTCGATCATCACGCTGATCATGATCGGCGAAGTGCTGGCGACCGGCGTGCGAGCGATTTTCATCGGTAATGCGACCTTGCGCGATCTCTTCCGCCGGGGCGGGGCGCTCCCGCACGAGCGGTACCTGGAGGACGATTGATGGCGGGTGCCGCGCCCCCTGCGCCCGTCTCAGCCGGGCCCGCGTCGACGCCGCCCCCGCGCGCGCCGGTCGCGGAGCGTCCCTGGCACCGCTTTTCGCCGGCGCAGCGGCTGGCGCGCTTTGCGGTCTACCTCGTCATCGTCGCCGCGATCGTGCTGTCGATCCGAGCGGTCGAGGTCATCCCCGAATTCCTGTACGACGCGCCGGAGCAGATGGTCGACCTGCTGACGCGGATGTGGCCGGCCGATTGGGGCCATTACCGGGAAGCCGTCCACGACGCGCTGATCGAGACGATCCACATCGCCACGCTGGGTACGCTGCTGGCGCTGATCCTCGCCATGCCGGTGGGCATTCTGGCGGCGCACAACCTCGTCCCGTCGACGCCGGTCAACTTCGCCGCGAAGCTGATCCTGGTCTCGTCCCGTTCGGTCAATTCGCTGGTGTGGGCGTTGCTCTTTGTCGGGATCTTCGGCCCCGGAGCGCTCGCCGGTACGCTCGCCATCGCGTTCCGCTCGATCGGATTCGTCGGCAAGCTCTTCGGCGAAGCGCTCGAAGAAGCGCAACAAGGCCCGATCGAGGCGCTCGCCGCCGCGGGCGCGCCGTGGATGTCGCGGATGACCTTCGGTTACTGGCCGCAGGTGAAGCCGGCCTTCTGGTCGATCGCGCTGTTCCGCTGGGACATCAACGTCCGCGAATCGGCGGTGCTGGGGCTGGTCGGCGCCGGCGGGATCGGCATGGTGCTCGATTCGGCCTTGAACCTGTTCCAGTGGAACCGCGTCGCGGTGGTCCTGACCGCGATTTTCGCCGTCGTCATCGCGGCCGAGATCATCGTGACGCAAGTGCGCAAGCGCGTGATCTGACCGGCCCCGGATTCACGCCAATGTCGATCATCGCGGTATTCAACCAGAAGGGCGGCGTCGGCAAGACGACGACGGCGCTCAACCTGCTGGCGGCGATCGCGCAGCGGGGACAGCGGCCGCTGGGCATCGACCTCGACCCGCAGGCCCACCTGTCGCATGTCTTCGCCGCGCACCCGAAACTCGCCGACGATTCGGTCTACAGCTTTTTCGTCCGCCAGCGCCCGCTCGAAGACATCGCGCGGATCACCCGGAGCGGGGTGGTGCTCTGCCCGGCGCACCTCGAGCTCGCCAAGCTCGACTCGCTGCTCGGCAAGAGCGTCAACATCGTGACCCGGTTGCGCCAGGCGCTGCACGCGCCCGGGGCCGCCCCGGGGCCGGTCGTCATCGACACCTGCCCGCTCTTCAACGTGCTGTCGCTCAACGCCGTGTTTGCCTGCGACCTGCTGCTCGTGCCGGTGTCCTGCGATTTTCTCGCGCTGCGCGGCGCGCGCGAGGTCGAGCGGGCGCTCAATGCGCTGGAGCCCGTATTCAAGCAGCGGCTGCCGCGGCGCTACCTGCTCACGCGGTACGACGCGCGACGGCGGATGAGCGCGGAGGTGGTCGAACAGATGGCGGCGGCGCTGCGCCCGGAGGACATCTGCACGACACGGATCCGGGAAAGCGTGATGCTTGCGGAAAGTCCGGCCGTCGAACTGGACATTTTCCGCCACGCGCCCGGTAGCCACGGCGCACACGACTACCAG
>Ga0315276_10007503_pt1 | contig 10109 bp, 6 predicted proteins | sample YL17G05_0_MG_FD_204542 | JGI IMG/M metagenome (GOLD analysis project Ga0315276, IMG submission 204542) | Sediment microbial communities from Yellowstone Lake, YNP, Wyoming, USA - YL17G05_0 | ecosystem: Environmental > Aquatic > Freshwater > Lake > Sediment | place: USA: Wyoming | collected... | reverse complement strand
ACCTGATGCGGCAGAAAATGAGAACCGGTCTAAGGGCCATGCCGGGCTTGAGTCATATCATTGATGCCTTCTATGGGAGGCTGAAATTGGCGATTTCTACTGGAGCCCAAAAAGAATTTTTGGACATCGCCGTGGATCAACTGGGGATCCGGGACAAGTTCGACGTTCTACAGGCATCGGACGAGATCATCAGAGGCAAACCCGATCCGGAAATTTTTCTAAAAACGTGCGATGGGCTTGGTTTGGAGCCTAAGGAATGCATTGTTCTTGAGGATTCCGAAAATGGCGTTCGGGCCGCCCGACGAGCGGGATGTCTTGTCATCGCTGTTCCTTCCGAATACACGCAAAGGCAAGATTTCCGTTCTGCCTGTTTTATCGCGTCTGACCTTTTTGAGGCCGCAAATCATATCGAAGCACTCATCTGCTCCGGGTCATAATAGCAACTAATACGAACGCAATAAGCAAATTACTTGTGTACGAACGGCCCTGAATGCCGTCCTCAAGCCCCCGTAGCGGAGGGGGGACCCGTCGGCTCTGACGACGGGGGGAACCGACGGGACTGGTTCCCCGGGGCCGGGGGAGAGAGGGCGGCTTCAGGGCCCTTAGGTCAGAGGTCAAACTGTTTTATGTTTTCGTACTAGGCACACGGTTCAATCGAACTGGATTTGCACCTTCATCAAATCGAGCCGCGTCATCTTCAGCTCGAGGAGTTCGGGAAATCTCTCAATCGGATAGCGCAATGAGACGAGCTTGTCCGTTCTGATTTTTTTGTCGGAGAGCATATTGATGGATTGGCTGAAGTTTTTGCGAATGGCAAAGGAGCCGATGATTTTCCAGTCGTAAAGAAAAATCTCGTAGGGATTAATCCTGATATTGGACTCTTTTGGACAGACGCCGAAGACAAGATAGGTCCCGGCTTTTTTGAGATACCTAAAAGATCTCTCAACGATCTCCGGGATCCCGGTCGCGTCGATGACATAATCAAAGCCCCGCGGGGCGATTTCCTTGAGTCTCTTGGATTCGGACCCGTCGGCCGGGAGGGCTATGTCTGCTCCTAGTTCCTTGGCGGTTTTCAGTTTCTCCCCGTCCACATCCAGAATAATAACCTTGGCTCCGCCGCAGGCCCTGACGCTCTGCAGGAGCAGTTGTCCGATCGGCCCGGCGCCGACAATCAGCACTTCGCTTCCAAACTTGATCTCGGCCATGTCCATGCCGTGGGCGATACAGGCCACGGGTTCGACAAGGGCGCCATCCTCAAAGCTCATGCTTCGATCGAGATGAAAAACGTTCTTGTAAGGCACCGCCACGTACTCGGCAAAGGCGCCGTTGGCATTTGAACCCGAAACGCCGATGACCCGCAGGTTTTCGCAGTGATTCTGAAGGTTCCTCTTGCAGAAATAACAGGATTCACAAAAGATATTTGGGTCGGCCGTGACTCGGTCACCCTCCCCGAAATATCTTGTTTGTTCTCCTACCTGTTCCACAACGCCGGAGAATTCGTGGCCGGGAATGACGGGGAAATCCGTGAAATATTCTCCCTTAAAGATATGGATATCGGTCCCGCATAGGCCTACGGCTCTGACTTTGATTAAAACCTCATCATCTTTGATCTTGGGAATTGGAACATCCCTGAGTTGGACTTTTTCTTTTCCGATAAAAACGGCTGCTTTCATTTTTTCTCCTTTCAATGCCATATGGAGCCCCTCATAACCGCTCCTCTGTTTGAGGGTTAAATAAAACGAGCTTGTGCGGATTAATCGATACAGTCAGTCTCTGGCCGTTGCGAAGCGAAAGCCGAGGCTTGGAAAGGATCACCAGGACGTTTCGTCCGCAGCGCACCTCCAGAATACCTTCTTCTCCGAGAGATTCATAGACCTCGACGACGACTTCGACAGAATGCTCGGACGAACTCAAGACCGGGGAAATGTCTTCGGGGCGAACGCCAAGGATCACGGATTCTCCGTCGGTCGCTTCTTGAGGCAGGGAGAGCGAGTGTGCCCGGACGGGCAAGCTCAGGCTCTTATCCTCGGACTGAAACCTAAATCCATTCCCTTCGTGAAATAGACTCCCCGCGATGAAATTCATGGGCGGCTCTCCGATAAAATCCGCGACAAAGAAGTTTCTGGGCCGGGAGTAAATATTTTCCGGCGTGTCCAGCTGCTGGAGCCGGCCGTCGTTCATGACCGCGATTCTGTCGGCCAGGGCCAGCGCTTCCTGCTGGTCGTGAGTGACATAGATGATCGTTCTTCTTGTTTTCTGATGGAGAGTTTTGAGCCGCATCCGAACCTGGAAACGCTGGTCCGAGTCGAGATGAGAGAGGGGCTCGTCCATCAGGTAAACGGCCGCATCGCGGATGAGACAGCGGGCGAGCGAGACCATCTGCTGTTGGCCTCCGCCGAGCCGGCCTGGATTTCGATCCAAAACCTCCTCAAGCCCGAGCAGGGAGGCGACTTCTTTGAGGCGGGATTCAATCACCTTCCGGCTGAGTTTCTTGGCCTTGAGCGGGAAGGCGATGTTTTCCCGCGTCGTCAAGGGCGGGTAGAGGGCATAGTTTTCAAAAGCCAGAGCCACGTTTCTCTCTCCCGCGGCGAGGTCGTTGACTTTCTTGCCATCGACGAAAATGCTTCCAGCGGTGATAGGTTCGAGTCCGGCGATCATCCGCATCGTGGTGGTCTTGCCGCATCCAGAGGGTCCCAGAAAAACCATGAATTCTCCATCGCGGCAGCAGAGGTCAATTCCCTTCACGGCTTCAATTTTCTTTTTTCTGGAGTAATAGTCTTTCCGGACCTGCTCTAGCCTGATCTCGGCCATGTCAGCCTTCTCTAATCCTCTTTCCCGCATGATCAAAATAGAGGACCTTTTCGGTTTCAACAGAGATAAATAGCTTTTCTGGTTTTTCCATAATGCCGCCCGATTCCGTGATCCCGGTGAGTGAAGTCTCACCGATCCGCATATAATAGAGATGTTTGCTTCCTGTATCTTCGGACAGAAAGCTCCAAACTCTGACCGCGGCCGGCGATTGTTCCCTGATAATTTGAATGGAAGTGGGCCTGATCCCGGCAGTGATTTTTTCAAGATTCGACCTTTCCAGGCACTCCCTGAGCCCCGCAGGGATGGGGAAAACGATCGCCCCGTCCGTGGTGCTGAAGAAGAGGCGGTCATTTTGATTGAGGACCAGGCCTTCGACGAGGTTGATCCTGGGCTGGCCGAAAAGAGAAGCGACAAAGACATCTTCCGGGGCCAAATAAATCTCGTCCGGAGTTCCGACCTGACGGAGTCTGCCTTTGTCGAGGACGGCGATTCTGTCGGCCAGCGAAAGGGCCTCCATATAGTCGTGAGTGACAAAGATGACAGAAGTCTGGAGCTTGTTCCTGAGTTTCTTGAGTTCCCGCCGCATCTGATGGCGCAGTTTAGCGTCGAGATGGGAGAGCGGTTCGTCCATTAAAAAGACTCTGGGCTTCCTGACCAGGGCCCGGCCGAGCGAGACTCTCTGTTTCTGGCCTCCACTGAGCTCTGCGGGATACCTTTGAAGAAAGCCTTCGATTTCGAGCGAGCGAGACACGTCTTCAACCCTGCTTCTTATTTCGGCAGAGTCCAGCTTTCTGTATTTCGACTTCAACGGGAACGCCATGTTCTCAAAGACCGTGAAGTGGGGGTAGAGAGCGTAGGTCTCGAAGATCATCGCCACGTCGATCTCGTCTGATGCGCGAGCCCTCACCCTGGTGTCGCCGATTGAGATCTCCCCCTCGGTGACCTCCTCAAGGCCGGCGATCATTTTCAGAGTCGAGGTTTTCCCGGCGCCCGCGGGCCCGAAAATGACAAAAAACTCCGTGGCCTTGACTTCAAGGTTTAGCTGACTTACGGCCGGGATACGGCCGTATTTCTTAGTGACGTTAATAAGCGAAACTGAAGCCACGCTCTATCCCCTGACTGCCCCTAAGCTCAAACCTCGGACAAGGTATTTTTGGATGAAAAAGGCGATGATAATCTCCGGAAGGATGGTCACCATCGAGGCCGCGGCCATTTGACCCCAGAGAACCGATTCATAGGAGATGAAACCGAGCGTCCCGACCGTCACCGGGAAGGTTTCCTTGGCCCCCAAAACGAGTCCGAAAATAAAATTGTTCCAGGCGAAAATAAAGGAGAGAATAGCGGTTGAGGCCAACCCCGGCTTGACCAGCGGCAGGCTGATCTTGCGGAATATAGAGAACCAGGAGTAACCATCAAGCCTGGCCGCCTGCTCGATCGAATCGGGGATATCTTCAAAATAGCCGCGCATGATCCAAACGATGAGCGGGAGTGTGATCAACTGATAGACGAGGATCATTCCGATGTAAGTGTTATAGAGACCGAGACTCCTGTAGATGACAAAGATCGGGATGATGACCGCGATCTCCGGCGCAAACCTGAAACTCAGAAAGGTAAAAGCGATGTCCTCCTTGAACTTGAACTTGAACCTGGCGAGAGCATAGGCGGCCGGGACCCCCACCAGAAGGGAAACAATCACAGCTCCGCTCGTAATGATCAGGCTGTTTTTGAAATAGAGAATGAAGTCGGGCCGGCTCGTTTCCGTCCCCGCGGCCTTGAGCCCAAAGAGAATGGCTTCGTAGTTTTCGAGCGTCGGCCTGAAGAAAAACTTGGGTATGCTGGCGATGATCTCTTTGTCTGTTTTGAGGGACATAAGAAAAATCCAGAAGATCGGGAAGAGGGCGAAAATAAGAAAGAGCACAATCCCAGAATAAATTAGGACCTTTTTCCTTGTGTCTTTTGCATTTTGGCGCGGCCGATTCTTCATCTATCTCCCCAGCGCCTGTCTTGAGGATCTTGCCCAGAAGCCGACTAGAACTCGGCTCATAACGAAAATCACCAGCCATAGAACCATCATCATCGAAAGTGCTGAACCCATGCTGTAATGACGGAAGGATTCGAAATAGGCTTTGACCTGGAGAAGCATGGTCGAGCTTCCGGGCCCGCCTTTGGTCGTGGCGTAGATGATATCGAACGTTTTGAGCGAATCGATAGTTCGGAACAGGGCCGTGATAAAAATAAACGGCTTGAGCAGGGGAAGAGTCAGTGTCCGGAATATGAACCAGGGAGAACCTCCGTCAAGGACGGCGGCTTCGTAGGGTTCTTGAGGGAGGGAGCGCAAGCCGGCCAGCAGGATGACGGTGACAAAAGGCGTGTAAATCCAAGTATCGATGATGAGCAGGGAAGGGAGAGCGGCGGTGTTTGTGCCCAGCCAACTGAACTGAACGAGTCCGGTGAGGTAATTCAATACGCCGTTGGGAGCCATGATGACCTTCCACATCAAAGCCGCCACGACGGGAGGCATCATTAAGGGGAGGATGATGAGCGAACGGGCTACTTGAATCCCCTTGACATCGTTGTTTAGAAGCAGGGCTCCGGCAAGGCCGAGCCCGATCTGGAGGACGAGCGAGGCCGCTGTGTAACCGGCAGTGAGTCCCAGTGATCTCCAGAATGATGCGCTGCTGAAAATGACCAGATAGTTCTTAAACCCAATGAACTCTATCGCAGCGCTTCCCAACCGGTAGTCGGTCAGGCTGTAGTAAAGGGAAAGGATGAATGGATACAGGATCCCTATGGTCAAGAAAAGAGCGGGGAGGACAAAAAAATAGGGGACGGCTCGCCGGGAAAAGCTATTTTTTATAGGCATTGGCAACGATCTTCTCGATTTCGGCCGCGGCTTCATCGAGGGCCCTTTGGGCGTCCTTGCCGCTCCAGATTTCCTGAAGCGCTTTAGCCCACCTATCGCCTACGGCGATAAACGCCTTTTGCGGCGTCCATTGGACGGCCGCATAGGCGTTCAGGTTTTTATCAACCACCTCGCGGTATCCCACCCAGTTGTCGGTGATATTCCTGACTTCCGGGTCCTCCCAGACCGACTTACGGGTAGGATTCATATTCCCGCGGATCGCTGTTGCCAGAAGTTGATCCCGGCTAGTCGCCCAGAGCAGGAAAAGCCAGGAGGCCACTTTTCTGGGGCTGGATGAATTGATTGCCAAGCACCAAGACCAGAGATTGGAACTTATGTTATTTTCCGGGCCGGCAGGGGGGAGGGCATAAGCGACCCGACCGACGACATTCGATTTAGCCGGATTTTCGTAGCTGGCGGCAAAGAAATCGCAATCCGGGTACATGCCGAATTCGCCCGAGGAGAACTTCTGCTTCCCATCATACCAGGTGATGTTGGGCCAATCCGACGGACCGAAATCTTTGATCGTTTTGATCCAGAGCCGGGTAAACTCCACGGCTCTGGGAGAATTGATCCGGCATTTCATGTCTTCGTCGAAGTCGACACAGCCGTAAGAAGAGAAGCCGGTGATGAAACCCGTGTTGATCGTAGGCCAGGTTCCGAGTCCCCGGGCAATAATGCCACGTTTCTGTTCAGCTCGATTCAACTCCCGGGCAAAAGCATAAAAGTCCCGGTAGTTTTGCGGCGCGCTCACGTTCGCCTTCCGGGCCCAGTCTTTTCTGTAAGCAATGATGTAGGTTTCAACCTGGATCGGAACCGCCCAGAGGTTTCCTCTCCCCAGGTTGCTTTTGCCGGGTATTTTGTTCCAACGATTGGCCGCAAGAAGAGAGGGATAGAAATCTTCAATCCCGTAATCTTCGGGCAAATAAGCCTTGTCGCCAAGAAAAGTGTCCAGCGGCTCGACCCATCCCGAGTCGATATACCCCCAATTGAGCTGCGGCCCGGTCATGAAAATATCCAGGTTGCGGCTTCTCGTGGAAAGATTGATGACCAGCTTTTCAAAGTATTCTTCCTCGGCCAGGATATTGTAATCAACCTTGATCCCCGTTAAACGCTCGAATTCGGGTATCTCGAGAATCAGCGCTTCGGTATAAGGGTGCTTGTTAAGGCTGATATAAAGGCTCTGACCCTTGCAGGCTTCCCAGTTGAACGCTCCTTGAGGGGTGCGGATCTGGACCGCACTGGGAACGGAATCGGAACCTTTCCCGCAGGAAAAAGTCAGGCTTAAAACAAGACAAATACATACGTGAAAGCTTTTATTCATGAATATCTGGGTTCTCTTAAAAAATATATATTCACCTATTCAACCAGCGGCCATTAGCGAGCTAGCCTCATGTTTTTTTACCCCCAAGGGTTGGGCCATGTCAAGAGATAAATATTTATTAATAAAGGGCTTGACAACTATAATATAAGTATTCTATATATGCCGATGGAACGAAAAAAGTGGTCGTAATAGAAGCCTATTTTTTTAGGACTCCATCAAAGCAGATTCATCGCTACTGTGCTATCAGGAATTGATGGGCATCAGATGGAATATGTGCTACATGGCTGGATCGGCGGCCAAGCCGGTTTTCAGATTGCCGCCAGCCAATTCTCTAAAAAGAAGGATGTTTTTTCAGAAACAAAAACCGGTCTGAGGCGTGGTCATCCTTAGAAAAAAAGAAGGAGGAATGAGAATGAACAAGAAGGCCCTATCGATTCTTTTAATGTACATCCTGCTTCTGCTCACAGGTCCGCTCTTTGCGCAGGAGACTGGCGAAATCATAGGCAAGGTGACCGATGACGAAGGAGTAGGGCTCCCAGGGGTATCCATCACGGCGACAAGCCCAAATCTCCAGGGGAAAAGAGTCGTTCTCAGCGACAACAGCGGTTCGGTTAGGTTCTCGTTGCTCCCGGTGGGGATATACAAACTGATCTTTGAACTCGAAGGTTTTACTGTTGTAACCCAAGAAAATGTTGGCGTAAAACTAGGCATGGTGACGAGCCTCAAGACCGTACTGAAGCCGGCAACAGTCGAGGCCCAACTTACCGTAATTGCAGAGGCTCCTTTGATCGACAAGACGAAAGCAGACACAACCTTCAACGTCGGCTCCAAAGAACTTGCCCAAATGCCCATCCAGGGACGAACGATCAATGAGGTTATGAATTATACGCCGGGTGTGACAGGGGTTCGGCACAACACAACCCTAGGCACCGGAGGAGGAGGGACTGAATACGGCGACGGAAGCTTTAGAGGAGAAGGAGCATCCGGGAACAACTGGTTCGTCGATGGACTTTCCAAGAGAGGCTCTGCAAACAATGAATCCGGAGTGAGGGTCAACTACGATGCCTGGGACGAAGTCCAGATCATCTCCGACGGCTTTTCTCCTGAACTCGGAAGCACATACGGGGGCATTATAAATATTGTCACCAAATCAGGCGGAAACAAATTCCATGGAGAACTGGGCACCCTGATATGGGATCATACCCTCAGGGCTTCACGTCAACCACAGATCGCGGTCGCGATTGAACCGGTCAAATCCCAATACGACTTTTATGGCAACATCGGCGGTCCGATCGTTAAGGACAAGCTGTGGTTTTTTGTTTCCAACAATATGTGGCGCACCGCCGACGATTTAGAGGGCGGTTCGGTTGGTTGGCTACAGATCCCGACGGGCAAGAGGAGGGTCAACACCAACAATGTCTTCGGCAAGCTGACTTATTCTCTGCTCGAGAACCACACTCTATCTTTCAGCGGAACATACGATTCGTACCTCAAGCAATCGGGCGGATTCGGCCTTTCTGAGTTGTACACCAAACAGAATTACAAGGATTATGCTTATCGTCTCAATTATAAAGGTATCCTTGGCGCCAACACTCTTTTGGAGGCGGGAATCGGAAGATCGAGTCGGGACCAAAACGAGGAACCGCTGAGCGGAGATATGGATTCTGCCCAGTTTTTCTACAACGATATCAGCCAAGCTACCAATAATGTCGGCGCAAGAAGCGGGTCACTTGACCAGAGAACGGATTTCAATTCGAGATTAACCCAGTATCTGAATACCGAGAAATTCGGGAATCATGAATTCGGTGCGGGGTTCTCTTACTACCATATATACCGAAGGGCCCTCACGGATTATACAGGAAAGGCCTGGCAGATAATCCCCAGCGATTTTTGGAAAGATGGGACGATCTTCACTTTTGACTCTCCCGGCTATCCCGCCCAGATTTCGGAATATAGAAACGAGAATTATTGGAACAAGGGGCACGGGATCTCATTTTATCTCAAAGATAAGATTATAATCGGACGTCTCAGCCTGATGTTAGGACTTCGTTCAGAAACACAGAATATCTATGATGATCTGGATAAAAAAGTTGAGGAAATCAGTTGGGGACTGGGCAAGTTTCTTTCTCCTCGGTTTTCAATGGCTTGGGACATGACCGGAGACGGGGTGAATGTTCTCAAGCTCGGACTTGGTCGTTTTTCCGATACTATGATCTGGGACCTAATGGGATACTTCACCCAGGGCGGACAAACGACATTTGTTATGTACAAATGGATCGGTCCGACTCCGACAGACGCGAGCGATGAGGCCGCTCTCAGGAATCCGGACAATTGGCAGTACAACTGGCAACAGGGAGGACCGGAATCGGTCAGAGCCTATAAGAGAGTCAGAGAGGGGACGGGCCCGGATTTCATGAACAAGGCGGTTCTGGAATATGACCGCCAGATCGGGCCAAATTGGGCTGCAAAAATCCGGGGAATCATTTCCAATCACGGCAAAATGCTCGAGGATCTGGGCTTCTACAATTACGACACATATTGGTATGAGCTGATGAACTGGGAGAAAAAAAAGCGCAATTACTGGGGCTTCGAGGTCGAGGTCAACGGGAGGATCGGAGATAAGTTCTTCCTGAACAGCTCCTATGTACGGTCATCGGCTAAGGGATCAACGCCGGGCGACTCGGAATGGATCGGGAATTTCCAGTGGTCTATGTACAATACAATTGGCTGTTTCGGGGACCATTTTTCTGGACCTGCCGATTCACCGTATAGTGACTTCTCGAACTGGTCCTACGGAATGGGCGGCTGGAACTATGGAGATGAAGGGTGGTATGGGTACCTTCCCTATAGTTGCGATCATGTGGTTAAAGTCCTGGGAACTTACCTTGCCCCCTATGGCTTCACCGTCAGCGCCAACTTTGAACTCTATTCAGGATACCACTGGTCGATCTGGGGTTTGCAGTGGGGATACGAGTCCTATGTGGCACTTCCATATGGAAGGGGGACGGAGACGATCCCGACGCACACCTATGTTGATCTTTCGATTGAAAAGGATTTTAAGCTGACCTCAGG
>Ga0315276_10007502_pt1 | contig 10110 bp, 9 predicted proteins | sample YL17G05_0_MG_FD_204542 | JGI IMG/M metagenome (GOLD analysis project Ga0315276, IMG submission 204542) | Sediment microbial communities from Yellowstone Lake, YNP, Wyoming, USA - YL17G05_0 | ecosystem: Environmental > Aquatic > Freshwater > Lake > Sediment | place: USA: Wyoming | collected... | reverse complement strand
GGGAGTTTTGCAAAGTGGCTGTTCCGGATTGCACATAATGCCGGAATTGACTTCCACCGCAAAAACAGGTATGTTGATAATTATAAGGCTGAAATTTATGCAACTCAGGTCAGACTGTACGAAAATAATGATCTTGAAAAAGAAGAAGAGCGTGCGCTGCTTGAAGCTGCAATGAACAGGCTTAAAGCGGATGAAAGAGAACTGCTTGTCCTGGGCAAGATAGATTGCCTTAAGTACAAAGAGATAGCAGAAATTCTTAACACCACTGAAAGCAATGTGAAGATTAAGATATTCAGAGCATTGAAAAAGCTAAAAGATACTTATATGAAACTTGAAAACACGAAATATGAAAAGGCAGTTTCTTAAAGAGAAGTTATTAGACCTGGTACATGGTAACCTGACACCGGAAGAGGAGAAAGAAGTTATCGCAGGTCTTGAAAAATCAGGCATCAGCCTGGAAGAGATTGAATCTTTGCGTTCAATAAACCGTCGTGTTGAAGAAGCCCCTTTACCGGAACCGACTGGAAGAATGGACAAAAGATTTTACGCAATGCTGGAAGAGGAGAAGAAGAAAGTTCTGCTGGGAGAACCGGAAATGAAAATGCAAAAACCTTTAATCTTTTCTTTGATAAGCCCGGGTCTGAGGATAGCAGCCGGCATAGCCCTTTTCCTTCTTGGCTGGTTTGCATCCGGATGGTTTGGATCGTCTCCTTACGGAGGTAAGCAGATGGCGAGTCTTACAGGTGAGGTAAAACAGCTTAAAGAGACGCTTGTCCTTACAATGATGCAGCAAAGCTCACCTGTGGAAAGGATCAAGGCAGTCAATATGGTTGGTGACTTTGACAGGGTTGAAAATCCGATAATTGAAAGCCTGATAGGAGTTCTTAATAATGACAGTAACGATAATGTAAGGCTGCTTGCTCTTGATGCACTCGTGAAGTATTCATCTGATCCTCAGGTCCGTAACAGCTTGATTCAATCCATAAGTTTGCAGACCTCACCGATGGTTCAATACCGGCTTGCACAGATCATGCTGGGACTCAATGAAAAACGGGCTGTTCCAGAGTTTCAGAAAGTGCTTCAGAATGCCAGCCTGAATTATAGTGTAAGAAGTAAAATAAATGAAGCTGTAGCTGTTTTATTATAAGAAAATTACGATGATGAAAAGAAACCTTGTAACTATTTCTCTGCTAGCTGTTGTTTCATCATTTGCTTTTTGCCAGAGCGAACAGCTTGTTATAAACTTGCCTCCGGCCTCCCTTCCCGGTACTCTTATTTTTGAAAATCCCAAAGGTTCGATAAAGATAACCGGCTTTGACGGTGACGTGATACTTGCTACAGGCACTCTTAGATTCAGGGAGGCTGAGAGTCCTGCTATTGATGGTATGCGACGCATCGGACAGAATGCTCTGGATATTTCGGCGGAGGTAAATGGCAATAAAGTGACCCTCATGAGCAAGACATCCGGAAAAACAGTTGACTTCGATATAAAAGTGCCAAGAAACTTTTCCCTGAAACTTAAATCGCTCGATAACGGGAAGGTTGAAATTGTTAACATAAACGGTGAAATTGAAGTTGAAAATGTCAATGGTGATATTTCCCTTGAAAATATTTCAGGATCTGCGGTATTAAGTTCTGCATATGGGAATATCACCGCAGTCTTCAGGGAAGTAAATCCAACTTCGCCAATGATGTTCACTTCATTTGAGGGAGATATTAAGCTTACTCTGCCTCAGTCAGTAAATGCCAGGCTGAAGATGAAAAGCGAAAAGGGGGAGATATTATCAGATTTTGATATAAAGGAAGATAAACGGCAGGCAGTTGTTAAAAAGAACGATAATACACAGATCTATTCACTCGAAGATTGGGTCGTTGGGTCCATTAATGCAGGCGGACCTGAATATATAATCAGGAGCTATAACGGGAAAATTACCATCAGAAAAAGATAGATATTTTGTAACCTTTCTTCTTTTCGCTGGTTTTTATACAAAAATCTATTTAAAATCTATTTAAAATCTATCATCATGAAAAGAAGTCTGTTAATACTTTCAATTACTGCAATAGTATCGCTGTTATCAGCGAATTATGTGTCGGGACAATCCGGTACGAAAAAACTGGAAGGGACCTGGGAAATGGAATCAGATGGAAACAGGTTGAAGTTTGAATACTCAACTACTGATGATGACCATAAAGGGAAATCCACAAATTCATTTGAAATTGCTAAAACCGAATTATCAGGATTAGCTGTCGGGAAAAATATAACTTTTTCCATTAAAAAGCCTGGTGGTGAGATAAAAATGACCGGTGATGTTACTTCAGAAAATGGTAAGGGTACATTTGTCTATACTCCTGATGACAATTGGGTAAAGTCTTTTGCTGATGCCGGTTTTAATGATCTTTCAGCTCATGTCTTTTTACTTTTTACTCTGAAAGAGGCTGACGTAAATTATATTAAAAATTTGAAAAGCCTCGGATATAGTGATATATCGAAAGAAAATCTGATTGGTCTTGTTGCGCTTGATGTCACTATCGATTATATTAAGGAAATACAAAAAAGTGTTTCTAAAGATATTTTACCGGGCCAGCTGATCAGTTTCAAAGCGTTGAATATTACTCCGCAATATATTGCCGGGATTATGAAACTTTCAGGCGGAGACCTTTCTATATGGGATATAATAACATTTGCAGCGCTGAAAATTGATGAAAAATATGCTGAAGATATGTACAAGTCAGGGTATAAAATTTCAGGCAAGGACCTGGTTCAGTTCAAGGCGCTTGGAATAACTCCTGAATATGTTAAAGGATTGAGATCCACCGGCCTGGATGATATATCCCAGGATGAAATTGTACAATTGAAGGCTCAGGATATAACGCCAGATTATATAAACGAGGTGAAAAGCTTTGACTTAGGCGATAAATTATCAGTAGAGATGATAGTTCAATTCAAAATATTCAAGATCAACAAAGAATATATAGACGAGATTAAGGTAGCAGGATATTCAGATTTATCATCTCATCAATATGTCCAGTTCAGGATCTTTAAAATAGACAGAGCTTTTATTGAAAAAGCCACAAAATTTGTCGGATCAAAACCTTCGGCTGAAAGGCTGATCCAGTTAAGGGTAGCAGAGGGAGACTACCGGGAAAGACCGGAATACCGTAGATGATTTAACAGGAAAGCACTCTTTTTCAAATATAATTTCATTCCTGACAGCCGGGATTGCAGATACTGATGCAATCCCGGCTCTATATTTACATATATGTTACTTGTGAAGACAGACCCCATAGTGTCAGACATATTCTCCCCGCTCCTCAATTATCGTTTTTGATCTCAGTAGATACTTCACGATTCTATTTGCAAATTGTATATTATCTTTACATTATTATCATCGGTCTTTAAAATATTTTGAAAGAAATATTGTTTTTAACTAAAAACCATAAATGGAAAGCACAACTCATTTTGCATCCCCGGAAAGATCGTCATCGTTAGATATTAATCTGGATAATAAGCTCTTAGCAACTGAAAGTTCTCTTCTCGATTTTCTTGGGGCAATATCTGGTATAACTGCAATACTTGATGAACACCGCCAGATCGTATATGCAAATGAAGATTTTCTCAATTTGCTTGGCATAGGTTCTCTTGATAATATTCTTGGCAGGAGAGTAGGCGAAGCTGTATCCTGCTTGCATTCAGGAGATATGGCTTTCGGGTGCGGAACATCAGAAGCATGCACCGTTTGTGGTGCTGTAAATGCTATTATAGAGAGTCAGAATTCAGGACAGAAAATATCAAAAGAGACAAGGATAACTTCGGCTGTCGGCGAAAAGCTTACAAGCTGGGATCTGAAAGTAACCTCATCTCCAGTTAAAATCAGGGATAAAATATTTTACGTATTTACTCTTCAGGATATCAGTAATGAAAAAAGAAGACAGAACCTGGAGAGGATTTTTTTCCATGATATTCTTAATTCTGCCGGAAGCCTTAACGGGTTGCTGACTTTATTGAAAGAGGGAGCTGATCCGGAAGAAGCCAGAGAGCTTATTGATTTATCTGAAGAGGCAAGCCGCAATCTGATTGAAGAAATTATGCTCCATCGCCAGATGAGGGCTGCAGAGAATGGAGACCTGACTGTCAGTAATGAACAATTCAGCTCAATAGAACTGCTCAAATCGGCTGTCGGAAAGATTTCTCATCATGATGTTTCTCATGGGAAAAGAATTATGATAGTTGACCATTCCGCCGAGACGGAATTATTTACTGATCGCGTTCTGCTCCAGAGGGTATTGATAAATATGTTGAAAAACGCACTTGAAGCAACTGAAAATGAAGGTACTGTATATGCACAGGTTGAGAATCTGCCCGATGCTGTCCGGTTCAGAGTGAAGAATGATTCGGTAATGTCAAAAGATGTTCAGCTGCAGATGTTCCAGAGGTCTTTTACGACAAAGGGAAAAGGCCGGGGCATTGGAACCTATAGTATAAAGCTTCTTGCTGAGAATTATCTGAAAGGCAGGACCGGCTTTACTAGCACAGAATCGGATGGCACAGTTTTTTATGTGGATATTTTTAAAAATTTAAAAGATTAGCTCACTTTCCGGATAACTATAATCTCTTTTATTTGTTTCAGTCTATGAAAGTACCCCAAAACCAGGTTCTGATAATATTCGGTGCGTCAGGTGACCTGACTTACCGAAAGCTAATTCCTGCCATATATTCGTTGAAAGTTCAGAATATGCTTCCTCTGCACTTTGAAATTGTAGGATTAAGCAGAACAAGAATGTCAGATGATGATTTCAGGAAAAGAATGAGAGAAGGCATAATGTCCTTTTCAGGGGAGGATAAAATTGATGAAACTCATCTCTATGAATTTACAGGACATCTTTCGTACCTCTCAATAGATTTCTCATCATCAGACGATTATCTGAATCTCAAGGCATTCCTTAATTTAAAGGATCAGGATTCCGGAACATCACGTAACTATATATTTTATCTTGCGACACCTCCGTCAATATACACTGTTATTGCTGAAAACCTTGCAATTGCAGGTTTGAGCAATCAGTCAGCAGGGTTCAGAAGATTTATCTTTGAGAAACCTTTTGGAAATGACTATTATTCCTGTATCCGGCTTAATAAAAAGCTACATGACCTTTTTGCAGAGGAACAGATTTACAGGATTGATCATTATCTTGGGAAAGAGACTGTTCAGAATCTACTTGTTACCCGTTTCTCGAATGGCATGTTTGAACCGCTCTGGAACAGGAATTATGTCAATTATATAGAAATTACATCGGCCGAAAGTATGGGTGTCGAGAACCGAGGCGGCTATTATGATTCAGCCGGAGCTTTAAGAGATATGGTTCAAAACCATCTGCTTATGATGGCGGGACTTACAGCAATGGAATCTCCGTCATCAATGCATCCCGATGCAATACGCAATGAGATACTTAAAGTATTCCAGTCTCTGAAGCCCATGAAAGAAGAGGAGGTCGGACTAAATGTGATCAGGGGTCAGTACACTGAATCGCGTGTTCGTGGTGAATGTGTTCCCGGTTATCGTCAGGAACATGGCGTTGATCCAAATTCAAGAACCGAAACATATGTGGCAATTAAATTCTTTATTGATAACTGGCGCTGGGGAGGAGTACCTTTTTACATACGAACTGGCAAAAGACTACCTACCAGGGTGACAGAAATTGTAATTCATTTCAAGCCGACTCCTCACTTCCTGTTTCATATTGATGATGTGAATATGTCTGCTAATCAGCTGATTATACGCATACAGCCTGATGAAGGCATCCTGCTTAAATTCAGCATGAAGGAACCGGGTGCAGGATTCAATGTTAAAAATGTGAATATGGATTTCCATTACTCCGACCTTGCAAATGTAAGATTACCATCTGCTTACGAAAGATTATTGAGCGATGTTATGCATGGTGATTCAACCTTGTATTCACGTGATGATACTGTAGAGACAGCATGGAGATTTATTGAACCAATACAGAATGCATGGGCAAGTAATAAAGAAATAAAGATTTTCGGCTATCCTGCAGGTACCTGGGGCCCGGAGAATGCCAATGATCTTATTGAAGGGAAGAACCTGACATGGAGGTATCCATGCAAAAACCTGACTGATGACGGGTTATATTGTGAATTATGAGGAAGGCGTGAAGATTCAGGTGTGCGGTATGGGTAGTGAGCCCTGCGCCCCCGCGCGAACGCCAGCCTGACCATTCGGGCAGGACTTACTCCCTGCCCGGCTGAGCAATCAGACGGGGTTCAGTTGGGCGGGCTGCGCCCTGTGTCGTATTAATCATTAATAATCAGATGTTGATTGGATACAATTATTAAGATATCACAGAGTCAGACCGAGCTTGCATGGGATCTTGCACGGGAGATGGCAGAAATGATAAACAATGCTGGCAGAAGGGGAAAAACTATTTCAATTGCTTTGTCGGGGGGAAGTACTCCGAAATTATTGTTTTCAATTCTGGGCGATAATTTTTCAGATTCAGTAATGTGGAAATATGTTCATTTTTTCTGGGGTGATGAGCGGTGTGTTTCACCTGAAGATCCGGAAAGCAATTATGGAATGACAAAAAATGCATTGCTCAGCAAGATCAGTATTCCTTCGTCAAACATTCACAGGATACAGGGTGAAAAAGATCCTGAAAAAGAAGCTGTCCGTTATTCAAAGCTGATATCAAGATTTACAAGGGAGAGAGAAGGATCACCGGTTTTTGATCTTATTTTCCTTGGACTTGGAGAGGATGGGCATGTTGCTTCAATTTTTCCGGATCAGAATCATCTTCTTACTTCGGAAAAGATATGCGAGGTTGCTTTCCATCCTGTGAGCAAGCAGAAAAGGATAACTCTTACAGGAAAGATTATTAATAATGCAGATAATATTGTTTTTCTTGTTACCGGGACCTATAAAGCTGAAATGGTCTCTCAAATTATTGAAAGTCCGGGAATAGTCGACTATCCTGCAGTGTATATAGAGCCGGTCCATGGTGTTCTGAAATGGTATCTCGATATCGATGCTGCTTCCATGCTTAACCAGTGGGCATAAAGGATCACTTTCGGAGAAATTTACCGGTCAAAATGACTTTGGATATCAAATCTTAGCAGGTTTTTTTATATATTTGGAATACCTTTTAAAAAGTTAATACAACTGGTTATGTCACACGAAAAAGCTAAAGAACAGGTTAAGAAGAAAAAGGAGCCGGCAAAAAGTCTTAAAGAAAAGCGTCTGGCCAAGAAAGCTAAGAAAGAAGAGAAAAGGAGACAGTGAATTCTGTTTAACTGTATAACGAAGTTATACGGGAAACCTTCACCAAGCAAGCTTTCCGTCTGTTTATGCGGAAAAATATTCCTGATCCGGTGTTGAACCAACTCCGGATTTGTTCTTTTTTCAAAATATAGAAAAGAAAATGATATACTTTTGTTCTCTGAAATTAAAACTGTCTGCATGAAAAAAATAGTTATTTGTAGTTTAATAGCGTTAACAATAACAACTATGTTTGGCCAGTCAACATTACTGACTGTAGTCGAAAAATCGGGTTATGAATCAACATCGCGTTATACGGATGTAATGGCTTTTATCAGTCAGCTTAAGTCATTATCTCCCCATATCAGGGTAGAAACGCTTGCAAGAACTACAGAAGGAAGAGACCTTCCGTTGATCATCTTTGCTGACCCCATGCCTAAAAACCCGGCAGCCCTTAAGAATGATAAACGGATAGTCGTATATGTCCAGGGGAATATTCATGCAGGTGAGGTTGAAGGGAAGGAAGCTGCATTGATGTTTGCCAGGGATCTTTTAAAAGTGAAGAATCCGGCAATCCTGAAGAATATTGTCCTGTTAATTTGCCCCATATTCAATGCTGATGGTAATGAAAAAATAAGTCCGCAGAACCGTGCTTACCAGAATGGTCCTAAAAATGGAGTAGGAGTGAGGTACAACGGTCAGTTTCTTGATCTGAACCGTGATGCAATGAAAGCAGAATCGCCTGAAATAAAAGGAGTTATAACTAATATTCTTAATAAATGGAATGCATCTGTAGTAATGGATTGCCATACGACCGACGGATCATTCCATGTTGAACCAACGACTTTTACCTGGATTGTCAATCCGAATGGTGACAGTTCACTTATTGCTTATATGCGCGATAAAATGATGCCGGAAATGTCGGGCACTTTACTTAATAAATATAAGGTTGAAAACTGCTTCTATGGAGAATTCATCGATATGATGGACCCTGAGAAAGGCTGGTTATTTGAATCTTCTGAACCACGTTATCTTACAAATTATATCGGAATCAGGAACCGGCTCGCAATCCTTAATGAGAATTATATCTATGCTGATTTTAAATCGAGGGTCAATGCGTGCTATTTTCTCATCAAATCGCTGCTTGACTATGCAAATCAGCATAAGGATGAAATATTAGATTTGCTCAGAAAGGCCGATGAAATGACTGTTAACAGGGGACTTCATCCTGCTGTCACTGATTCATTTGCTATTGAGTATAATGTACGTCCTGTCAACAGCCCGGTAACTATCAAGACATATGAGGCTGAGATCAGATCAGAGGCTAATGGCAGACGAAATTACCGGAAAACCGACAGGCAAAAAACAGTTACAGTTCCATATTTTATTGATTATTATCCGGTTAAAAGTGTGAGATTACCTTTTGCCTATATTATCAGTACTACCGATCCTGAGGTAATCGGGTTGCTCAGGATGCATGGTATAATAGTTGAAAAGCTTGAAAACAGCAGCAGGATCGAAATAGAAAAATTTATCATTTCTGAGCTTAAGGGCGCATCACGTCTTAATCAGGGACATTATATAAATACCATAAAAGGAAATTTTGTTAAGGATACGATTGAATTTCAGGCAGGCACCATGATTGTCAGAATGTCCCAGCCACTGGCCAGACTTGCGGCTTACCTGCTTGAACCTCAGTCCGATGATGGTTTGATGGCATGGAACTTTCTCGATCGTTATCTTGTTCCCCAGTGGGGATACGGGTATAATCCCTGTCCCGTTTACAAGGTAATGGAAAGGACCGACCTTAAAACTTCAGCGATAAAATAGTATTATAATAATTGGTTAGGGAATTCGCAAATATTGGAAATTGAAAAATAAATTGACCTATATTAGGAAATTGATACAGCTATTTTTATTTTTATAGAGAACTTGAACGTGTATATCATGTTTTCTGTTTTGAAAGAGGAGAAGAATAATTAAGCATATTGTTCTTGTTTTATAACTGTTCAGTATTTTCTTTGAATGTTAAACTTTAACCTTTTATTACTTTTATTATGAGCAACGGGACATTTGATTTCAGTCTGTTTATAAAGGAATCGAAAGATACCCTTTTGAATCCAAAAAGTCATTTCTCCACAATGAAAACCGCTGGAGGAATTACTGAGCCTTTGATTAAGGCAGTGATTTACGGTACGGTAACCGGAGTTATTTACCTGCTTTGGGGCATCCTGAAAATTGGATCAATAGGAGGAGGCTTGATTGGAGGTGCTGTCGGTTTCATGAGTTTTGTGTGGGCAATATTTGGCGCTGTAATCGGATTATTCATTGGTGCAGTAGTACTGCTAATCATCTCTTCAATCTGTAAGGGAAATACTGATTTTGAAGCCAATGTGCGTGTGACTGCTGCATTAATGGTTGTTATGCCAATATATGCACTTTTTAATGTACTGGCAGGATTCGGCGTCTACTTTGGACTGGTTATTAATCTGGTAGTATTTATTTATTCCTTGTGGCTGTTATACAATGGACTCGTGGAAGCGCTGAAATGCAAACAGGAAGCTGCCAGGATCGTCTGTTATGTTATAATAGCTATTATCGTACTATTTCTGTTATTAGGTCTAAGCACAAAGAGCAGGCTGGAGAGGAATCTGAATAAAGAAGCAAAAGAATTGCTTAAAGATCTTAAATAGAGAATGAAAATATCATGATAACATGCATCAGGTGTCCGTTTGATCTATTAATCTGACACCTGATACTCTTTATTTTAAATCACTTCATAATAATTTGGATTTAATTGCACCTTGTCTGCGATTAAATTCTTTTTTTCAAATTTTGATTA
>Ga0315276_10007500_pt1 | contig 10111 bp, 12 predicted proteins | sample YL17G05_0_MG_FD_204542 | JGI IMG/M metagenome (GOLD analysis project Ga0315276, IMG submission 204542) | Sediment microbial communities from Yellowstone Lake, YNP, Wyoming, USA - YL17G05_0 | ecosystem: Environmental > Aquatic > Freshwater > Lake > Sediment | place: USA: Wyoming | collected... | reverse complement strand
CCGCGCTCGATTGGCTACCTGCTGAACGGGTAATTAACAGGATGAACACCTCTCAGTTCACAAGATCAGCCAGACTTGGCCTGGCGCACCAAAGAACGCGAAGAAATGCACAAAGGATCCAGAAGAACCAGGAGTCGCTCGGGGATATACGCGGTACTGCCACGTGCAACGGTCCACGCAAGCGCGCATGTTCGACGGTAATTCTTGTTGTTATTCTCGACCTTCTTTGCGTCCTTTGCGTCTTTGCGGTGAAAGTGCCTTTCGGATTAGTTGAAGTTGAAAAGGTAAAAACATGGCGGGACCGAAGAGTTATCAGTTCGACACGCTGAGCCTGCACGCGGGGCAGCAGCCCGATCCTCAATTTGGTGCGCGTGCGCAGCCGGTCTACTTCACGACGTCTTATGTCTTCAAGGACACCGATCAGGCGGCGTCGCTGTTCAACATGGAGCGCGCGGGTCACGTCTACACGCGCATCTCCAATCCAACCAACGCGGTGCTCGAGGAACGTATCTCGGCGCTCGAAGGTGGCGTCGGCGCCATCGCCACCGCCAGCGGCCAGGCCGCGATGCATCTTGCGATCGCGACGCTGATGGGCGCGGGATCGCATATCGTCGCTTCGCGTTCGCTGTATGGCGGCTCGCACAATCTGCTGCAGTACACGCTGCCGCGATTTGGCATCGAAACCACATTTGTGAATCCGCGCGACGTCGATGCCTTCCGCAAGGCGATCCGTCCGCATACCCGGCTATTGTTCGGCGAGACACTCGGCAACCCGGGACTCGACGTGCTGGACATTCCGAAAGTCTCCGAGGTCGCGCATGAAGCCGGTTTGCCGCTGCTGGTCGATTCGACGTTCACGACGCCTTATCTGATGCGGCCGTTCGACCTCGGCGCGGATCTCATTTTCCACTCGGCAACGAAGTTCCTCGGCGGCCACGGCGTGGCCATCGGCGGCCTGGTGGTCGACAGCGGCAAGTTCGACTGGGAGAAGTCGGGACGATTTCCGACACTGACCGAACCTTACGCCGGTTTCCATGGCATGGTGTTCAGCGAGGAATCCACCACCGCGGGCTTCCTTCTGCGCGCCCGGCGCGAAGGCCTGCGCGACTTCGGCGCCGCTATGAGTCCGATGAACGCCTTCCAGATCCTGCAAGGAGTGGAAACGCTGGGGCTGCGCATGCAAAGGCACGTCGACAATACTCGCAAGGTCGTCGGCTTTCTGGCAAAGCACGAAGCGATCGAGTCGGTGGCCTATCCGGAACTGGATTCGCATCCGGATCACGAACTGGCGCAGAAAATCCTGCCGCGTGGCTGCGGCGCCGTATTCAGTTTCAGTCTCAAGGGCGGTCGCGCCGCCGGCAAGCGCTTCATCGAAGCGCTCAAGGTATTTTCGCACCTGGCCAATGTGGGCGACGCCAAGTCGCTGGTCATCCATCCGGCGACGACCACGCACTACCGCATGGATGAAGCAGCGCTGCGCGCCGCCGGCATCACCGAAGGCACCGTGCGACTGTCGGTCGGTCTGGAAAATGCGGACGATCTGATCGAGGATTTGAGCCGGGCTTTGCATGCTTCGCAGAAAGCTTGAATAGGTCAAGAGCGTTGACGCAAATACCCTACGTGCGGCGCACGTCGGAGTTATGGGCGTAGCCCGGTTATGGTCGCAGACCGGTTATGGCGAAGCCTGTACACCTTGCGTGATCCCTTGTGGAATGCCGTGAGCGGCACCCGTTTAGTTCGCAAAGGGGAAAAGAGAGAACGCAAAGTAAAACAAATGCGTTCCTCAAATTGATGGGGAAAGTAGAGGTCATGACATAAATGAGGAATTGTGCAGTCTTCTTCTTCGCTGCATCGATGCTCGCCTTGTCTGGATGCAAACAGAAAGAGGCACCCGGCGTCTACGTCGAAATTTCCCTCAAGAACGATGCGGACATCGACAAATACGTCGTCTTCAATCCGAACATCAAGACCATCGAGGAATGTGAAGCGACTTTTGCAAAGTCCTTGCCTGCTGTAATGGCCAAACTGCCCGAGGCGATCCCGAAGAACTCGACGGCAACGGGATGGAAGTGCTCCCTGGAAGATCCGGCCAAGAAGAAGTGATTTAGTAGATAATCCGGAGTAGTTGAAAGAGATTGAACAGGACCAGTCGGCGCGAACGAGTGCTCGTCGAGAAACTAAAACGCCTGCCGCCTTTGACAGACGCACGGCGTCAGCGCACGCATAATTGAAGGAGTAACTGAAAATGACGGAACTAGTGGTGCAACTGCCCGATGAGTTGGCTCAGCGCGCGAAGAATGCGGGGTTGCTGTCCGATAGCGCAATTCAGCGCTTGCTGGAAGAGGCGATGCGGCGCGAAGCAGGGCGTAAGTTATTGGAAACGGCTGCGCGCATCCAGGCTGCAAACATACCGCCAATGACCATGGATGAGATTCAAGCCGAGGTTGACGCCGTCCGCGCCGAGCGGCGAGCCCGTCAGGCTAAGGCCGACGATGCGGGTCGTTCTTGATACAAATGTCGTGGTCTCGGCACTGGTTTGGGGCGGCACGCCCCTCAAGCTGCTGCAAGCGGCTACCAACGGCGACATCGATCTCTACACCTCACCGGTACTAATGGCCGAACTAGGCGAGGTGTTGGGGCGCGAGCATCTGGCATCGAGGCTGGTGCGGCGGCACGCTTCGGTCGAGTCGGCGATTAACTTGTATGGCGAGCTGGCGATCAGGGTTTCACCCCTTGTCGTGCCGCGCGTCGTGGCAGATGACCCTGATGACGACCATGTGTTGGCCATAGCCGTCGCGGCCAACGCCCATCTCATCGTGTCCGGCGATAAGAAGCATTTACTCGTGATCAGGTCTTACCGGGATATGCCGATCATTACCGTCGCCGAGGCAGTGAACATCCTCGCCGGAAACCACTGACGTAGAGTGCGACGAAGGGTCTCGCGCACCGTAGCCAATAAAACGACTGCCGCCCGAGCGCATTGCGGAGCCTGTCCCCAATTTTCCCTCTGGCGTATCATCGCCGCGAAGGTTCCCCCAGATGCAGGCAGACAAAGAACCACGACGCAAACTCGCCGCGATTCTCAGCGCAGACGCCGCTGGCTACTCTCGCCTGATGGGTGAGGATGAGGTTGCCACTGTTGCGACGCTCAATACCTATCGCGAGGTCTTCGCCCAGCTCATCTCCCAGCATCAGGGCCGAGTCGTGGATACGGCAGGCGACAGCGTGCTGGCCATGTTCGACAGCGTGGTCGAAGCCGTGCAGTGCGCCGCGGAACTCCAGCAGGAGCTACTAGCAAAAAACGCGTCCCTGCCCGAAGCGCGCCGGATGGCGTTCCGGGTCGGCGTCAATCTGGGAGATGTGATCGAACAGGCCGACGGATCGATCTATGGTGACGGGGTCAATATTGCGGCCCCGCTCCAGGCGCTCGCTGATCCCGGCGGGATCTGCATCTCCGGCATGGTGTACGAGAGCGTCAAGAGCAGGCTGCCGCTGACCTGCGAGTCCCTCGGCAAGAAGGCGATGAAGAACATCGCCGAGCCAGTGGAGGTGTTCCGGGTTCTCCACTCAAACACCGGCACTGCTCGGGTGCGAAACAAGACGTGGCGCGGCGCACTAGCGCTGGGTGGACTGGTATTGGTCGCAGGTGTGGGCTTCGCGATCTGGCAGGCGAAGCATTCCCCTTCGACTCCAGACCAGCCGGTACCTGCAACGGCGCTGAAGCTCCCGGAAGGACCGTCCATCGCCGTGCTGCCGTTTCAGAACATGAGCGGCAAACCCGACGAGGACTGGTTCAGCGACGGGATGACCGAAACGCTGATCACCGACCTGTCGAGATTGAACAATCTTTTCGTCATCGCCCGCAACTCGACCTTCGTTTACAAGGGCAAGCCGATAGATGTAAGGCGAGTGGGACAGGAACTGGGCGTTCGCTACGTCCTGGAGGGCAGCGTGCAGCGGGCAAACGACCTACTGCGCGTCAACGCACAGCTAATAGACGCCCAGTCAGGGCGACACCTCTGGGCCGAGCGATACGACCGAAAGTTAGCCGACGTCTTCAAGATCCAGGACGACATCACGCAGCGCATCGTGACGGAACTCGACGTCAAGCTGCTGGGGGGCGAGCAGGCGCGCGCGTGGCGCAAGACCACGCGCAACCGCCAGGCGTACGATCTCTTCCTGAAAGGTCGGGAGCACCACGACCGATTCACCCGGGAAGACATGGCTAAGGCCCAGTCGCTCCATCAGCAGGCCCTGGATCTCGATCCCAAGTTCGGGATGGCAATGGTATGGCTGGGCTGGACGCACGTCATTCAGGGCGACTCGGGATGGAGTTCCGACTCCAGGGAATCCTATCTCAAGGCCGTCGCTCTCGCGCGAAGGGCCGTCGCCATTGATCCAACGCTGGGCGATGCTTACGCGGCGCTGAGCCAATGGCTGTTACCGCTGGAGAAGTACCCTGAAGCCATTACCGCGGCAGACAGAGCGCTCGCCCTAAGCCCAAATCAGGCCGACACACTCGCGCTAATCGGCCAGACGTTCGCTCTTAACGGGCGAGCGGTGGAGGCCGTAACGCTGGTGGAGCGCGCACTTCGGTTGAACCCCTTCCCGTCAGATTGGTACTTCGGCGCCCTGGGCGACGGCCTTCTGTTCGCGAATCGGGCCGAGGAGGCGCTGCCTGCCCATCACAAGTGTGTGTAGCGCGTTCCTGACTTAATCTGGTGCCAGTTCGGCCTCACGGCCGACTACATCGAAACCGGCAAGGTGGCCCGGGCGACCACGCAGACCAAGGAGGCACTTAGAATCAATCCCAAGATCACCGCAGAAGACAACACCTACGTGCGATCCATCGGAATCCCGATGGATCGCGCAAGGATCGTGAAGGCACTTCGCGAAGCCGGACTGAAATGAAGTAACTGGAGAACGGGAAATTGATGAAGAAATTTGCAGTTTGTTTGTTCATTGCATCAGCGCTCGCCTTGTCCGGATGCAAGCCGAAGGAAGTGCCCGGCGTCTACGTCGAAATCTTCCTCAAGAACGATGCGGACATCGACAAGTACGTCGTCTTCAATCCGAATATCGCCACCATCGAGGAATGTGAAACCGGTTTCGCAGCCTCATTGCCCGGCGTCATGGCCAACCTGCCGGAGGCCATTCCGAAGAACTCGACCGCAACAGGATGGAAGTGCTCCCTGGAAGATCCGGCCAAGAAGAAATGATGTGTTCCTGACCAACGCCTCATGAAGACATCGCTCGTACCCGTCGCTCGCATCGAGCGCGCCATCCTGGTCCTGCGCGACCACAAGGTTCTGCTCGATTCTGACCTCGCGGCGCTCTACGAAGTGGAGACCCGGGTCCTGGTGCAGGCAGTCAAGCGCAACCTGGAGCGCTTTCCGGAAGACTTCATGTTCCAGCTCGGCCCCGAGGAAGTGGAATCTTTGAGGTCACAATCTGTGATCTCAAAGAATCCGGGCCGCGGTGGCCGGCGCTACGCGCCCTACGCCTTCACCGAGCAGGGCGTGGCCATGCTCTCTTCGGTGCTCAACAGCCCGCGCGCCATCTCGGTGAACATCGAGATCATGCGTGCCTTCGTGCGGCTCCGGGCGCTGATCGCCTCCAACAAGGAACTCGCCGCCAAGCTCGATCAATTGGAGAAGAAACTTACCACCCACGACCAGGCGATTACCGAGATCATGAACGCCATCCGCCAGTTGATGTCGCCACCGCAACCATTGAAGAAGCGCCCCATCGGGTTCGTTACGCCGCAGGAAAAGTAGCAGCTAGCGAGCCGCCCAGACCATCCCGCGCCGCAGGATAGTGCGCATTTGCGGGACTTCGAATTCGGCTGCGATGTGGCCGAGCGAACTGTAAAAGACGCGGCCCTCGCCGTGATGGCGCTTCCAGACCACCGGCATGATCACGCCATCGACCCAGCTCGCGTGCTTGCCGGAGAACGTGGTGGTTGCGAGCACCTGGTTCGAGGGGTCGACGTGCATGTAGTACTGTTCAGAGCGGTAATCGAAATCGTCAATGCCCTGCATGACCGGGTCATCGCGCTGCAGAATGTTCACGCGGTAATCGATCATGTTGCCCGGATGGGCGACCCACTGACCGCCACACATGAACTGATACTCGACCGCATCGCGGAAGGCATCGCACATACCGCCGTGAAATCCCGCCAATCCGACGCCGCTGCGCACGGCGCTGGTCAGATTTTCGACTTCCTTCTTCTCGATCTTCGCCATGGTGAAGATCGGCACCACGAGGCTCATGCTGGCGAGCCCTGGGGCGGCAAAGGCTTTGGTCGAATTCTCGACACGGATCTTGAAGCCTTCGTCTTCGAGCATTCCGGCAACGATTCCGGCGCAGCGCTCCGGTTCGTGGCCGCTCCACCCGCCCCAGACGATCAGTGCTTCGCGCATTGGCTTGGTCTCCTTGCTAACAACACTCAAGAAATAACTCTTTCACCGCGGAGGACACGGAGGACGCAGAGGAAAAACAGAATGGAAAAAAGCAAACAGGGTTGAAGACGGGATGACTCATTGCGAACCACCTCGCCACAATTTATCGCGGAGAATCATTTGTCAATGGATGCCTTTGACTCCACGCTGTTTTCCTCCTTGTTTTTCCTCCGCGTCCTCCGTGTCCTCCGCGGTGAGAGTTGATTTGTTCTTGTTACGCATGTGGTATCAGCGGACAATTTTCTAGAGCGTGCTAATCCAGTTCGCTAGGCGCGAGATCCGTCAGCAGCATCGCCGATAGCTCGGCATGATAACCTACCAGTGCAAGTCCTCTACGTACTGGCAACTGGTATTGGCATCTCTCGCCATGTTCGTGATAACGTCCTGCGCGATGACACATCCGGTCTCTTCTTCAGTGCGATCCGAGCTGACTCCCACGGCCAAGCTGCGCGTCGGCATCAACACCGGGAATTTTCTTCTGGTGACGAACTACGTGCCGGGCACCGAACCCCGCGGCGTCGCACCCGATCTCGGGCGCGAATTGGGCCGACGGCTCGGCGTGCCCGTCGAGTTTGTCGTGTTCGACTCCGCCGGAAAACTGGCCGACGCGGGAAAGACCGGCGTGTGGGACGTGGCATTCCTCGGCAACGAGCCCCAGCGCGCGAACGAGATTGCCTTTAGCGCCGCCTACCTGGAGATTCCCGTCACCTATCTCGTTCCCGCGGGATCGTCCATCCGTGCGATCACGGATGTGGACCGCGAAGGTCTGCGCGTCGCCGTGGCGGAGAAAAGCGCCTACGATTTGTTCCTGACCCGCAACCTCAAGCATGCACAGCTCGTGCGCACAGAGGGCCTTGAAGGCTCGTACCAGCTTTTCGTCAAGGACAAGCTCGAGGCCCTCGCCGGGCTCAAGCCGCGGCTCGTCACCGACGCCGAAAAACTCCCCGGGTCGCGGGTGCTGGTAGGCCAGTGCACCGCCGTCAAGCAGTCGATCGGCACGTCTCATGGCCGCGACGCCGGCGCCAAATATCTGCGCGAGTTCGTGGAAGACGTGAAAACATCGGGCCTGGTTGCGCGATTGATCGCCGAATACGGCGTTCGCGGCGTTTCGGTCGCGCCGCCGGCGCTGATCGAATAAAACCCAGCGCATTGTTTTCCGAAAAACGGAGTAAAGTAATTATGCGTTCCGGCTACACTTTCGGGCGTCAATCGCGGCCAGGTAAGGTCGGTGAGCGGCTGTGCCGCGATCCAGGACTCCCTTCGTCATTGGCTGCGGCGCTTGTGCGCGCGTTCCAACCAAGGAGCATGCGTTCATCCAAAAAACAACTACGGGAAGGAGAAACGCAGCATGAAAGCTTTTATCATCACGGGGGCGGTTGTGACCGCCCTTGCACTCTCTGCGACCGCCGCATTGGCACAAGTCAGCGACAAGCCGTTCGAGGAAAACTGGGCGCCGAGCAAGTGGGGCAAGGATGACTCGGCGGGCTCGTCCAACCACACCAAGAATCCCGCGAATGTGAAGCGCGCCATCAGCATGATCAAGCAGTTCAAGTCCGTCACCTTAGGCAAGTACTACCACCGGGAAATCCCGGCCGTTGGGACGCGGCATTGGAATTTCGTGCTGACCGGCACACCAAACGGGGGACCGTTTGGCGAGAACGCGATGGTCTATCACGACGAGATGATCTCAACCGAGATCGGCCAGATCGGCACGCAGTTCGACGGGCCGGGTCACATTGGCGTGAACACCTCGAAGGGCATGTTCCTTTACAACGGCCGCATGTATCCCGAGTCCTACGAGCGCGGTCCCGCCGGGCGAGCGGAAGGGATGGGGCCAAACGGTGTCGAGTTCGTGGGTGAGGAGGGTTTCATTTGCCGCGGCATCGTGCTCGATGCAGCCGGCTATCGGGGAGTCGAGCGCTTGCCGATACCCAGGAAGCCGGGGGAGATAGGCATCGTCACGGCCGACGACGTGAAAGCAATCATCAAGAGGCAAGGCATTGCAGAGCCGCAGCCCGGCGATTGCGTGTTCCTCCATACCGGTCACGGAAACATATGGGGAAACAGCGTCTACAAGAAAATGAATTCCGAGCAACACGCGAAGGCACGCGCTGAGTTCGGCGCGGGCGAGCCGGGTTTCGGTATCAGCGCCTGCGAGTACATGGCTTCGCGCGACATCGCTTTGATGGGTGGCGATACGTCGTCAAACGACGCACAGCCGTCCGGCGAGAAGGGTAACCGCTTTGCCGTGCACTGCCACACCGAGATGCAGGCCCGGCGCGGTATCTGGAATCTGGAAAACATGGACCTGAAGGCGTTGGTCGATGCGAAGGTCTACGAGTTTGCATTCATCTGGGCGCCGCTCAAGATCATCGGCGGCACGGGCTCGCCGGGAAATCCGATCGCGATCTATTGATTGGCAGCCACGACGAACAAGGTGTCAGTGCGGGCGGCGACGCAAGGTCGTCGCCCGTATTTTTTGCGCGAACACCAGTCTACGGCCAGGTCTTGTCTTTCGCCTCTTCTCGGCGCGCATGCGTCGCTTGTTGGCCATCGCATAGACTCATGTTTGACCCCATTCATGTTTGATATACGATGCCCACCGACCCACTTCTGCGGAGAGGACGACGCAATGGACTTACAACTGACAAATCGCCACGCCCTGGTCATCGGTTCGACCGCAGGCATCGGTTTCGCCATCGCGCGCGGCCTTGCGGCCGAAGGCGCGCGGGTAACGATCACTGGCCGCACCCAGGCCAACGTCGATGCCGCGCTCAACCGCCTGCGCAGCTCGGTCCCCGGAGCAAAGGCGGATGGCGTGGCAGCGGACTGCGCGAGCACGGCAGGCGCCGAAAAAGTATTCGCCCGCGTGGCCGATGTCGACATCCTGGTCAACAACATGGGCATCTACGAGCGCAAGCCGTTTTTCGAGATTGCGGACGCCGACTGGCTGCGCCTGTTCGAAGTAAACGTGCTCAGCGGAGTACGCTTCGCGCGCCGTTATGGTCAGGGCATGGCCAGGCGCGGCTGGGGACGGGTGATCTTCGTCTCCAGCGAATCCGCGCTGAATGTGCCATGCGAGATGATCCACTATGGCATGACCAAGACAGCGCAACTCACCGTCGCGCGCGGACTGGCGATGGAGCTGGCGGGTACCGGCGTGACCGTGAATGCACTATTGCCCGGCCCAACGCGCACCGAGAACACCGAGCGCCTGCGCGCCGAGCGCGCCAAGGCCGCGAACATGACGGTGGCCGAGCTGGAGAAGGATTTCTTCGTCTCGTTCCGGCCCACCTCGTTGCTCAAGCGTTTCACTTCTGCGGAGGAAATCGCGAACCTCGCGGTCTACCTGTGCAGCCCGCTCGCCTGCGCGACGAATGGCGCGGCCGTACGCGCAGACGGCGGTGTCGTGAATCAGATCATGTAGGATGCTGCGCAAGACCAAAACAAAATCTACGGGGAGGAACACCATGAACCTGAATCGCGTCGCTGCCGTTATTTTCGCCGTCACCACCGTTTTCCAGGCTGCACATCTACAGGCGCAAGCATTGCCGGCCGCTCCGCCCGAATCGGTCGGCATGTCGGCGCAGAAACTTGGCCACATCAGCGAAGCCTTCAAGCAGCACATCGACAAAGGCAACCTGCCCGGC
>Ga0315276_10007498_pt1 | contig 10113 bp, 8 predicted proteins | sample YL17G05_0_MG_FD_204542 | JGI IMG/M metagenome (GOLD analysis project Ga0315276, IMG submission 204542) | Sediment microbial communities from Yellowstone Lake, YNP, Wyoming, USA - YL17G05_0 | ecosystem: Environmental > Aquatic > Freshwater > Lake > Sediment | place: USA: Wyoming | collected... | reverse complement strand
CCGGGCGATGCTGAAGGAGCTCGGGTCGGCGGGCGTCTGGGCGCCTAACGGTGCGAGCGCGACAGCACACAGAACCAACAACAATACCGCCATTCTCATCTTTCAATGTATCAAACGAGCGAGGAAGAATCAACCGGAAGGCATGGCGGACTACAAACGACGGACGGCCCGGCGCGCCGGGCCGTCCGTCTGATAACGGCCTCTCTCGAAGGACCAGTGATCTCCTAATCCATGATCTTCCGCAGGAACGCCGGCTTTTCGGGATCGGATTTGTCGATCTTCTCTCGCCCCCCCTCCGGTTCGTTCCGGTACGGATTCAGCGGAATTTCGACACCCCGGCGGATGTACGCCGGCTCATCATACTTTTGCAGATCGACGAGGCCGGTGGGTATTTTCTCGACCCCCCTGACGTTTTTCGGCGTGCGCGACGCGAGTGACGGACCCCCTTTCCGGTTGAACCCGGTGGCGATCACCGTCACCATCACCTCGTTCTCGATCTCCTCGTCCACCACGGCCCCGAGGATCACATTTGCGTCCTCACCGGCGGCCTCGTGGATGATCTCTGTCGCCTCTTCCACCTCCGCCAGCGTCATGTTCGCTCCGCCGGTGATATTGACCAGAACGCCCTGCGCCCCGGCAATCGAAACATCCTCGAGCAGCGGACTGGAGATGGCAAGGTGCGCCGCTTCAACCGCGCGGTTTTCCCCTGTCGCGATACCGGACCCCATGACCGCGTCTCCCATCTCTCTCATGACCGTGCGCACGTCGGCAAAATCGACGTTGATCAGGCCGGGGACGGTGATGAGTTCCGAAATGCCGCGGGTCGCTCCATAGAGGACCTGGTTGGCGACCTCGAAGGCCTCGCGCAGCGGGGTGTTGCGGTCGACAATCGTGAGCAGTTTCTGATTCGGAATAACGATGAGTGTATCGACCTGCTTTTTGAGCTCCTCGAGTCCGCTGTCGGCCTGCGAGGCGCGCTTCTTTCCTTCGCACACAAAGGGGCGGGTGACAATGCCCACAACGAGAGCGCCGAGGCTCTTGGCAATATTGGCCACCATCGGTGCGCCGCCGGTGCCGGTCCCCCCCCCCATGCCGGCGGTGATGAAGACCATGTCGCTCCCCGACAGGGCTCTGGTGATCTCGTCCCTGTCCTCTTCAGCCGCACGGTGACCGATCGAGGGATCGGCCCCCGCCCCCAGACCACGGGTCAGGTTTTTGCCGATCTGGATTTTATTGGGCGCGCGGTTTCGCTCAAGCGCCTGGAGATCGGTATTGATGGCGAAGAAATCGACGCCGTGCAGCCCCTTGTCAATCATGCTGTTCACAGCGTTCCCCCCGCCCCCCCCCACCCCCACCACGCGAATCTTTGCGCCACGATCGAGGCCGTTATCGAGTTCGATCACTGGTTGTTCCTCCTTTGGTATATGAGAGAGTGCCGTATCACATTCGTGTTTCGGTTTATTTTATAGCTGGTCAAACCATTCCTTCATTTTCGCGGCCATGCGGGTCATGGACTTCTCCTTTTTGGCTCCCGCTGAGGTTGCCGCCCCGGGCGCATGGGTGCGGTCGGTGTATTTGATGCCGTGGTACACAAGTCCGACCGCTGTGGAGTATGCGGGGTTCTCTATCTCGCGCACAAGCCCCCCCGAAAAACCGGTCGGAATGCCGATCTTGACCGGCATGCCGAGCACCTCGCGGGCCAGATCGGCCGTTCCCTTGATGAGAGCCCCTCCCCCCGTGAGCACGACCCCGCCGGAAAGGTGTTTGGAATAGCCGGACCGCTTGATCTCGAGCGCCGCAATCTCGAGTATCTCTTCCATGCGCGGCTGGATGATCTGTGCCAGGAGTCTCTTGTCGATCTCGATCGGTGCCCGTCCCCCGACCCCCGGCAGGATAATCGGCTCATTGTCGACGACCGCATGAACGTAGGCGAATCCATGGTCCTTCTTGAGCTTTTCGGCCTGGTCGTTGAGGATCCCGAGCCCCTTGCGGATATCGTCGGTTACTTTCTTTCCGGCGATCCCGATCACCGCTGTATGGCGGATGGTCCGTTCCTCGAAGACGGCGAGGTCGGTGGTCCCCCCTCCGACATCGAGAAGCGCGATGCCCACCTCCTTCTCTTCGTCGTCGAGGACGGCGTAGCTGGAGGCGAGCGGCTCGAGGACCATGTCGCTCACCTCGAGCCCCGCCCGCTGCACGCACTTGTAGATGTTTTGCGCGGCGCTGACGAGACCGGTGATGATGTGAACGTTCGCTTCCATGCGCACCCCCGACATCCCGAGCGGATCGTACACGCCGTCCTGCCCGTCGATGATAAACTCCTGGGGGATGACATGGATGATCTTTCTATCGGAGGGGAGGGCGACCCGCTTGGTGTCCTCGATGAGACGATCGATGTCCGCCTGGGTCACCTCGTGCTCCGCCCCGCTGATGCCGATGACGCCGCGGCTCTGAAAACTCTGTATGTGGTCCCCGGCGATGCCGACGATGACCGACTTGATCATCACCCCCGAGGACGCCTGGGCCTCCTGCACGGCCGTGACAATCGAATTGGTCGTCCGGTCGATGTGGGTGACCACCCCCCGCGTCATTCCGTCCGACAGGGACCTCCCGACCCCGAGGATATTAACCCGGCCATGCTCATCCGTTCCCGCGACCACGGCGCAGACTTTGGTCGTCCCGATGTCCAGACCCACGATGATGTTGTCCATGATCGTTCCTTCGTTGAAAGTACAATGCGTTCACTGCACGACGGCGGCGTCGTCATTCTGCCAGCGGACCACCACCTGGTCCGTATACCGCAGATCGACCGTTTTGAGCTCCGTCGCTCCCCGTTGCATGACAATCTGTTTCCAGAATCCGTCAAAGGTCACCATCTTGATCACGGCGTCGCCGTGTCCGAAGACCACTGGCACGCCCGATTCCGCGGTGAACAAGACAATGTCCTTCCCCCCCTCGAGGTGCACTTCCGAAATCAGGTGGTATAACTCGTCGCCGACGTTCCGTGCGACGCTGAGGATCTCGAGTGCTTCCCGGATGTTTGTTGCCGTCACACGGTGTCCGGGCGTACATTCAGCCGCAGGAAGATCACCGGTCAGAACAGGCAAATCGAAGATCTCCTCCGACTTCACCGGGGGGAGAACGTAGCCCTCTTCGTCAACGTACAGGATCCGGTCGAGCACCAGGGCTGCGATCGGAGTCCGCTCGACCACCGCAATCCTGATGCCGTCGGGGGCCTCGCGCTTGACCGAGGCGGACCGGATGAACTGATTCCCTTCGACGCGGCGACGGGCGGCGAAAAGGTCGACTGCAAAGAGCTTTTCATCCTTCGGAATGGCGGCGAGAGTCAGGATCTCTCTCTCGGTGACAATCCTGTTCCCTTCCGCGTACACACGCGCCACGCGGAGATCCTTCTTCCACATGTTTGCGCCGAGCGTGATCCCCGCCCCCAGGGCGAGGAAGAGAGCCATCACCAGCGCCGCTCCCCTGCCTCCCTTCATTGTGGAGCCTTCATTTTCCATTTCGCCACGAACTCCTCGCCGAACCTCCAGATATCCCCGGCTCCCATGGTGATCACGATGTCGTCCGGCTGCACGATCGACACCAGGAAGTCCGGCACGTTCTTTTTGTCGGGGACGTAGTGTACCACCTTGTGTCCGAATCCTTTCGCGGCGTTGGCGATCAACTCGCCGTTCACTCCCTGGATCGGTTCTTCGCGAGCCGGGTACACATCCGTGAGCACCAGGACGTCGGCATTGAAGAACGCGCGGCCAAAGTCGTCGTAAAAATCGCGCGTGCGCGAATACAAATGGGGCTGGAAGACGCACACAAGCCGGCGGCGCCAGCCCGACTTCGCCCCGGCAAGGGTGGCCCTGATCTCCGTCGGGTGATGCGCATAATCGTCAACCACGGTGATCCCGCCCACCTCCGCTTTTACTTCCCACCGCCGGAAGACACCGGTGAATTTTTCTATCCCCGCTTTCACCTGCGCGAAGGGGACTTTGAGCTCCAATCCCACCGCGATCGCCGCGAGGGCGTTCTGGACGTTGTGCTTGCCGGGTATCTGGAGCTGGATGTCCCCGAGCTCCTTCCCGTCGCGCACCAGAGTGAACCGTGTCGTGTTATGACGGTGGACAATTTCCACCGCCTGCAGGTCCGCCTGGCCGTTGAGGCCATAGGTGATGATCTTCTTCTTGATCTTCGGCATGATATCCTGCAGCGCCGGCTCATCGAGACAGAGGACGACGAATCCGTAGAACGGCACCTTGCCCGCGAACTGGACGAAGGCCGCCTTGATATCATCCAGGTCGCGGTAACAGTCGAGGTGATCGGTCTCCAGGCTCGTGAGCACCGCGATGGTCGGCGTGATCGAAAGGAACGACCGGTCGTACTCGTCGGCTTCCACGACAATGAAATCCCCCTTGCCAAGGCGTGCGTTCGATCCGGCGAGGCCGCGAAGCCGCCCGCCGACGATCACCGTCGGATCGATGGCTCCCTCCATGAGCACCAGACTCACCATGGAGGTCGTTGTGGTCTTCCCGTGCGTTCCCGCGATGCCGATCCCGTACTTCAGGCGCATCACTTCCGCAAGCATCTCGGCGCGGCGGATGACGGGTATCTTCCGTGCATTCGCCTGGATGATCTCCGGATTATCCGGCGCCACGGCCGAGGAATACACCAGCGCGTCGACGTCCGGCGCCAGATTGGCCGGTGCGTGGCCGATGAACACTTTCACCCCGAGTCCTGTCAGCCTTTCGGTGTTGTCGTTCGGTGCGCGGTCGGACCCCGTGATCGCGAACCCCTCGGCGATCAGGATTTCCGCAATACCGCTCATGCCGATACCGCCAATGCCGACAAAATGAAGCTTCTTGATCGATGAGAACATGAGGTCGATCCCGTTTCCTATCTGTCCGTAAATTTCGGCCGCCGCCATTTGCGCCGGCTTCGATCCGGTACCAGGGCCGCGAGCCTGGTCATCTCCGCGACCAGCTCCCGTTCGCGTTCGTACCGCCCGACACGTATCCGGACGAGTCTGCGCCGGTTCTTCAGTTTAAAGACGATCACCTGGAACCGTCCGCCGGTCTGCACGCGTGCCTCGCGGCCGATATGCATCCATTCGATCGCCTCGACCGGCACGCGGAACTCCTGCCAGCGGTGCCTGAAAACGATCGCGTCGGACCCGACGATCAGGCGCCGGTTGCGCAGGAAATTGAGCCCCAGCGACACGAACGATATCAGGACGAAAAAGACAATGACGTACATGATCGGATCGTTCAGCACATACTCAAACTTCTTCTCCACGAAGTTTCCCCGAATGCCTCCGTAGAGAATGAGTGTGACCAGGTAGATCAGGGCCGACTGGTAATAGAAGTCGAGCTTGTATGTAAAGACTTTGTCGCGGTCGGTCATCGTCGTCACCGTCGTGCCACGCGCAGGACCGCTTCGGCCAGCGCCGATGTCGCCAAGGGTTTCCCGAGCCGCCGGGCTGCGTCCGCCATGCTTTTCCGGCGCTCCGGATCGCGTAGTAGTTCCCTGATTGCTGCCGGGAGCAGAGCCGGCGCCTCGCGGTCCGGCACGAGCATGGCAGCCCCCGCCCCGGCCATGACCTTCGCGTTCTCGGTCTGATGGTCCGCCGCTGCGAACGGATAGGGGACGAGGACCGAGGCAAGCCCCACGCGTGTCAGTTCGGCAACTGCGCCTGCCCCCGAACGGCACACCACGAGGTCACATACGGCGTAGGCATATTCCATGCTGTCGATAAACCGGTACACCCGCACATTGTCCCCCTCTTTGTCCATGGTCGTACGCACAAGATCGAAGTCCTGTTCTCCTGTCTGCCACACGATCTGGATCCCCTCCGCGGCAAACCCAGGCGCCGCAGGCAGCAGCGCCCTGTTGATCGAGGTCGCGCCGAGGCTTCCACCGAAGACCAGAAGCGTTCGTCTGGCCGGATCGAGCCCGAAAAAACCTGCCGCATCGGAGCGGCTCACCGTCCCCAGGACACCGCGTGTCGGATTACCCGAGACGTGAATATTGTCCTGTCGTTTCAGATGCCTTCGCGAGCTTTCGAAGGTGATATGAACTTCTGTCGCACGCGGCGCCAGGAGCCGCGTCGTCACCCCCGGCATGCTGTTCTGTTCCTGCACCAGCGTCGGGATGCCCAGGATCTGAGCCGCGTACACCACGGGACCGCAGACATACCCTCCCGTACCCACGACGGCGTCCGGGGACCGTCGTCGTATGAGAACCAGCGATTGAACCAGCGCAACGACGATCCGGAACGGGAAGAGCACCGTCTCCAGCGACAGCCGCCGTGGAAATCCGGTGATCCAGATCGTCACAAACGGATAACCGCGTGCGGGAACGACCCGTGCCTCAATTTTTCCCTTCGTACCGACGAATGTGATCGCCGCATCGGGCCGCCGCCGTCTGATCTCGTCGGCCACCGCGATGCCCGGAAACAGATGTCCTCCCGTTCCTCCCCCCGCAAAGATCAGTGTGGGCGGACGCGGGCTCACGCAACCTTTCCGGCCGCTGCAGCCTGCAGGCTTTCAAGCGGCCGGACGTTCTCCTGCGTAGCCGTCGCCCGCGGATGCAGGTCCGTCTGCATCGAGATATTCAATAGGATGCCGACGGCGATCGACGAGAAGAACATCGACGAGCCGCCGTAGCTTACGAACGGCATCGGCAGTCCTGTCGTCGGCAGGATCCCGAGCGTCACGCCGGCATTGATGAGTGCGTACAGGGTGATGGCGACCGTGATGCCGATGGCCAGCGTCCGTCCGAGCTCATCGGGGGCGTGCTTCGCGATTTTCATCCCCCGGAGCAGGATCATGAGAAAGAGCAGCACGATGATAAGTGTTCCCAGCAGGCCGTACTCTTCGCCGACGATAGAAAAGACGAAGTCGCCGTATGACTCGGGGAGGAAATGGTCGCGCTGTCTGCTTCCGCCGGGGCCGAGACCGAAGAGACCGCCGTTGCCGAACCCGATGATTGCCTGATAAAGCTGGTGCTTCGCTCCCGCGGAGGCTTCTCCTCCGCCGACGTAACTGAGAATCCGCTGCATGCGGTACGGTGCGCTCAGCATGTAGACGATCAGCGGCGGCACGCAGGCCCCCGCGGTCAGCGCGATATGCGAGAGCCGCGCCCGGCCGATGAAGAGCATCACCAGGCTGATCGCAAAGATCATTGCGCCGTTGCTGAAGTTCGGCTGCGCGAGCACCAGCACCGTGACCGCTACGATCCAGACCAGCATCGGAAGGAAGCCCGCCGTGAAATCCTTCACCCTCTCCTTCTTGTCCGCCATCAGAACACAAAGATGGAAAATCAGTGCGTACTTTGCGAACTCCGACGGCTGGAGTCCGAAGCCCCCGAGCGTGAGCCATCGGGAGGCACCATGCACCTCGCCCCCCACGAGGAGCGTGACAAAGAGAAGCCCGAGCGAGGCCAGCAGCGCAGGTTTCGTGAGCTTCCGGTACTTCCGGTAATCGATCTGCATGAAGATGAAGATCGCCGCAAAGCCCAGGAGAACCTTGATCGCATGGCTGCCCAGGAGTCTGCCGCTCTCCTTCCACTTGTCCATGGCATAGGTCGAGCTGGCGCTGTAGACCACGCCGAGGCTCATCACCATCAGGATGAGGACGGCGATGAACGTGGTCAGGTCGATATGGTTGCGGAGCTGTCGCATCTGATTGTCAACGGATACTGTCGAGATGCATCACGATATCTTTAAACACTTTTCCCCTGTGTTCGTAGCTTTCGAACCAGTCGAAGGACGCACAGGCCGGGGAGAGGAGTACGGTGTCACCCGGTGCGGCGCTGCCTCTGGCGGCGGAGACCGCCTCCTGCATCGACGCTGCCCTCACCGTGCGGACCACGTCGGTGAATGCCGCCACGACCTTGTCCCCCGATTCGCCGATCGCCACGATCGTCTTCACGTTCGCCCGCACCGTCGCCAGGAGCCGTCCGTAGTCGTTTCCCTTATCCCGCCCCCCCATGAGCACGATCAACGGAGTCGTGAAGCTGCGGAGGGCATACCAGAGCGAATCGACGTTCGTTGCTTTTGAGTCATTCACGTATGCCACGCCGTCCAGTTCGCGGACAAACTCCAGGCGGTGTTCCACTCCCTTGAAATTCTTCAACGTCGCCCGGAGCGACGCCGGCGGCACCTTCCGCATGATGGCCGCCAACGCGGCAGCCATGGCGTTTGCCAGGTTGTGTTCCCCCCGGATGCTGATGGCGTCCGCGGCAACGACTTCGTAGCGACGTCTCCCGTCGACGGCCGTCAAGATGCCCCCGGCGAGGAACGCCCCGCGCTCCAGTTCGCGGTGCGTGCTGAACGGAAGGAGGGTCACCCCCCGGGGAGGGTGGTCCTCGACCACCCGCCGCGTCACATCGTCGTCCGCATTATAAATGAGGGCGTCGCCTTCTCCCTGGTTTTCAAAGATCCGTCTCTTCGCCGCAACATACTTTTCAAAGTCATGATCGTACCGGTCGAGGTGGTCCGGCGTGATGTTCAGGATCGCCGCCACCTTCGGCCGGAACGTCTTGATGTGATCGAGCTGAAAGCTGCTCACTTCGACAACCGCCGTCCCCTCCGGGGGAACGTCGCCGACGACCTGTGAGAACGCCGTGCCGATGTTCCCGGCGATGACGCAGGGCACGTGCGCGTCGGCCAGCATACGCCCGGTCAGCGTCGTTGTTGTCGTCTTGCCGTTCGTGCCGGTGATAGCGACTAGGGCGGCAGGACAAAACCAGCTCGCGACCTCCAGTTCGCTGACCACCGCGATCCCCCGGCGTGCCGCCTCCAGCACCAGCGGCGCGTCCGACGGGACCCCCGGGCTCACCACCAGCGTCTCCCCCTCAAGAACGCGCTCCGAGTTGGTGCCGAATTCGTACGTGGCCCCGATCCGCCGCAATTCCTCTGCAGCCGCGCGCAGGTTTTCGGCCGGGGCGCGATCGCTGACGAAGACATCCGCCCCACGCCCTTTCAGGAGCCCCGCCACCGCCAGACCGCTTCGCGCCCCGCCGAGGATGCTGAAACGCCTCCCGTGGAGTTCCGCTTGCTGCGTCACATTCTATCTCACCTTAAACGTCGCGAGGCTGAGGATCATCATCAGGATCGCCACGATGTAGAACCGGATCACGATCTTAGGTTCCGGCCATCCGAGCATCTCAAAATGGTGGTGCAGGGGAGCCATCTTGAAGACGCGCCTGCCTTCGCCGTATTTCCGTTTCGTGTATTTGAAATACAGCCGTTGCACGATCACCGACAGCGTTTCGGCGAGGAACACGCCGCCGAGCGTCGGCAGGAGGAGTTCTTTCTTGATCAGCACGCAGAGCGCGCCGATCGCGCCCCCGAGCGCGAGCGATCCGGTATCCCCCATGAACACCTGGGCCGGGTATGCGTTGAACCAGAGAAACCCGAGCGCCGCTCCTGCGAGAGCGGCACAGAAGACCGTCAGCTCGCCGTTCCCCCGGAGGAAGGGTATTGTCAGGTACTCGCTGAGGACCGAGTTACCCGAGATGTAGCTGATCACCGCCAGCGTCAGGCCGACAATACCCACGATCCCGATGGCGAGACCGTCGAGCCCGTCGGTGAGATTCACCGCGTTGGACGTCGCCGTGATGACAAATATCACCACCGGGATATACAGGTGCCCGAAGTCGAATTCCTGGTTTTTGAAGAACGGAACCGTCGTCGACGTGTTGAGTTTCCACAGATCCCCGTCGATCCACTGAGGGTAGAAATAGATGACACCACCGACCACCATCCCCACGAATACCTGTCCGACGATCTTGTACAGCCCGATCAGTCCCTTCGGTTTCTTCCTGACCACCTTCAGATAGTCGTCGAGGAAACCGACCGCGCCCAGCGCTGCCGTGACAAAGAGGATCAGAACGATGTACATGTTTCCGACGTTGCCCCAGAGAAGTGTCGGCACCAGGACCGAGGCCAGGACGATCAGTCCTCCCATCGTCGGCGTCCCCGCCTTTGTCATGTGGGTTTTCGGCGCTTCGAGCTTTGCCGCTTCCCCGATCTGATGTTCCTTCAGCTTCCGGATGATCTTCGGACCGAGCCAGAACGCAATGACCAGGGCCGTCACCGCCGCC
>Ga0315276_10007497_pt1 | contig 10113 bp, 10 predicted proteins | sample YL17G05_0_MG_FD_204542 | JGI IMG/M metagenome (GOLD analysis project Ga0315276, IMG submission 204542) | Sediment microbial communities from Yellowstone Lake, YNP, Wyoming, USA - YL17G05_0 | ecosystem: Environmental > Aquatic > Freshwater > Lake > Sediment | place: USA: Wyoming | collected... | reverse complement strand
TTTGGTCGAAAAGCTCATATCCAAAGCTATTTAAAATTCTTTTCTTCCGTTTCGTTCAATTGATCCAGGCGTTGTTGGTGTCTGTTGCCTGCGAATTCCGTATTCAGCCATTTTTCCACGATGCGCAGGGCCAGTTCCGGGGCGATGACGCGGGCGCCCATATTCAGGACGTTGGCGTTATTATGTTTCCGGCTCATTTCAGCCGTATACAGGTCGTTGCACAAAGCCGCCCTGACATGTTTAAATTTGTTGGCGACGATGGACATGCCCAATCCCGAGCCGCAAAGAAATATCCCTTTTGAATTTCCCGGGTTTGCCGAAATTTTTTCAGCCGCTTTTGCCCCGTATTCGACCCAGCTAACCGGTTCGGCTGATTCGGGGCCCAGGTCTTCTACAGGCAGGTTATTATCCAGGAGGTAGTTTTTAATTATTTCCTTTAACATGAAACCCGCATGGTCGGAAACGAGATAAATGGTCATTTGAATCTCCCTATTTGGAATTTTCGTTATAGATTCCTATTTTAAATGAATTCATCGGTAAATTCAATCCATGTGCGTGGAAATTTTCATCTGCCCGGGGAAAAACAGGAAGCGAGGAAGCTGGGAAGCGACGAAGCTGGGAAAAAACCCAATCTTTCGCTTTTCTCCGCTCTTCTGCTCTTCCGCTCTTCCGCGCTTCCGCTCTTCCCTTTTCCTGCCCCTGATTGACACTGACTTTTGTTTATTGTCATTTTTCATAGAGAATCCCGGTGCGGAACTGCCCCCGGCAGATGTAAACTTGACGCCGGTAGACTTAAACATGACGCCGGCAGTTTTAAACATGAGCCCGGCAGACTTAAACATGACGGCGGCAGTTTTAAACATGAGCCCGGCAGGCTTAAACATGACGGCGGCAGTTTTAAACATGGGCCCGGCAGACTTAAACAGGGCGCCGGCAGTTTTAAACATGGGCCCGGCAGACTTAAACATGACGCCGGCAGTTTTAAACATGAGCCCGGCAGACTTAAACATGACCGCGGCAGATTAAAACATGGCCACGGCAGTTTTGACAAATGCCGGAACTCCTGTGGCAAATAACAAACTTCCTGGGGCAATTGCCAAAAAGTTTGGGGCAAATGCCCGAACATCTTTGGGAAATTCCCCACCACCTTTGGCAAATGACAAATATCTTTTGGCAAATACCACAGGTGTTTTGCAAGATTACACAGGCCCCGTGTATGATCGCACCGCGGGTGTGCAAGATAACACAGGGCTTGTGCATGATAACACGGAGCTCGTGCATGATTGCACGGCAGCCGTGTAAGATAGCACAGGGCTTATGCATGATTGCACGGCAGCCGTGTAAGATAGCACAGGGCTTATGCATGATCGCACAGCGGTTTTGCAAGATAACACAATGCCCGTGCATGATCGCACGGCAGTCGTGTAAGATAATACGGGGCTTGTGCATGATCGCACGACGGTTGTGCAAGATAGCGCGGGACCTGTGTATGATCTCGCGACGGTTATGCAAGATCGCACGGCGTCTGTGCGAGATGACGCAGGGCTTGTGAATGATTGCACGGCTGCTGTGCATGATCGCACGGCGTCTGTGCAAAAAGTTGCCACAGGCGAAATATATAGTCATTCCCGGCTGCCAGTCATTAATTTAATTTCGCCGGGGAGATATGAAAATGTGGTGGTTGGGGGAGCATCCATTATCGTTCATTAACCATTAACAATTGACAATTGACAATTGACAATTATCCCTTTTCCAGTTCCTCAATCGGAACGATTTTTTCGTCTGTCCCCGACTGCCTTTTTCCCGTAGGGGAAACCCCCCGTGGTTGCCCCATTCGCTGTGGTTGTCTAGTTCCCCAGTGCAGACACGGAGCAGTGCAGACACGGGGCAGGGCAGACACGGGGGCCTGCCCCTACAGAGATGTGAAAATAGCAATGATTTATTGAACTACCCAATAATCCGCCAACACTTCCGCTTGTTTTAGCACCGTATCTAATGCTTTTTGTTGTTTGTCCGGCGGGTATCCGTGATTATTCAACGTCCGCCTTACAATAACCATGAGTCTTGCCCGTGCGCTTTCTTTCATCGCCCAGTCTATTGTCGCGTTTTTTCGCACTTTTTCCGCAATTTCACGGGCGATACTTGTTAATATTGCATCGCCTAAAATTTTAACCGCACTGTCGTTAACTCCCAATGCGGTATAGAACGCATACTCGTCTTTGGTTAACTTTAGTTTTTCAGCCAAACCGTCCGCGTCTCTAATTTTCCGGGCGATTTCCAATAATTCTTCAATTATTTCAGAGGTTGTCAATAGATTGTTCCGGTACTTTTTGATGGAAGATTCGAGCATATCCAGAAGGTTCTGTCCCTGGGTTATATTGAATTTTCGCCGTGCATCGATTTCATCATTGAGAATCTTTTTCAGAAGTTCAAGTCCAAGGTTTTTGTGTTTCATTCCTTTTACTTCCTGGAGGAATTCTTCGGAGAGCAAAGAAATGTCGGGCTTTTTGATGCCCGCGGCGGCGAATATATCCACGACTTCGGTGGATTCCACGGCCTGGTTGACTATTTGCCGGATAATGGTTTCGTAATTTTTTATTTCGTTGTTATCGGCTTCGCCTTCGAACTTGAACAGCCGCGCCCGAATAGCCTGGAAAAAGGCGATTTCATCATTGAACACCCTGGCTTCTTCAAGGTGAGAGACCAACCCGAATATTTTTGAAAGGGCAGTGGATTCCTTTATAAATCGATTTTTGCCTTGTTCCTGCGAAAGTATGAATTCTTCGGCCTGGAGGATGATCGAGAGCCGTTGGGAAGTGTTATCGCCAAAAAAAGCATGGTAATCGAAGCCGTGAAACATCCGGCGTAAGATTTCCATTTTTTCCTGGAGTAATTCAAGTGCGGTTTGTTGTGTTTCAGCGGGATTGCCTTTTCCTCCCGAATGGGAATAGAATGAAAGGGCATCTTTAAGTGCGCTCCCGATGCCGATATAATCGACGACGAGTCCGCCGGGTTTATCCATATAGACGCGGTTTACCCGTGAGATAGCCTGGATTAGGGTATGTTTTGTCATTAGTTTGTCGATATAGATGGTATGGAGACATGGGGCGTCGAAGCCGGTTAACCACATATCCCGTACAATAACGAGTTTTAAGGTATCCCCTGGGTCTTTCATGCGACCGGAAAGTAAGCGGCGGTCTTGTTTGGTTGTCCGGTGGCATGAAGGGATTACCAGGCTTTCCGGGTCTTCCGGGTCAAATTCCATTTTATCGGAGGAAGCCGACGTCATAACGACTTTTATGGTTCCGTCTTTCAGGTTTTCGCCGCGCCATTGGGGTCTTAATGCGATGATTTCATCGTAGAGCGCCACGGCGATGCGGCGGCTCATGGCAACGATCATTGCTTTGCCGACCAGTATTTTCGAGCGTGTTTCGTAGTGGGTAACGATATCCCGCGCCAGGTTTTTCAATCGTTCGGGATGGCCGATAATGGATTCCAATTTGGTCCACCTGGTTTTGGCTTGTTGGGTTTCGGGGGTGTTGTCATCCGTGATTTCTTTTTCGAATTCTTCTATTAGTTTCCGGCCTTCTTCGGTGAGGTTGATTTTAGCCAGGCGGCTTTCGTAGTATATTTTTACTGTGGCGCCGTCTTCAATGGATTGGGCGATATCGTATATATCGATATAATGGCCGAAAACGGCCGGTGTGTTTATATCCGTGTTTTCAACCGGTGTGCCGGTAAAGCCGATAAAGGTGGCGTTTGGGACGGCGTCCCGCAGGAATTTGGCGAATCCGTAAGTTATGCGTTTACCGTTGAGTTTGCCGGTTTTATCCCTGGTATCGATGAGTTTTGCTTTAAATCCGTATTGGGTGCGGTGGGCTTCGTCGGCAATAACGATAATATTGCGCCGTTCGGACAGAAGGTCGTATATTGCGCTGTCATGGGCAGGGAAGAATTTATGGATGGTGGTAAAAACGATGCCGCCGGACGCAACTTTGAGGAGGTTTTTTAAATCTTCGCGTGATTCGGCCTGGGCCGGTATTTGGCCCAGCAGGGTTTTACAATCGACAAAAGTATCAAATAGTTGTTGGTCGAGATCGTTTCGATCCGTTATGACGATAATGGTGGGATTATCCAGGTTATGGACCAGTTTTCCCGTGTAAAAAACCATGGTCAGGCTTTTCCCGGACCCTTGCGTGTGCCATATGACGCCGGCTTTGCGGTTTCCTTTTATGGTCGCGGCGGCGCGGGTGCTTTCCAGGGCTTTATTTACGGCGTAGTATTGATGGTATGCCGCCAGTTTTTTCACGGTTTCTACCTGGGTAAGGCCGGTTTTAGCGTCTATTTTTTTATCTTTTTCAAAAACGATAAAGTTCTGTATTATATCGAGGAATGTTGTTTTGTTCAGCATGCCTTTGATAAGCGTCTCGATTTGGCTTACATGGGGGGAGGATTCTTTTTTACCGTCTGATGTTTTCCATGCCTGGAACCTGCTGAAGGGTGATGAGATGGTTCCTGCCCTGGCTTCCAGCCCGTCGGAGATGACGCAGAAAGTATTATAGAAAAATAGTGAGGGGATAGTTGTTTTGTAGTTCTGGATTTGATCGTAGGCTTTACGGATTGATGCATTTTTGTCGGCGGGGTTTTTTAGTTCTATTATCACCAGGGGCAAGCCGTTGATGAAGAGGATTAAATCGGGGCGTTTGTTCTGGGTGGGGCCCTGGACGGTAAACTGGTTTATGGCGTAAAAATTATTATTGTCCGGGTTTTGAAAATCGATCAGCCAGATTCGTTCGCCGCGCTGCCGGTCGTTTTTTTGTACGGTAGCCGGGACGCCTTCGGTGAGTAATTTATGAAAGGTTTCGTTGGCGTCGATTAGTTGGGGAGAGAAAGTAGCCAGTACGGTTTTAAGGGCTTCTTGTCGCGCTTTTTCCGGCGTTTTGGGGTTCAGGAGGTTAATGGCATGTTCCAGTATATCTTTTAGAATGACAACGTCATAGCTTTTTCGTTGTTCCGGTTCGTTGTAGGTTGTCGAATGGTCAGAAACCAGGGACGCTTCGTCAATGGTTTCGGTATCGGGGGCAATGGATGGCCCCGGGGTATAGTAGAATCCAAGCTTTATGAGTTCATCGACAGCGAGGGTTTCGATTTCGGATTCGCTGAAATTTTTCATTTGCATGTTTCCTCCAATAAATTTTGTAGATGGGGTTGACCGGGGGGGTCTGTTTCCCAATTAGCGGGGTTATTTTCGACATATTCCCGGATTTGGAATAATTCGTTTTCATTGCGGATGATATGTTCGTAATAATTTCGTTGCCACAATTTGCCGTTAAACGGTTGCCAACCGGATTTTATTACGCCGTCGGAATATTTTTTTGTAGTCATTGTTTTAATGCGGCTAACAATATCCGGTAGGGGCAACCCCCCGTGGTTGCCCGATTCCCCAGGGCAGGCACGGGGGCCGGGGCAGACATTTTTATTGGGGCAGACACGGGGGCCTGCCCCTACGATAATAATTGAATGAATGTGATTGGGCATAACGACGAATTCATCGATATCATTGCCGGGATAATGGTCCGGGATTTGTTGCAAAATGGTGGTAATCATTTGCCCCGCGGCATTTAAAATCATTTTGTTGTTTAATATTTCCCCGAACAGGCATTCATGGTTTTGTGTACATATGGTGACAAAATACGCCCCTTCGGATGAATAATCATATCCTTGCAGGCGGATAGTGTGGCGGTGGTAAATTTCGGGATTGAATTTCATAATTTCACCTTTAATTCGCCGGACATGAGTTTAGGCAGAAGGGTATCGCGCATGCGCGTAAGCGTGCTGATTTGGGAATGGTTTTCCTCGATTTTATCCCAAGCATGGGAGGCATATTCAGAGAATTTTTTTATTAAGTTTGTTGGAGGCATTTGAAATGCTATTTTTTCAATATCTGACGGAACAAGTGATGGGTAAGCAGTTGTGGAACCATCTGCAATTATTTCCAAATATTCTGTCATGTCATTCTGTGTTAGGTAAAGATAGATGAAATGGGGATCGATTTTATTACAGGTTATTACCACAAAACCTGTAGAAACGACAGTATTGCAATTCACCTTCTTAAGTATTCCATAATGTTTTTGTATCGGTCGTATCATGGACAGAATGATATCATTCTTTTGAACAATCCGTTTTGCTCTACTTGGCGCATTTTTTAGAGATAGATATTGGAATTGACTTATTCTTCCATCGGTAATTGAACCTGTATCTAAGTATTCTATTTCGGAATATGGAAAATTTCGGTCAATGTTTTTTTCATTAAATTTAGCAACCTCGCCAATAGTTGTCGGCTTCCACTCAGGTTTTGCCTCTTCGACAAACATTTTCCGCCATAGTGTTTGTGCAATTCCTTCCAGGGTTTTGTTTTGTCGGTGCAGGAGGTCGATTTTGTCGTCAAGGCATGAAAGCACACCGACAATGGCCTGTTGTTCGGGAATGGAAACCGGGATCAAAATATCTAATGAATTCAATAGTGTTTGAGTTAATAGCGGGTGGCTTGAACCTTCGGCCTGCGAATTTAAATTCATTTTTTTAAACAAATAATAAAGAAATTTTGCGCAAGTTCCGGGTTTTGGAATAGTATTCAGCGCATTATCTGATACCCATACAGGATTGTTTATATAAAAAACACTCCCACAATATGCACCGACGCGCCCTATCACCACAGATTCAGCCTCAAAATTCGACTTATCAGTGTATCCAAGTATCCCATTGCCTCCATAAATAGGAATTTTACCACTCTCGATTTCAGGAGGGCGGGTTTTGCCATTTTTAAAATCTGCCATATCCCCCAGTTTGCATTCCTTCCACTCGCTCATTCATTCACCTCAAGTTTCGCGAGGTTCTCCCGGATGAGTTCATTTAGCCGTACTTCTTCTTTCATCTGATCATCAAGTTCCGCTTTCAGTTTTCCAAAACGTTCCGCGAAATCGAAATCATCCTCATCTTCCGCCAAGCCGATATAGCGACCCGGGGTGAGCACGTAATCTTTTTCCTTGATTTCCTCCAATGAAACGGATTTGCAAAAACCGGGGATATCCCGGTATTCCTCATTCCGGCTGCGCCAATGACGGTACGTCTCTGTTATCCTGGCAATGTCCTGATCGGAGAAATCGCGGGTGCGGCGATTAATGAGATATCCAAGATTGCGGGCATCGATAAACAAGACTTTATCGAGACGCCCTTCTTTTTTGCGCGACAGGAACCAGAGACAGGCAGGTATCTGGGTATTCAAAAAAAGTTTCGCCGGGAGGTTGACGATACAGTCGATCAACCCGGCTTCGATAATGGCTTTCCGTGTGTCGCCTTCGCCATTGGTTTTGGAAGTAAGAGAACCTTTTGCCAGGACAAAACCGGCCATGCCTTTGGGCGACATGTGATAGATGAAGTGCTGAATCCAGGCGTAATTGGCGTTGCCCGCGGGGGGAATTCCATACTTCCAACGGGCGTCATCCTTTAAAAGATTCCCGGACCAATCGGAATCGTTGAAGGGCGGATTAGCGATGATGAAATCGGCTTTCAAGTCTTTATGGGCGTTATTGAGAAAAGAGCCTTCATTGTTCCACTTAATATTGGAACTGTCGATGCCGCGAATGGCAAGATTCATCCTGGCAAGACGCCAGGTGGTCTGGTTGGATTCCTGGCCGTAAATGGAAATAAGGTCGGCAGGATTAAGGCTGAGGGCTTTACCATTCTTTTTATAATGGTCCTGGTGAGAGGCAATAAATTTTTCGCTCTGGATAAACATTCCGCCGGAGCCGCAGCAAGGATCGAACACACGGCCTTCGTAAGGTTCAAGTATTTCAACCAGGAGTTTGACAACGCACCTTGGAGTATAGAACTGGCCGCCCTTTTTCCCTTCAGCCAGGGCGAATTGCCCAAGGAAATATTCATACACCTGGCCGAGCACATCCTTGCTTTTGGCTTCTTCGGAACCCAGGGCAATCGTACCGACAAGGTCGATGAGACCGCTTAAACTTGCCCGGTCAAGGTTCTGCCGGGCGTAAGCGATGGGAAGAACACCTTTGAGGGAATTGTTTCTATCTTCGATGGCTTCCATGGCTGCGTCCACATACCCGCCGATATCTACTTTCTTGCCGTTATCGAGAAAGATTTCCGTTTTCCTGGCATTGTCGGACATTTTTTTCCAGCGGGCGGTAGGAGGGACAAAGAAAACTTTCTCAGCGGTATATTCGTTGGGGTCTTCGGGGTCAGCGCCCTGGTACTCGCCCTTGCCCTGTATAAGTTTGGAATGTAGAACTTCAAAAGCATCGGATATATATTTTAAAAAGATCAAACCGAGAACGACATGTTTATATTCAGCGGCATCCATGTTTTTACGCAATTTATCCGCTGATTGCCAGAGTGTTGCTTCAATGGAATCCTTTTTGTTATTCTTCCTGTTAGCTTGCTTGTTTTCAGGCATTATATTCTCCTGTTTAAATTTTTCGGTTCTTCAAACGAATCTATATGTAGAATAATTTTTATAAATCCGAATCGATGCATGATTGATTATATTTCATCTGCCACCATCAGTCAATAATAAACGATTATTTTTTACGTAGGGGCAACCCCCCGTGGTTGCCCATTCCTGTGTGTTCACCCATTTCCGCATGTTCGCCCGATTTGTTGCTATCCGGGCAATTTATTAGGATGGGTACGGCGCCAGGATGGGCACGGAAAAAAATGGGGACAGGGAAGAAATATTACATAGAATATCCCGGCATAGAGGTCACGGCCTTTTCTTGTCGATCTGGTCAAGATAATAGCGCAAATAAAAAAGAACATCGGTGACCAGGTGATTTTTTACCCATGCCTTCAACTTCCCATCTAAAATCTCCCCCATTCCATGTAAAATATATTTCCGATCAACTGCCTCGATAAACTCTATACATTGGAGATTAAAATCCAGGTCTACCGAAAATCGGGGCAATTCGTAAAAAAGATATAATGCGGTCCCACCTTTAAAGCCGAGGAGCGATGACAATTCGAAATTCGAATAAATGTCTTTCAAGATTTTTATCATGAACAAACGATGGGTTTGAATGTCGATCATTTGAAAATTCCTCTTACTCTTTTTTCAAGATTTAAATTCTCATAAATAGGGAGAATTTTAAAAATTTTTTGCCTGTCCAGTTTGCCGATGTAATCCACATAAAAATTTCGGTTAAGATATAAAATGTCCAAAAATGCTCTCTCTTTCCCTGCCATGGTAAAATGGGGCCTGAACTCCAGGCCTTCCGGGGAGGTTAATATCGACTCTTTTACCTTCCTGTATCTCAGGTTGTAATTACCGACCCGGATCTCTCTTGAAAGATAGGATGCAACAGTAATGGTTTCATCGTATTGGAAAACCAAGCCCTCTTTGAAAAGAACGAATTCAAAACCAATGTAGGCCGGGGGGTAAATTTTAATAGCCAGTTCGAGGGGGTCGTAATTGTCTTTCGCATATACCCCACGGCGAACCTGCGAGATCATATTTTTTTTTACGTAGTAATGGACTGCTGCTTTCAGATTGTCAAAATTGCTTTCCTCCAGGAGTACGGAAAGCTCCTTTAGGGTAAATACCGTTTGCCCAGCTTGATGAATTACTACGTTAAAATTCTTTTTCATTTCATTTCATCCGTGAACTAAAGGTAAGAATTTTTATTACCTTTGGTTCACGTTTATTATACCCGAATTACTTCCCGGATGTCAAATCCGATTCCTTAATATCCATTGTTAATGGTTAATTGTTCATGAAAGATATGCCCGGCCCACGAATGACACGAATTAACACGAATGAAAAAAAACATCAGTCCACGTATGGCGATTGCGCAGATTAACACAGATTTAAACCCTGTAGGGGCGAACCCACGTGTTCGCCCGATTCGTGTTTTATACATTTCTATTTCCGTGTTTTTTCATCATTCATCATTCATCATCGGCGCCCTGGTGGCTATTTTATAAATTCCCAGGCATTTCGATGAACAATGCCGTTCCGGTTCCCAAGGTTCATCTCGTCCAGTGAAACCACTATTTTCTCAAAATGGTCGTCGATAGACGCCAGGTTCCCGAATTCCC
>Ga0315276_10007496_pt1 | contig 10114 bp, 10 predicted proteins | sample YL17G05_0_MG_FD_204542 | JGI IMG/M metagenome (GOLD analysis project Ga0315276, IMG submission 204542) | Sediment microbial communities from Yellowstone Lake, YNP, Wyoming, USA - YL17G05_0 | ecosystem: Environmental > Aquatic > Freshwater > Lake > Sediment | place: USA: Wyoming | collected... | reverse complement strand
AAGTGGAGGTCGTTCAGCGTGGCGAAGACTGCGGTGCGGCGTGCGCGCGGTGACGGCAGCGTGCGCACGCGCTCGGGGAAGTAGCGATCGGGGACGGGACGCGCCGCGCCGTCCACCTCGATCGTGAGCGTGTATTCCGTGTCCGGATCGAGGCCCTCGATGCGCACCAGATGCGCGGCGGCGGCGGCTTCGCTGCGCGCACGCAACTCGCCGTCGAGCAGCACACGCGCGGTGGCGTCGACCGCACCGGTTGCGTCTTCGACGCGGAACGCGAGCGTCACGCTACTCGCCGTGACGCCCATCACCTCGGGATCGCGAATGGTAAGCGGCATGGGCCGCAGGGTATCACCGCGCGCCGCGCTCCCGCAGCGATTTCTCGATGCGCGTGCCGATCTCGTCGAGCAGCGGTCGCGAGGTCGCGAAGTTGAGGCGCGCGAAGCCACGGCCGGGCGCGCCGAAGACGCTGCCATCCGAGAGCGCCACGCGCGCATGCTCGAGGAAGAACTGCTGGGGGGACGGTTCGAGTTCGAGAGCGCGGCAATCGAGCCACGCCAGAAAGGTCGCCTCGGGCTCGAAACTGCGAACGCCCGGCAGCCGCTCGGCGACGAAGCGCGCCACGCTGCGCCGGTTGCCATCGAGGTACGCGAGCACGGCGTCGAGCCACGGCTGGCCCTCACGCCACGCCGCGACCGTCGCCGCCTGGCCGAGTGAGCCGAGTCCGCCGCGCACGTGTCGCGGCACGCGGGCGAAGCGTTTGCGCAGCGCCTCGCTACCGAAGTGCGCGATCGCGCAGCGCAGGCCCGGGATGTTGAACGCCTTGGTCGCCGAGGTCAGCGTGAGCGTGCGCGCCTCGACCTCGGGCGACAGCGACGCGAACGGGATGTGCCGCCGGCTGTCGTAGACGAGATCCGCGTGGATCTCGTCGGCGACCACCACGAGGTCGTGCGCGAGCGCGAGCTCCGCGAGCGTCTCGAGTTCGCGGCGCTCGAAGACGCGACCCGTCGGGTTCTGGGGATTGCAGAGCAGGAAGACGCGCGTGCTCGGGTCGATCGCGTGGCGCAGGAAATCGAAATCGATCTCGTAGCGCGTGTCGCCCGCGACGAGCGGGCTTTCCACCATCCGCCGCCCGAGCTCGCGCACAGCGCTCAGGAACGGCGCGTAGACGGGCGTCTGCACCACCACGCCCTCACCCGGCGCGCTGAACTGGTCGATCGCGATGTAGATGCCCTGTACGACGTCAGTCAGCACCTCGATCCCGCGCGGATCGGGGCGCCAGCCGAAGCGCGACTCCATGCGCTCCACGAACGCCGCGGGCAGCGCGTCGGGCTGCACGTCGAGCGGGTAGCCGAGGTCGTCGATCTCGAGCGCACTCTCCAGCACGCGGCGCACCGGCGCGCAGAGCGGGAAGTCCATCTCGGCCACCCACGCCGGCAGCACGTCGGGTCCGTAGAGCTGCCACTTCTCGCCGCGGCGACGGCGCAGCGCGGCGAGGTCGAGGCGGTCGAAGTCGATCGGAGAAGCGGACATGACGGGTTCGTATCCCGCGATCAGCGGCCCGTCAAACCCGCGCCCCCTGCACGATGCGCACGACCTCCGCCCAGGCCGCCGCGTCGGGCTGCCACGGCGCCACCAGACTCACGCGATCGGCGAACCCCGCGCAGCGCGCGACGAGCCGCTCGCCGAGAGCATCCGGCGGCGCGCACACCGCGACGGCTTCGAGCAGCTCGTCGTCCACCAGCGCGGCCATCGCGCGCCAGTCGCCGCTGCGCGAAAGCGCGTGTAAGTGCGGGTGCAGCGCGCCGCGGCCGCACGAGTCGAGCACGCCGCGGTACGCCGGCGTCGAGGCGTAGAAGGCGATCTGGGCGCGCACGGCGCTGCGGGCGCGCTCAGTCTCGTCGGCGTCGCGGCCCGACGCGATCAGCACCTGCACGCTCACCGTGAGCTCGCGCCGCGCGCGGCCGGCGCGCACCAGGCCGCGTTCCAGCGCCGGGCGCGTCACGGCCTCGAGAAACGCGCGGGTGTGGAAGGGATGCACGAGGAAACCGTCCGCCACTTCGCCCGCAACCCCGGTCATCCGCGGTCCGACACCAGCGAGCCACACAGGCGGCGAGCCGAACGGAGACGGCGCCGGTCGCAGCAACGGCGGCATCAGCGTGTGCGTGTAGAAGTCGCCGCGAAAATCGAGCGGCGCGCCGTCGTTCCAGCACGACCAGATCGCGCGCAGCGCCAGCACCAGCTCGCGCATGCGCGCCGCCGGCCGCGACCACGGCTGCGAGAAGCGCCGCTCGATGTGCGCCCGCACCTGCGAGCCAAGCCCGAACCGGAAGCGCCCCTTCGAAAGCACTTGAAGGTCATGGCCGATCTGCGCGAGCAGCATGGGGCTGCGCGCGAACGCAATCGCCACGCCGGTGATCAGCTCCAGGCGCTCGGTCGTCGCGGCAGCCTGCAGCAACGGAAAGAACGGGTCGTGCGGCCCGTCGAAGCTGAAGGCGCCGTCGTAGCCCAGCTCTTCGAGTCGGCGCGCCTCGGCGCCCGCCGCTGCGAGCGACGCCAGCGCGAACGGCGCATCGACCCGCAATCCACTCAGTCCTTGCGCGCGGCGAGCAGCGCGAGCACGCGACGCATCACCGGGTCGATGCCGCCGCCCACCAGCGAGAGCCCGCCATCGACGACGAGGTTGTGACCGGTCACGTAGCGCGCGGCGTCGGAGAGCAGGAACACGACCACGTCGGCGACGTCCTCTGCGGTGCCCACGCGCGCCGCCGGGATCGCCTCCGCAAAGGGGTCCATCAGCTGCGGGATCTTGAAGAGCAGCTCCGACATCGGCGTGCGGATCATGCCGGGCGACACGCAGTTCACGCGGATCGCCGGGCCGTACTCGAGCGCGGCGCTCTGTGCGAGCGCGATCACGCCCGCCTTGGCCGCGCTGTAGGGCGCCTCGCCGCGCGTCGGCTGGATGCCGCTGCACGACGCGTTGGTGACGATCGCGCCGCCGCCCGCCGCGCGCAGGTGCGGCACCGCGGAGCGCAGGCCGTGGTAGACGCCGATCAGGTTCACCGCGATCAGGCGCTCGACGTCCGCGGGCGCGTACTCGTGCAGCGTCGCCACCTGGCCCGCACCCGCGTTCAGGAACGCGAGGTCGAGGCCGCCGAACGCCGCCGCGGCTTCCGCACATGCCGCGTCGACCGCCACAGCGTCCCGCACATCCGCAACCAGCGCGATCCCGCCGAGTTCGCGTGCTGCCGCTGCGCTCGCGCCCGCATCGAGGTCGAGCAACGCAACGCGCGCCCCCCGCTCCGCGAGCTTGCGCGCGGTCGCAAGACCGATCCCCGATGCGCCGCCCGTGACCAGCACGCGCTTGCCCGCGAATTCCGTCAATGGAAGACGTGCCCGCCGTTCACGTCGAGCGACTGGCCGGTGACGACGCGCGAGAGATCCGACGCGAAGAACACGACGGCGTCCGCGATCTCCTCGGACGTGGGCAGATGCCGCAGCGCCGTCTGCGCCGCGACCTCGTCGTAGACGACCTTCGGGGCGACGCCGCGCTGTTTCGCCTGGTGCGCGAAGTAGTCCTGCAACGACGCGCCCCAGATGTAGCCGGGTACGACCGAGTTAACGCGGATGCCGTGCGGGCCGATCTCGCGCGCGAGCCCCTGCGTCGCCGCCAGCAGCGCCGCTTTCGAAGCGCCGTAGGGACTCATCGTCGGCAGCACGTCGCGGACGATCATCGAGTTGATCATCACGATCGAGCCGCGGCGCTGCGCCTTCATCACCGGCAGCACTTCGTGGGTGAGCTGCAGCGAACCGAGCAGGTTCACGCGCAGCGGGCGCAGGAAGTCTTCGGCACTGGCGTCTTCGATGCGGACGAAGCGGCCCATGTCGAAAGCGTTGTTCACCAGCACGTCGATGCGGCCGAACTCGGCCATCGCGCGCTCCACCAGCCGCTTGCAGTCGTCGACGCGGGTGATGTCGGTCGCCACTTCGAGCGCGCGGCGGCCGGTGGCACGCACTTCGGCGGCGACCTCGCCGAGCTTGCTCGCGGTGCGCGCGGCCAGCACCAGGTCGGCGCCCTCGCGCGCCAGCGCCAGCGAGACGTCGCGGCCCATGCCGGGGCCGATGCCCGAGACGATCGCGACACGATCCTGGAGCAGACCGCTCACGACAGCGCGCCGCCGTCGATGCGGATCTCTTCGCCGGTGATGTGCGAGCCCTCGTCGGACGCGAGGAACGCCACGAGGTTCGCCACCTTCTCGGGACCCGCGAAGCCCGTGAGCGGCATGATGCGGCGCACCAGCTTCGGGTTGGCGCCTGCGGGAATGTGGAACGCCTTGGTGATCGGCGTTTCGATGCTGCCCGGGCAGATCGCGTTGGCGCGCACGCCCTGGCCGGCGTACTCGACGGCGATCGAGCGCGTGAAGGCGAGCACGCCGCCCTTCGACGCCGCGTACGCCGCCGACCAGGCGTGCCCCGTCATGCCCGCCGTCGACGCCATGTTGACGATGTTGCCACGCGTCGCGAGCAGGTGCGGGATCGCTTCGCGGCAGAGCAGGAAGGTGCCGGTGAGATTCACGCCGATCACGCGACTCCAATCGGCCAGCGCGAGTTCGTGGGTGTGATCGAAGCGCAAGATGCCCGCGACGTTGCAGAGCACGTCGAGGTGGCCGAAGCGCGCGACGCAGGCTGCGACCGCCTCGCGCACCGCGCCTTCGTCGGTGACGTCGAGCAGCGCAGTCTCGCACGCCGCACCGAGTTCGCGCGCGTCTTTCGCGGTCGCGTCGAGCGCGGCGACCTGCACGTCGCCGACGAAGATCGACGCGCCCTCCTCCGCGAAGCGCAGCGCGCAGGCGCGCCCGATGCCTGATGCACCTCCGGTGACCAGTACGACCTTGTTCTCGAAGCGTTTCATCGGGACCTCGTTGCTCACGCGACCGCGAGCCTCATGGATTCTCGCCGCACGCCTGTGGCTCGCTACGCGGGAACCCCCTCACGGGCCTCGCCGCTCGCCTGCGGCTCGCTACGCGGGAACGTTGCGGTTCAGCTTCCTCGCACTTTGGAGATGACTTCGTCGGCGAAGCGGCGCAGGCCGTCGCGCTTGTCTTGCAGCGATTCCCAGCTGCCGCCGTAGAGAATCCATGGCGCGGTCGCATAGTGCGTGACACCGGCGTCGCCGAGGCGGCGGATCGAATCCGGGTCGAAGGCGTCGATGCAGGCCGCGATCATGTCGAAGGGCGCGTCTTCGCGACCGATCTCGGCGCGGTAGCGGCGCAACGTCGCGGCGATCTCGCCGAGTTCGGCGCTGGTGTGGAGATCGGAGATCCAACCGTCGAGGCGCGCGGCGCGGCGCAGCGCGGGCTCCGAGAGACCGCCGCCGTAGATCGGCACCTTCGCCGCCGGCGCCGGCAGCATGCGCGTGCGACCGAAGGAGTAGAAACGCCCGGCGTGCTCCACATAGGAGCCGCTCCAGAGCTTGCGCATCACCTCGATCATCTCGTCGGTGCGCTTGCCGCGCGTGTGGAAGTCCTGCCCGGACAGCTCGAACTCTTCTCTACACCAACCCACGCCGACACCGAGCGCGACGCGATCGCCCGAAAGGGCCGCCGCGGTCGCGATGGCCTTGGCCGCGAGGAACGGGTTGCGCAGCGCAAGCACATAGATGTTGGTGACGAAGCGCAGCCGCGTGGTGACTGCGGCCATCGCGCCGATCGAGACCCACGGATCGGGCCACGCCGTGTCTTCCGTCCAGCGGATCGAGCCGTCGGGCGTGTACGGGTAGCGCGAGGCGATCTGCTCGGGATGGGCGACGTGATCGGAGATCGCGACGGCGTCGATGCCGTTCGCTTCGGCGAGTTGCGCCATCTCGCAGAACTGCGCGGGCGGCGAGAAGGCGGTCGCGATCACGAATTTCATCGGCCGCGAAGCCCCCCTGATCATCGGGATACCGCGGCGTAGTCCACGAAGAGGGACTCGCCGCTCACGTACGAAGCGCGGTCGGAGCAGAGCCACACGGCGGCCTCCGCGACTTCTTCCGCGGTGCCGAGCCGACCGGGCGGCGCGCTCGCGAGGATCATCTTGCGCGCTTCCGGGGACGAGCCCATGAAGCCCTGGAGCATCGGCGTGTCGGTGGAGCCGGGGCAGATCGCGTTCACCCGCACGCCGCCGCGCGCGTTCTCGAGCGCAGCCGTCTTGGTGAGCCCGAGCACGCCGTGTTTCGATGCGCAGTAGTGACCGAGTGCGGGGGTTCCGAGCACGCCGCCGCCCGACGCGACGTTGACGATCGAACCGGCGCCCTGCTCGCGCATCACACGGAGTTCGTGCTGCATGCACAGGAAGACGCCCGTCAGGTTCACCGCGAGCGTGCGCTCCCATTGATCGAGTGCGAGCTCGTGGAGCAGCGCAGGCATCGCGAGGATGCCCGCGCCGTTCACCGCGCAGTCGAGTCGGCCGAACGCACCGACGGCGGCGCGCACCATCGCCTCGACCTGCTCGGGCTGCGAGACGTCGGTCTGGGTCGCAACTGCCTCGCCGCCCTGTTGCGCGATCGCCTTCGCCACCGCCTGCACGCCCGCGCCATCGCGATCCGCCACCAACACGCGGGCGCCGTCTCGTGCCAGCGCCAGGGCGGTCGCACGGCCGATGCCCGACGCGGCGCCCGTCACCAGCGCGACCTTCCCTTCGACGAGTCCCGCTCTGTCGTGCCGATTCGCGCCGACCGCCACGCCGCTCCTCCGAATTGAAACACGTTACAGATCGAGTGCTACTGCGTCGAGCGCCGCGTCGCTGCGCGCTTCGCGCGGCCTTCCGCGATACGCTGCGCGCGCCGCCCGGGAGGAACGCCATGCTTCGCCGCATCGCCATCATCGCAGGTCTGCTCGTCGGTCTCGTCGTCGTCGTGTTCGGCCTGTCGCTGATCGCGTCCGAGCGCGGCGGCGAGGTCGTCACGCTACGCACGACCGACGCGGCGGGCGCCGTGCACGAGACGCGCATCTGGGTCGTCGACGCGGACGGCCATGCGTGGCTGCGCGCCGGTGATCCGAAGTCCGGATGGTTGTCGCGGCTGAGCGATCGTTCCCGGGTCGAAGTGGAGCGCGATGGTCAGCGCGCGTCCTTTATCGCCGTTCCCCAGCCCAGCGAGCGCGACCGCATCAACGCCCTCTTCCTCGCCAAGTACGGCTGGGCCGACCGCTACATCGACACCCTCCTAGGCCGCGACGACGCCACCCCAATCCGCCTCGACCCTCCGTCCTGACTCGGGGACGTTCCTGCCGAGTTGCCTTTCTTGCCTTGGGGACACGCCTGCCCAGTTGCCTTGGTTGCCTTCCGGAACGTCCCCAAGGCAACGGTCAGCCGAGAAGGATGAGGACGACGCCGCCGATGATGGCGGCGATGGCGGGGAGCTGGCGGGCCAGGCCGCGTTCGCGGAACCAGAGCGCCGAGATGGCGATCGAGATCGGCGCTTCGAGTTGGCCGACGGCGCGCACGTAGGCGACCAGCGCGAGACCGAAGGCCCAGAACCAGCAGAGACTGCCGAGAAAGCCGGTGATGCCGATGCCGAGCATCGTGCGCCACAGCGACGCGGTGCGACGCAACTCGCCCGGGCGCATCCAGGCAACGGCCGGCGTGGCTAGCGCGACCTGCATCCACGCGACGTGGAAGACGGTGTGCGCGGCGGGCTGGAAGCGACCGCCGGCGAGTTGCGGATTGCCCGCCACGAGCTGCTCGATCGCCTCCTTGAAGAAGAACGACGTGAACGCGAACAGCGCGGCGCAGGCGAGCGCGTAGCTCGAGCCGCGGTCGAGCACGAACATCCTGCGCCAACCGATCCCATCGTCGTCCGGCCGCGCGAGGTTCATCAGCAGCACGCCGAACGTGGAGAGCAGGATCCCCGCCCAGCCCAGCGCTGTCGGCACTTCGCCGAAGAACGCGAGCCCGACCGCCGCACCGAACACCGTCTCCAGCTTGTGCAACGCGACCGACTGCGAGAACGACGACACCTGAAACGCCGCGACCAGTGCAACGTTGGCGAGCAGCTGCGTCACCGCACCCAACGCGGCCCACGCAAAGAAAGCAACAGAGAGCTGCGGCGCGCCGTGCGCAATCACGAGTCCGAGCGCCAGTGCCGCGGAGAACGGCAGGTTGAACGCGAAGCGCGACCACGCGGTGAGCGCCGGCGAGACCTGGCCGACGAGCTGTCGCGAAAGGGCGTTGCGGGTCGCCTGCAGCGTCGCGGCGAGCAGCGTCAGGACGACCCAGAACACCCGGGAGCTACGAACGCCGCAGCGTGCGACCCGGACGCGCCCCGGTGTGCGTACCATCCCGCACGACCTGCGCACCGTTCACGAAGACGTGCGCGATGCCGGCCGGTGGTTGGTGCGGATCCTCGTAGGTGGCGATGTCCGCGATCCGCGCGGGGTCGAACACGACGAGATCCGCGAACGCACCCGGGCGCAGCTCGCCGCGACCCTCGAAGCCGAACTTGCGGGCCGGGAAGCCGGTCATCCGATGCACGGCGGTTTCGAGCGGGAGCACATGCTCGTCGCGCGCGTAGGTGCCGAGCACGCGCGCGAACGTCCCATACAGGCGCGGGTGCGGCTTGCCATGCAGCGTCGGCAAGCCGTCGGAGCCGATCATCGTCGTGGGATGGCGCAGCACGGTTCGAACGTCGTCCTCGCACATCACGTGCAGGATGACGGTCGCTGCGATGCCCTCGGCGTCGAGAACGCGGCGTGCCGCGTCGATCGGCGACAGCGCCCACGCCGCCGCCAGCGCGGCGATCGTCTTGCCCTCCCACTCGGGGTGCTGCGGCGCCGAAGCGAGCTGGATGTCTTCGGGTCGTCCGCGCCCGATCCCGCCGCCGTCTTCGAGAAACGAGAGCACGGCTGCGAGCACCGTACTCCCTGCCGTGTACGGATACTGGTCGGCCGTGACGTCGAGACCACGCGCGCGCGCGTCTTCGATCAGACGCAGCGACTCGCGCACCTTGCCCCAGTTCTCGCGCCCGCTCGCCTTGTGATGCGAGATCTGCACCGGCACGCCGGCGCGCTCGCCGATCGCGATCGACTCGCGTACCGAGTCGAGCAGACCCGCGCCTTCGTCACGCATGTGCGTGGCGTAGAGACCGCCCGTCGCGGCGAACTCGTGCGCCAACGCGACGATCTCGTCGGCCTGCGCGTGCTTGCCAGGTTCGTAGATCAGGCCGGTCGAGAAGCCGACGCAACCGGCATCGACCCCTTCGCGCACGATCGCGCGCATGCGATCCAGTTCGGCGTCGCTCGGCGCGCGCGCCTCACCGCCCAGCACGGCCGCGCGCACCGCGCCGTGACCAACCAGCGCCGCGACGTTGCAGCTGGCGGGCGCAGCGTCGAGATGATCGAGATAGCCCGCATAGCCGTCCCACTCGGGCAGTTGCAGGCCAGGATGGAAGGCAGCCGCGAAGCCGCGCGCCTGCGCCTGCGGCGCCGCGCCCATGCCGCAGTTGCCGACCACGACCGTGGTGACACCGCCTTGCACCTTGAAGCCCATCTCGGGGTGCAGCACGACCGCAAAATCGTCGTGGGTATGGACGTCGAGGAAGCCGGGGGCGACGGCGAGGCCCTGCGCGTCGAGCGTCGCGGCGCCGGCCGGGTCGAGCGTGGCCTCGACGGCGGCGATCCGATCGCCGCGCACCGCGACGTCGGCCCGGCGCCCGGCGGCGCCTGTCCCGTCGTAGAGAGTCGCGCCTTGAATCACGAGGTCATACGTGGACATGGAGTCTCTCCTCTGCGGCATCAGGCCAGCCTCGTCGCGAGCCCGGCCGGCGCGGCGCGCATGCTACCACCGGAAGCGCGGACGCCCGTGATAGGCTGCGCGCCGTGCAGCTGCCCGTCCTCACGCATGTCGCCACGTACCGCCGCCGCGTCGCCGCTTCGACCGAGCGGGTGTGGGAGAACGTGCTGGACTGGGAGCACCTGCCGTTCCTGCATCGCGCGAGCTTTCGCTCGATCGCTCTGGAGGATTCCGGCCACTGGGGCTGGCGGGCCCGGATCGGCCTGCATCCGAGCGCCGAGATCGTCGTGGAGGTGTGTATCAAGCCGGAGAAATCGCGCTACGTCTCGCGCACCGTCAAAGGCGCCGGCGC
>Ga0315276_10007491_pt1 | contig 10115 bp, 7 predicted proteins | sample YL17G05_0_MG_FD_204542 | JGI IMG/M metagenome (GOLD analysis project Ga0315276, IMG submission 204542) | Sediment microbial communities from Yellowstone Lake, YNP, Wyoming, USA - YL17G05_0 | ecosystem: Environmental > Aquatic > Freshwater > Lake > Sediment | place: USA: Wyoming | collected... | reverse complement strand
CTGCTGTGGCGTTGCCTGATGCAGCCAAAAAGTCAATAAACGCCGTAATTAAGCGTTTGGATGGCGGTGCAACCTCTTCATACTTGGGGACATGGCACTGTGAATCCTGACCGGCAAGAAGCAGGCTTTCGACAAGCTCGTGGCTCCGCTCGCTTACCAGCGGCATCTTGTACAAAAAGGGTTGGTGAAGAATATAGAGCAAAATTGGAAGTGAAAACGCATGTGAAACCTGCACATAAACACAACAAGACTTCTACAGAAACCTCAAACACAAACAAAATCACATAGTCATTAGAGCCTGCGTCAGGCGTGGCCAGAAGTTTGGGGATACAACATGACTGTGTCACAACAGCCTCAGCGCGCCTCCCCAAGGGCGACTGCACTGGTGTCTTTGGCTTTGTCTGTGCTAATAGCAGTCGGTGTCCACTTGACATCGGCGTCAATGGTCGACGGCAAGTTTTTATACAACCCGGCGAGTGTGCCTTTCCACGCCGAGGTTTTTAAATTCGTTATAAGTGCCGGGCTGGCTGGCTTGACATCTGCGTCCAAGGACTTGCGCAGCATAAGTGTGCCGGCTTTGTGCCGTTATGCCCCGGCGGCCATCTTGTTTTGGATCAGCAACAACACGGCCATACTGAGCTATCAGTACCTTGACCCAGCGACAATCCAGGTGCTGTCCACCTTGCGCACAACCTTTACAGCGCTGTTTATGTCGTTGATCCGACTGAGACGGTTTTCTAGGGTGCAGTGGGTTTCCATTGTTTTCCTCACGGTCGCGGCGGCGACGAGTCAGGTTGGCGCTTTGTCCGTTGAAAGTTCCACACCAAGCCACAAACTCAATGGCTATATCCTGGCTGTCCTGTCCGCAGCCGCATCTTCCGGCTCGGTCGCGTACACTGAGCTCGCCTTAAAGTCAAGTCAGTGCAGCATGCACCTTCAGAACGCACAACTTTACTTTTGGGGCATCATGGTAAATGTGTTTGTCTTCCTTTCTTTGGACAGGACAGGACACTACATTATAAACCTTAGTCAAGGTATGTCACTGGCCAAACGTGCCGGTGTTTTTGCAAGTATCGGTTTTTGAATGCGCATATAAGAGTGGTGGGTAAACTGACGAACAACGACACACACAGGTTACACGGCAATCACTTGGGCTTGCGTGGGGCACCTCTCTTGTTGCGGCATTGTTGTATCATGGCTTCTTAAATACGCTGACGCTATCGCGAAAGCATATGCTACCTCCGGAGCGATATTTTTGAGTTCAGCCTATAGCGTCATCGCTTTGGGAGTGGCCTTGCCAACGCGCCTGCTTGCGGCAATGATCCTGGCCTCCTTCAGCCTGTTGATGTTTTATGGTGGCATCCGCGTATCCTTTGGCGGCAAGACACGCTGCGTGGAAAATCTAAGGACTAGCAAGTCCTTGCAAATGCTGCGGACGTGTAATCAAGAGCAGGTTTAGTGCGGAAAGCCGCCTCTTCTTCCCCACCTCCGCGCGGCGGCCTTGCCGCGCTCCTCGCCGCCCCCCAAACCTGGCTCGAATAGCGGACGTGGTGAGGAAGCGCCTGGTGGGGGCGGCGGGCGGGGCGCGTGGGCGACCCCCTCACTGGCCATGGCGGTCGGCAGGCATCGGAGCGGCACGCGGGTCGATTGTCCGCACGGACCATACCTTCCCCCATATTTTCTTCGCTCCCTGTTCAACTTTTGTTTCCACCACAGGCCCGGCGCGCCCTTCCACCCGCCCGTTCTACGATCCGCCAACAGAAAGCGCATACGGGGCATGCCCTAGGCCCCCTCTGCGGAGGTGGAGGGGACACGCCCAGCACAAGGGTGCGACGGCTGCGGGGGCGCCAACTGGATTTCCGTGATTTGCTAATGCTTGTTTTTTAGTCCTCATGACATGCCCGCGCCCCCCCCGATGATGCTCAAACCTGCCGCCAGGCAGGCGCATGCTGGAAGGGGTCACGTCCAGGACCCGCCTGGCGTGCGTGGTGCAGCGCCAGCCGCTCATCCCCGACCCCCCTGGAGCGGGCGCGCTGCAAGGGAGCGGGCTTGTGGAGACGGGCAATGAAGAAAAAAGTTGTGAGAGAGTTGCATCAGAGATCGGAGTTCCTCCGGTCCGCCGCTGCCCTGCTGCCGGGCCCGCCTTCTCGCGCTGCCCTCCACCGCACCGGCCTCGCTCAGGAGCGGGCGCATGTGCTCGTTGTAACCATGCAATATTTCATTTTAGTTGGCTCGAAATCGAGGGCGTGGCGGGGCGTGAAGCACAGTCGCTGCGGCGACCCGCGCGGGTCGCCCGAAGAAAGCGTTCAAAAAATAACGACTGCTTCAAACCAAACCAAAATCTTTGTTCCTATAAACCAGTTATTCCTCCCCCTGCAAACTGCCTCTATGTATGTGTCGCCCAATATCATTGCGAGCCTGGACCACCGTATTCTGGCTGTGCTTACTGGCAACAGCGTCTTTAATGCTTGGGGCGAACCGCGGTCGTTCCCGCACCCTTGCGTCGTTTGCTTGCTCTAACTTTCTTGGGGACTCCTTAAAGACCTGCAAGTGCAGGGGCTGCTTCCTGTACAATGGAACCATATACCGCCCTTGCCAGGACAATGAGCAGTCCACCATGGCGGTGCGGCTTGACGTCGGCGGCCATTACAACCACACGCTGAATGCGCAGGTGTCGTGCTTGGGGCATCAAATTGAAATGCTTAGGGCAAGAGCCATCGCTGTGACTCGGCCTGTGTTCCTGTTAGGTCGCACTGGTCCATGGTCAAAAATTAAGACGCTCGGCATCAAGGGCTTACATGCGCGTGTTATTTATGACAACATCATTCCCACCATTGGCGCCGCGTTGGACATGGGCTGGACAGAGGACGACTTGGCGACTGCGATGCTTCTGTATGATGACGTCCCTGAAGATGTGGACAGTCGGGAACCATTTGAGGACTATTGGCCTTTCATGATCACACGGCCTGCACACGTCTCCACCGTCTGTTCAGATCGGCCGTGCTTGTTACATGAATTGGTATTTGGGGTGGTTGGGCGAGGATTCCATCCTGCCCTCGCTGCCACAGACATTGAGCCCGCCATTTTTAGTGCAGCCAAACTTGTCCAACACTACTGGTTCATGCCCGAAGCCGGCTGTTCAGGCTTTTCGTACGCGGGGACGTGCTTGCCAAAAGCTTACTTTTACTCCGCGTTTCAATCGTATAGGGTCTATCGGAGCCTTATGTTCCGCGCCGCCCAGGTGGAGCAACGCTCTCCCCGTTCACAGCATGGAATGTCATGCCAGGCGACGACAAATTACGCTAGACCTTCCACACCAAAACGCTTCCTCATCGTCAATCGTGGCACAGGCCTGTCAAGACAGTGGCCTTTCAGCGTTCATACATTTGTTGAAGCTCTAACCGCCGCATGCGACGGCTGCCTACTTCGCGTCGTAGACTATGCAGAACTGAACCTGCTCGACCAAGTTCGCACGACTGCCTGGGCCGACGTGTTCATCAGCATTCACGGATCAAACATCATCAACCGATTGTTCCTACCGGATGGCGCGCTGTCGCTTATTTTTTATGGAAGCACAGCCTGCTACCGCCAAAGTGACCACGTGGATCGCATGGTTACCTGGTCGCCGTACGTTGCACTTGACTTTCCATTGCTGAAACAACCAACAGCACCGGACTTTTCATGCGGAATTTACGGAAACCGTTGTTGCAAGACGGTTGAACCCGCCCGTCTCACGGAAGTAGTGGCAAAAATCAAGGAAACGGTAAAGATTCCCCCACCTTGTGCTGGCCGTTACTGCTGTAACTTTTTTGAGACGCGACATGAGTGCGCATTGGTGGCACAGTCATTAGGCTTGTGCGTGTAAACAGATTTTGGAAATCGCGGGTTCAACAATTTGGAGCATATCCATCACCGACCCCGGTTCTCCTGCGAAATTGCCGTATCATCGCCGCCGGCAGCCCGTAACAACGTGCAAACAGGGAATAAGAGCCATCAAAAGAAGTTTTGATTTTACGTGATTGGACACACCCCAGCAGCTGCTGTGGCGTTGCCTGATGCAGCCAAAAAGTCAATAAACGCCGTAATTAAGCGTTTGGATGGCGGTGCAACCTCTTCATACTTGGGGACATGGCACTGTGAATCCTGACCGGCAAGAAGCAGGCTCTCGACAAGCTCGTGGCTCCGCTCGCTTACCAGCGGCATCTTGTACAAAAAGGACGTGGTCGCCTCGCCGCGCGTAACTTGAACCATTTCGGCTTGAAGATCCCACGTAAAGAAAAACTCTTCACAAGCCCCGTAAAGGACAATAGTGGGTCCTGCCACAGCGTCGGTTAGGTCGCATTTCAGGTGTAGGCGTGCATCAGAAGCTCCGCCCCAAGCCGGTGTCGGCAAGGCAGCCGTCAGCACGCCCTCAACTTCGACGTATCCATCTCGTTTTGCAGGCACATAGCCTGGGCGCAGGCCGTCGGTGGACACCGCCAGACCTGTGTACGCCCTGTTCAGGTAGCAAAACATGTCAACGAAGTGGACAGAGTTGCAGGCCATGCCCCAGTTGGCGCCTGTCACGGACACATGGACGGGAGATCGAGCCTCTTTGCGCAGGGCAGCCATCCACTTGTGCCGGTGGCCGACGTTGACAAACAGGCGAGAGTGGTGCACGGTGGCTCCGGCTCCCACCTCATCATAATCCTGTGGCCTGGGAAAGACGACTTTCTCCAGGAGGACGTTGTGCACTGTCGCCCCTTCCCACAAGCGCTCAACAATGGAACGCCGCGGCATTGACGTAGTCGCCACAATGGCGAGATCAAAGCTTTCCTTTCCAGTTTTGGACAAAGCGCTGTCCATGTCGGTGAAAAAGCTTGCCCGAAAAAGCGGCGAGTTCTGGGCTTGCGACAGCGTGGCCTTTGAGGCCAGCAGATTTTCACATTGCGTGTCGACCACCGCGACATCCAGGGGCACGCGCACCTTGAAAAGGCTCTCAAAATGACGACGCCCGATGTTTCCCACGCCAACCAGCAGAACGCGCTTGATTGACTGCGGGATTTGAAGTACGGGCCCTTTAGCAGCCAGTGTAGAGGCAGGTGCATTGCTGGCCGCAGCACGCATGATCCGGTTGTAGAAGTCGCCCAGTTGTAAATGCTGGTGTAGCGTGCACAGGCTCTTATTGCCATCGTTACCCAAGAATGCCTTAGTTTGGAGAAGCATGCCAGGTTTGTAACGCACGTCAAAGGCATCTCCATCACGTGGGTCCACAACACGTTCCACGGCCGTACTGTCGTGCTTGACAACGTGCAGCTGTTCCATGGGCTTAAACACAAGTTTGTGGTTTGCGGTGTGGACTTCCAGCGCCCAGCGCCCGGGAGACATCCAGTTGGCGTGGAATGCAAACAGAGCTCCTGTTTCTGAAACACCGGACCCCACCCAGGCCGACGCCGCGGGGTGAAAGTCAATGTCTCCAGCGCCGGCGGTGACGACACTGGTGGTGCGCATGTCGGGCAAGCCGCCCAAGAAGAAAGCAAGGTCGATGACGTGCGAAGAATTCGCAAACGCCCACTTATCCTTGACGTTAGAACTGCTGGCGTGTGTCCGCACCGAGGACAGCCATTCGGTGAAGTCAAATTGAAAGGACTTGACACCTTCATCTTGACGAATGAGGTGTTGGGCGGCCTGAACAGACGCATAAAAGCGCCGGTTGTAGGCGATGAAGACCCGCACTTTGGCGTGGCTACAGCGGTCGTTCGGGCTCGCCTGCGAGCTGGCATCAACCGCGTCCTGAATCTTCTGCAATTCGGCGACACTGTTAGCTCCGGGTTTTTCCAAGAGAATCTTGCCGACGCCAGCCTTGATAAACTTGATGGCACAGTCGGCCAAGTCGTCGACGCCAACAGAGATAATGACGGCCTTTGGAGGGACCACCTCCCCATCACGGACGCGGTCCAGCAGCGCGTCCACGCCGCCACCAGCCACTTGCCCAGGTTCCAGGGCCTCTGCCTCGGCCAGAGCATGCGCCCGGCCAAGGTGGCGGCCGACCACGAGGAACTCGCCGGGGGCTAGGTCTTTGAGCACTTTGACGTACGCCGCAGCATGCGGACCGGTGCCAATCAGCCAGATGTCTGCATCACAAGTATGCGTTTTCTTCATAATGAGGCTGAACAACGAGAAGTTATATTAACTTACGGTTTGTTTATGGTGGTAAAAATAAATAAACCCTTTTTGTGGGGGATGTGGTAAATTAAAATTTTTGTTTTTTTTTTTAAAAAAAAAAAAAAAAAAAAAAAAAACATACAAAATACATTCTTCGGACTGCATGCACACTTACATTTTGTTTTGTGGCCAAAACTATCGCCTTTTGGAGCGGGGCGCCTCTGCATAGCGCCTGCAAACTGCTTCTAAATGATGAACAAGCGAAAAGTGTGCATTGTCACTACCTCACGGGCCGACTTTTCTAAGTTGGAGCCATTGTACCAGGGCTTGCTCAATGCACACGACGTATTTGAGCCCATTTTAGTGATGTCTGGGTCACACCTTCTCGTGGAAGGTGGAAATACTTGGCGTGACATCGAGCAAAAGTACGACGTGGCTGCCAAGGCGTACACTGTCGTCAGCGGGGACACGTTGGAGTGCATGGCCGAAAGTGTCTCGCTAGGAATTTCCAAGTTTACGAGCATCTTCTCTTCCCTGAAACCTGATTGTGTTGTTGTGCACGGAGACCGCTTTGACGCACTTGCGGTCGCCGTTACCTCGTCTTTGTTGCACATTTACACTGTTCACATCGAAGGAGGGGAACTGTCGGGGACCATCGACGGGTCTCTGCGCCATGCTATCACAAAGCTAAGTCACCTCCATTTCGTGTGCAATGAGCAGGCGCGCACACGCCTTTTGCGCATGGGAGAAGCTCCCAACACTGTCGTCTTAACTGGCTGTCCATCGTATGACCGCTTTAAAAAGCTGAACATGGAAGAGGAGTCGCTTATTTCGGTGTGCAAGTCATGGGGCGTCGTTCCATTCAAGTTTGCAATCGTCATGCAGCATCCCGACACCGTCAATCGGGACAGCACTGTTCGTGATTTCAAGGCCATTCTCCAGTTTTTTGAGTCCTGCCCAGACCCGATCCTGTTCTTTTACCCAAATATTGACCCAGGAAACAAGCGAATCATCAAATTACTCCATGAGCACCAAAAAAGCCACCAAGACGTCTATCGCACATCCGTTAAGATCTTAAGCCATGTACCATTCGACGAATTTGCCATTCTTTTGAGATCTGCAACGTGCATCATTGGCAATTCAAGCGCGGTTGTGCGTGAGGCGTGCTTTTTTGGAACGCCTGCTGTACTGGTGGGCAATCGCCAAGAGGGGCGCGACTTGCCGAGAAACGTGCGTGCATTTGACAGCTTAGCAAGCGCGTGCTTGGTCAATGTGTACAAAGATTTGCGGGGCGTGCGGTATGCTCCGCATACATCATATGGGAGCGGCAACGCGGTCGACATCATGATTGCTCATCTGGCTGAGTCGCGTCCATCGACGACGTCAAAGATATTTAATGACGCTTGCACGCCGATAAAGGTCATATGCACGCAGCAAACGGCCGTGACAAACATAAATGGCGGGGACCAAGTTGAAGAGAAAGTGGAAAGAATTTCAGTTGCAGTGGATGCGACGTAACGGCCAAAACAATGCCCGGGGGAGTGCCCAGCTCATTCTCTTTAAAACAAAACACGCTTTGAATATTTACACCACCACCATGTAAGCGCCAACTTTGTTTCGTTTCTTTTTGCTAAGATTTTGAAAACGATGAGGTCGCCGTTCGCAAACTTGGCCATCAAGTAAAAAAGTCCGACCCGTATTTATTATCTCCCGCCCATGGCACACACCCACCGCACGTATACATAGCACTCATCGTAATGTTGTCCCTACGAAAAACGCTCGCACGATTTTGCAACCAGCGTGACATGCGCTCAAAAGGCGACGTGTGCCTTTTTAACTGGAACATCGACTTCCAAGTCATCAGTGCATTGCTTGCCAAGCACATTGTCATACTCCACAGCAAGAAGCTCGCCCGTGCCAGGTCGTTTGACCCACACATTGTCTTTTGTAAACGTTTCGCCCTTCTTGACCGGGGCAATAGTGACGACGCACGCAAACGCAAAGTCCGCGGTCACCTGCTCCTCTGGCAGCATGGTCTTTGTGCCACCCCTGGCCTCCCAAACGGCCCGGCTACCTCGAACAAGGTCGGCCAACTCGGGAGGGTCGATTGAGATGGGAACGTCGGGTCCCGGCCATTCTTTGTCAGACGTGAAGTGTTTTTCGAGGATAGACGCACCCAAGGCCACAGCTCCAAAACACGTCCAGTTGCCAAGAGAGTGGTCGGAGAGACCCACGACCGCTCCCGGGAAAGCCGCCCGTAACTGGTCGACACAGCCCAGCCGAACCTTGTCGTATGGCGTCGGATACATGGACGTGACGTGCAGCAGGGCGTAAGGCGTGCTAGCCTCCTCAAAAATGTCAACAGCGGCGCGTACGTTGTCAATGTCATTCATGCCCGTAGACAGGATGACGGGCTTGCCAAAAGAAGCAATGTGCTTGATCAGTGGGGTGTTGTTGCACTCGCCAGAGCCGATCTTGAAGCCGGGAACTCCCAAAGACTCCAGGTGGTCAGCCGCAGCCCGAGAAAAGGGGCTCGACAAATAAATCATTCCCAGTTCTTCAGTTAAGGCTTTCAACTCTATGTCTTGCTCCCTGGTCAAGGCACACCGCTGCATGATTTCCAGGATGCTGACGTCCGCGTTGCCGGGAATGACGCCGCCTGCAGCGCGCGTCATTTCATCCTCGCAGATGTGGCTTTGAAACTTGACGCACTCAGCACCGGCGGCCTTGGCGTCTTTGACCATTTGAATGGCTTTGGCCATGTCGCCCTCGTGGTTGATGCCAATTTCAGCGATGACGAGAGGTGGGTAATTCGCACCAATGATCCGACCACCCAACGAGAAGGATGGAGATTTGGGAAAAGCGTGCGGTGTGTGCGCTTTTTCCGCTGCCACCCAATCTTCTTCTGTGTCAATGTCGTGGGACACAGTTGGCGGCATGATGTACGGAGTCACGCGCGCAGCGTGCAGGCCGCACAAAAGCCGGGCATTGTTGGCATCCCGCAAGGTCAGATGACGTTGCCAGTCAAATGCATAGATGGCTCCGTTTTCTTGTACGACGCACGGAAGTTCTTGACGGTTGGTGGTATGCGGCCGGATGTGGCCCTCGTGCACAAACGGCTGCAAGCACCCATCAACTTCCGTGTACATTTTTAATGGGTGCGTGGCAGCAGATGTCACGCTGACGACCGCGTCTACTGCATGCGCACGTTGACGATGAATGGCCAGCGCGTTGGAAATGTCTTGGGTGGTCCGCATAGGTGACGTGGGTTGCAAGATAACGACGGTGGCCACCGCAGAGCAGTCACCAACCCAGCTTTTCACGGCGTGGTGCACAGCGTCGATGCAGCGCGCGGTGTCGGTAGCAAGTTCAGCAGGGCGGAGCGCTGGAGCTTTTGCGCCGCTGCGCACGGCTACGGCTTGAATCTCTGGGCAATCAGTCGACACGATGACTTCGTCAATGTCAGGGCATGCAAGCGCAGCTTGGATTGACCAATAAATCAAAGGCTTGCCCACAAATGAACGTTTATTCTTGCCGGGCAGGCTTTTAGATCCCGCGCGTGCGGGAATCACAGCAATGCATGCCATTACGTATTAGACGCGTATCCCTAGAACAATGGAGGAGTGCAGGTGCTTGAGTTTTGTAAACTGTTGTTTGAAAATCTTGCAAACTGGGAAGTGAGACACTGAAAAAATTTGCTAGGAATTGATGCGTTTCAATTTCTTTTTCGACGTAAGCATTGCCGCTTTCCCTCTCATTCCACAGATGACTTTTACAACCCGGCGTACTCTTTTTTTTGTCTGTATTGGTTTCGTCCTTGTCATAAAAGAAAGCCGGCAAACGAGAAGCGAGCATAAATTGTAGATTATTTCGAGTGCCGCCACCTTGGACAAAACCTGCAATGCACGTTATTTGTGGCGTATGGCAATGCACGTTATTTGTTTACATTGTTGAAGGCATGCGCTACCATC
>Ga0315276_10007489_pt1 | contig 10117 bp, 10 predicted proteins | sample YL17G05_0_MG_FD_204542 | JGI IMG/M metagenome (GOLD analysis project Ga0315276, IMG submission 204542) | Sediment microbial communities from Yellowstone Lake, YNP, Wyoming, USA - YL17G05_0 | ecosystem: Environmental > Aquatic > Freshwater > Lake > Sediment | place: USA: Wyoming | collected... | reverse complement strand
AAGAAGGAGGCGTCTCTTTCAGATATCGTAAAAGATTTAGTAAGCGGCGCAACGCTTTATGCAAAAGCTTCCGGGCTTGAACTGAAATTCAATGAGCCGAAAGATTCTGTAATGGCATTTTTTGATGCCTCAATGATCAAGCTTGTTGTTGAAAATCTCATAGATAATGCCATCCGATACACAAGAAAAGGGGGAAGAATAGAAATATGGCTTAAAAAAGAAAACGGGAAGCTTGTTTTTAAAATAAAAGACCAGGGGGTGGGTATTCCTTTAAATGACCAGAAATATATATTCCAGAAGTTTTTCCGCTCATCGAACGCCTTAAAAGAGGAAACCAAGGGAAGCGGCTTAGGCCTTTACATCGCAAAATTGATAATAACTAAATCAGGCGGAAAGATCTGGTTTGAATCCGAAGAAGGAGAAGGGACCGCCTTTTATTTTTCCATTCCGCTTAAATAGCATATGAGAGTTGATATTAAAAAATTAAAGTCTTTGATGATTGATTCGGGGCTGATTGCCGCCGAGAAGTTTGATGAGATTGAAAAAAAAGCAGCTAAAAGCAAAGGAAATCTGGAAAGCTACCTAATATCCGAGGATATCGTAAAAGAAGAGGATTTGCTGAAGCTTGAGGCATACATCTTGGGTATTCCTTTTGTTAGTCTTGAAAAAGATTCAATAGAGCCGGATGTCTTGAAAATCATTCCTGAGCCCATAGCCAGGAGCCATAATATAATTGCATTTAAAAAAGAAGGGAAGAATCTGGAAGTAGCCATGATTGATCCGGAGGATTTAAAAACAATAGATTTTATAAAGAAAAAGAGCGATTTAAAGATTCTTCCGAGATTAACGACAACTGCAGGAATTAAAAATGCTTTAATGCAGTATCAGAAAACTTTGAAAGCGGAGTTCGGAGACATAATAGAAAAAGAAGTGGGAGATATTGCGACTATTAAAGACGAAGAAGGGGCTGACAAAGATGAAGATCTGTCAAAAGCAGCCAAAGAGCTCCCGATTATTAGAATCGTTGATACGCTGTTAAAGCACGCAATACTGCAGAAGGCATCGGATATCCACATAGAGCCGTCTGAAAAAACTTTAGTGGTGCGCTACAGAATAGACGGAATTTTGCGGGATGCCATGTCTTTGCCTGGCAATGTCGCCTTAGGCATTACTGCAAGGATAAAAGTGCTTTCCAATCTCAAGCTTGATGAGCACCGCTTGCCTCAGGACGGCCGTTTTAAAATTGAAACCGAGGACTATAAATATTCAATTAGAGTTTCTGTTCTTCCTATCTTCGGCGGAGAAAAGATAGTCATGCGTCTTTTAGGCGAAAATCTTAAGACTCCGACTTTGGAGCAATTGGGAATAGAGGGCATGGCCTTGGAAATCGTCCAGCAAAACCTAAGCAGGCCGGTAGGCATGATTTTAGTGACCGGGCCTACGGGATCGGGAAAGACAACGAGCTTGTATACTATGATGGAGATTTTAAACACTCCGGAAGTAAATATCTCAACCGTGGAAGACCCTATTGAATACCGGATGCCTAGGATAAATCAGACGCAGGTCAATCCTAAGATCGGGCTTACGTTTGCCAGCGGTCTTAGGTCTTTGCTTCGGCAGGATCCGGATATCATAATGGTAGGAGAGATAAGAGACAATGAAACTGCCGGATTAGCCATTAATGCGGCTCTAACAGGCCATTTGGTTTTATCTACCTTGCATACGAATAATGCTGCCGGAGCCATCCCCCGCTTAATTGACATGCAAGCAGAGCCTTTCCTCATATCTTCAACTTTAAATACGATATTAGCCCAGCGCTTGGTAAGAAAATTATCTTCAGGCAAGGAAGCATATACCTTAAAAGACAGCGAGCTGAAGAATCTGGCAAAATATTGCGATATGGACAAGGTTTTAAATATCTTGAAAGAAGAAAAAATAGTCGGGGCAAAAGACAGCTGGAAGAACGTTAAATTCTACCGTCCGGATTCAAAAGATGCGAATTCGTATTCAGGGAGAGTTGGGATATATGAAGTCTTAAATATCAGTTCGGCGATTAAAGATATGATTGTGAAGCGCGCTACAGCCGACCATATCCAGGAGCAGGCGAAATCAGAAGGCATGAGAAGCATGGTTGAAGACGGATTCATCAAGGCCGCGAAAGGAATAACAACAATTGAAGAAGTATTAAGAGTCATTACGGAATAATCAAATGCCGATATATTCATATATAGCGAAAAGCTTAAAGGGGATTCCTAAATCAGGGACAGTGGAAGCTGAAAATCAGCAGCAGGTTGCCAGAATGCTGAAGGAAGAAGGATATATTTTAGTTTCAGCGAAAGAAAGCGGGGAAAACAAAAAAAAGAAGCTTTCCTTTAGCATCCCATTTTTAGGCGACGTATCTTTATCAGAGAAGATGATTTTTACCAGGAATCTGCAAGTCATGATTTCTGCCGGAGTTTCATTGCCGAATTCTTTAAAAATCTTAAGCAGGCAGTCAAAAAGCCATAAGTTTCAAAAAGTGATTTCAGAAATCTCTGAAGGAGTCGTGAAAGGAGAGAATTTCTCCGATCTTTTAGCAAAGCATAAGTCTGTTTTTTCCGACCTTTACTGCAATATGGTTAAAGTGGGGGAAGAATCCGGAACTATGGAAAATGTGCTCTCGATTTTAACGAAGCAGATGGAAAAACAGCACGAACTGAAATCAAAAATCCTGGGAGCCATGGCTTATCCGGCAGTGATTCTTGTCACTATGATAGGCATAGGAGTTTTAATGCTAATACTCGTGATTCCCAAGCTGGCGGAAACATTTAAGGACTTGGGCATTGATCTGCCGCCGACTACGAGATTCGTCATCTGGCTGGGCAATTCGGCCAGGGACTTCTGGTATCTTATCCCGGTAATTATTTTCGGCATTATAATTTTATTCAGGCTTGGAGCAAAAACAAAAATAGGAAAATTCTTAATTGACACCATGGTTTTAAAAATTCCTGTTGTCTCCAGATTGGTTAAAAAAACAAATTCCGCCTATACCTCGCGGACTTTAGGGTCATTAATAGCTTCCGGCGTGCCGATTATACGGTCTTTGGAATTAGTCGCCGGATCTTTAAACAACAGCTATTTTAAAAATGCCATACTTGAATCTTTGGAAAAAGTGAAAAAAGGGGCAAAATTAGCCGAGGCCTTAAAAGAATATGAAGATAAGCTTTATTCAAGCCTTGTGATACAAATGATAGAAATTGGAGAGGAAACCGGAAAGACCGCTGAGATTTTAAATAAACTGGCTGAATTTTTTGAAGAAGAAGTTTCTAATGAAACTAAGAACCTGTCGGCGATAATTGAGCCCGTAATGATGGTTGTCATCGGAGGGGTTGTGGGATTTTTCGTAGTTTCCATGATACAGCCGATGTACGGGATGATACAGGGGATGAAATAAAATAATACAATGGTTAAAGATAAAAAAGGGTTTACCTTAATAGAGATCTTAATTGCTATTTCTTTTATCTCGATTCTTTTTTTGATGTCCCTTTATTCTTTAAAGGGGCTTGCTCCGGACCTCCAATTAAGTGGAACAGCAAGGGAGTTTGCAACTGATTTGAGGTATGCCCAGCAGATATCAGTTACCGAACAGGCTGATTATTGCATAAAAATGTTTTATGACCTTAAAAAATACCAGGTTATTAAATGCGATGAAAGCCAGGTTGTTTCAGAAAAAGTGCTGCCTGGATATATTTCAAGCTTTTCCTCAACTGCTTTTGCCGGGGATAAGATTGAATTTAATCCTTACGGAGCTGTAAAGGAAAGCGGTACCATAACTTTTACGAATACGAATAATAAGACGAAGACGATAGATATAAAAGCATCGGGCTTTGTTAAAATAAATGACTAATATTACAACAAAAAGAAACGGATTTACATTGATTGAAACAGCAACAGCTGTTTTTATCCTGTCCGTGGGAATTTGCGGCGTCTTGATTATTTTCCCCTTAAGCTTGAAAATTATTCAATCCTCCAATTTAGCCACAAAGGCAGTCGGCCTGGCTCAGGAGAAAATAGAGGATATTTCTTCAAATGATTATGACAGCATTGCTGTTGGCACAACAAATGAGAATTTAGCCAGTCCATTTAATATGTTTAGCCGGCAGATAACAGCTAGTTATGTCGATCCGGCAAACGGTATGAATATTTCCCAAACGGATACAGGCATAAAAAAAATAACAGTCGTAATTTCTTGGGATTCCGTTTTAAGCGTTGGTCAGCAGAACATTACAATTAATGGTCTGATAAGCAAGCATTAAAATAAATGAAAGGTATAAAAAATAAATCATTAGGATTTACATTAGTTGAAATGCTGGTGGTTACAGCTATTTTTTGCATTTTGATGGGTGTTATTTATTCCGTTTATCTGTTTCAGCAGAGAGCTTACAGATCCGGGGAAAGCAGCGCGGAAATTATTCAAAACGGCAGAGTGGTTTCAGAGAGACTGACAAGGGAGTTGCGGCAGGCCAAAAAGATAATAAATATATTGCCGGCAGGAGAAATCAAATTTCAGGACGGCCATTTGGCAGTTATTAAAGAATCAAGCAATAGCCAGGGAGGAACCTCAAACAGCATTACTTTAGCCCTTTCTTCGTCTTCTTTAAATGATTATTATAAAGACTTATACATCAAAATTACCAGCGGTACCGGTTCAGGACAAGTTAAAAAGATATATAGCTATAACGGCATTTCAAAAGTGGCGGAAATCGAAGGCCAGTGGACGTCAGTTCCTGATGTCAGCTCTGTTTATGTCATAGATAGCTCATATTATTACATTTATTATTATAGGAATGTCCAGAGCCAGATTTTAAGAAAAGCATATTCCTGCTGTCTTTCATCAGATGAAATGTCCTGCCAGCAGCCGGAAGCATATATTGATTGCACAAGTACTCCCCCGCCAGGATTAGAAAATTTGGAAGTAATCCTAGAGGAGCCGCGGACAGTAGGAGAATATGTGACTGCTTTCAATTTTTCCGGAAGCCCGACCGTTTCAGTTTCTATTGAGCTGCAGAAAGACGGAAAAGTATTTAATCTTGTAAATAAAGTTTTCGGAAGAAATTTATGAAAAAAGACAATTCAGAAAAAGGGGCTATCATCATTATTGTTTTCATAATAATGGTGGTCATTCTGCTTTTAAGCTCATACTTCTTAAGCTTTTCCTTATGGGAAAAGAAGATTGCCGGCAGCCAGCAATCGGCAAATAACACATACTATATTTCTGAAGCGGGAATAAATGAAGCGATATGGAAGTTGAAGAGCGATCATTCTATAAATGACGGCGACTCTGCCTGGGCTGATGATTTTGTCGACCCCGCTAAAAATCCTGTTGGCGGCCCTTATTGGAGCGGCAGTTTTACCCGTTCTTTCGGCGGAGGCACTTATACAGTTTCTGTTCAAAATTCAGACAGAGGGACCGGAGATCTTGTCTCTACTGCGAAGGTATCCATAGGAGATGGAAAATTTGCCCAAAGGATAGTAAAGGTTTCTGTTTTTAGGGCACTGGCTAGCCCGGTTGCTAATCGGGCAATGTTTACCGGCGGAGCAAGCGGAGATATGTCTATAAGCTCAAGCAATATTACGATTAATAACGGCGATTTGTTTTCCGGAAATGTTTTTAATCTTTCATCAAGTAACATAACCATCAATGATAATCCTGATTCAGATGAATTAGAGGGACAGCTTTTATCCCATGGGAATTTGCTTAAATCAGGAACGACTCTTAATTCGACTACTATATGCGCTAAAAATGATTGTACTTCAGAGTGCGAAGATTATACTGCAGGTTCCTGCCCTCCTGATTCAAGCGATCTTCCCTTAGTTGATTTTGATTCATCAGATCCGAATTCCTTTAAATCCCGAGCGCAGACAGCCCAGAATTTAAATCAGTGCCAGATTTTATGCGATGGTAATCCATGTTCAACAATATGCGATGGTAATCCATGTTCAACAAAATGTGTTTTAACAGCTAACCAATTTTCAAATCTCTTTAATGGAGTGGCCAACGTTACTATAAATAACGATATAACTTTTGTGACAGGAAGCATTAATGTTTCAAGCAAAATATTGACGGTTAACGGCATTTTGATCAGCGCAAATGATGTTAATATTTCATCTTCGACGTTTACGGTAAACCGGCCGGATGACCAGACCCCGTCAGGGTTGATGGCAGAAAGAAAAATGAATATTAGTTCTTCAGCCTTAAATTTAATGGGTGTCATATATTCATCTGACCAGATGAATATGTCTAGTACTTCAGGGACCATTACGGGAGCCATTTTGGCAAGAAAAATCAACTATTCGTCTTTGCCTTCATTAACTATAAATCTGGATAATGATATAATTTTATATGGTCTCGGTTATGCGATTGACGGCGAAGCCGTAGAGCCGACGTTTTCTCCGGTAATAACAATAGACCATTGGGAAGAAAGCTATTAAATATATATGGAATTTCTATCATTAAAACAAAAAGCATTCGGATTGGATTTTTCCGACTTATCCATAAAAGCAGCAAATCTTAAAAAGAGAGGCAGGTTTTTTAAGCTTGTTTCATGGGGTGAAACTTTAATCGAGCCGGGAGCCATTGTCGAAGGAGAGATTAAAAATGAAGATAAGGTTGTTGAAGCGATAAAAAAGACCTTGAAAAACATTAAGGGCAAGAAGATAAAAGAGGGTAAGGTGGTTGTTTCTCTGCCTGAAAAAAAAGCATTCATAGTGGTCATTAAGATGCCGAGATTGACTAAGGAGGAATTGAAGACCGCTGTCTATTTTGAAGCGGAAAATCATATCCCTTTCAAATTAGAAGATGTCTATCTTGATTTTGAGGTGATTCCCAATGAAAAAGGATATCAGGGGGAGAATATCAATGTTTTAGTTGCGGCAATTCCAAAGGCTATCGTTGATTCATATGTTTCTTGCATAAGGAAAGCCGGGCTTTCACCTATGGTATTGGAAATTGAATCGCAGGCCATAAGCCGGGCTTTGATAAGGAATAATATGAGCGCAGATCCTGTTTTAATCGTTGATTTCGGCAAGAGCCGCACCAGCTTTATTATTTATTCCGGCCAGTCGATATATTTTACTTCTTCCGTCCCTTTTTCTTCTTCAATGCTTACCGAAGCGATTGCCCGCTGTTTAAGCATTAGCAATGAAGAGGCTGAGAAAGTTAAGATTGAATGTGGATTGTCTAGGATTGCGGCAGCCGGGAAATCAAAGAAGTCGCCTAAAAAAGATAATTTAAAAGCGTTTGAAGCAATGGTTCCCATTCTTACTGATTTATCCGAGCAGATGGAAAAAGCAATTTATTATTATGAAGGCCATCAGTCAAACGGCAAATCGCTTGGTCCGCATAAGACAGTGGAAAAAATACTGCTTTCCGGCCGCGGATCTAATTTAAAAGGTCTGACGGATTTCTTATCCGCTAATTTTAAAATACCCGCTGAGCTTGCCAATCCGTGGATCAATATATTGCCAGCGCCATTGAAGGAAATCCCAGGGCTTTCGTTTAAGGATTCCTTGGGGTTTACTACGGTTTTGGGCCTGGCTTTAAGAGGAATAAAATTAGATTTAGAATTATGATTAATCTGCTTCCGCCGGAAGAAAAAGAAAGAAATATTGCCGGAAAGAAAAGAAAAGTCCTGATTATTTTTTGGTTTTACGGGTTCTTTTTCCTGTGCGTCTTTTCCATGGTTTTATTCTTTTTAAACAGCTACATTAAAAACGATATTGAGATTTCAAAAATTATGCTTCAATCGGCGGAAAAGGGATTTGAAGGGGAAGGGATAAAGGATATACAGGTGAAAATCAGCGAAGCGAATAAGATACTCTTGAATGTAAACGGCTTTTATAAAAAAAAGATATATTTCAGCGATGTCATCGATAAGATTTCAAAGGTAGTGCCAGGAGGCATTTACCTTAACAATCTTTCAGCGGTTTTTGACAAAGGGGACGACAAAGGCAGCGGGCCGTTCTTCAAGTTTTCTTTATCCGGATTTGTGCCCAAACGCGACACTCTTTTTGAGCTGAAGAAAAATCTTGAAGCTGACAGCTATTTTCAAAATATAGATTTTCCAACATCAAACTGGGTGAAGCCGGAAGATATTAATTTCTTTATAAGCTTTAATATCAAGAAATAATGGATTTTTTCAGCAAAAACAAAATATTAATAGCGCACTTGCTGGCTTTTTTGGCCTTTGCCCTTATTGTTGTATTTTTTGTAAGGCCGCTTTGGGCGGATATCAAGAGCAATGCGCAGCAATTGCTTGAAACAAACCGTAATTTTGAGTTTATTAAGGAAAAATCGGATAAGATAAACTCAGTTAGGAGCGATTACAAAAATATGGAGCCGGATTTAAGCAAAATGTCCGGATTCCTGATAGATTCAAAAACCCCGATTGATTTGATTAAGTTTTGGGAATCGACTGCGAAAGAAGAAAGCCTGAATATTGATATCGGGTCATATCCTTTAGAGAAAGACGACAGCGACTTATGGCCGTCCATGGGCTTCCAGGTAAAATTAACCGGTTCGTTATCAAGCTTTATGAGGTTTTTAGAGAAAGTGGAATCAAGCCAGTATTTCTTGGAGGTTAAGAGCTTGAGCATTGTGAAATCAGCGGATAGAGTAAATGAAAAGACCAGCCAGCCAATACCAGGAGGAGTAAGCGCCAGTCTGGGGTTAAAAGTTTATACAAAATAAATGAAAATTAAAATAGAAATCAAAAGAATAAATAAAAAAGTATGGGAAGCTTCCGTGTTTTTCGCCAAACACGTTGTTTTAAGCTGTTTTCTAGTTGTTTTAATATCAATAGGCGTGGGATTTATCATATTTTATCAAAATATCATTTTAGCGGATAATGGGAATGCTAACAGCATGGACAGCTCATTGGATATTAAAAAGAATGATTACGATCAGATAATGAAGGTGTGGAGCGCGGAAAAAGAAAGAAGAGAAGATGCCGATTCAAAAAGCTTTACCAATATTTTTTATAATCTTCCTCAGCCGAAATTAAGTCCGAGTCCGGAAGAAACGCCTTAGTAATTTTGATTGACTTGAGAGATTTTTTAAGTTATAATTTTTGCATTATCCAGGGTTTGCCCTCGTAGTTTCCTCCTTCGCCCTCATTGTGTTCGGGCTTCGGAAGGACAAGCAAATTTTCCACAGCGCACTGCTTGCCCTTCGAAGCTCTGATATTAATCAGAGCGAAGAAGGGCCCTCGTAGTTCAATGGATAGAATAAAAACCTTCTAAGTTTTAGATCTAGGTCCGATTCCTAGCGAGGGCACAATATGGCGGTCATAGCTTAATGGTAAAGCTCCGGTCTGTGGCACCGGTGATGGGAGTCCGATTCTCCTTGATCGCCCATCTTTATCCCCTCCTTCTACGGAGGGGATTTGTATTGACATAAATCTCCATCGGGATTTAAATACGTACGAGTCCTTTGACATTTAAATATGGAAAGGAGGAAGGACATGGAGAAATTGAAACACATTATTGAAGCCCAGCAATTTGAGCGCAAGTGGCTTGAAACCGTTTTATTCCCTTTGGCAGATGAAATGAAAGATGTCTTGTTATACAAGGGTAACGGGACTTTGGCCGGAAAGACAATGGTATCTTTCTTTTATGAGCCGAGCACCAGAACTCGGGCTTCTTTTGAGCTTTCAATGGTTTATCAGGGGGGAATAGTGGCGTTTTCTACTGAAAATGCCAGGGAATTCTCTTCCGCTAAAAAAGGGGAGACAATAAGGGATACTATCAGGGTTTTAAACCGCTATAGGCCTGACGTGATTGTATTAAGGTACGACCAGGAAGGCGGCGCAAAGATTGCCGCTGAAGTATCTGAAGTGCCGATTATTAATGCAGGTGACAGGCATCCTGGCCAGCATCCGACTCAGGCTTTGCTTGATTTGTATACTATTTTGAAAAAGATTGGCAGAATCAACGGGATTAGTATCGCCATGGTCGGCGATTTGATCAATGGCAGGACAGTGCGTTCGCTTTCTTATCTTCTGGGCAAGTTTGAGGATATCCGGATTTACTTCGTTTCGCCTGAAACATCTCAAATGCAGGAAGACGTCAAAGATTATTT
>Ga0315276_10007487_pt1 | contig 10118 bp, 8 predicted proteins | sample YL17G05_0_MG_FD_204542 | JGI IMG/M metagenome (GOLD analysis project Ga0315276, IMG submission 204542) | Sediment microbial communities from Yellowstone Lake, YNP, Wyoming, USA - YL17G05_0 | ecosystem: Environmental > Aquatic > Freshwater > Lake > Sediment | place: USA: Wyoming | collected... | reverse complement strand
TCCCGCTTAGTTGTTCTGCTTTTAACAGATCTGCAATCGCTGATGAGTCATTTCCTGATTTCTTTCTGGCAAGAGCCCGCATTGCATACGAATTATAATTGGAAGGATCCAATACAATAATTTGATCCAGATTTTTAATGGATTGATTATATCTCTCTGCCTGAAGGTATATCCCGGCTCTTTTCATGAGAAGCGGTACTTTTTCATAACCCCGGCTTAATAATGTATCAATACTTAACAACTGTGAAACCATATTTTTTATAATTGGAAAATCCTTCAGGTAAGGAATTTTCCATTTTTCAACCACCAGCTGATAACGGTTAAGGTTATTCCAGCATTCTTTCAGTTCGTCATTATAGAAATTATTGCGTGCAGTATTATAATAATCCCCATCATTCAGTATGCATTGCTGTATATCCCAGTCTGCTGCAACAGTTTCAGAGAGCATAAACAATAACCTTCCCCGTGTTGCATGAAGTCCGGGGGAAACAGGAACACGTGCAAGACTGCTATCGATCACCCTGATTGAATCTATTATGAGACCCAAAGCTCTTTTTTGGTCCTGTATCGATTTAAAGCAATATTTCTGAAACAGGCTATCTGACTCAGGATTGATAAGATTCTTAATTAATATATCCCGGTATAACTCATAATAGAGGGTATTCACCTTCCCGATTGTTATCAGGTGACGACAGGTTTTCAGAGCTCGTGAATTGTACCCTGCCTTATTGAGATTAAGGCAATATTGATAGGTAAGCCCTGCGTCGCCCGGGGTAAGATAGAATTGTGTTCCCTGGAGCAGAAGGATCTGTGTAAAATCATTTTGGCCATTTCTGACCCCCTGTCTGGTTTTTACATCAATCCGGGCTCTCTCAGAACAGGCTGATAACATAAGGAATAAGCCAGCAATTATATAAAGCAGGAATTGTCTCATATCATCGCAGGTATTTTTCAAGATAGACCGCAACTTTCTCGTGCCCTGCCTCACTCCAGTGATTATCATTCGGGATGTAATATTTTTTATTTGCGATTTCAGGATTTTCCCCGTCAATAAACAGAGGAAAGAGATTAATAAATTCTATCCTTTCTTCAGCGCAAAAGTCTTTCCAGTTTCTGACATAGTAATCAAGGGTATCCTGCTTGGAAACCTGTACCTGCCATGGATGTACACTAATTTTAAGGAGGATATTATTCTGCCGGCATAGATCAGACAGAAGTTTCATGTTTTGTTTGCCGAGATTAATTCCTCTTTCGGCAAGCTTTATTGTTGTAGAATCATAATACCATTTTCCAACTCCATGAAAGGCAGGACTGCGGATCAGCTCTTTATCATTAAAATCTTTAAAAAAAGTATAATAGATCTCAAGGATATTATCAGGCTTATAACGTTGACTCTTTTCATCAAATGATTTCATAGTTTCGGAAAAATCTCCTATTCTTCTTTTATCAATTCCTGATGAGATGGTTGAATAAATAAAAGAGTGTGCTGCCATGAATTTTTTGAACCTGTTCCCAAGCTTCCACCAGCCGGTCTCCTTTCCCGGAGAAAAAGCTTCATACGCGAGCTCATTCTGCAGATCGGAAAGATCGAGAAATACCCATAATTCCTGGAATGACAGATGTACCTCTTCTAGCAGGTCTTTCACTCTAAGATAGTAAATTTTAGGGCTGTAACTAACCACTGCACCGTTTAGTAAATCAATATTTTTTCGCTGAGCGCTGACAGATAGCCTGCTGAAAAAACTGTCTTCAAAATTTATCCCCACCGCTTCAGTATGTGAATCACCAAGGATCAGTATCCGTTTTTTGTCAGTTTCAAGATTAATATCCCGGGAGGAGGCATCGCGAAATCCCAGTGAATTTGTCGAGAATGGATATACGAGTGGCCCCCAGGCGGCCAGACCCTTCTGATTTGGAAGTAGCCCGTGGTGATAAACAGGATTAAGGGTTCTGAAAAAGGAATAGCTTCTCGGTATGAAAATCCGGCCAAATCCGAAATCGAGGATCAGAATGAAAAAAAATATGAAAACCAGATATGAGAAGAATGATCTTTTTTTAACAGGTTGTCCTCGCATTACATTAATTATCTTATTCGGTAAAGTTAGAATAAAAGAGAAAAGACGAAAAAAAAATTCGGAATCATGATATAAACAATATCCGGACAGTCATTTTCATTTCTAATATAAATATTTATATATATATATATATGATTTTAAATATAATAAACAAACATGCTTTTAAGAGGTTTTATTCCAGGTTCAAGGGTAATGAATCTAATAAAATCATTGCATCAGTTCATCAAAATCTCTAAATCCAGTTATTGTAATAATCTGATATATATTGATTTATAAAATTATTTAAAAATATTAAAAATTTATTTGCTTTTTGATAATATGTGTCATACATTTGAATTGAAATTAATGAAACGTTTACATATATAGTCATTTTTTAACATGTTAACTAACTAATAATAAGATATATGAATTATGTAAACGATTACATATTTTTTAATAACGACCCGATTGAAGTCCAGATAATCCGGGCTTTTGGATATTATCCCGAAGAGAAAACCTTAATACCTGTTTATACCCAAAAAAATCACTCCTATTTAATGTATACATGATGAAGTTTATAAGATATGATTTGGATAAAGTATATAACTTAAAAAAGAATCAGTATGAAACAATCCGGATTCAAATGAAAAAGCGGGAAACACGATATGTATCTCCCGCAGTCTTAATTCTGTTCACTCGATGAATAGGAGCATGTTGGTTCGCATCCCATTCTTCGAAATGTATAATTATTAACTTAACAAAAGTATGAAAAAAAAATCGAAATTATTGTTTTTATCTCATCTGCCAGTCAGAATTTGCCTGCTTATGAGATTTTCTATCCTGATGTGCTTGATGTTTGCCGTTCAAATATCGGCATCAGCAAGTTCATTCGTTACCCCAAGTAATTCAGGTGCAAAAAATGACATTACTTCACAGCAGACAAAAATTACCGGTACTATTACCGATGCAACCACCGGCGAGAAGCTCATTGGAGTTAATGTTGTTGTCGAAGGCACCACTACAGGGGTAAGCTCAGACTTAAATGGTAAGTTTAGCATTGAAGTACCTGACCTCAATGTCGTATTGCAGATCTCTTATATCGGTTACCTCACTAAAAAAATACCTTTGAATGGGATGACGGTAATTGATATTACTCTCACACCCGATATTCAGGCTTTGGAAGAAGTTGTTGTTGTCGGTTATGGAACTCAAAAAAAGGAAAGTGTTACCGCCTCAGTTGCTACGATAAACAGTAAAGAACTTGCCGAATCTCCTTCTGCAAACGTAGGCAATATGATTGCAGGCAGGATGACAGGTATTTTATCAGTTCAGGATAACGGTACACCCGGCAACGATAACGGCTACCTTTTCATCCGTGGTCTGGCAACAACAGGCTCCACAGCACCGCTTTTTGTTATAGATGGCATCCCGCGTACAGGAACTGATTTTTATCGCCTCACCCCAACTGATATTGAAAGTATCTCAGTACTTAAAGATGCAGCAGGTGCAGCAGTTTACGGCACAAGAGGAGCTAATGGTGTATTGCTGATTACTACCAAAAGAGGCACCACCCAGGGAGCTTCATTCAGCTATTCTGTAAATATGGGCTTTCAAAAATCCACACGTATGCCGAGATTCCTCGATTCATACGGATATGCGAAGCTGTATAATGAAGCCCTTGCAAATGAAGGCAGACCGGCATATTATTCAGCCGAAGATTTACAACTCTATAAGGATGGCTCGGATCCTATATTCCATCCAAATACAGACTGGACAAAAGTGCTTGAACGCGTTGCACCTATGCAGCAACATAACTTTACTGTAACCGGGGGCAACGAAAATGTCAAGTATTATCTCTCCTATAACTACCTCGATCAGAAAAGCATACTGAGCAATAAACTGGGTTTTGTAAGACATAACTTCCGCTCTAATATTGATGTTCAGGCGACTAAGACAACAAAAGTCGCACTTGACATTTCGGGTTACCTTGGCAGAAGTGAAGAACCGGGAGGTGAGACTTACTGGGTCACACGTAATGCTAACATAAATCCGCCAACAATTGTTGGCCAATATCCAAATGGATTATATGGAAATGGCGATATGGGGATGAATGCACTGGCAATACCAGATAACAGCGGCTACAGGCGCAGGGAGAACGACGGCGTACTAACCCGTCTGGAAATCAGGCAGGAAATCTCTTTTATCCGGGGACTCTCCGTAAAGGCAATAGGCGCTTTCGATTATAATCCCAATATTGAAAAAGACTGGGTGCTGCAACCCAAGCTTTATAACGCTGTTGATGAAGGTGGAGGTGTTATTAGTTATGAGCAGGTATCCGGTTTTGGAAAACCTTCATTAAGAGAAAGGAGAGGTACTTCAATGAATTTCATTCTGGAAGGCCATATTAATTACATTCGCTCTTTCGGAAAAAATAATTTAGCCGGTCTGATGGTTTTCTCGCAGCAACAGATGACAGATGAGTGGATGCAGGCAGGCAGAAGTGAATACCTGTCACCTAATCTTGATATAATCGATGCAGGTGCAACAGCCAATCAGCTTACGGAAGGGTCAGCCAGCCAATATCGCCGCCGTAGTATTGTGGGACGTATTTCCTATGACTATGACGGTCGCTATCTGCTGGAATTCAATTCCAGGTATGATGGTTCTGATTTATTTGCAAAGGGCAAACGGTTCGGATTTTTCCCGGCCTTCTCAGCCGGTTGGGTTGTTTCAAAGGAAAAATTTATGCAAAATATCTCCTTTATTGATAACCTTAAAATCAGGGGTTCATATGGAACACTTGGAAACGATGCAATCGGGTCGTACCAGTATATACCGTTTTATAGCTTTGGCCCGGGAGCTTCGATAGGTCTTCCACCATCGTCTTTTCAGAATAATATCTATCTGTCCCGTATGGCTAATCAGGATGTTACCTGGGAAAAATCAAAGAAAACAGACATTGGTTTTGAATCCCGCTTCCTTAAAGATTTCTCGCTGGAAGTTGATCTTTTCTGGGAAAAACGTGACAATATTCTCGGCAAACGTGATGCAACTATCCCTTCTTACATAGGTATTAACCAGGATCAAATGCCTTATGAAAACTTCCAGAAGATCAACAACAAAGGGGTTGAGATTACAGGTGGCTATAACAAAATATTCAGTAACGGATTAAGTGTACAGACACGTTTGAGTGTTACAAGCACCCATAATGAAGTAATTGATATTGGAGAATCGGCAGATATGCCGGCCAGGTTGAAACAGGAAGGCAGACCATTAAATGCGATGTACGGTTATGTTGCCCTGGGACTTTTCCAGACAGAACAGCAAATTATAGATGCCTACAGTGAAGATTATATGAATGAGAAGGGTTTGAAACCCGGTGATATCTATTTTAAAGATCTGAACGGAGACAAGGTGATTGACGATCAGGACAGAACTTATATAGGAAGTTACAATGTTCCAAAGGCTATTTACGGATTTAATTCAATTGTAAAATTCAAGAATTTTGAGTTTTCAATGTTCTGGCAGGCAGCTACTGGCGGCGAGCAATTTTTAAGCATCTGGATGGCTCAGCCTTTTGTCAGCGGAGGAAAAGCACTTGTTGCCCACCAGGATTACTGGAGACCTGATAATACTGGTGCGAAGTATCCGCGTATCACTACTCAGTCGAACTGGAACTATGGTGAAGACGCTAATACTTTCTGGAAATATAATATGAGTTATCTCCGTTTAAAGAATCTTGAAATCGCCTATTCTCTTCCCAAACAATTGATTAACAAATTATTTGTGAAAAACTTAAGAGTCTATTACAATGCTGTCAATCTGCTTACATTCTCAGCATATAAAGAGATAGACCCTGAAATTGGCAGCGATTTTGGAAATGGTTACCCGCAATCAGTAATCAATAATTTTGGGATTCAGATTTCATTCTAATGATGGAAAGAATGATTTATTGTAAAGTTAATTAACTCATGTAAAAATATAAATAGTATGAAATCAAGTATTTATACGATAATAATAATTTTTGGAGCATTTCTTATGCTGCAAAGTTGTGAAAACACGCCATACCTGGATACAAAGCCGCTTGATGCTCTCTCTGAGGAAGCTGTTTTTAGTGATCCGGATCTGGCCAAAGCAAATTTGTTGACCAATTACGAAGGTTTACCCTGGGTATTTGGCCGGCCTGTTGCAATTCCATGGGATGCTGAGACAGGTGATGTAAACAGCAACTATGACTGGGGATTGGATATACGTATGCGTGAAGGAGACTATGATGCCACCAGCTGTGACTGGGGTCCATGGGGAAGAGACTATGACTACATCAGAAGGGCTAACGTCTTTATTGAAGGAGTCGAAGGATCCGCATTTGATGATGCTACTAAAAAGGCTTTTATAGCAGAGGCCAGAGCTTTACGAGCTGTCAATTATTCCAGTTTGTACCGCTGCTATGGCCAGGCTGTTATTATGACAAAGCCGATTCCTATAACTTCTAAAATTGACCAGCAGCTGTCCTCAAGTGATGATGTTTTTAATTTTATCATATCAGAATTGACCGCTGCAGCTCCTGATCTGCCGGTTAAATGGGATGACAATAATCGCGGCAGGTTTGAAAAGGGAGCAGCGCTCGGTATTAAAGCGCGTATACTTTTGCATCAGGCCACACTGAAAAATGACCTGACTCTGTATGGTGAGGCCGCCGACGCAGCTAAAGCTGTTATGGATCTTAACAGGTACGAATTGTACCCCGATTATGGCCAGATGTTCCTTGCAATGGCCGATAATGAAGAATTTATGCTTTATTACCAGTATGCAACCAATCCCGGCCGTCATCGTTTCGATGGTGCTCCCTGGTTAGTTATGAATACTGCCGTCAGCATGGGCGGATGGGGCGGTTCAAGGCCAACACTGAATCTGGTTGATCAGTTCGAGATGACCGATGGAAAATTATATAGTGAATCAACTTTGTATAATGATCAGGATCCATACGCCAACCGCGATCCGCGTTTCTACGCATCTATCTACTACCAGGGCAGTACATCAAGGGGCAGACCCTTCGAAAATTGGCCTGCTGATGAAGCCAATGGTATTCCGGAAGGAAAAGATTTCCGTTCGTGGAGTGGTCTGACAACAGGTTTCTTTATCAAGAAGGGAATTGATGAAAGTATAGAAGACTTAAACGGCAGCGATGCAGTTGGGGGTCCGATGAAACAATATGATCCTTTCCTCAGATATGCAGACATTTTGCTGATTTATGCTGAAGCAAAAAATGAAGTTGCAGGACCAGTTGCTGATGTTTATGATGCAATTGACCAGGTGCGTGAAAGGGCAGGCATGCCTGATCTTCAGGCCGGTCTGACCAAAGACGAGATGCGCGATAAAATCCGTCATGAACGCCGCGTTGAGCTATGTTTTGAAGAAAGCCATTTTTATGATATGCGCCGTTATGGTCTTACCTATGCCATGTCAGTCGCAAATGTACCCATGTGGCGGCAAACAGTTACCAAGAATCCTGATGGATCCGTGACTTATGGCCGTGAAATCTTTATGGATCACCATTTTAATGCAAGGAATTTACTTTGGCCTGTTCCTCAGGGTGAAAGAGATAAGAACTCAGGACTGGGACAAAATTCAGGGTATTAATTTAGGTTAGTTTTTCGTAGTTTGTGAGTGGTTAAGAGGTCTTACCTGAAAAAATGGTAAGACCTTTAATTAAAACTCCACCATTTTTTAAAGTTTAATATTTTGACATCAGCTTATAACCTTTTATGATAATACTGGTGTATTCTGATAGATAATTTATATTAACCGGCCTAAATAAGTTTTGAGAAAGATTAAAATTTTGAATACTAAAAACTTCGCACATGCAAAATGAGGATGACATCAAATTATCAGGGATAAACGAAGTTGCCAGAAGGGCTGGTGTCTCAATTGCCACTGTCTCCAGAGTTCTGAATAATAGCTCGAGTGTCAGCGCTAAAACCCGGATCAAAATCCTGCAAATAATAAAAGAGTTGAAATACCATCCCAGCAGGGTAGCCAAGCGTCTCCGTAACAAGAAAGCATCAGGAAATCTCCTTGGTGTTCTGATCCCTGATATTCAAAACCCGTTTTATGTTGAAGTGCTCAGGGGGATCGAAGATGTGGCTTACGAAAATAAATATGCTCTCATAATGTGTAATTTCTCGCAGGATGAAAAAAAGGAGAAACTCTATCTTGACATCCTGCAATCAGAGTCAATTGACGGTCTGATTGCAGCTCCTGTACATGAGCATGACCAGAAAGTTATTAATCTTGTAAAAGCCGGCCTGCCGATTGTCTGCTTCGATCGCGGGTTATCAGGAGTTGACGTTGATGTTGTGCTCGTCGAAAACAGAAACGGAGCTTTCATGGCAGTCGATCACCTTTTAAAATCAGGGTATAAAAGAATCGCTTACATTTCAGGATTACCACAACTTCCTTCGAGCCAGCAGAGGGAGTCAGGTTATACAGATGCCCTGATCGCTAACGGCATATCTATTGACAGGTCACTAATCAAATACAGTGATTCAAGACACGAGAGCGGAGTGAAACTATGTGATGAACTGTTAAGCCTTTCAGAACCTCCCGATGCATTATTTACCGGGAACAACCTGATTACTCTCGGGGCACTGGAAACTATCCACAAAAGGGGACTAAAAATTCCCGAGGAAATAGCCATCATTGGTTTTGACGATATGTACTGGGCAATCTCCCTGAATCCACCCCTCACAGCTGTAAGACAACCTGCATATGAAATTGGCAAACGGGCCGCTGAACAGCTGATTCTTCGGATAAATGACCCGTCCCGACCAACAGCTAATATGACCCTGAAAACTGAATTAATGATCAGGAACTCTTGCTGATAAATGGAGGGTTCTAAAAATATTTGTTTTTTACAATGGCTGAAATAATAAATAATACTTCGCCCTTTTCACTGATTATTTCTTTATGAACAGAATAAAGTTATATAATCCGGGACAGCTGGTTTTTGGTCAGGACAGTGTTGCTCAGATGGTTGAAGACATTTTAAACCAGGGACTGAATCGGCTTTTTGTCCTTACCGTTCCTCCCGTCCTCGAAAGAATATCACCAGTTTTAAATTTTCTGGAGCATGAAGGGATTTCAGTGAAATATAATATTGAAATAAAGGCAGAACCATCATTTACAGATTTTGAAAATATACTGGCAGAAGCAACTGTTTTTAATGCCGACAGTATAGCCGGGATAGGTGGTGGAAGTATTATGGATGTTGCCAAACTGGTAGCAGCCACTCTTTACACAGATCTGCATATCGAATCTCTTGCAGGTGGCGGAAAAATAAAAGAGCGTAATACTCACCTTATATGTATCCCCACAACCTCCGGAACAGGAAGTGAGGTATCACCCAATGCAATTCTGACAGACAACAGGAACAATTCCAAGACAGCATTTATAAGTCAATACCTGGTTCCCGACAGAGCTTATATTGATCCTTCCCTTACACTCAGTTTGCCTCCGGATATAACAGCATTTACAGGTATAGATGCTCTGACACATTGTATCGAGGCATATACTAACCGTTTTGCCCATCCGATGATTGATGTACTGGCATTGGAAGGGATCAGGTTGATCTCAGCGAACCTTAGTAATGCATTCATTCGGGGAGATGACCTTGAGTTGCGCTCCAGGTTATCTTTGGGAAGTATGTACGGAGGAATGTGTCTTGGTCCTGTCAATACAGCTGGAGTACATGCCCTGGCATATCCTCTCGGCTGTGAATTTAAGGTTGCTCATGGCCTTGCAAATGCTTTGATGCTGACAAAGGTGATGGAATTTAACCTTCCTTCAAATGCTGACAGATATGCTGATATTGCACAAGCCCTGGGCATACCCTGTAAAAAAAGTGATCTCAATACCGCTGTCAGGGGAATAGAACGAATTAAGGAATTGATGAGCGATTGTAATATCCCTTCACATTTATCCGATTTGGGAATCCCTGCCGATGCAATCGGAAGTTTGGCCAGGTCGGCAATGTCGGTTCAAAGACTTCTGAGGAATAATCCTAAA
>Ga0315276_10007483_pt1 | contig 10119 bp, 8 predicted proteins | sample YL17G05_0_MG_FD_204542 | JGI IMG/M metagenome (GOLD analysis project Ga0315276, IMG submission 204542) | Sediment microbial communities from Yellowstone Lake, YNP, Wyoming, USA - YL17G05_0 | ecosystem: Environmental > Aquatic > Freshwater > Lake > Sediment | place: USA: Wyoming | collected... | reverse complement strand
GAATGACTTCGAGTGCGGATCCACGCAGTGCAGGTCGGTCAGGCTGAACGGGATGTTGTACTGCGAGAGGTTGTTGGTGACCGACATCTTGCCGCAGAAGGAGTCGCGGCGGTTCTCGAGCGTCATTTTCTTGGCGTCGTCGGGCCAGGCGTGGACGAGAACCGGCACATCAAGGCCGCTGAAGCGGATGGCGTTGGCGATGGCCCGCTCGTCGCCGAAGTTAGGCAGCGTGACGAGCAGCCCATCTATGCGGTCGGCGTTTTTCTTGAGCAACTCGGCGGCCAGCCGCGCATCGGCCAGCGACTCGATCGCCCCGCCCGTCGCCTCCTTGGCGCCGAGACAGACCGTATTGAAGCCCTGCTCCTTGAGAATGTTGAGGATGTCCGCCCTGCCCTTGACGGCCAGGTGCGTCGGGAAGAACCCGCGCGTGCCCACCAGAACGCCGATCGTCGTCTTCTTGGCCATGGGATGAGGCTCCTTCTTAAACGAATGCCTATGCCTGATTATGACCCATGAACGCTTGAGAGTACCCCGCCGCTTCCGCGGCGGGCTCGAACGACAACAACTACTTCGCCGCGGCGGCCGCATCAGCCGCAAGGTTCGCCGGAACCGGGATCGTCACTTTGCCCGTCGCGGCCCACTCCGTGCCGCGTAGCATCAGGATCGCGCAGGTCGGGTCGGCCACCGTCGACTTCTCGTCGTGGCCGAGTAGGTTCACAAACACGCGGCCCTTGCCGTAGGTGACCGTAAAGACCATCGGCTCGTTTGTGCCGGAGCCGCCCATTTCCTTCTTGGCGAAGGCCGTGACCAGGATGTGCATATTCTCGGCCGGGCCGCGCTGGCCCTGGTAGAGTTCGTCCTTGACGTGCATCAGTTTCTCGGGCAGGCCCTTGGTGATGGGGTGCACTTTGTCGCGGACGATGCACTCATAGGCCCACTGCGGCCCGTGGCCGGCGCCGATGCCCTCGCCCTTGGGGGTGCGGACGACCTTGCCGCTGTCGTCGACCGTAATGCGGTCGCCGTTGGCGGCGCCCTGCCACAGGAGGCCGCACATCTTCGACCACGCGTCCCACTTGACGAACGAGTTGTTGGCCGCATGGTAGACAACCACGCCGCCGCCGCCGGCCATGAATTTTTCGAAGGCCACGTTGACGTCACCCGGCCACGGCTCGCCGTTGTAGTTCGAGAAGACGACCTGGTACTTCGTGAAGTCGGGCTTGAACTTGGCCCAGGCATCCTTCGGGGCGCCCTTGGGCGGGCTCGTCAGAACATCGACGGTGAACTTGCCGCTCTTCTCGAGCATCTCCTTGATGGGCGGCGTGGTCTTCGCCCAGCCGTGGTTGTTCTGCCCGTCGATGATCAGGACGGCGATCTTGTCGGCGGCGACCGCGGGCGATACGAGCATCGCCGCAACGGCGAGAACGCCCAAGGCCAGAATACAACCCAGTGTTCGTGTCATGCGAGAATCCTTTCAATGCCGGGGGCCGCATCGCCCTCGCGCGATACACCTTGTTAATCGAACGGCCCGCACATGTTGCCTGTCAATCCGCAATCCGCAATTCGCAATCCGCAATTATTTCACTTCGCCCTGGACGGGAATCGTCACCTGCCCCGTGGCGGCCCACTCGCAGCCGCGCACGAGCACCGTCGCGGCGCCGGGCGTGGTCGTCTCGGCCACATGGTGGCCGAACACGCTCACGAAGACGCGGCCCTTGCCGAACGGCACCGTCCAGGCCATCGGCTCGTGCATGCCGGTGCCGGCCTTCATCTTGTCGTTGTCCTTGATAGAGAACGCCGTGCACAGGACGTGAACGTCCTTGGCCGGGCCGCGCAGGCTGCCGTACAACTCGTCACTGACGTGCTGCCACTTCTCGGGCAGGCCCTTCATGATGGGGCTTTCCTTGTCGCGGACGATGACTTCGAACGGATGCGCGGGGCCGTGCGAGCCGCCCGCCCCTTCGCCCTTCGCGCGGCGGACTTCCTTGCCGCTGTCATCCAGGCAGATGCCCTCGCCGAACTTGGCGTCTTTCCATCCGAGGCCGATCATCTGGTTGTAGGCGTCCCATTCCTTGAACGCCGCCACGGCGAAGTGATAGCAGACGAATCCGCCGCCGTCGTTCACGAACTTCTCGAACGCCTTCTGGACGTCTTCCGGCCACGGCTGGCCGCAGTAGTTGGAGAGAACGACCTGATACTTGGTGAAATCGGGCTTGAACTTCGCCCAGGCATCCTTGCCGGCCTGTTTGGCGGCGTCATCGGCATTTTTGGGCAGGGCCGGCGGACTCGTCAGCACGTCGACGGTAAACCGGCCGGTCTTCTCGAGCATCTCCTTGATCGGCGGCGTGGTCTCGGCCCACTTGTGGCCGTTCTGACCGTCGATGATAAGGAGGTTGATCTTTGCCGCATCCGCCGCCGGCGCCGGCATCGCCCACGCGGCCGCCAGAACCACCAGCGCCGCAACAAGGAGCCACTGATGCATCTTTTTCATAGTCTCTTCCCTTTCCTGGGTTTCGAGCCTTTTCCTGGTTTCCGCGGTACGCGAAGGGCCTCCGCGGGAAAAGAAAGCATATCACCGCCGCGGCGCGATGCAAGGATTCTGTGGCAAAAACCGTTTCGCGGACACAAAAACCGTCTCGCGGCTTGACACCCTGCCCCTGCCTCATAACAATGGCCGGAAGTTTCCGCGGGCTCGGGAACAATAGATGCGCGACCGGCGAAAAGAAAAACGCGCTGCACGCCTGGGCGGCGAGGGCGCGCGCGGCGGGTCCGAAGACCCGCCGCGCAAAACGACTGGCGGCCCACGCGAGGGTGAACGTCCGCCGCTGCGCCGGTCGCTCTCGCTGGTTCTGCGTCCGTACTTGCTGGCTATCGTGTCGGCGATGCTCCTGACGCTGGCCTTTCCGCCGATGGAGATTTCGTGGCTGGCGTACCTGGCGCCGGCGCCCCTTCTTATCATGGCTCTGCGGACGCGCAGGTCGCGCACCGTCTTCTTCGCAAGCGGGCTGGGCGGCCTCGTCTTCTTCTCCCTCAATATGTATTGGTTCTGGCCCATCACCAAGGCCGGGGCCGTTGCCCTCATTCCTTACCTGGCCCTGTACTGGGCCGTGTTCGCGTGGGGCATGAGGAAGATGCGTGAGGTTCTGCCCGTGCCGACGACGCTGCTGGCGCCCATTCTCTGGGTTCCGCTTGAACTCGTCCGCGCGTGGATGCTGACGGGCCTGCCGTGGGTTTACCTCGGCCACACGCAATACGAGAACCTGTCGCTCATCCAGATCGCCGACACGCTCGGCGCATACGGCACCAGTTTCCTCGTGATGATGACGGCGGGCCTCGCGACAGACCTCCTGACGCATCCCATTTACGTGCGGAAAAAGGGGGCTGCACCCATTTCCAGCCGTTCGGAAATGGGGGCTGTCCCCTTTTTCCAGGAAAAGGGGACAGTCCCCTTTTCGCAACAGCCCGAAAAGGGTACAGCCCCCTTTTCCGGGCGGCGCCTCAGCCGCGTGCTCATCGCGATGGTCCTTCTGGCCGCGGCCGCCTGGACGGCAACGGTCGCGTACGGCGTCTGGCGGCTCGGCCAGGATACCAAGCACCCCGGCCCGGTCGTCGCCAGCGTCCAGACGTGCATCCCGCAGGAAGTGAAACTGGAAGCCCGCAACCGGCAGATCCAGGAACTCGAAGTGAGGTTGCTCGCCGATCAACTTAACATGACCAACGATGCCCTGGCCGAGGCGAAGCAGAAGAACCTCAAGGTCGACCTCGTGGTCTGGCCCGAAACGATGGTGCCGGGCACACAGAACGGCGAATTCCTCAACGCCGACATGGCCAGGCGCATCGAGGACCCCGAAGGCGCCGAAGTCCTCGCCTACAACCAGAAACGGTGGCGCTCGTACTGGATGCAGATAAGCGAGGCCTCGCGGCAGGCGGGCATACCGATTCTTTTCGGCGCACACTCGGTACGGTTCGAGGGCGCCATCCGCGTGCCCGGCGGCGGCTACCTGATCAAGGGGCCGAAACTGAATGCCGCGCTCCTCGTGACGCCCGACTGCCAGCCTTTCACCGCCGCCCACGAGTACGACAAGGCCCACCTCGTGCCGTTCGGCGAGTACGTGCCCTTCAAGCAGAGTTTGCCGTGGCTTTACGGTTTGCTGCACGGGTTCACGCCCTATGACTATGACTACAGCCTGACGCCCGGCGCGCACGACCAGAAACCGTTCGTGCTCCCGTACAACGGCGGCGAGGTGCGGTTCCAGGCGCCCATCTGCTACGAGGACGCCATGCCGTACCGCGTCCGCGAGATGGTGCGATCCGACGACCCGGCCCGTGCGAAGGCCGTCGACTTCCTCGTCAACATCTCCAACGACGGGTGGTTCAACGGCAGCGTGGAACTCGACCAGCACCTGGCGCTGTGCGTGTTCCGGGCGGTCGAGAACCGCGTGCCGATCGTGCGGTCCGTCAACACCGGCATCAGCGCGATCATCGACCCCGAGGGCCGGATCGAAGAGGTCGTCCAGAAGGACGGGCGGCGCCGATACATCGCCGGCGAGATCGTCGGGCGACTGACGCTCGACGACCGGGCCGCGCCGTACACGCGCATCGGCGACGCATTCGCGCTGGCGTGCCTGGCGGCAGCGCTAGCGCTGGTCGTCGCGACCATCGTCGCGAGCCGTCGTAGTCGAAAAACGCCCGCGGCGGCGCATTAGGGCGACAGCGCAACTTTAACCTTTGCGCGGCGGGTCTCCTGACCCGCCGCGCAGAGTTGTGTTGCAGTGTCAGGTCGCACCATTGAGGAGGCCCGACGTGAAACGGTGGCTCATTATCATGGCAGCGCTGGCGGTGGCGGGGTGCGGAGGATCGGCGACCCGGCCTGAAGGCCCGCCCCCCGAAACGCTGGCCAGCCTGAGGTTCGACCCCTACGCCGCGCTGGTCGATGCGCTCCACTGCGGCCAGCCGCCGCTCCAGGCGCTCGCAGCCGAGACGTACCTGGATGCCGACCGCCCGCCGCCCCGCCAGGACATCGAGGGGCTGGCCGACACCGCCGACCCGCGCGTCCGCACCGTCGTCGTCACGGTCATCGGCGCCGGGCGCCGGCAGGACACGGTGCCCCTCTTGCAGCGGAAACTGCGCGACGACGATCCGAACGTGCGCCTGGCGGCGGCGTTCGGCCTGGCCATGGCCGGCGACGGATCGCGGGTCACCGCCCTGCGCGACGCCCTGGCCACGCCCGACATCACGCAGCGCCGCACGGCGGTCTGGCTCCTGGGCCTCATGGGCAACCCCAGCGCCGCGGGCATGATCAAGGTCAAGTTGGAGGACCCCGATGCGTTCGTCGCGCTGCGGGCGGCAGAGGCCCTGTGGCGCCTCGGCTCGCGCGACAGCATCGAGACGGTGCGCACCCTGACGGAGCACGAGCGACACCAGGTGCGGTGTTTTGCCGTGCGCCTCCTGGGCCGGATCGGCGATACGACCGACATTCCGCGGCTGGAGAAACTGTGCCAGAGCCGATTCCTGGACGTCAAGTTCGCGGCTATCGCCGCCGTCGCGCTGAAGGGGGATTTCAAGCGGATCGGCCTCTTGCTGGACATGCTCGACGCCCCCGAATCGGAGATGCGGCTGCTGGCGGCCCGCGAACTCGGCGAGACCGCCTATACGCCCGCAATCGCGAGGCTGGAGAGGCTTCTGACCAGCCCGGACCTTGCGGAGCGGACGACCGCGGGGGCTGCCATCGTCCGCATCATGTCGGCTCGGACATCCTGGCGGAGCCATATTCTGGCCGATCGGCCGCCTGCGATGACGCCGGAAGCCGCCCCTGGGGCGCCGCCGAAAACGCCCCCGCCGCTGGTGCGGCCGACGCTGAAAAAGTCGTAACGGCCACCCCGGGTGCGGCCGTGGCTTGTGGCGGCCCCCCCTGCGCAAGAGACTTTGCGGTTAAACATGCTGAATTTTTCTTGACGCTTCCAAAGGGCTAACTAGAATCACAGTCGGGCGTTAACGACGGGGGTCGCCTACGTGTCGCTGTGCTCGGGCCTGCGGGCTTGGGCTTCGTCGACCGGGGGAGGCCCGACAAATTCTGCCGGCTGCCGTCCGGTGGTTTCTGAAAGGAGAATACCTTGAGTACGTTGGGAAAAATCCTCACGGTGCTGGTAGCCTTGGTATCTGTTGCCGTCGCCGTTCTGGTGGCCCGCGAATTTGTCCTCTCGGTAGACTGGAGAGCGGCCGCCCAGAAATGGGAGAGCGACTACAACCAGGCCAAGGAGGCCGTCTTCACCGCCGTCGATCAGCGCGACAAGGATCGCGCCGACTATGTCGCCGATAAGGCCCGCATGGAAGAGAACATCAACGTCCTGTCGGCCAACTTGGACAACAGCAAGAAGGCTGTCGTCTCGCTGAACGCCGAGAAGGAAAACCAGGATAAGCGCCTGGCGGAACTGGCGGCGAGTTGGACCGGCCTCGATACCTCGGTGAAGTCCCTCCTGGCCGAGAAGAAGAACTGGCAGGACGAGCGCGACCGGGCTGTGAAGACGTCCGATGAATACACCAAGATGTATGCCGAACTCGAGGCCAAGTACCGCAACGCCTCCGCCGACCTCCAGAACGCCAAGGAATCCCTCCGCCAGGCCCGCGAAGAGAAGGCCGCCCTCGAAAGCCGCATCGCCTGGATCGCCTCCAACTATCCGGAAGTCAAGATGCCCACCCAGGTGCCGGCCGTCCCGACCGTCAAGATCGACGGCCTCGTCACCCAGGCCGACAACGAAGCCAAGGTGGCCACGGTCAGCGTCGGCGCCGACCGCGGCGTCGTCAAGGGCATGAAGTTCTTCGTCTATAACGGCTCGGAAATGAAGTACCTGGCCACGCTGACCATCAACATGGTGTCGGCTACCAGCGCGGCAGGGGAACTGAATGTCATCCGGGGTTCGGTGAAGGTGAACGACCATGTCACGAATCGGTTCGAGTAGCGCAAGCGGCGTCCGCGTTGCGGCGCAACCGCTGAGCAATGTTTTTACCGTGTTGCTACTGATCGGCGCCTTGGCGCTCGTCTTGGCCACGGTGGCGTTGGTGCTGGTCGGCAACAAACGGTTCGGCGTGACGTTAGGACTGACCGCCGAGGGCGAAACCGCGCTGAAGGCCCCGGCCAACTCGCTGCAGAAGGCGAAGAGCGCCGCTGACGACCTCGCGAAAATGCGGGAACAAATCAGCCGGTTCCCGGAGCCGTACAAGAGGGCGGGCCAGCCAGGCCAGCCCGCGGAAGTTGCTCCGTCGGAGCCTGCCGCACCGCCGCCGGCCGTAACGCCGCCGGCCCCGGCCGCTGAAACGCCGGCCGCGCCTGCGCCGGCCGCGCCTGCACCAGCTGCGCCTGCGCCGGCCGCGCCTGCACCGGCGGCCCCGGCCACTGAAACGCCGGCTGCGCCTGCGCCGGCCGCGCCTGCGCCGGCCGCGCCTGCACCGCCGGCCCCGGCCGCTGAAACGCCGGCCGCGCCGGCACCGCCGGCCGCAACACCGCCGGCGCCGGCCGCTGCGCCTGCCGCGCCGGCAGGAATCTGACACTCAGTTCTAGCCGTAATTGAACGACCCCGAGCCCAGGCGCGGGTTGTCGTTTGGCGACGTGCCTTGAGAGCGGCACATTCGTCACACCGAGGACATCATGATCTTTGATCGGTTAATCGGACTTCTTTCCGAAGACATGGGGATCGACCTGGGCACAGCGACTACCCTGGTCTACGTTCGCGGCCAGGGAATCGTCCTGCAGGAACCCTCTGTCGTCGCCATTTACAAAGACACCGGCAAAGTCTTTGCCAACGGCGATGCCGTCGGCACGATGGCCAAGAAGATGCTGGGCAAGTGCCCACCATCGGTCGTGGCCATCCGGCCGATGCGCGACGGCGTGATCGCCGACTTCGAGATCACCGAGGCGATGCTCAGTTACTTCATCCGTCGCGTCCACGGCCGCCGGACCCTGGTCCGCCCGCGCGTCGTCATTGCCGTGCCGTCGGGCATCACGACCGTCGAAAAACGGGCGGTCATCTCGAGCGCCCATAGCGCCGGGGCCCGGAAGGTCTACCTCTTCGACGAGCCGCGAGCCGCCGCCCTCGGAGCCGGCCTGCCGATCCAGGAATCGACCGCCAGCATGATCATGGACGTCGGCGGCGGAACAACCGAAGTGGCCGTCATCTGCCTGGCCGACATCGCCTGCTCCGAATCGGTCCGCATCGCCGGCGACGACCTCGACCAGGCGATCATCGAGTACATGAAACGCACCTACAGCCTCCTGGTGGGCGAGCAGACCGCCGAGCAGATCAAAATCCAGATCGGCAGCGCCTGCCCCCTGCCGGAAGAACTTGAAATGGAAGTCAGCGGTCGCGATCTTATCGCCGGCCTCCCGCGCACCACGACCATTACCAGTCAGGAAATCCGCGAGGCCCTTACCGAGCCGGTCGCCGCCATGGTGGAAGCCGTCAAACGCACCCTCGAGCGGACCGAGCCTGAGTTGGCCGCCGACCTCGTTCACAACGGAATCACGATGTGCGGCGGCGGGGCGCAATTGCGCGGGCTGCCCCAGGTCGTGGCCCAGGCTACCGGCCTGAAGGTCAAGGTCGCCGATGATCCGACGACCTGTGTGGTTCGCGGCACGGGAATCTTCCTCGAACATCTGGACCGCTGGGGAGGCGGGGGCATCGATACCGGCGAAGAAGACCTGTAACCACCCCAACGGGGGGGGAGTAACTAGCACTCATTCCGTCCGTGTCCCGGGTCTGGACGGGTTTGTTGTCTGCGGAGAAGTCATGGCGATGGTGATGCGTAAGTCGCGCCGAAGCACAGGCCATGGCGACACGTGGCAACGAATCGCCCTCGTAGCCCTTCCGGTAGTGGCGCTGGGGTTGATGTTCATGCCGCAGGGCCTCGCCGACCGCGTTCGCGTTTGGACAAACCCCATCTTCTCTCCCCTGGAAGACGTGACCGCCGGATGGGCGCTGGACCTGCGGGAACGGATCAGCCATCCGGACGGATCCGCCCCCAAGGCCGCAGGCCCGACGCTTCCCGAGCAGGTCGACTCGCTCCAGAACGGCATGGCCCAGGCCACGGCCCTGCTCAGCGAGTACGAACGCCGCCTGCGAGACCTGTCGCGCATCCGCGAAGGCCTGGACGGCCTGCCCAGCCGCCTGGTTCCCGCGCGGCTGGTTCCGCCTGAAGCCTTCGGCGGCCAGGCCTCGGCCCGCTTGGGCGAGGGGCTCGACAAAGGCATCCGCCGCTCCGGCGCCGTCATTGCCTGCCGCATCGACCGCGGAATGCGCGAAGCCATCCAGCGAGGCGAGCCGATCCTGACCGCCGCCGGCCTGGTGGGCATCGTGGACGAAGTCGGCCCCGTCACAAGCACCGTGCGCCTCGTGACCGACCCGCGCACGAGCCTCATGGTCCAAATCATCACCCTGCGCAACGGCCAGTGGCGCGCCGGCCCGGAAGGCATCGCACGAGGCTCGGAGGACGGAACGAGCGTCACCGTCCAGGGCATCCCTCGAGATGCAGACATCGCCCCGGGCGACTTCGTGGTCACGAGCCCCTCCCGCGAATCCTCGTTGCCGCCTTACCTGGTCGTCGGCCGCATCGTCCGGTGCGACGTCAAGCCGGCCGCCCTGTTCCGAAGCCTTGTGGTCGAGCCGCGGGTCTCTCCTGCCGAGGCCCACGAGGTCTACGTCCTGTCGCCCGAGGCCGGGGGCCGGTAGGCGGGGAAAGCACAAAAAGCAAAAGGCAAACTGCAATGACTAATCAAACTGCAAACGGCAAACAACAATGACCGGCGACGGGCCGCGCGCGGCGGCAGCGCCCTTATTGCCGTTTGCCTTTTGCAGTTTGCAGTTTGATTAGTCATTGTTTCTTGCCGTTTGCTGTTTTCGCGTCCTTGTAGGGAGCGACAAAGCCAATTCGACGCCGTCGCGTAGTGCGTCACTTACGAGGGGGATCAGGAGTCCTACAGGTAAGGCTCCTGACCCCCCGAGACTTCTAACGCACGTAAGGGGTCAGTTACGTGCGCCTGCGCCGGCGTAGGGGCGAGGCATGCCTCGCCCGCGGGCTCGCCGGACTTCATCGGGCGAGGCATGCCTCGCCCCAACAGTGGCGTCAGGC
>Ga0315276_10007481_pt1 | contig 10120 bp, 13 predicted proteins | sample YL17G05_0_MG_FD_204542 | JGI IMG/M metagenome (GOLD analysis project Ga0315276, IMG submission 204542) | Sediment microbial communities from Yellowstone Lake, YNP, Wyoming, USA - YL17G05_0 | ecosystem: Environmental > Aquatic > Freshwater > Lake > Sediment | place: USA: Wyoming | collected... | reverse complement strand
GACGTAGCCACCGTCACCACGAACATCCACACATTTCTTGCCCTCTTTGGTGTTTATTCTAGCCTTATTGCGTATGATACCACCGGGATGGCGATAATAATATTGCACTCGTCCTATTGGAGCAGAAGTTTTAACCCTTAAAGGTGTTGGTGGGAGGTTGGATACTACCCATTGACAACCCTCTTCAGAATCAGCATCGACAACCACAACACCTGAGATAGCACCAGTTATAATGGCTATATTCGATGGAGATCCATTGAACCACGATTTAATTTCCTCAACAGTAGGCTTGCGCTTCTGGTATTCTGTCCAACTTTTCTTTGGAATTTTCTCACCCCAAGGGATCGGGATAATTGAAAATCCCATCCTTGTTAGTACTTGAACGCGATCGAGAATATTCATATCGGCATCTCGTTTTCTGCAAACACATTTTCTAAAGAAAGGCCCAATATATTAGCCAACCGCCTTATCCGCTTGTCATCCTTGTGAGGATAGGCAATGCCACGAATCCATTTTGATAGCTCGTTTGGGTTGATACCGGCCTTATGAGCTAGACGATATTGCGGTTCTGTATTTAGCTTGATTGCGATTAAAAATTCTTTGGAAAACATATACCTCCCAATTGACTGGAATAATTATTCCATAAAATGAGAGGGAGAATCTACTTGATGGGTTGTAATTATTTAAGGGTGTGTTTTGATCCTGATTGTTACAACGGGAGAACCTTATTAACACTGGATGATCGGGCTATTGCCGCTTTGATGCTGAGCAGTATAGCATTTTCTTCAGTTCTGACTCGTAGATGCTTCTTACATTTTCTGATGACATAGCATGACCCACAACAGATATAATTTTTGAAACAATGTAATAAGCTTTCTTCTTTGATGGGTACACATTCATATAGAGATCTACTAATTGATACACAACAACGTTACGCACCCCTAATAATGACTTACTCTTTTTAGTAGAACGCAATGTGATTCTTATAAGTCTCCATAAAGGAATGTGTTTATAAAGTATTGCAGTAATATCGTCTTTGAATTCATCTGATAGGATGCTATCATTCATAACTCCATCAAGAAACGCGAATATTTCGCGCCCCCTTTTTTTAAATCTCCGCAAGTGAGATTCTGATGTACCGCGTCTGATTTTGAGGAAAGGATAATTAGTCAGCATCTCTTTTACTGGATTATATTTGAAGTGAATCTTACTTGCACCCGGCCATTTACCTTCGTATAAGGCGACTATCAAATTTATCGCTTTAGAACGTAAAGTGCTCGGAAGGACGTCAATATTTCTAAACAGTTCTATAATCTCTTCTTCACTCACTATCTTTGGCATTGTGAAACCTCAAAAAACCTGTTCATAAAACGGCCTATGCATTTACTTTCTCAGTTTCTTTCAATTCATTTACTTAATAAGCAAGTACATTTGAAATCGTTTGGTGACTTACACCATATAGTTTTGCGATTTCCCGAAAGCTTTTTCCTTGAGATCGCAACTCTTTGATATTTGTTGAGTCAATCTGGGCATTAGGCCGCCCACAATGCTTGCCACGTTGTTTTGCAGCAGCCATACCGCTTTTAACCCTCTCAGAAATGAGGCTTCTTTCAAATTCTGCAACTGCTCCAAGGAATGTAAATACCATTTTGCCAGCGGGCGTGTTTGTATCAATGGCCTCTTGCAATGAAATGAAAGCAACTCCAAGAGATTGAAGTTCGGTTAAGATGGTTAAAAGATGAGCAACCGAACGACCTAGACGATCAATCTTCCATACTGCAACTGCATCAAAGCGACGCCGTCTAGCATCTGCAAGCATTTCATTAAGGGCAGGTCTTGAATCTTTTGCGCCTGAGATATGATCTATATACTCTCGGTATACTATGAGTCCTCTGCTTTCTGCATATTGCCCCAGCGCATCTAATTGCAGATCAGCCTTTTGATCTTCGGTCGATACACGACAATAAACCGCTATCTTCATAATGTTACCTCCTTAGCTTGCCCGTCCCTTTGCAGGTTGGGCAAGTTTTAAAGCCTCTGTCGCGCTCTAGCTTCTCGCGTAAGGCCTCTTTTATATAGGCAGATACATTTTCCTTAGGCATGTTTTCCCGAAGCTCCTGAGGGATTCTAAAAGCAATAAGATCAGATTGGTCTCGTTTTTTCTGTTTCATGCCTAAAAGGTTATACCATTGTTATACAGTTGTCAAGACAAATTGTAAATAAAGGTGTACCTTAGTTGACAGCTAAACCAATCAAAACAGTGATTGATTTTGTTGCGGATTTAGGACGTGTTCATTGCTACCCTTTTTTGACAACGGGACTTAGGCATTGTTTGTCTGGTTTCCGACTTAGACACAACCTCACTTTATATCTGTCTCTCACCAATACGGCTGTTGCTTGACCGGCGTGAAATAGCTGGCAGTGATGAGTGGTCGGCGCGCCTCAAAACCCTATTTTGGCAACAGTCTCCCTAGACCGCCGCTTCGTGACTTTTGGAAGGAATTCAACACCCGTTATTTTCAAATAATATGAATGCTTATATGGACTCGCTAATTCAGCATAAAATATTATCTATCGGCCTCAGAAAAATATTTCTTTATATTGACAAGTGATTTATCAGGGGAATCATTTGAAGCAAAACATTTATATGATTCTTTGTTGGTATGAATGTATTTAAGTATTGATGTCAGCAAAGCGTATAAGACTTGCATCAGTTTCTTATCCATTCTCGAATATTCCTGCGCCATATCTCCGTGAACGAACCTGCTTCTTAGGTCATATAAATCATCAAGTTCTTGGTCGCTGATCTTTGAACCACATTTTCTTGCCAAATATTTTACACGCTTTTTAAATATTATTGTCGCCTTGCCTTTGCTTTCATTTGTTGTGAGAGCCTCAAGTGCAGTTACAAAGCAAACAAATCTTGGGTCATAATCTCTAATCATCAATCCTAAACTCCACCATCGCATTGATTTCATCAATCTATTTCTAATCTGATATTCACCATCAGGTGGAGTGTCTGTTTCTACATCCTTTCCGATTGCTGAATAATATTCAACCCGCGTTTTTAAAATACTCGGATATGTAGCATTAATCAATTTGATCGTATCATCCATCATTTCTCTAGCTTCTGTTGGGCCAACATATTGGATGATATATTTTTGCGCCCCATATATCTGATTATCGTTATCAATAAATATATCTAACATTGTAGTGGCTGCCGATGTCGGATCGAGCCGCATCGATAATAAAACAGATGAACTAATCTCCCTACAAACTGAAATTATACCTTCAATTCTGGTTTTCGATTCTTTCGGTTCAATGTTTAATAACAGTGATATTTCATTTCCAGAAAGGTTATTAATATCAAAATCGCTAAACATCATTTTATGTTCAGAACGTTTCAAAATATTCAGATATATTGACCAATCGTTTAATAAGGTTATTTTTTTTATTCTGCCACTATGTGGGAATCCGTCCGGCAAAGGCAAGTCGTGCAAGAATTTGCGACCGTGGCAGTAAATTCGTTTATAAACGCAAATATATGTATATGTCATACGTTGAATTTAAAATATTACTAATATTATCAAATCAAATGTTTTGGTAAAGTGACCTTCCCCCATTCAGTGGACGTTTTGTTAAGACGGGATCGCCTGTCTCTCGTACTCAAAGGGGCTCAGATTTCCGAGCGTTGAATGAGCCCTTCTGCGGTTATAATACATTTCCACATATTCAAAGATCTTTCTTTTCGCTTCATCCCTGGTCCTGAACTTATTCCGGTGGATCAGCTCGACCTTGAGCGTGTGAAAAAAGCTCTCCGCAACGGCATTATCCCAGCAATCGCCCTTCCTGCTCATGCTCCCTACAAACTCGTTCTGTGCCAGTATCGCCTTAAAGTCATTGCCAGCATACTGACTACCGCGGTCCGCATGGCAAATAAGACCCTTCGTTGGATTCCGCCGCAAGATCGCCTGTCTCATGGCCTGCGTGGTCAATGTATCGGCAATGGTTTTATCCATCGCCAGACCAACAATTCCCCGCGAAAAGAGATCCAAAACCGCGGCCACGTATAACCAGCCTTCAAAGGTCCAGACATAGGTTATATCTGAAACCCAGACCGCATTGGGCTTCTCCACAACAAAGTTCCGATTAAGAATATTCGGCCACACCGAATAACCATGATTCGAGTTCGTCGTCACCCGGAACTTGCGTTTTTGGACGGCAACGATCCCATTACAACACATGACCCGTGCTACACGGTTCTCGGAACAGCGCATGTGTTCCTTGTGATGCAACTGATCCCATATCCGCGGGCTACCGTAATTACGGTCATTCTCCCAGAACACCCGTTTTATCTCAATGAGCAATTTCTCGTTATCGATCCGGTTCCGGCTCTTGGGTCTTGCCTTGAATGCGTAATACCCGCTCCTCGATACGTCCAACGCATGGCACATCTTCTTGAGCGGAAAAACCGAACGGTGATCGTCTATGAACCCGAACCGTTCTCGGTCGTTTTTGAAAATATGCCGACTGCTTTTTTTAAGATGTCGCGCTCCATCTCGACATCCCGCAATTTCCTCCGAAGCGTTGCAATCTCGGTCAAATGACCCTTACCGGGAAAAGCCTTCTCGCCATTGTCGCTGAACTTCCGCTTCCAGCTGTAAAGCTGATTGGGATGGATTCCCAAACTCCTCGCCACTTCGGACGCCTTGTGACCACCCTCGGTGACCATCTTGACCGTTGAAACCTTGAAATCCCTGTCAAAACGCTTCTTCTTGACGCTTTCCCCTTCCATTGGACACCTCCCAGTTTTGAGCTGGCGTTTATGCTGCCACCAACTCTTCGTTGTGTCCACTTTTTCGGGGGAAGATCAAAGAGAACTATTAAAAACATGCCTTGAATTCATTGTTCTTCTTGTGATTATTCTGAGAAACTATTACAAGCCTTTTTTTGTTTTTTCAATAAAAGCATGTTGTTAAAATTTAACAATGGAAACTCATCGCGACTACACAATTAAAGATATGCAGGCACTTGTCAAAAAAAGAAACGGCAGGTGTCTGTCTAAACAATACATTAGCACACATTTGAAATTAATGTGGCAATGTCATGTAGGGCATAAGTGGTCTGCATCACCTGCTAATGTGAAAAGAGGAACATGGTGTCCAATATGTGATGGTCATATAAAATCTTCAATAGACGAAATGACCGCTCTTGTAAGAAAAAGAGGTGGCAAGTGTCTGTCCAAAAAATACATAAACGCCAATTCGAAATTAAGGTGGCGGTGTAATAAAGGTCATGTTTGGGAAGCCATTCCCTCTACTATAACACAGGGTGCTTGGTGCCCTGTGTGTGCAGGAAACGCTAAATCTTCCATAGAGAATATGAGATTTCTTGCAAGAAAGAGAGGTGGTAAGTGTCTTTCGAAGAACTACATAAACAACAATTCACAATTAAAGTGGCGGTGCAGTTGTGGTCACGTTTGGAAAGCAATCCCCTCTTCAATACTAAGGGGAAGTTGGTGCCCATTTTGCTATAATAAAAGGCGCGGACAAAAGTTAAAGTTATCTATTGAAGAGATGAGAGCTTTAGCAAAAAAGCGCAGAGGCTGGTGCCTGTCCAAAGAATATACAACTGCGCTAATGAAACTAAAGTGGAAATGTAATAAAGGTCACATATGGGAGGCAATTCCCAATTCAATAAAAAGCGGACATTGGTGTCCTAAATGCTCGGCTCAACGGATTAGTTCAAGTCAAAAATTATCGATTCAAGACATGCACAAACTAGCTCATATTAAGGGTGGCAAGTGCCTCTCAAAACAATATGTTACAGCCAGAGTTAAATTAAAATGGAAATGCAGCAAAGGGCATATTTGGGAGGCAACGCCCGATAATATTTATAGAGGCAAATGGTGTCCGAAATGCGCAGGCAATGAACTTCTCGATATTTTCCAAATGAAAGATGTTGCTAAAGAACGAGGGGGTAAATGCCTCTCTAATAAATATATTAATTCGACAAGCAAGTTAAAGTGGCAGTGCAGTAAAGGGCATATTTGGAAAACCGCATTTACCAATATAAAAAGTGGTAGATGGTGTCCAATATGTTCGTCAGGATTGTGTGAGAGAATATGTAGAATATATTTTGAGCAGTTATTCAAAAGAAAATTCCCTAAAGTCAGACCAAAATGGTTGAGGAATAAAGAGGGGAACCCCTTAGAGCTTGATGGTTATTGCAAATCGCTTAAACTCGCTTTCGAACATCAGGGGGGACAACATTATGACAGTGATCATTTTTACTCATCAAATATTCATTTAAAAAGAATAAAACGGGATGACAAAAGAAAGCGTCGAATATGTGAGAGGAAAGGCATAACATTAATCACAATTCCAGAAATATTTGTGCGTTTGAAATTAGATAATCTTAAAGTATTTATTAAGAACAAATTAAAACGAGCTAGATTCAAACATATCCCTAAAAACTATGATGCAATTAAAATAAAGATGGGAAGCGCGTACAATCTTCTTCCAACAGAGAAATTAAAAGAAATTCAGAAGATTGTGCATAAAAAGGGCGGAAGGTGTTTATCAAAAGTATACCTTGGTTCGAGGGTGAAGATGACTTTTCAGTGCAATAAAGGTCATATATGGGAAACAACTCCGTCACATATAAAAGCAGGTAAGTGGTGCCACACATGCGGGGGAAGTGCTAAATCTTCAATAGAGGAAATGGTCGTTCTTGCAAAGAAACGAGGTGGTAAGTGCTTATCAAAGAAGTATTTAAACAATCGTTCTAAGTTGAAATGGCAATGCGGCAAAGGGCATATATGGAAAGCTGCACGAGGTAGCATAAAGAGCGGCCAGTGGTGTCCAATATGCGCAAGAAAAGTAAGGGCTGATAAATTGCGATTGTCCATCGATGACATGAAGGCACTCGCCAAAAAGAGGGGTGGAGTATGTTTATCTAAAAGATATTTTCACTCTCATTCTAAGTTGAGGTGGAAATGTAAGGAGAATCATATTTGGAGTGCTGAACCAGCTTCCGTAAGACATGGCACTTGGTGTCCGATTTGTGCAGTGAAACATCGGACACGAAGAATCACATAAGATAATTATTGAGCCATCGCGGAACCAGAGTGATAGGAGACATATGAGCGACTGGACCCACATCGTAAAGCGCGGTTTTGAGTCGAAGGACTTGGACTACAAGGCGGCAAAGTCTTGGGACGAGAGCGACAAAAAGGCATGTTGCGAATTAGTGAAGGATATTCTCGCAATATCCAATACGAATGGTGGTTGGCTTGTAATCGGCGTAAATGAGACAGCATCAGGTTTCACATATTCTGGTGTCACCCAAGAACAAGCAGGGACCTTTGATACAACTCGACTTAACCGTTTTCTTCAAAACTATACCGACCCTCCAATCAATACCCATATCCAGAAACCCAATGTCGAAGGCACGATATTTATCGTAATTGAAGTGCCACGTTTTGTTGACACGCCGCACATTTGCCAAAAAGATTTTCCAGATGTTCTGCGCCAATCCGCGATTTATGTGCGCACAGATAATAACGAGTCCGCTGAATTGAAGAAGAGCGCAGATGTGCGGAACATCGTAGAAAGGACCATTAAGAATAGAGCTGACACGCTATTGGAGTCATTCCGTTCCATATTAAAGCATGGTTTGGGCTCTGAAACACCCTCTGACAATGAGGAGTATCGGAGGCAAATTGATATTATTCGACAACGAAGCGACGAATTGAATACAATTGTAGATAAGAGCTGTGGATATAGGGAGGTTATATTTCATCCATGCAGTTACAATCCATCTCGATTTGACATTGGCACTCTAAAAGAGATGGCAAAGTATGCATCAATTGATTTTCGCGGCTGGCCATTTCTTTTTCTTAGTAAAGCAGGCGATTTTACTAGCGTTATTAATGATGGCTATGAAACACATATTGGTGGCACAAGCCCAATCACAGGGAATGATGATTTCCACTTCTGGCAACTGAAACAGTCAGGTCTCTTATACACGAAAGACCTTCTGTATGAAGATGAACTCAATGCAAAGAAACAGGGCCAGCGTATACTTGATTTTGATGGCTTCTCAATGAACACAGCCGAAGCAATTACGTGTCTGACAAGATTGTATGAGAGATGGATTGACGATGCTGACGATATTACTTTGACTTACAGATTGAATGGAATGAATGGCCGAGCAATGGGATCTCTGAATCCCCACAGAGGTATGCATATTTTACCGGCATGTTATTTTTGTCGCATTGACGACATTACGTATCAAGCAAAGAAGACGTTTGCTGAGTGGCGGGCGGGGGTCGTGGACCATTCTTTAGAAATATGCAAATATGTGTTTGAGCGGTTCAACTGGACTGATGCGAACCTTTCTGAATCCCGAAAACTAATCGTCAACATGCTAGAAAGAAAACTGTGAGCAACCGATGAACTGACTAATGATGTTGTTGTAATTGCCGTAAACCACTGGTAAGCACTGGTAACGCGCAGGGTTCTTTAGAATAAAACACGTAGCGCTAGAGGAAATTCTATACTCCCCAGTATTTCGACACCCGATATTCAAATACTAAAGTGATTCAATTGTGCATGACGATGTAGATGTTGTTCCGTCTGGATGGTGTTGAGTAAACGTACCTATACTAGAAGCAACAGACCCTTCAATGTCCGTAATCTGGTTTGTACCATTGTATGCTACTACATCAACTTCCCGACATCCTACTTCTTCCCACGTGAAGGCACCTACTGCTGAACTATAACCTGCGCCGTCATTATAGAATGCAAAGGTGTAGGATCCACTAACTCCAGATGTTAGACAATTCCATACAGACGTTGCCGCTGTTGCGTTGGCTCCATTAGTGAAATCATTAACGTCAAAGGCACATGTTTCAGAAGTTCCACCACCGCCACCACATGCGAAAGCGGCTACTGATAAAACCATCAAAACGACCAATATTTTTTTCATAAAACCCCCTTTTGCCACTATTCATAACATGGTCATAAAAGGTTCGCAATAGAGAACTACTGCTATAAAGAACCATGCTAGATTTTAAATGTGAAGGCCTCAGATAAAGTACGTAGAAATATTGTAAGAATAAGGCAAGAGAAGGGCTACACACAAGAACGTCTGGCCTACGAAAGTGGTATATCCAAGGGATTCCTTTCTGAAATTGAAAGTGGTAAAAAGTCGCCCACTATTAGAACGTTAGAAAAAATTGCAGAGACACTTGAAATAACGTTGTCAGAACTGACAAAATAGGTCTGCTATCTAAAACATAATCGTAACAGCTTTAGACCCTCTTCATATCGCATGCGATCGCTGCATTCAACGCAGTTTCTAGGAAACAAGGCCTTTGAATCAGGGTTAATATAAATACAATAAATCACGTCTCTCATCAGGTCGCAGTGGTTTATATCATCTTGGAGGCTAAGAGATAGACTCCTTGCAGCCTTGTCCAGTCTGCGAAGCCACCATTTAGGCATGCGTAGAGTAATTGGCGTCGTCTTAACCTGCCTTTTTCGAGGCTCGGAAATAGGGTTTTCACACACCTTATTTTCGGCTTTTATCTCATTCATAATTCTACCCTTTTGACCGCAAATAAAGCTAATTTAAGCCTTGGAGTCATTTTAAAGTTGATGTCATGATACCAGTCCTTTCACTCCCTTCGGAGGGTAGCTGGTCAGGCCTCATAATAATTGATACCCCGATACCAATTATCCTTTGCAATATCGAACAAGCTCTTCATACGAATGCTTTATAGCCTTCTTAATCAAGTCTTGGATAGAAACGTTTTGTTTATGGCGAAAGACCGCTTGCCTTGCCAATTCCTTGAGTTCATCATGCCAAGAAGGCGGCAATCTTAAACTTATTTGAATGCTGGGTTTATCCATACAAGACCTTTACGCCGCCATAGCCCTTGTCATCTCTATACAAGCCATTCGAAAATCTTCTAGGAATGGACGCAAAAAAGGTATATTCCGGGTAGATAGTTAACAGTTTATTCCGGGCACATGGTTTACACTTTTTGGTATATCAAACTCCAAAAGGAGGCTGATATGCCATGGAAAGAGACCAGTGTCATGGATGAGAGAAT
>Ga0315276_10007479_pt1 | contig 10121 bp, 9 predicted proteins | sample YL17G05_0_MG_FD_204542 | JGI IMG/M metagenome (GOLD analysis project Ga0315276, IMG submission 204542) | Sediment microbial communities from Yellowstone Lake, YNP, Wyoming, USA - YL17G05_0 | ecosystem: Environmental > Aquatic > Freshwater > Lake > Sediment | place: USA: Wyoming | collected... | reverse complement strand
CTTATTAGCACTTCCGCCACCTGCAAAAAAAACAACATTACAAATTGTATCTGTATTCTTATAGGGATAAATATCATGTAAAACTCTTAATTGTTCAATTGAATTTATATGCATCGATTCTGTCCATTCATCAAAATTACAATTGAAAAAAGGACCTATTGGTTTTTGTGTGCCTACGCATGAGATAAATATGTCCCATTTTAATCCGAGTTCTTTAAATTCATAAATAAACTTGTCAATATCATCTTTATTATTAACATCGCAATAAAATAAATGACAATTAGGAATCACTTTTATTTCTTCTAATAAAACTCCTGAACGATAGGTCCCAATAATCATATATCCTAATTCTGAATATCTTTTTGCTAAAGCCTGCCCAATATCGCTTGAGATAGAAATTAAAACAACTACCCTTTTGTTATCTCCTCTGTAAATATGTTCCATTTTTGTTATATAAAATCAACAACTTTTTTAATTTATAAACTTTATCAATCTCTAATCTCCTTTATCAAAAAAGAGAATGTTTTCTTGATGCACTTTTTTATTTAAATAATCTTAAACCATATACTTGTGTTTTATATTTAACCTACAATAGTCTTATAAATCTATATTAATTTTTGTTTAAGTTAATAGCACTTTATAAAATAAAACACATGTTTATAATTTAAAAAAACAGAATGACAAAAGAAGCATTTAATAAGATAATCAAAAGATGAAAATGAAAGAGCCCGATATAACCGTAATAACATCTATTTATAGTGCAAACGAGGAATTTTTAAAAAAAATTTCTAATAGTATAAAATCACAAGATTATTCTGGAAAAGTAACTCACATATTTATTAATGATAATATAAAAAAACCCTTGAAAATTAAAGGATTAAAAATAATAAATAATAAAGAAAATATCGGGCTTGCAGGAGTTTGGAAAAAGGGATTTGAAATGGCTAGAACAGAGATAATAGTTAGTTTAATGGATGATTGTCTGCCTGCTTCAAATGATTGGCTTATAAAATTAACTGAACCTCTTAAAAATAAAGATGTTGCTGCAACTTCTTCAAAAGTAGAATTACCAAAACAATTTTGGGAAAAATTTGATTTTTTTGCAAAGGCATTAACTGAAAAAGAACAAAAGATGATAATAATGCCAAATGGTGTTGATGAAAAAGGATGTGCATATAAAAAGTCTGTGATAGATTGTGTTGGTGGCTTTGACACTAAAAATTTTAAAAATGGTGGGGAGGATGCTGATTTAAGCTGTAAACTTTATAAAAAATGGGTGATTATAAGTTCAGAAGCCAAAACTTATCATTTTCATAATACAAATCTAAAGCAAAGGATTAAAAAAGAAATTCAATATGCTCAAATTGCAGGGCTAGTATCAAGAAAATACTTTTTTAAGTATTCTTGGGGTTTTAAAATTCATATTATTTTAAAGGTTTTTTTGTTTTTAATCTTGCTTGCCTCTTTATTTTTTGAATTTATAAATTTCTGGTTGGTTTTTTTAGTGATATTTATTCTTGCTAATTTAAGATTTCCATTTCAATTTGTAAGATTATGGAAAAATCCTAAAATCTTATTAGTTCCTTTTTTGAATCTATTTGTATATTTTATATATGTAATATTTTTTTTAAGGGCATTAATATTTAATCCGATTGTTTGACTTGGAGATTATTGGTCTAATTCAAATCTAAAATTATATTGCAACAAGAGGATTACAACATAATGTTTTTAAACCAAAAAAAGATCCCTATCTTATGAATAATAAATGAAAGAAGTTTATGGTATCAGAAGACAGATACAGAACCTTAGAATACTTAAAGATATAAATAATTTTAAAGGAATTATTCCAATAATATTAAATATTGAAGCTGAAAGATTAATTTATAAATAAAAGACAATTATTAATCAAAGATATAAAAATATGAATCAAGGTAAAGATTTTAAAAACTTCAGAAATATCTAATTTCTGATAGTCATCAAGATTTAAAAATTTCCTTGAAAATTTTTAAGCCACAAAAATCTTCGGATTTTTGATGTTTAAAAAATCTTGAGATCTTTAAGCAAACTAAAATCTAACATTAAAAACGAACAAATAATTAAAATGTAAGCTTTAAAACAAAAGGCAGACACAATTAAATATAAAAAATAATGGCTCCTTGAATTTAAGCTGCTATTTGAATAAGAAATATGGCAAATAAAGAAATTATAGACTCTGAATTAAATTATGCTAAAACAAAGTCAGCTCCAAATTTAAAGGAGATAGTAATAAATGACCCATATAAAATACTCTCAAAAAAATTAGGAAAAGTTTATGAAGATTACAGAAAAAAATGGAAAGAAACAGGTGAAAGATTATATGTCACATCTTTTCCATTACAAATAGATATAGATATTAGTGATTCTTGTAATCTCTCCTGTAGTTATTGTTTTCAAAGAGATTTTCCGGGATGGTCTGGAGTTAACATGACTGAAGAGATTTTTAGAAGGATATTGGATGAGGCAACAAAAAAAGGAGTTTGTTCAATAAACTTTGGATGGTGCGCTGAACCATTAGTTAATTTAGATAATTTTAATAGATTACTGGACATAATGGATAGCTATCCCTTAATTGATGCATTTATGCATACAAATGCATTAAATTTTTCAGAAACTGTCCAAGGAAGAGTATTGAACAGCAAGATAAATACAATATGTTTCTCTTTAGCAGAAATAGAAGACGAAACTAGGAAAAACAAACTAGATATAATTACTAAAAATATAGTTAATTTTAGAAAATTAAGGGATCTGTCAGGTAAGGCTCTCCCAATTATCAGAATTGGCATAATCCCAACAAAAAATAATAAAGATAGAATGAAAGATTATATTTCTTTTTGGAAAAAATATGCAGACTATATAGAATTGCAAGATTTGTTTTTATTAAATCCTGAAGAAGGTTATTCAAAAAATAAATTATCTTGTAATAATCCTTGGAGGAGATTATCTATAGATTCTAAAGGAAATGTTTATCCTTGTTGTGCTTTTACTTGTTTTAATAAAAATTTATGTTTAGGAAGTATAAATGATTGTTCTTTAGAGAAGCTGTGGGATTCACAAAAAATAAAGGAGTTAAGAGACAATTTATTAAAAGAAAAAGTAATGGTTGCTGATTGTGAAAAGTGTTTAAACAGTCTTTACTCTTTAGATATTTAAAATGAAAAAACTTAATTTAGGTTGTGGCAATGATTGCAAAAAGGACTGGATTAATTTAGATAAACATAAACTCCAAGGGGTTAATGTGGTGCATGATTTGAATAAATTTCCATACCCCTTTAAAGAAAATGAATTTGATTTCATTTATGCAAGTATGATTCTAGAACACCTTGATAATTGGGTTAATGCCATGGAAGAAATCCATAGGATTATGAAGAATGGAGGTATTTTAAGGGTGAGAGTTCCTTTTTTTCCAAGCATGTACTCTGTTATAGACCCAACTCATAAAAATTTTTTTACATATCTTACTTTTGATTATTTCACACCTCAACATGAGCTTAATTATTATTCTAAGGCCAGGTTTAAGATTAAGAAAAAAAAGATTATTTTTTCATGGAATCATTTTTTAAATATTCTTGGTTTTTTTATAAATTTATTTCCTGTTTTTTATAGCAGATATTTCTCATTTATTTTTCCTAGCAATGAACTTTTTGTTGAACTAGAAGCTGTAAAATAATGAAAAATAAAGATAGAAAATTTATAATATTAGAAAATGAAAATCAGGCTAAAGAATATCTGAAGAATATTAAAGGATTTGATGGAGTTATACCAATCACTTTTAATTTTGAAGCCGAAGAATTACTATTAAAACACAATCTCTCTTTTAAGGTTGGGGAAGCATATGAAACTCCTACTTTTTATAAAAACCTTCAAAAGAGTTCGATAAGGTTAACAAAGAAGATTTGTAAAAAGATAGATGTTAAGTATAGGGGGATAGATTTATTTCAATTATTTTATGCTGAATTAGTATTCTTTCTTAACTGCTCTCTAATGCATTTGAAGATTTTAAAAAAAATAAAGAAAGAAGAAGGAATAAAAGAGATTATAATACTTGAAAATACACAAAAAAATCCTAATGAAGAAACTTATTCAAGAATCGCTGAAGAAATTTTCAAAGCTGATTTAAAAAAAATAAAATACAAGATAGATAAAAAAGAAAATGAATTTTTAAAAATTGTGGGATACGCACAGAACATTATTTCAAAAATCAGGCTTAATTCAGTTGAGAAAGAAAAAAATAAAATCTTTTTCTGTGGGAACAAAAAGCTATTTGAAAACCTGATAAACGAGATAAATAAAAATAAAAAAAATAAGATATTCAGATGCAGTGATGCCTTACAAAAAAGTTTTTTTGTTAATAAAAAATATATCTCTTTTTACAGATTTTCGGGATTAAAAACAGTACATCAGAAAGAATTAATAAAAAATATTGAAAATTTTAAAAAAGAAACAAACAATTTACAATTTTTAGGATATCTAAATTTAGAAAAGGAATTAATCCCTATTCTGAAGGAATGGATTTATTATTATCTAAAAGTTAAATTTCTTGACGTCTCTGTGGTTATTAATCAAATGATGGATCTAATGAGAAAAAAGAAAGTTAACCTAATTATGCTTTATGCCGATGTTAATGTATTTGAAAAAACCCTTGCTCAAGTAGGAAAAAGATTTGGTATTCCTTCTATTTTAATTCAACACGGCATTATAGGTGGTGAAACCGGTTTTGTTCCAAAATCTGCTGATTATTTTTTAGCTTTTGGAAAAAAGAGCAAAGAACTTCTGATTAATTGTGGTTATCCAGAAGAAAATATAATTATAACTGGTTCTCCTCAATTTGATAAGTATGTAAACCGCAGGATAAGGAAAGATAAGCAAAATAAAATTATTTTTATAGTTGAAGAGCCAACTAACCCAGAAAAAAACATTTCTAAAGAAAAGTGGAAGAAAGTTTATGAAATGCTGTTTAAAGCTTTAAAGAAATTTCCCAAATATAAATTAATAATAAAATTAAGGAAAAGTAAAGGGGACTTAGATAAACTTCCGGAAGTTATTGCTAAAAAAGAAAATTTTCAAAGCTTAGAGATTGTTAGAGATATAAACCCTCTTAAACTTTTGTCGGGAGCAGATATGGTTATATTAACGGATACTACTATGGTTTTCGATGCCCTTCTCTTAAACAAACCAGTTATTTCGATAAATTTTAAGGAGCTTGAAAAATTTTTTTGTTATAAATATTTAAAACCAGTTAAAACTGTTCATAATCAAAAAGAACTTGAAATTGCAATTGAAAAAAGCAAAACTCAAACAAAAAAAGAGCTTCTTGAAATAAGAGAAGCTCTTAAAAAAGAATTATATAAATTAGACGGAAAAGCTTCAGTTAGGATCATTAATTTTATAAATAACATCTTATTAAAGAAAAAATGATTTATGATACTGCAATAATTTTAGCTCATGAATTAGACAAAGATAAAAACTTAAGCCTAAAAACCAAATCAAGAATAGATTTAGGAATTCTATATTATAATTCTGGAAAAGTTAAAACTTTAATTATGTCTGGAGGCCATGATGATTTTGGAGAAAAATATGGAATTTCCCTTGCAGAAGCTATGGAAAACTATGCTTTAAGGCAAGGAATTCCAAAAAAAGATATTTTTAAAGAAAAAGTTTCTTGGGAGAGTGTTGGGCAGTTAATATTCTCTAAGATTGGGGTTATAGATTCTAAACAGTTTAAAAAGATTTTAATAATTTCTAATGATTATCATATAGGAAGAATAAAGACTATTTCTGGAATTGTTTTTAATAAATCTTATATTGTTGATTTTGCAGGAGCAGAGATTACTTTAACACAAGAAGAAAAACAAAGGGTTTATGATAGAGAAAGAACAAGTGAAGAAATCTTTAGAAAAACTTTTGAAAAGATTACTCCGGGGAATAATGAACAATTATTAAAGATTTTATTAGAGAGGCATATAATTTATAGTAAAAAACCACAATATTTTAAAGAAAATCTTGAAAAATTGATAAATGAAATTAAAGCTAGTTAAAATTTTATTTTTAATTAGATTATAATCATAGATAGAAGATATATTATAACTAAGAATCATTTAAAAAGTATATTTTTATTTCTATTAATAAAAATCAAGCTGAGATAATAAAATGATTGTAGTTATTGATTATGGAACAGGTAATTTAAAATCAGTAGCTAATGCTTTAAAACTTTTTGGAGAAGAAGTTAAAATTTCGAATAAAAAAGAAGATATTATTAATTCAGAAAGAATTGTGCTTCCAGGGGTTGGGACCTTTTTTGAAGGAATGAAAAATTTAAGAGAATTAGATATTATTGATACTTTAAATGAAGAAGTAATTAAAAAAAAGAAGCCTTTTTTAGGAATCTGTCTGGGGATGCACTTACTTGCTACAAGAGGGTTTGAAGGAGGCATATGTAATGGCCTTAATTGGGTCCCTGGAGAAGTCAAAAGATTTGAATTAAAAGAAAATTTAAGAATCCCCCATATGGGCTGGAATAATATTAGTCTAAAAAAAGAGTCTTCACTTTTTGAGAATATTCCTAAAAACAAAGATTATTATTTTGTGCATTGTTTTCATTTTATTCCTGATTTAAAAGAATATATTGTCGCTACTTGTGATTATGGAATTGAATTTGTTTCAGCAATTCAAAAAGATAATATTTTTGCAACACAATTTCATCCTGAAAAAAGTCATCAAAATGGATTAAGAATACTTAAAAATTTTATTAAATGGAAACCAGAGAATAAAAATGCTTAAAAAGAGATTAATACCAGTGTTATTATTACAGAACTGTAGGATGGTAAAAACAATTCAATTTGATAAGATAAGGGATGTTGGTAATCCTGTGACTGCTGCTAAAATATATGATGCTCAAATAGCCGATGAACTTGTTTTCTTAGACATTAATGCAACAGTAGAAGGAAAAGAAGCAGTTAAGGAAATAATTAACAGAGTAACAGAGGAGTGTTTTATGCCATTTGCTGTTGGTGGAGGAGTAAAAACATTAAAAGATATTCAGGAATTATTAAGAATAGGAGCAGATAAAGTTATAATTAATTCAGCTGCTGTTGAAGATCCTGATTTTATTAAAAAAGCAGCTGAAAAATTTGGAAGTGCAAATATTGTTGTTTCAATAGATTATAAAATTAATAATAATGGAGAAAAAGAAGTTTTTATTCATAGAGGGGGAAAACCAACAGGATTAGACCCTGTTAAATGGGCTAAAAAAGTTGAATTATTTGGTGCTGGAGAGATTATTTTAACATCAATTGATAGAGAAGGAACAATGACTGGATATGATTTAAATACTTTAAAAGAAGTTACAAAAGCTGTTAATATACCTGTTATTGCTAATGGAGGAGTGGGAACATTAATTCATTTAAAAGAAGGATTAACAACAGGAAATGCCTCAGGAGTTGCTGCAGCAAGCATATTTCATTTTACTGACCAGAGCCCAATTAAAGCAAGACAATTTTTAGCAAATGAGGGGGTAAATATAAAATTTTAATTAAAAATGACAGAAGAAAAAACAGTTGATACAAAAGAAGAGAAAATAGGTGTGATTAATCTAAAGAGATGTTCGAGATGTTTAACTCCTGAGACTCATGAAACAATAGCTTTTGATAATGAAGGTATATGTAGTGTGTGCAGACAACAAGAAATTAAAAAAGAGAAAATTGATTGGAAAGAGAAAGAAAAAGAATTTCTAGAGATAATAAAACAATATCGTGGAAAAGGAGATTATGATTGCATTGTTCCTTTTTCAGGAGGAAAAGACAGTACATACACCTTATATGCTCTTATTAAATATTTTAATTTAAAACCATTAGTAGTCTGTTTTGACCATGGTTTTTTAAGACCAGGATTAAGAGAAAATACAGAAAGGACAATTAAAAAACTAGGGGTTGATTACCTGCAATTCAGACCAAACTGGAAAGTTGTTAAAAAATTAATGATTGAGTCTTTAAAAAGAAAGGGTGATTTTTGCTGGCATTGCCATACTGGAATCTTTGCTTTTCCAATGCAAGTCGCAATTAAGTTTAAAATACCATTAATTATCTGGGGCGAACCTAGTTCTGAATATACTACTTATTATACTTATGAAGATAATGAAGAAGTTGATGAAAAAAGATTTAACAAATTTACTAATCTAGGAATAACTGCTGAAGATATGATTGGATTTTTAGATGGAACAGTTACTGAAAGAGACCTTAAACCATTTACATATCCAAAATTAAAAGATTTAAAAGAACTTGGGTGTAGGTCTGTCTGTCTTGGAACCTATTTTCCTTGGAATACAAAAAAACAATCAGAGATAATAAAAAAAGAACTTGGTTGGAAAGGAAATTCTGTTGAAGGGGTGCCGCTTGGATATGATTATGAAAAAATAGAATGCATGTTTCAAGGAGTAAGAGATTATTTAAAATATATAAAAAGAGGCTTTTCAAGAACAACACATTTAATGAGTATAGACCTAAGAAACAATAGAATAACAAAAGAAGAGGCTATTGAAAATATAAAAAAATATGAAGGAAAAAGACCTGCAAGTCTTGATTTATTCTTAGATATATTGGGTGTAAGTGAAGAAGAATTTATGGAAATTGCATTAAGCCATGTTGTAGCCCCTCATAAATTTAACCCTGAGATTATACAAGGCGAAAAACTTCCAGATCAAGATTTATGGGACAAAACAAAATAATTTTAAATATAGCTAAAGGTTTATTAAAAAACATATAACTTATATTAAAAATTCGCAATATTTTAAAACAAATCTTGAGAGATTAAGGATAGTTGTATACTAAATAAATCTTTAAATAAAGAAGTTTTATTTGCACTTTATAATGGAATCTGTTTTAATATACTCTAAAAGAATTTATTTAAGAAAATTAGAATTAAAAGATGCTTCTGAAAATTATGGTAAGTGGTTGAATGACCCAGAAGTAAACAAGTATTTAGAAACAAGACAAGCTACAATAGAAGATTTAAAAAAATATATAACTGAAAAAAATCAAAATAAAAATTGTTTATTTTTAGGAATCTTTTATAAAGAAAACAATGAACATATTGGGAATGCTAAATTAGAACCAATTGATTTTGATAACAAAAGAGCTATATTTAGTATGATTATTGGAGAAAAAGACTATTGGAATAAAGGAATTGGAACGGAAGTTACAAGATTAATAGTTGGTTATGCATTTAATAATCTTAGTCTTGATGAAATTGAATTGGGGGTTATTTCTGAAAATAAAGCTGCAATAAGATCTTATGAAAAAGCAGGATTTAAAATTAAAGAAACTAAAGAAAAAGCAATGAATCATAATGGAGTATTGTATGACAAAATAATCATGGAAATAAAAAAGAATAAACTCGCATTAGGGACAGCTCAATTTGGATTAGATTATGGAATTAATAATAAAAATGGAAAAATTTCAAACCAAGAAGCATTTAGAATATTAGAATTTGCAAACCAGAATAATATTAATTTAATTGATACTGCAAGTGTATATGGGGATAGTGAGAAAATTATTGGAGAATTTCTTCAAAAAGAGAATAATAATTTTAAAATTGTTTCAAAAATCAGTTTTAATGCTCTTAAAGATATAGAAAAACTTTTTGAGGAATCTTTGAAAAACCTTAATTTAAAAGAGATTTATGGTTATTTAATTCATGATTTTAAAGGTTTTCAAGAAAATCCAGAGGTAATTAATATTTTAAGAAAATTAAAACAACAAGGCAAAATAAAAAAAATAGGATTTTCTGTTTATTATCCAAGAGAAGTTAATTACTTATTAGAGAATAATATTGATTTTGATTTAATTCAAGTTCCTTTTAATATTTTTGATCAAAGATTCTTAGATTTATTCCCTAAATTAAAAGAAATGGGGATAGAGATTCATGTGCGTTCTGTATTTTTGCAAGGATTATTTTTTAAAAACCCAGAAGAATTAGATGAAAGGTTTATTAAAATAAAATCAAAGATATTAGAATTAAAATCAATTGCAAATAAAATCAATATTCCATTATCTGCTGTTTGCATTAATTTTGCTGTTTTAAATAATTAT
>Ga0315276_10007478_pt1 | contig 10121 bp, 6 predicted proteins | sample YL17G05_0_MG_FD_204542 | JGI IMG/M metagenome (GOLD analysis project Ga0315276, IMG submission 204542) | Sediment microbial communities from Yellowstone Lake, YNP, Wyoming, USA - YL17G05_0 | ecosystem: Environmental > Aquatic > Freshwater > Lake > Sediment | place: USA: Wyoming | collected... | reverse complement strand
ACCAGGCCGGACAGGATGGGCAGCCCGGCCGCGTCCGCCGAAGTCCAGGTGTCGGGGCGCAGGTCGTTGGAAGCCAGGTTCCAGATGGCGCCACTACCGGTCTGCCAGCTCCCATCCGCCTGGGGGTAGGCGCTATACAGCTCGTAAAGCTTGCAGTGGTCCTTGTCCACAACCAAGATGTGCCGGTCGCCGTTGCTATGTGGGCCGCCTTCGATCAATGGGTTGGAGGGAATAGGGTACAGGCCGTGGTCGCTCTCGCCACTATATTGGAAGGTGACCTTCACGCCCGGCTGGCTGCCGGGTACAACGTTGAATGGAATACCAATCGGACCGCCTGCATACGTACCAGAGCCGAAATCCGGGTGCAGGCCGTTGGTGGGGCCGATGGAGGTGATGTAATCACCAGATTTGGAGTCGACGGGCAAGCTATCCACCCGCCCGTTCCAAACATTATCCATCGGGAACTGCGGGCAGCCAGCGATAATGGGAGCAGCCGCCTCGTTTGGTGAGGGGGTCGAGGCCGATCCTGGCGTGGATGGCGACCAGGAAAAGATAAAGAAAGCCAGGACCAGGGTGTAAAACAGGTTTTTTCTCATAGCTTGTTCACCATTTGTCAGTGGGATCTCCGTCCAATTATCTATTTTCATCACCGAAGGTGTACAGGTCGGCGATGGATTGGCGGGTGTAATTGCGCCAGATGGCTTCGCCAAAAACAGGGGCGATGGAGATGACCTTCAGGCACGACTGGCGCTTTTCCATCGGGATAGGGACAGTGTTGGTGGTGACGATCTCGGTAATTTGGGGGATAGCAGCCAGGCGCTCCAGGGCATTACCGATGAACAAGCCGTGGGTGCAGATCACCGCGATTTCCTCAATGCCGTTGTCGATCAGTAGATTGCATAAGCTGACAACCGAGCTACCGGTGGAGATTTCGTCGTCGTAAATCAAGGCGCGGCGGTAGCCTTGCACCTGTTTGACTACCGAGCCGCCGATCCACACTTGATGGTCCGAGAGGCGGCGCTTATCGGCCGCGGCGACGTTGACGCCCAGGCGGGCGGCAAAGCGGGCGGCAGCTTTGGCGCGGCCCATATCTGGGGCGACGACGATTGTATCGAAGATATCCACACCCCGGTCCAGGAAATGTCTGGCGAATAAGGGCCTGGCGGTGAGTGGGTCGGTTGGCACGCTGAAGAAGCCGTGCACCTGCGGTGAGTGCAACGTCATGGTCATGACATGCGTGGCGCCAGCGGTCTGGAGCAGGTCTGCGATCAACCGGGCGGTGATGGAAATGCGCGGGGCATCCTTCTTATCTGAGCGGGCATAGGAAAAATAAGGAATGATAGCGTGAACTTCGCGCGCTCCAGCCCCGCGCGCAATGTCCAACATCATCAACAACTCGATCAGGTGGTCACTAACCGGGGGAATAAACGACTGGAGGATATAGACAGCCCGGCCGCGCACGCTGGCGCCAAGCTGGATGTACAAATTGTCATTAGAAAAGCGCGAAAAGGCGGCAGGCTCCAGCGGGACTGACAGGTAGCCAGCGATTTCCGTCGCTAATTCAGGGTGAGACTGGCCGCTGAAGAAACGGACGTCATTTTTATCTAATGCTGGCATAGTCTCCCTCCAATGCAACCCGTTGCGCCGCCAATGACTCACCGGTGCACTTATAAGCCTTGTAGAGCAAATCGCCCAGCGGTTATTTTACCATCGTGAGAGTTGTAAATGAGATGTGTGGTAAAAAGTAATCATGAAGCTCTGTCAATGAACCAGGGTATAATTTGCCAAGTTGAGGAAGGCCTTTTGGGACGCGTAGTCTAGGGGTATTCACCGCTCAGATCTGCCGTGAGTACCAGGTCGAGCCATCCCAGGCCAAAAGTGGCGTCCTGACTTTTTCCGCAGATCTGCGCGAACGCGGGGTGTTATCGTTCAAAAAGCGCCTGGCCTTTCATGGTTTCAGTTTGGAGTTTCGTTTTTGGTTTGATGATCAATATGTTTCGTTCTAAGCAGCTTCTTTTCGTTCCGCCGGTGATTTTGCTCATCCTGGCTTTGTTCGTGACGAGTACTAACCCGGCCCTGGCGGCGATGACCCTGGAGAGTTTCAATGCTACTCCGGGCGAAGGGCAGGTGCTGGTGACCTGGGAAATGGCGACAGAGTCCGATAACGAGGTGGAAACCTTTGGCCTAATGCCCGCCGTAGTGCCAGGAGCAGCAGCGGCAATCGCAACGAGCACGCCGGTCGTAACGAGCACCCCAACCCCCACGCGCACTCCCACTGCTACTCAGAACGGGGCATATCCGGGACCGGTGCAAAGTCCTTACCCGGCGCCTGTCCAGAGCCCAACCCCCACCCGGCAACAAACCCCCTACCCTGGTCCGGCGACGAGTGCGACGCCCGGCGCTGCGCGGACGGCCGGCGTTACCGCCACCACAACTAACCGGTTGGAACAGACAGGTGGTCCCACTAGTACCTTGAGGCCTTTCCCGAGCATTACCATCGAATTTCCGGATGCTACAGAGACTCCAGCAGTTACCAGCCAGTCGACACCTGGACCGGTCGACAGTGGTTTTACGGGGTGGGTGAACCTGGCCCGCCTGGGACCGCTGGCTTTGATTTTGTTGGTCTGGGTGCTGTTGGGCGGCTGGTTCTACCTTACCCTGCGACGCATGCAATAAGGCGGCAGTGCGGTGGTCATTCTCCCCCTTCTAACAACCTCTGGCGTTTTAGCTTAAGGCTGTCGATCAACGAGATGAAGGATTTGGCAAAAGCGCCTACCCCTTCGTCTTCCAGCTCTTGTGTCACTTGGACCATCGAAATTCCGAGTTCACCCAATGATTGGAGATCCTGGCGAGCCTGGTCTTTACCTTCCTCCAGCGTCAGGCGCACTACACCGTGATCAAGGAAGGCTTCGAGGGTTTCTTGGGGCAAAGTGTTGATCGTTTGCGCACCGATCAGCTCCTGCACATACAGGATATCGGAATAGGAAGGATTCTTGGTACTGGTAGACGCCCACAAAGGGCGTTGAACATGAGCGCCATGCTCATACAAGCGATTGAAACGCTGGTCCTGAAAAATGGCCTTAAAGCGGGTGTAAGCCAGCCTGGCGTTAGCTACTGCCGCGCGCCCCATTAAGCGAGAGGCCTGCTCCGCTTGCGGGCCGCCCTGGCTTTCCAGCCCTTGTAGCAGCTTATCGACCTTAGAATCTACTCGGGAGACAAAGAAAGAAGCTACTGATGCGATCTGATCCAGTGGCTGGCCATTCGCCAGGCGTTGTTCCAGGCTCGATAGATAAGCCTCCATTACTTCGTCGTAGCGTTCTAGTGCGAAGATCAAAGTAACATTAATATTGATCCCTGCCGCAATGGCAGATGAGATCGCCGGCAGGCCTTCTTTAGTGGCAGGGATTTTAACCATTAAGTTAGGCCGATAAACCAGCGACCACAGGTGCCTGGCCTCAGCCAGAGTGCCAGCGCTGTCGCGAGCAAGGGTCGGGTTGACTTCCAGACTGACGTAGCCATCCGCTCCACTGGTCCGGTCATAGACCGGGCGCAGCAAGTCGGCGGCTTGTTGGATATCTTCGACTGCCAGGGCCAGGAAGATTTCGTCCACGCTTTTGCCCCTGGCCGTAAGATGCTGTATATCAGCGTCGTAATCGTTGCTGTGGGCTATGGCTTTTTCGAAAATAGTGGGGTTTGAAGTTATCCCGCGCACCCCCAAGTCGATCAAGGCCTTTAGCTGACCCCCCGTGACAAAGGAGCGGCGGATGTAATCGAGCCAGACAGCCTGGCCTAATTCGGCAAGTTCGTGTATTTTGGTCATATTATCTCCTAAACTCTTAAATACTGCGGTCTTCGTGAGCTTTGTAGTGCATTATTTTATCAATGTCGATCGGTTTTCATTGAAGTTAGCAATTTCGTCCAGGACGCGCAGGACTTCTGCAACGCTCCAGGCCTGGGCAAAACATCCTTCTGGCGTAAAGGTTGGATCGCCGTCGAAAATCTCGCTCAGGCTGCCCAGTCCAGCCTCCGAAAGGTGGTGAAAGAACGGGCAAGGAAAGAGCGAGCTTGAGCCGGGTCCTGGTAAACCCGCAGATGAGCGCTGACGAAGGGGCCAATCAGCCAACCCCAAACTGTGCCCTGGTGGTAGGCGGCGTCGCGCTTCCGCCGGTCGCCGCGGTAGTGACCGATATAGGCTGGCTCATTACCTTCGGGACCGTCGCTGACGTCGAAGCAATCACCGCGCTCCGGATTCCAGAAGCGATCAAAACCAAGACGGGCTTTTTCGGCAGCCGCGGTGTAGGTTTCGTGGGGTCGCCCCAGTAAACGGGCGAATCCAGCCATCAGGCACAGGGCGGTATACCATTAGGCGTTGATCTCGACCGGCTTGCCAATGCGGGGTGTGACTACCCACCCGCCTACCTTGGCGTCCATCCAGGTTAATTGTACACCCGCCTGTCCGGCCTAAATTAACCCGTCCTGCGGATCACAGTGGATGTTGAAGCGGGTACCGCGCAGGTGCCGGGCGACAATATCGTGTAATACAGGAAAAAGCTCCCTCGTCGCCAGTAGCCTTATGATAGGCGCCTGATGCTTCATAATACCACAGCGTAGCATCGACGGTGTTATATTTACGGCGGCTGGAATTGTGTGGGTCTCCACACAAAGCGCGTCCGAATCCGATGATTGTGTTTTATCCCTTGCTCGGACAATGATACATTACTTTTTAATTAATCCAAGGCGATGAGAGTGGAGTGGTTAAGTGAAAAAGCTGGTTTATAATTGATAGGTCAATGGCTTCGCGAGTCCAAGTAAAACCACCTTACAAAGCCGAAAAGCCTTCCTGGCCCTGGCTCTCAGCCCGGATTTTGCTAATCCTGGCAGTCTTAGGCGCGTATGGCTTGTTTTTCTATTATTTGCAACCTTCAATTGGGAATATCGTTGCTGCCTGCATGTTTATTATTGTAATCCTGGGGGGTGTGCTATTTGGATTTTGGGGCGGTTTACTAACCAGTTTATTTATTTTCCTGCTCACAATTTCCATATCATACTTGACCAGCAGGAGGATCTACCTTGCCGACCTGACTAATGGTCAGGCGGCGGCTATCCTGGCGGTGATGATTGGCGGGATGATTGTGGGGCGGCTAAGAGATCTCAGCCTGCGCCTGGAGCAGGAATTGGCGCAACGCAGACAGGTGGAAAGGGCTTTGCGCAATTCGGAAGCCGTTTTCCAGTCGTTGGTTGAAACAGTGCCCCAATACATCTTCCGCAAGGATCTCGCAGGTCGTTTCACCTTTGCCAATCAGCGCTACTGCCAGTTGATGGGCAAAAGTTTACCTGAGATGCTTGGTTTGACCGATTTTGATATTTATCCGCGTGAAGTGGCGGAAAAATACCACCAGGATGATTTGCAGGTGATTGCCAGCGGACATACTTTAGAAACAGAGGAAGAAGTCGTCGAGGAAGATGATAAAAGAATTTATCTGCATGTAATTAAAAACCCCGTGCTAGACGCAAATGGTCATATCAATGGCGTGCAAGGCATCTTTTGGGATATCACCGAGCGCAAACAAATGGAAGCGGCAGAGCGTGAACAACGTATCATGGCTGAGGCGTTACGCGACACCGCTGCTACACTTAACAGCACGCTGCAGTTCGATAAATTGCTTGACAAGATTCTAGATAATGTTGGGAGGGTGGTGCCGCACGATGCCTCCAACATCATGTTGATCCAGGCGGGATTGGCGCATATTGCCACATGCCATGGCTATGAAAGTCACATGCCCATGGAAGCGGTGTTGGCCTTGCGCTTTCCCATCGCTGAAACCCCCAGTCTGCGCTGGATGGCGGAGACCGGACGTTCGTTGGCGGTTAGCGATACCAGGGCCGATGTCCGCTGGACTCAAATACCAGAAACAGAATGGATCCGTTCCTATGCTGGCGCACCGATCCGTATCCGGGGACAGGCAGCCGGTTTCCTGAACCTGGATAGCCTGACGCCTGGCTTTTTTACCTCAGAACACGCTGAGCGTTTGCAGGTCTTTGCCGACCAGGCAGCTTCGGCGATCGAGAATGCCCGCCTGTTTGGAGATGTGCAGCGTTACGCCCGGCAGGCCGCGCTGCTCAATAGCATCACGCACTCAGCCGTCAGTGCGCCGGACCTACAGGAAATGCTGCTCAGCCTGTCTACCCGGCTGGCAGATCTGATCAACGCCGATGGGGGTTTTATCACACTTTGGGATAAACAGAAAAATGTCCCATTGTTCGTAGCTGCCAGGGGTGAGGTGAAAGATTTCCTGGATAACTACCAAATCAATCCAGGCGAGCCTTCGTTGACCGGCGCAGTGCTGGAAAGTGGGCAGGTGCTGGCGATTGACGATGTTGATCAATCGCCCCTCATCAATAACCAAATTTCAGCCACCTTCCGGTTGCACTCGTTAATAGGGGTACCCTTGATCGCAGATGATAGTAAGCTCGGGGCGGCGTTTATCGGTTTTACTGAACCCCATCATTTTACACAAGAAGAGAAGGCGTTGCTCGTCCAGGCCTCCGACCAAATTGCACTGGCGATCGCTAAAGCCCAGCTTCTGGAAGCCGAGAGGCAACGGACGGCGCAATTGACCCGCGCAAATTCTATGATTATGGCATTGGGCCATGTAGCCGCGCGCATCGAAACGGCTCCAGACCCGGATCAGGTGATGCAATCGTTAGGCGAAGAGCTGAAGAAATTAGAGGTGCATTGCCTGGTAGCGCTGCGTCCGGCTGGATATGTTTCCAATAACGACGCCAACTCTCAATCCGATCGCGAAGGTTTGGTGATCCGATATTTCTCTGTAGAACCCCGCTTCATCAGGCTAATGGAACGCCTGACCGGCGTAAAGGTGAAAGATTACCGCGCCTTGCCTGAGAATTTCTCTTACTATGAAGAAGTGATTAACAGGCGGCAGCCTGTTTTCGAGGTGGATCCTATCCCCATGATCAAAGCCGCTTTGCCGGACCTCGCTCCTGAATTGGCTGAACGTATTGCCAGGTCGATTGGCTTTAAGGAACAAATCAAGAGCTTCTACTTACCTTTGATTGCCGAGGAACAGGTGATCGGTACCCTGTGGATGTGGGGCGAACACCTGGACCAGGATGATCTGCCGGCGGCGTCTGTGTTCGCCAGCCAGGTGGCTGTCGCTTTAGAAAATGCCCGCCTGTACATACGCGTCCAGCAGTTAGCCATTACCGACGAGGTGACTGGTCTGTACAACCGGCGCGGTTTATTCGAACTGGGCCGGCGTGAGGTCGAACGCGCGGCCCGTTTCAACCGCCCGCTATGTGCCATGATGATAGACATTGACCATTTTAAGCAGGTCAATGACATTTACGGGCATCCGGTAGGGGATAGGGTACTACGTTGCCTGGCTGATTGTCTACGAATGAATGTGCGCGATATCGACATTGTGGGCCGTTACGGTGGTGAGGAGTTCCTGATCCTGTTGCCAGAGAATGATTTACCGGCAGCTCGCCTGGTAGGAGAGCGTCTGCGAAGGGCAGTGGCTGAGCTGTCTATCGCAAACAAACTAGGCGAGATTTGCATCACGATCAGTGTGGGGGTCGCCACTGCCTACCCCGAAACCAAAGACTTGACCGCGTTGATCGAGCATGCCGACCAGGCGATGTATTTCGCCAAACAGTCAGGACGTAACCGAGTGGCAGCGATGTGAGGTCCCACGTATGGAAAAGACCAGAACACAGCTCCATTTCCTGATCACCTATGCCTGGGTGGATTATGAAGAGGACGATTTCTCATGCCTGGGACAAGAATTGCAGGCTGGTGGAGTGGAGGTCAGGTTTGAGAAAATCGCCCTTTTGCCACCATTACACTTGTGGGATCAGGTAGCTCAACCGGTAACTGATCATTCCACGAACGGATGGGGATACCTGGTTACCCCACACAGCTTAATGAGCGATGTCTGTCGTGGAGAGCTGGCTGAAGCTGTGAGGCGGGCGCTGGCCGTGCGTGGGCGCAGTTTTCCGTTGATCGGTTTGCTGCATAAAGTACGGGCTCATAATGTGCCGCCAGCTCTCACACCGGCCCTGTGTGTTGACTTGTCTAGCCTTGCCTGGGCGCGAGAGGTGAAGGCCCGTCTGGAGGGGAAGCCAGTGGAGAAATCCAGTGTGCCACAGACCCACTATGTATGGCGAGTTTATTCAGGTTACCACGAGCAACCGGCTCTGACAGCTGTGGAAATCCGACCCCGCGTGGGCGAAATCGCCTTCTGGCAGGTGGCAGTCCCAGCAACCACCCAAGTGACCCTTTGGGGGTGCGGTCCGGCGGGCTGTGGGAGCATCAGGGAGCCGATCAATAGGACAATTGAAGGGCGTCAGACAGAGATCAACGGTGTGCCGGTGGCCTGGTATGGGGCAGGCGACCAGCTTTCAGAGATAGTCAGTGCTTATGTTGTATTTAAAGGAGATCCACCCGATTTTATGTGCTTCGGCTTTGCTTCGGAGCCATCCGGGAAACTGCATGCCATTGAGGTGTTCCGGTTAAGATAATTGGAACCAATGATGCAATCGAAATATTAGTATATAACCAATGGTGCTAGTTCGCCCGATCATAAGCTGGAGGAGACGATGGAAAGGTGAACGAAGCTGGTCGGGTCAGGATGAAAGCCATCCCAACTAACCAACAGGTTAAAAATGGTCATTGTGAGAGCCAAACGAGCTTGAAAGTAGGTCCAAACTCGGTGGATGACTTTCTTGAAGATCCAAATTTTGGTTAGCATGTACAGGACCGTTTCGACAATCATGCGCTCATTATGGTCGAATGGCACACACACCTTGACCGTATAGCCAAGAGATCTAAGTGGTCCCTTTTTCGGTTAGCAAATGGTCCCCTTTTCGCGCTTGACAAATAATGGGTTGAGGCAACAGTGAATTTAGATCTCCGCTTTGCGGAAGGTATTGTTTTAGAGGCGGGATTTTTCTCACACCTGGTCAAGGAGTTTCTTTTTTGGCGGTAGCATAATAGCCTGGCGATTATAGGATATAATTGGTAATCTTTATATAAGTGAATATACCGCAAAGATGCGCCCTACGCACTAGTCGGGCCTCACTTAATGCCTTGCCTCCCTGGATTTGCCTAAGGATAGGAGAGCTTATCGTAGGAGACATCACACACTTTCAGTAATGCGAATTCACGATCACTTGCATAATCAGTTCAGCAGAAAAAAGGAGAATCAACATAGTACTCAGTGTAGTCAAGTACAACATTCATCCTGATAAAGCAGAAGCTTTTCAAGCTTGGGTCCCGCGAACAATCCCCCAGATCCTCGCCTTGACGGGTGTAGTTGAGTTTCGGGCATACCGACCAGCTAGTGGCTCTTGGCAAATTGTGACCACTACTGAGTTTATTGATATGGCGGCTTGCGCTAGTGCGATTAGCGGTGACGTCTGGCAGCAGATAAATAACGAACTGCACACGCTTGCACTCGACATTACGGTAGAAATCTGGGGTCCATCACCAGTCGTCCCCCAACCTCTGCGGCCAGGAAATTAGATTCACGAGCCGTGTAGAGATACCCTCTGAGATATGGGGCATAGTTGATTGTGGCATCGATTGCTGCGTCAACTGTGCTCCCAAGGTCAAATTCACGGTAGTTCGTATTCAGCGGAAATGGCGAGAATAGGGAAAACAGAACGCGGCCCAACGGTCGGCTTCACCGACAGCCGGATAGAAACAGGGTGGCGGTTCGAGCCTGGAACCGAGTGACGATAACTAGATTATCCGTCCAGAAATGGCTTCTGGACGGTTTTTCTCTTTGACCGAAAATTGCCTGAGAAAATACGGAAAAACCATGCCCGGCCAACTAAATTGGATTGATAATCTCTCGCCCGCTGAGCAGGAACTCGCTTAGAACCTACCTCTGCGGAATGATATGGTCATGATACTCACTTACCTACGAGACCATCGCGTTATCGGCACACAGACCACCGGCAACTTGCCACTCAAGGCCATTCGCGAGGTCACCGCTTGCTTCGTCCATCCCCCGGTGCTCGACTCGACGATTAATGAACACACCTACCGCCTGAAGGGCGAGGACGATATTTGGCCGTTGTTATTAGTTCACTTGCTG
>Ga0315276_10007477_pt1 | contig 10122 bp, 7 predicted proteins | sample YL17G05_0_MG_FD_204542 | JGI IMG/M metagenome (GOLD analysis project Ga0315276, IMG submission 204542) | Sediment microbial communities from Yellowstone Lake, YNP, Wyoming, USA - YL17G05_0 | ecosystem: Environmental > Aquatic > Freshwater > Lake > Sediment | place: USA: Wyoming | collected... | reverse complement strand
TGCAATATTTCCCGATGTAACAACAATCTTACCTTCAACACCTGCTTTATCTATATCTTCCTGTCCTCCGTCGCCTACCCATACAAGCTCGGCAGTAACGTCAGCATTTGTGCTGCCTGAAGCAAGAACAGCCGGGAGATCTCCATAATCGGCAATTTTTGATTTACCCGGACTGACTTCCCATAAAGTAGCTTTTATTCCATCCCAGGTTTTTCCTCCCTGAAATTTATTTATCACGGCTCCCTCGAGCCCGTATTCCTGCAGTCTGCCAAATACATATTGAGTCTCAAAAAAATTACCTGAGTATTCTGAGGATGGCCTGTCGTGAATATAGGCAGCCATTTCAATAATATGATTCATGGCTCTTTCGCCCGATGCTTCGCCTATCATTTCGTCGATGATACTATCGGGAAGCAACGCGCGCGGAACTGAATTCTGACCTGATGCTGAAAAACAAAAAACCAGTAATGTGATTACAGGGAAAGCGATTTTTTTTAAGTTCATTGAACGATTTATAAGGTTATTAATAATTCCGGTAATGGTAATATGATAAAGGTAAGCAAGATGATGTTATATTGTCTTCAGGAGAGATATCTTTTCACATAATTTAACTTTTTTCATACCTTAGTGATCTCAAAAAAATGATGACAACCGGTTCAAGATATACCAGAAGAGGCGTTTCCTCTTCAAAGGAAGATGTTCACAATGCAATTTCCGGCATCGATAAAGGACTGTTCCCCAAAGCTTTTTGTAAAATAGTCCCGGATCTGCTTGGCGGCGATCCGGATTATTGTAATATTATGCATGCCGACGGGGCAGGAACAAAATCCTCCCTTGCTTATATCTACTGGAAAGAGACCGGCGATATGTCAGTCTGGAAAGGTGTCGCACATGATGCCATTGTGATGAACCTCGACGATCTTATTTGTGTCGGAGCTTATGATAATATATTGCTTTCGTCGACAATCGGACGAAATAAATCCCTTATCCCGGGTGAGGTAATTGTTGCAATTATCAACGGTACTGAAGAGGTTCTTGCAGAGCTCCGGCAACAGGGGATCAGTATATTTTCGACCGGAGGCGAGACAGCTGATGTCGGTGACCTCGTGCGGACAATAATTATCGATTCGACTGTCGTGGCCAGGATGAAACGGGAAGAGGTCGTATCAAATCATAAAATAAGGGAAGGAGATGTAATTGTTGGTCTTTCTTCTTCTGGCCGTACCACCTACGAAAAAGTGTACAACAGCGGAATGGGAAGCAACGGACTCACCTCTGCCCGCCATGATGTCTTTGAAAATTATCTCGCAAAAAAATATCCTGAAAGCTTTGACAATTCATTGCCGGATGACCTTGTTTATTCGGGAAAACTTAAACTGACTGACAAAATAAAGGAGCTTAATATGGATACCGGGAAACTGGTCCTTTCACCCACAAGGAGTTATGGTCCCGTCATTAAGAAAGTTCTTGAGACAATGCGGTCACAAATTAATGGCATGATCCATTGCAGCGGGGGAGGACAGACCAAGATCATGCATTTTATTGATAACCTGCATGTTATTAAGGATAACCTGTTCCAGACACCTCCCTTGTTCACGATAATTCAGGAGCAGTCGGGAACGCCCTGGCAGGAGATGTATAAAGTATTCAATATGGGTCACAGATTTGAAATTTATACAAATGAGAAGGCTGCTCTGAAAATCATTGATATTGCTGCAAGCTTTAATCTTGAAGCAAAAATTGTCGGGCATTGTGAATCATCAAAGCAGAAAAAGCTGACGATAATCTCGGAATACGGGACTTTTAAATATTAGACAGAAGTACACCCCACCTTGAACACCACACACCGGTTATAATCTTTTCGCTTTTTTTATTACCTTTGCACCCTGAAAAATTGAATCTTTTATGGCAAACAACATGATACTCGAGAGGCTCGAAGGAGTGAAAAGCAGGTTCATTGAGGTCGGCGAGCTTCTGACTCAACCTGATATTCTCTCGGATATGGATAGGTATATAAAACTTAACAAGGAATACAAAGATCTCCAGCCAATTATTGAGTCGTACGAAAGATATAAACTGGCTCTTATAAATATTATAAGCACCAAAGAGCTGCTTTCAACCGAGAAAGATGAGGAGATGAGGGAAATGGCCAAAGCTGAGCTGGAACAGCTTAGCGCCAGCATACCAGAAATGGAGGAAGAGATTAAAATGCTGCTCATTCCTGTTGACCCTGAAGATGAGAAAAATGCTGTTATGGAGATCAGGGCTGGAACAGGTGGCGATGAAGCAAGCATATTTGCCGGTGACCTGTTCAGGATGTACAGTAAATATTTTGAGAGCAGAGGATGGAAGATAGATGTGAACAATGTATCGGAAGGTACAGCCGGAGGCTATAAGGAAATAGTTCTAAGCATCACAGGAGCAGGCGTTTATGGGATAATGAAATATGAGTCGGGTGTTCACCGTGTGCAGAGAGTGCCCCAGACAGAAACCCAGGGCCGTATTCATACTTCGGCAGCTTCAGTGGTTGTGTTACCGGAAGCAAGTGAGTTTGACATCGAGATAAAAAATGAGGATATCAGAAAAGATACCTATTGTTCATCAGGCCCTGGTGGTCAGTCAGTGAACACAACTTATTCAGCTATACGCCTGACACACATTCCTACAGGTATTGTTGTAACATGCCAGGATGAAAAGTCTCAGCTTAAAAACTATGACAAGGCGTTGAAAGAACTCAGGACACGGCTATATAACCTTGAATATCAAAAATATCTTGATGATATTTCAAGGAAAAGAAAAACGATGGTTTCTACCGGTGACAGATCGGCCAAGATCAGAACTTACAATTATCCGCAGGGAAGGATGACAGATCACAGGATAAATTTCACAGTATACAATCTCCCATCTATACTCGACGGGAATATACAGGAGGTCCTTGATAAGCTCCAGATGGCTGAGAATGCAGAACGACTTAAGGCAACTAATATAGAATAACATAACAATAATGAATCATTCACAATTATTTGAATCTATCAGGAAGAAAAGATCATTTTTATGCGTGGGACTTGATTCGGAGATTGAAAAGATCCCGTCGTTCCTGCTTAAAGAAAAAGATCCGGTATTCGAATTTAACAGGAGGATCATAGATGCCACGCACAAATATGCAGTTGCCTATAAGCCGAATGCAGCATTTTATGAATGTCACGGAGCGACAGGATGGAACACTCTGGAGAAGACAGTAAAATACATAAAGGATAAAAAGCCCGGATCATTCATTATTGCAGATGCGAAACGGGGAGACATAGGCAATACATCAAAAATGTACGCCAAAGCCTTTCTCGAGAATATGCCCTTCGATGCAATAACCGTTGCCCCTTATATGGGAGAGGATTCGGTGATGCCGTTTCTTTCATACAAAAATAAATGGGTTGTTCTGCTCGCACTGACATCAAATAAAGGGGCAGATGATTTTCAATATCATAATGAAGATGGCATAAAGCTTTTTGAAAGGGTTCTTTCTGTTTCGCAGAAATGGGGAACTACTGATAATATTATGTATGTTGTTGGTGCAACCCGGGCAGAGATGCTCAAAGAGATCCGCAGGATCGTTCCCGATCATTTTCTTCTTGTACCCGGAGTTGGTGCCCAGGGCGGAAGTCTTGAAGAGGTTTCAAAATACGGTATGAACAGCAAATGCGGTCTGCTGGTGAATTCTTCGAGAGGGATTATTTTTGCCGACAGTACCGAGAATTTTGACATGGTTGCCGGAGAAAAAGCACATGAGCTCCAGACCGAAATGGAAAAGTATCTGAGCGAAAGAAACCTGATCTGAATTTCACCAGGTTATTTTAATAAGATCTTGTTTAAGCTAAGTTGGAATTGCTTCGTCACTGCGTTCCTCGCAATGACACTTTCCCTTATTACCTTTTGCCTGACTCCGGGAAACGTACTTATATTCAATGTTGTTGCGATCACGCATAGCGGGAGAAGAAATCACTATTTCTTATTATTGATTTCAGACAGAAAATTCGTACATTTATAGTCTTGCTGCTAAATTATTTAACTCGTGTTCCGATGAAAGAAGAATTTCTCCATTATCTGTGGAAATATGGCCTTTATTGTACGGGTAAGCTTAAGGATAATGAAGGTAACACCATTACTGTTATTCATCCCGGTGAATATAACCACGATTCAGGTCCGGATTTTTTTAATGCCCGGATCCGGATAAACGAAACGGAATGGGCCGGCAATATTGAGATCCATACCAAAGCCTCTCACTTTGAAGCCCATGGTCATAACAGGGATCATGCCTACGATAACGTCATATTGCATGTTGTAGCTGAATCTGACAGAAGGGTGCGAAATGCAAAAGGACAGGAGATACTTACTGTCGAATTGCAGTTTGATAAGTCTCTGTTTCAAAAATTTACAGAGCTTGTAAATAATCCTTATATAATTGCCTGCCAGGATGAAATAATTAAGCTCGATAAGTTTTATATCAGGCACTGGCTCCATTCACTTGTCATCGAACGGTTAAACGATAAATCGGAACTGATCAGGCGAATATTTTCAGAAACAGGCAATGACTGGGAGGAGACCTTTTACAGGATTTTGTCGCGTTATTTCGGTTTCAGGGTCAACGCTGAACCTTTTGAGATGCTTGCCTCAGCTCTTCCTTTTAAAGTAATCAGAAAGCATATCGACAACAGGTTCCAGATTGAAACGCTGCTCTTTGGTACTGCAGGGATGCTTGAAGAGGGACTTTTTAAGCTTGCTATCGATGATAAATATTACAGGGACCTGATAAAGGAGTACAAAATCCTCCAGGCCAAATATAGCCTCAGTCCTGTTCATGGATGGATATGGAAGTTTAACAGGCTCAGACCGGTCAATTTTCCAACAATCAGGATATCTCAGCTGGCAGCAATGTTATCTGTTACAGGAGGCCTCTTTTCAAAGATAATTGAAGTCAGAAATATCAAAGATCTCAGAAAAGTGTTTGAAGTCAGTGCTTCCCTATATTGGGATGACCATTACGTTTTTGGTAAAAAGGGGCGGAAAATATCAAAAAATACGGGGTCACTTGCCACAGATATACTGCTTATTAACTCTGTAATTCCAATGTTATTCATCTATGGACAGGAGAGAGATAATAGTGAATTGAGTGAGAGGGCAATATCATTTCTGGAAGATATCCATGCCGAGAAAAACATTATCACAGATGAATGGAAAGCAGCCGGTATTGAAGCTTATTCAGCATTTGACTCACAGGCACTCCTTCATCTCCGAAACGAATATTGCAGGAAACGCCGATGTCTTGATTGCCGTATCGGAATAAAACTGATCAGCATGGGTGTCCCTTTTAAAAAAGAGGAGGAGCTTATGCTGGAACCCTGAAGGTGAATTTGAGAAAGTGAAACCGGGGAAAACGATACAGACAGGAATTAAAGGGTCTCAATTTGACGAAAGTCTGAAATTGTTTGATAAACAGTTAAATAATTCCATCATTATACGCAACCCATGGAATGATTTTTGCGTCTTTTCACAAAGCAGCCGGATGTTTTATCGGGTAATCCATAAACCGGTTAATGCATTCCGGGAAGCTGAAAACAGGTTAATTTTGGTTTAATAATAAAAAAATCAGGAATTGTTTGATAGTTTACATAAAAAAGTCTTATTTTTGCGTTCCAAAATTGGAGACTCAATTTATATTTGGATAAACAATATATTAATAAAGGATATGTATTTAACAACTGAGAAAAAACAAGAGTTTTTCAAATCGTTTGGGACATCGGAGATAGATACCGGTACGGCTGAGGGTCAGATAGCTCTTTTTTCCTATAGGATTGGTCATCTTACAGAACATCTTAAAAAGAATAAAAAAGATTACAGTACACAGAGAGCTCTTATAAAGCTTGTTGGTAAAAGAAGAAGACTTTTAGACTACCTTAAAGTAAAAGATATCGAACGATATCGTGAAATCATAAAGGCGCTGAAGCTACGTAAATAAGAGAAAAGGCAATTCCGGATTGCCTTTTTTCATACTGCCATTTATTATTTCACAAATTCATTCCTTTTAAAATCAAAAAAATCATGTTTAAAATAATCGAAAAAACTATTGATCTCGGAGACGGGAAGACAATAACGCTTGAGACAGGTAAGCTGGCCAGACAAGCTGACGGATCTGTGCTTCTTAAAATGGGGAAGACGATGCTGCTCGCAACTGTTGTATCGGCCAAAGAGGCAAAAGAGGATACAGACTTCATGCCACTCTCGGTGGAATATAAGGAAAAATATGCCTCATCAGGTCGCTTTCCGGGTGGCTTCATGAAAAGAGAATCCAAGCCATCGGATTATGAGATACTGATCTCCAGGCTTGTTGACAGGGCTCTGAGACCTCTGTTCCCTGATGATTATCATGCGGAAACATTTGTTACAATAAACCTTATTTCAGCAGATAAGGATACCGTTCCTGATGCACTTGCTGGACTGGCAGCATCAGCAGCCCTTTCTGTTTCCGATATTCCTTTTAACGGGCCCATTTCTGAAGTAAGAGTGGCCAGGGTAAATAATGAGTTCATCGTAAACCCGACCGCAACACAGCTGAAAGAATCTGATATTGACCTGATGGTGGGAGCTACATATGAGAATATTCTTATGGTAGAGGGAGAGATGAAAGAGGTTTCTGAAGCCGACATGCTTCAAGCTCTTAAAATTGCACACGATGCGATAAAAATCCATTGCAAAGCCCAGAAGGAATTTGCCGAAGAGGTTGGTTCAACTGTAAAACGTGAATACAGCCATGAGGAGAAGGATGAGCTCCTCAAGAAAAAAATATGGGATGAAACATATGAAAAATGCTACCAGGTAGCCAAAAGCCTCTCTGCCGATAAACACAACCGGTCTGAGGCATTTGAAGCTGTGATAAATGATTTTCTTGCCCAGTATACTGAGGAGGATGAGATCGATGAGATGATGGTTAAGCGATATTACCACGAAGTTCACAAAGAGGCCGCCAGAAGGCTTGTCCTCGATGAGAATGTACGACTCGACGGAAGAAAACCAGAAGAGATTCGCCAGATAATTTGTGAAATAGATCCGCTACCTGCAACTCATGGATCGGCTTTATTTACCAGGGGCGAAACCCAGTCGCTGACGACCGTCACTCTTGGTACAAAACTGGATGAAAAAATTATAGATGACGTTCTTAATAAAGGAACGGAAAAATTCACACTTCATTATAATTTTCCTCCTTTCTCGACAGGCGAAGCCAAACCGGCAAGAGGTATCAGCAGAAGGGAGATCGGCCACGGTAACCTTGCTCACAGGGCACTTAAAAACATGATGCCACCCGATGAGGAAAATCCATATGCGATAAGAGTAGTCTCAGATATCCTCGAATCAAACGGATCTTCCTCCATGGCCACAGTTTGTGCTGGCACCCTTGCCCTTATGGATGCTGGTATCAAAATCCGGAAACCTGTTTCAGGAATAGCAATGGGACTGATTACCGATAAGGAAACAAAGAAATATGCAATACTGTCAGATATCCTTGGCGATGAAGATCATCTTGGTGATATGGACTTCAAGGTTACAGGAACCCGCGATGGTATCACTGCAACCCAGATGGATATTAAGGTTGAGGGTTTATCATTTGAGGTTCTTGCTAAAGCACTTGACCAGGCTAAAAGAGGGAGACTCCATATACTTGGCATTATGGAAGAGGTTATTTCCGAACCACGTCCGGAACTGAAACCTCATGCCCCGAGAATTGAGATGCTTACAATTCCGAAAGATATGATTGGCGCTCTTATTGGCCCTGGTGGAAAAGTTATCCAGGAGATCCAGAGAGAAACAGGTACTACCATCGTTGTTGAAGAGAAAAACGGTTGCGGCGATGTAAATATCTTCGGGGAAAATAAGGAAGCTATAACAGCAGCACTCGATTGGGTTAAGAAAATTGTGACTGTTCCTGAGGTGGGACAGGTGTATAAAGGGAAGGTAAAAACTATTGTTCAGTTTGGAGCATTTGTGGAGATCCTTCCAAACAAAGATGGTCTTCTTCATATTTCGGAGATTGAATGGAGAAAAATCAGAACCGTTGATGAAGTTCTGAAAGAGGGTCAGGAGATCGAAGTAAAACTCATTGATATAGATCCGAAAACAGGAAAGCTTAAGCTTTCCCGCAAAGCTCTTCTTCCTCGTCCTCCAAGACAGGAGAATGAAGAAAAGAATCCTGAAAAGAAATCAGAATAATCAACTTATCCCGCTTTTGCGGGATTTTTTATTGTTTTTCCATATCCTATTTCTATTTTTGATAAACAGGAATTAAAATGACCCGGAACAGGATATGAAGATAAAATACAATTACGTGGTTATTGAGGGGAACATTGGGGCTGGCAAAACAACCCTTGCAGGCAGGATAGCTGAACAGTTCAATGCCCGGCTTATCCTTGAACGATTTGCTGATAACCCGTTTCTTCCTAAATTCTATAATGATCCGGGGAAATACTCATTTCCTCTTGAATTGTCATTTTTAGCCGACAGATACAAACAGCTTAAGGACGAACTGGTTGTCCAGGATCTCTTTAAATCATTTACAGTGGCTGACTACTATTTTATGAAATCACTGGTATTTGCAGCATCCACCCTCACCGGTGATGAATATAACCTTTACAGACAGATATTCTACATTATCTATGGATCTCTTCCGAAACCTGATATTTATGTATATCTGCACCTTAAACCGGAAAGACTGTTACAGAATATCGAAAAAAGGGGACGAAACTATGAAAAATCAATAACAAGGGAATATCTGATGAAGATACAGGATAATTACTTTGCTTTTTTCAAGCAGAATCCTGAAAACAGGTACCTGGTATTAGATATTAATGAAATTGATTTTGTAGAGAATGAAAGTCACTTTTCAAAAGTTGTAGATACAATTTTCTATGATGAATATCCGGCAGGACTGAATAAGGTTATTTTATAATTATTTTAAAAATAGTCAAAAACAATAAACTATTTTTTTTAGATTTGCAAATAATTGAAATTTTTACTATATTGTTCATTGTAAATCAAGTAAATCAAATCATTAACAAATAAAGCAATTAACCATGAAAAAACTCAGAAGCTATTTTATCCTTATACTTGCCGCAGCTGTTATGACTGGTTGCAGCGGCCTGAATAAGATGAAAAAGAACTCAAACCTGGTCAAGTATGAAGTTACACCTAAAGTTCTTGAAACACATGCAGGTCTTGTCGAGGTAACAATAAAAGGTAGTTATCCTCAGAAATATTTTGATAAGAAAACTGTTCTGGAGATTACTCCTGTTCTTACTTATACAGGCGGTGAAACAGCTTTTGAAAAAGTAATGAAACAGGGTGAAAGCGTTCAGTCAAATAACCAATCAATCTCCAATTCAGCTGGCGGAACCTTTACCTATACCGGTAAGATACCTTACAAAGATGCTATGAAGATGTCACAGCTGGTTGTCAGAGTTAAAGCCACAAGAGGAAAAACAGTGCTTGATTTTGATCCGGCGAAAATTGCAGATGGTGTTATTGCAACCTCCACTCTTACCGAAAATCATGTCAAACCGATGATGATGGCTGATAAGTTTGTCAGGATCACTCCTGAAAACCAGATAGCAGCTATTAATTATCTGATTAACCAGGCTGAGCTTCGCAACACGGAGCTGAAAAGGGAAGATATTGTTCTGCTTAAAGAATATATAAAGCAGGTAAGCGCAGATCCTAACCGTCAGTTAAAATCTGCTGAAATAAGCTCCTATGCATCACCCGACGGAAAGTTTGATTTTAACGAAAAGCTGTCATCCAAGAGAGGTTTAACAGCAGATAAATTCCTTAAGAAAGAATTTGGTAAGATCGAAGCCGCAAAAGCAAATGGTTTCTTCAACGAGAAAACCACAGCAGAAGACTGGGACGGGTTTAAAACAGAAGTTGAAAAATCATCTATTCAGGATAAAGACCTTATTCTTCGCGTTCTTTCAATGTATTCCGACCCCGATGTAAGGGAAAAAGAGATCAAGAACATGTCAGCAGCATTTGAGGTTCTTAAAACCGACATCCTTCCCAAACTCAGAAGATCAAAATTCTCAA
>Ga0315276_10007476_pt1 | contig 10122 bp, 10 predicted proteins | sample YL17G05_0_MG_FD_204542 | JGI IMG/M metagenome (GOLD analysis project Ga0315276, IMG submission 204542) | Sediment microbial communities from Yellowstone Lake, YNP, Wyoming, USA - YL17G05_0 | ecosystem: Environmental > Aquatic > Freshwater > Lake > Sediment | place: USA: Wyoming | collected... | reverse complement strand
GTCGTCGATCGCTTTGGCGGCAGGTCCGAGCTGCTCTGGTTCCCCTACGACGCGCGCAAGGCGCGCCTGCTGCGGCGCGTGGCGCGATTCATCTGGGGGACTCCGCTCGGACGGTGGCTCTCGTGAGAGACGGGGGCAGTGGCGCGGGCAGCCGCGGAGGAAGCGCATGATCGAGACGGTGCTGGTCGCGACGGATGGCTCGGAGGTGGCCGCAGCTGCGGAACGCTACGGCGTGGCGCTCTCGGCCGGTCTCTCGGCGCGGGTGGCGGGTCTCTCCGTCGTAGAGGACCGCTCGATCGGCGGCTTGCGCGTCGGCGGACTGCCGGTGACACCGCCGCCGCTCGACGCGCTCGAGGCGTTTCTCGTGGCGCGCGCCGAGGCTGCGGGCCGGCGCCTCGAAGGGCGCGCGCGCGAGAAGGGCGTGGCGTGCTCCTGCGAAACCACGCGCGGCATCGCGGACGACATCCTGGTCGATCGCGCGAAATCGGCCGACCTGGTCGTGCTCGGTCGCGACGGCGAGCACGCGTCGTTCCGCACTGCGCTGCCTGGCTCCACCGTCGACGGTTTCCTGCGCAAGACCAGCAAGCCCGCGATCGTGGTGCCGGCGGGTGCCGAACTCGCGGGTCCGATCCTGCTCGCATTCGACGGCTCGCCAGGTTCGCGCATCGCCGCGCGTCTCGCGGTCGAGTTGGCCGGGCGACTCGGGGCTGGCATCCACGTCTTCGTCGACTCGAAGGACAAGGGCCGCTCGGCGGCGCGTTTCGACGAAGTGCGGCGCCTGCTCGGCTCCGCGAGCGTGCCCGTGCGCGAAGCCGCGTCCACGCTCGGTCGGCCCGACGCGAAGATCGTCGACGCCGCGCGCGAGGCGAACGCCGGGATGATCGTGATGGGCGCCTTCGGACGCAGCCGCATCCACGAGTACTTCCTCGGCTCCAACTCGGCCGCGGTCGTGCGCAGCTCGCCCATCGCCGTCCTGCTGGCCCGCTAGGCCGCCACGCGTGCCGAAGCTTCGTACCACCACGCTCGGCGAGCTGGCGACCCGACTCGGCCGCGCAGTGGAGGGCGACGCGCACTTCGTCGCGCGCGGCGTCGCGTCGCTCGACGACGCCGGCCCGGGCGACCTCGTATTCGTGCGCGGCCCGCGCTACGCCGACGCGTTCGCGAAGAGCAGCGCCGGCGCCGCGATCGCGGTCCCCAGCGTCGACACCGGCGGGCGTCCCACGATCCGCTCGCCGCGCCCTGATCTCGACTTCGCGCGCGCGGTGGCACTGCTCGTCGAACGCGAGCGGCCGCCGGCGGGCATCCATCCCAGCGCGGTCATCGCACCCGATGCGCGCATCGATCCGAGCGCGGGCATTGGCCCGCTCGTCGTGGTGGGCGCGCGCACCGTGGTGGGTGCGCGCAGCGTCGTACACCCGAACGTCGTGCTCTACTCGGACGTGCGCATCGGCGCGGACTGCGAGCTGCACGCGGGCGTCGTGATCCGCGAGGAGTGCGAGATCGGCGACCGCGTGATCCTGCACCCGGGCGTCGCGATCGGCGCCGACGGCTTCGGCTACGCCTTCGATGAAGCCGGCCGGCCGGCCAAGATCCCGCAGGTGGGTCGCGTGGTGATCGAGGACGACGTCGAGGTCGGCGCGCTCACCGCCATCGACCGCGCCACGCTGGGTGTGACGCGCATCGGCCAGAACGCCAAGATCGATAACCTCTGCATCATCGCGCACAACTGCGAGATCGGACCCGACGTGATCATCGTCGGACTCTCGGGTCTGGCGGGCTCCACGGTGGTGGGGAAGGGCGCGATCCTGATGGGGCAGACCGCGACGACCGGTCATCTACGCGTCGGCGAGCGCGCGTTTCTCGGCGGTCGCGCCGCCGTCCACAAGGACGTACCTGCGGGCGTTCACGTCTGGGGCGCACCGGCGATGGAGCAGCGCGCCTGGCACAAGAGCATGGCTGCGCTGGCGCGGTTGCCCGAAGCGCTGCGCCGGCTGCGCGCCGTCGAGCGCCTGGTCGGGCTGCGGTCCCGCCGCAACGAGGACGGCGCGTGACGCGCGTCGGGGCGAAGCCTCCGCTCAACGCCCTGCATGCGCGCGCGCGCGACGCCCGCGATCCGCGCGCAATCGCCGCGCTGCTGCGCGCGTTGCGCGGCGACCCACGGGCCGGCGCGCTCTCGCTCGCCGATCTGCTCGCGCGCCGGCTCGCGGAAGATCGGCGCGAGTGGCAGCGGGTGGCGCGCCTCTTTGCGTTGCGCCGTCGCCTCGTGCGCGAAGGCGCGCTGCTCGTAGCCGGCGTCGACGAGGTGGGTGTGGGTCCGCTCGCCGGCCCGGTGGTGGCCGCCGCGGTGATCCTGCAGACGCGCGTCGCGCTGCCGGGGCTCGACGATTCGAAACAGCTCGCGGCAGCGGTGCGCGAGCGCCTCGACGCCGCGATCCGCGCCCAGGCCGTCGCGATCGGCGTCGGCGAAGTATGGCCGCCGGAGCTGGATCGCCTGAACGTCTACCACGCGGCTCTCGAAGCGATGCGCCGCGCGGTGCTCGCGCTCACGCCGCAGCCGGACCACGTACTCGTCGATGCGCGCACGATCCCCGGCATCGCGGCGCCCCAGACCCCACTCGTGCGCGGCGACGCGCGCGACGGTTCGATCGCGGCGGCGTCGATCGTCGCCAAGGTCCACCGCGACGCGATCATGGCGCGCCTCGAGCGCGTCCATCCGGGCTACGGCTTCGTGCGTCACATGGGCTACGCGACTCCCGAACATCTCGACGCCCTGCGCCGGCTCGGCCCCTCGCCGCTGCACCGGCGGTCGTTCGCGCCGTGCAACCAGCTCTCGTTGCTGTAGCCGTCGCGTGTCCTGGCGCCCCGCGACACCCGAGGACTTCGTCGTTGACGAGATTCCCGCGTACGCGCCGAGCGGGGCGGGCACGCACACGTTCGTGCGCATCGAGAAGCGCGACTGCAACACCGAGGAAGTCGTGCGCCTGCTCGCGTCGGCGGCAAACGTCGCTCCGAGCGAAATCGGCTACGCAGGACGAAAAGATCGCACCGCCATCGCGCGACAATGGTTCTCGGTGCCCAACCTCGATCCGCTGCACGCGCTGCAACTCGCGCTGCCGCGCGCGCGTGTGCTCGAAGCCGCGCGCCATCCGCACAAGCTCCGCACCGGACATCTGCGCGGCAATGCCTTCGAGATCGCGGTACACGACGTCGATGCGGCGGCTGCGGCGCTTGCCGTGCAGCGCCTGGCCGAGATCGCGGGCAGCGGGCTGCCGAACCGCTACGGCGAACAGCGCTTCGGGCGCGACGGCGACAACGCCGTTCGCGCCGCCGCGCTGCTCGCCGGTCGCGAGACGGTGCGCGACCGCCGCCACGCTCGCTTCCTGATCTCGGCGCTACAAGCCGCCGTGTTCAACGAAGTGCTCGCGCGCCGGCCGCTCCCGATCGGCGCCGTCGAAGCGGGCGACGTGGCGGTCGTGCAGGCGAGTGGCGGGCTCTTCGTCGTCGAGGACCTCGCGCGCGAAGCGCCGCGCGCCGCGGCCTTCGAGATCAGCGCGACGGGTCCGATCTTCGGCACGCGCGTGCTCGAACCGACGGGAGCGCCGGCGCAGCGCGAGCGCGAGGCGCTCGTCGCTTGCGGTCTCGATCCCGACGTGACGCCGGCGCCGCCGCGCGGCGTGCGCCTGCGCGGTGCCCGACGTCCGCTGCGGGTCCTCGTGTCCGATGCCCGTGCCGATTTCGACGGCGCCGTGCTGCAGCTACGCTTCGTGTTGCCGGCCGGTTCCTATGCGACGGTGTTGATCGAGGAGCTGCTGCGGCCCGATGACGCAGCACGTGAGTCCGGGTTACCCTAGGCCGGCCGCGCGGCCCTCCGCGCCGCTGCGTGCGCACTCCATTGGAGGAATCCCCGTGAAGATCGCCGACGACGTCACCCAGCTGATCGGTCGCACGCCCCTGGTCCGACTCCACCGCGTGACGCGCGGTTGCGCCGGGCAGGTGGTCGCCAAGCTGGAGAGCCGGAATCCGGGAGCCAGCGTGAAGGACCGCATCGGTCTCGAGATGATCGACGCCGCCGAGCGCGCCGGGAAGATCACGGCGGGCAAGACCGTGATCGTCGAGCCGACCAGCGGCAACACTGGCATCGCGCTCGCGCTCGTCGCGGCGGTGCGCGGCTACCAGTGCGTGCTGATCATGCCCGAGACGATGAGCGTGGAGCGTCGCGTGGTGCTGCGCGCGCTCGGCGCGAAGCTGGTGCTGACGGAAGGACCGAAGGGGATGAAGGGCGCGATCGACAAGGCCAACGAGTTGCTCGCGAAGATTCCGAATTCGTTCATGCCGCAACAGTTCCAGAATCCCGCGAATCCGGAAGCGCATCGCAAGACCACGGCCGAGGAGATCTGGGACGACACCGATGGCAACGTCGATGCGCTGGTCGCCGGCGTCGGCACCGGCGGCACGATCACCGGCGTCGCGCAGGCGCTGAAGCAGCGCAAGCCGTCGTTCCGAGCGATCGCCGTCGAGCCCACCACGAGCCCCGTGCTGTCGGGCGGCGCGCCCGGTCCGCACAAGATCCAGGGGATCGGCGCCGGCTTCGTGCCCGAGGTGCTCGACGCCAAGCTCGTCGACGAAGTGATCACCGTCTCCAACGACGAAGCCTTCGAGATGGCGCGTCGCCTCGCCGCCGAGGAAGGCATCCTGTGCGGCATCTCGTCGGGTGCGAACGTCGCCGCGGCGATACGGTGGGCGAAGCGGCCCGAGAGCGAGGGCAAGCTCGCGGTCACGATCATCCCGAGCTTCGGCGAGCGCTATCTCAACACGGACCTCTTCGCGCCGTTCCGTTACGAGGGGAGCGACGACGTCTGATTCGGCGCCGGATCCGATCGCGAACGCCGGGGCGCTGCTGCTGCCCTATCGCGGCCGTTGGCCCCGCGTCCACGCGGAGGCATGGCTCGCGCCCGGCGTCGTGGTGATCGGTGACGTCGAGATCGGCGCCGCGTCGAGTCTCTGGTTCGGCAGCGTCGTGCGCGGTGACGTACATGCGATCCGCATCGGCGCCCGAACCAACCTGCAGGACCACTGCGTGGTGCACGTGACGAGCGGTCTGCATGCCGCGCAGATCGGCGACGAGGTGACGGTCGGACATCGCGCCGTCGTGCACGGCTGTACAGTGCGAGATGGCGCCCTGGTCGGGATCGGAGCCATCGTGCTCGACGGCGCCGACATCGGCGAAGAAGCGCTGGTGGCCGCCGGTGCGCTGGTGAGTCCCGGCACCAAGGTGCCGGCGCGCACGCTGGTGCGCGGCGTGCCGGCGCGCGTCGCGCGTACGCTCAGCGCCGAGGAAGTGCAGCAGCAGCGCGCGCGCGCGCTCGAGTACGTCGAGACCTCGCGCCACTACGCGCGACGGAGTCGCTCGTGAGTCGCGTCGCGGCGGATGGGGACGACGCCGTGGCGGCGCGGCCCCGGCGTGGCGAGAAACGCGCACTCCAGCGCCAGCGCATCCTCGAGTCGGCGCGCGGCGTCTTCTTCCGCGATGGTTTCATGGCCGCCAATCTCGACGAGGTCGCGTCGGGCGCGGGTGTCGCGAAGGGCACGCTGTATCGCTACTTCGAGAACAAGGCCGAGCTGTACGTTGCGGTGCTCTCCGCCAACGGCGACGCTTTCGAGCGCAAGATGCGCGAGACGATCGAACCCTCGCTCCCGCCCGCCGAGCAGGTCCGACGCATGAGCCGCTTCTACATCGAGCACTGGACGGCGCATCGCGAGTACTTCCAGATCTTCTGGGCGCTCGAGAACGAACCGGTGATCGGCGAGCTGCCCGACGCGGTGGTCGCACAGGTGACCGCGCTCTGGGAGCAGTGCCTGGAACTGCTTGCGGAGGTGCTCGAACGCGGCGTACGCGAGGGCGTCTTCGTCGCACACGATTGCTGGGAAGTCGCGAACATCCTCTGGACGCTCGGCAACGGCCTGATCCAGCGGGAACAGGCGCAGGCGCCGCGCAGCCTGCGCCGCAACGCGCTCGAGCAGGTCTTCGAGGACGCCGTCGAGTTGGTGTTGCGTGGGCTCTCGCCCGAACACGCTCTCAGCGCCGCTTCCTGATTCCCGGCAGTACGCGCGTGTAGGCGCCGAGGCCGAGCGCGACCAACGTCGCGAGGAACGCGGCGCCCAGCTTTCCCGAGACCGCGTGTTTCGCGATCTCGGCGCCGGCCGTGCGCTCCTCTTCAATGCTCGCGGCCGCTGGCAGCGCTCGCATTCCCTCGAGCAGATCGGGCAGCGCGAGCAGCAGTGCGAAGAACAGGAAGAGCACGAAGAAGTAGAGCAGCATCAGCGTGAACTCCGGCCGGAAACCAGGACCCTGACGCGGGACGCGCTGCGGATCACTCATCGCCCGGACGCTAGCAGGACTGCTAGCTTGGCCAATCGATGCGCGCAGCCGATTCCAGACACGACGAGGGCAAGCCGCGCAGCGGGCGCCGCCTCGTCGTCGTCGATGCCGCCAACTGTCTCTACCGCGCCTTCTTCGCCATTCCTCCGCTGCGCACCCACGACGGGACGCCGACCAACGCGGTGCTCGGGTTCGTGAACATGCTGATGAAGGCGCTGCGCGAGGAGCAGCCGGACCACGTCGTCGTCGTCTTGGATGCGCGCGGCGCAGCGGACGGCCGCCGCGCTCTCTACGCCGAGTACAAGGCAAACCGCGACGCGCAGCCGGAAGACCTTTCGTTGCAGCTGCCGCTCGTCCGCGAGCTCGTCGGCGCCTACCAGATTCCCATTCTCGAAGTGCCGGGCTGCGAGGCCGACGACGTGATCGCCACGCTGGTCGCGGGCGCGCCCTCCGACATGAGCATCGCGATCCTGTCGACCGACAAGGACCTGATGCAGCTCGTCTCGGAGCGCGTCGAGCTGATCGACACCATGAAAGGACGCCGTTATGGCCCGACGGAGGTGGAGGAGCGCTTCGGCGTTCCGCCCGCGCGCGTGCTCGACCTGCGCGCCCTGGTCGGCGATCCCTCCGACAACATTCCCGGTGTGAAGGGGATCGGTGAAAAGGGAGCCGCGAAGCTGATTGCCGAGTACGGAACGCTCGAGAACCTGCTCGCCCACGCCGGCGAGATCCCGGCGGCGCGAACACGCAGCGCGCTCCAGGAGCAGGCCGACGCGGCGCGGCTCTCGAAGCGACTCGCCGCGCTACAGGACGACGTCGCGCTGCCGCTCACCCTTGCAGATCTCGCGCGCCGCGAACCCGACCGCGAACGCCTGCGTCAGCTCTTTCGGCGCTTCGAGTTCACGAGACTGCTCGCGGAACTCGAGACGCGCGACGACGCTGGCGGCAGCGCCGCGCCAGCGGCCCAGACGGGCGCGGCGATCGCGACCGACGTGGTGCGCGATGCCGCGGCATTGGATCGGCTCGCGGGCGAACTCGCGACGCGCGACGGCGTGGTCGTGGTGCCGATCGGCGCCGGAGAGAACGCGCTGCATGAGGCGCCCGTGGGCTTCGCCTTCGCACTCGGGCCGGATCGCGCGGCCTACCTGCCGTTCGGACACGCGGGCCTCTCGTCGCATCCCCAACTCACGCGCGAGGCGGTGATCGCGTGCGTAGCGCCGCTGCTCGCTGCGGGTCGTTGGGGCGGCACGGAGACCAAGGCGGTGCTCGCCCTGCTCGGCGACTGCGGTCGCGAGCCGGCTCCCCCCGCTTGGGACGCCGAGATCGCCGGCTTCCTGCTCGATCCCGCTGGGACACGCGGAATTGTCGCACTTGCCGCGCAGCATCTCGGTCGCCGCGTCCGCTCGTGGCAGGAGTTCGCCGGGCGCGGCGCGAAGGCGGTGCCAGCGACGGATCTGCCGATCGAGATGACAGCGGTCTGGGCGGGCGAAATGGCCGCTGCCGTCGCAGAACTCGCACCGCTCCTGCGCGAGCGTCTCGCCCGCGACGGCATCGACGCGCTGTTCCGCGACGTCGAGATGCCGCTCACCGCCGTGCTCGCTCGCATGGAGCGCGCCGGTGTGCGCGTCGACGAGGCGGCACTGCGCGCGCTCTCGCGCGAATACGAGCGCGAACTGCTGCGCCTCGAGGCGGAGATCCACGAACTGGCGGGTGGCCCGTTCCAGATCGCATCGCCTAAGCAGCTGCAGGCCGTGCTCTTCGAGAAGTTGAAGCTGCCGGCAGTGCGCAAGACCAAGACTGGTTTCTCGACCGATGAAGCGGTGCTCGAGCAGCTGGCGTCGCAGCACCCGCTGCCGGCGCGCATCCTTGCCTACCGGCGGCTCGCCAAGCTGAAGAGCACCTACGTCGACGCGCTGCCGCCGCTGGTCGACGCGAAGACCGGCCGCATCCACCCCACATTCCACCAGACCGGCGCCGCGACGGGACGGCTCTCGGCGTCGCATCCGAACGTGCAGAACATCCCGATCCGCAGCGAGGAAGGCGTGCGGATCCGCGAGGCGTTCATCGCGCGCGAGGGAGCGCTGTTGCTCTCGGCCGACTACTCGCAGGTGGAGCTGCGCATCCTCGCGCACTTCTCACGCGACGAGAACCTGCTCGAGGCGTTCCGCGCCGGCGAGGACGTCCACCGCCGCACGGCAGCGGGCGTACTCGGCATCGCACCCGAGGCCGTGAGCGCAGACCAGCGCGCGCGCGCCAAGGCGATCAACTTCGGGATCATCTACGGCTCGACCGCGTTTGGCATCGCGAACCAGCTCGGCATCGCGTCGGCCGACGCGCAGACCACCATCGACGCCTACTTCGCGCGCTACCGGGGCGTACGCCGCTTTCTCGACGAAACGACCGAGGTGGCGCGCGCGCAGGGCTACGTCACCACGTTGCTCGGACGGCGTCGCTACCTGCCGGATCTCGCGTCGCGCAATCGCGTGCTGCGCAATGCGGCCGAGCGGATGGCGGTGAACACGGTGATCCAGGGCACCGCCGCGGATCTCATCAAGAAGGCGATGGTCGAGGTCGACGCGGCGTTGCGCGCGGCCGCGCTCGGGGCTGCGATGATCTTGCAGGTTCACGATGAATTGGTCTTCGAAGTGCCGGCGGGCGAGATCGATGCGACGGGTCGTCTCGTGCGCGAGCGCATGGAGGCGGTGTGGCCGCTCGACGTGCCGCTGCTGGTCGAGATCGGCAGGGGTCGCAACTGGCGCGAGGCGCATTGACGGGAAAACTCACGAATAGCGGCCGACGCGCGAGAGTCAGAGGCCCGGACCGGGTGGCCTCCGCGGAGGGAACCAGGCGATCGCCACCAGGGTTCCGGACGAGGGCATGCGGGCAATCAGTGACCGCGACGCGGTGACCCGGGCCCGCGAGGGAGATCAGGAGGCGTTCCGCGTGCTGGTCGAGCGCTACCAGGGACGGGCCCACGGGCTCGCGCTCCGCGTGCTTCGCGACGAAGAGCAGGCGCGCGACGCCGTTCAGGACGCCTTCCTGAAAGTGCATGCCAACCTGGCCCGTTTCGAGAATCGGTCGAGCTTCTACACCTGGCTCTATCGACTCGTGATGAACGTTTGTCTCGATGCCAAGCGCCGCGACCGTTCCGCGCGCTTCGTCGACACGCCCGAGCTGGCCGATCTGGAACGCGTCGCGACGGTCGAGTCGATGCCTTCCAGCGAGCAGCATTGGCGCAGTCATCAGGAGGCGCCCGACGACGCACTCGAACGCACGGAGCTGCGCGGCGCCGTCGCCCGCGCGATCACGGCGCTTCCCGACGCGGCGCGCGAGACGCTGATCCTGCGTGAAGTCGAAGGACTGAGCTATGCGGAGATCGCGGAGGCGCTCGACATTCCGAAGGGGACCGTGATGAGCCGACTTCACTATGCCAGGCGCCGCGCGCAGGAACTCCTGCGCGAAGCAGGCGTGGCCGAGGAGTTCGAAAAAGAGCCGCGCAGTGGGGATCCGGATCCCGAGCCGGACGATGACGCCCCCGCTCCGGGCAGAGGCCGGCGATGAGTAAATGCCATGGCATCGGTGCATTGCTGGACGGCTATCACGACGGTGAGCTCGGCCTCCTCGAGCGTTGGCGCGTGCGACGACATCTCGCCGGCTGCGGCGCATGCCGCGACGAACTCGCTTCGCTCGCGCAATTCGGCGGCTGGCTGCGCGCGGTAGTCGGCGATGCGCCGGAACCCGAC